>Ga0105051_10004800_pt1 | contig 15466 bp, 16 predicted proteins | sample FRY02_FD_78383 | JGI IMG/M metagenome (GOLD analysis project Ga0105051, IMG submission 78383) | Freshwater microbial communities from Lake Fryxell liftoff mats and glacier meltwater in Antarctica - FRY-02 (megahit assembly) | ecosystem: Environmental > Aquatic > Freshwater > Ice > Glacier... | reverse complement strand
TAGCATCTTTTGCTCTTCCCGTAATATTCTTATTTTATTTCCGAATTGACTATTCATTGTTTATTTATTGACTTGTCACATATTGGCAAATATAAATAACATTTTAAGGAATCAATATAGAAAATTTTGAAAATAATACAAATCACTAATATAATGTTACATAATTTAGTGGAAATGGCTGAACCAATAAATTAATTTCATCAGTAATGATTCCGTTTTCTACTCTTACCAATCCAACTTGGCAAATGCTCCAACGACAACCTTGTGCGGTTTCAAAATCTATTGCAGTAAAGGATTCCATTTATTGATACAGTTTTGACATTTCGGCAATGCTATTTTTTATTTCATTTTGCAGCGAAATTGGCGCCATCACTTTTACATTCGAACCGTATTTCAAGAGTTCCATCATAATATCATTAGTAGAATGAATTGCGATTTCTAGCAAAACTCTTTCCTCGTTTTCTTCTAAAATATGTTGGGATTCGTGTAGCGGAAAACTCTTGATGTAGTTGCCTTGCTGCCAAGGAAATTCTAAAACAATTTTCTGCACGGGTTCATAGGTTTCAACCCCAAAAGCGTGTTTAAATTCTTTTTCTACATTGTAGGGGATCGGTTTGAATTTCGTATCGGTAATCATCAAATTTGAAATCCGATCCAAGCCAAAGGTTTTTATTTTTTCGTCTTTTTTATCCAAAGCAATCAAGTACCATCTTTGTTGCGATTCTTTGATGGCAATGGGTTTTACGTCGCGTTGGGTTGTGAAGTCATCCCAATGTTTTTTATGTGTAAATTTTAAAATGAATAAATTTTGAATGGCGTGAATAATACCGTGAATATTTTCGGTTCCTAATGATTTTCGCTTTTCGAGAAAGACACTTGGCGATAATTTATTTCCTTCTTTCAACGCATGATGAATAGAAAAAGCATCTATCATTCGGGTTATGGATTGATCTTCGATTTCGTCTTCGTCAATGAAGTAGGTTTTGTCTTTTCGGTTGTACCGAATAATAATTCCAAAAAGGTCAAAAACATCTTTTTTGTCTCTTTCAAAAGTGCGAATGGCATATTCAAAATCGGTTTTAATATCTTCCTTTACAAGTTTTCGCATTACGTATTCTTGTAGCGCAGCAAAATCACAAGGGCGACTTCTCAAGCGGTCTATGATGTATAAATACCGTTTAAAATAAATTAATTTTGACATAATGATTTGATTTATTTTTCAAAGATAAATCATTTGTCTGCCAATACGTGACGGGGTAAAAATTTAGGAAGAATATAAAATTAAAAACTCCAATCTTTCAGATAATTGTGAGAAAGATTGGAGGTTTTTGTAATTTATTTTAAGAATTAGTCTAAATTATACTCTAATCTAACTGTGATTCTAGCCGTTTTATTTTTACTAAAAGTATCGTTATTTCCTCCATAACTATCCTCTTCTGTAGAGCCCTGACCTGTGATTTGAAAAACACCCATATTTGCTCCTTTCAATTTTCCTAAATTTCCGTTGGCGGTATTTACAATTTTATTGGCTCGTTCGTTAGCATCTCGAGTAGCATTTTCTATCAAACTTTGTTTCAGGCTAGGCAAATTAGAATAAGTATATTGAATAGAATTTGAAGTAAGTTCAATGCCCGAATTAATCAATTCCGAAGTTTTACTCGAAACTTCTTCAATGCGTTTCACTAATTGTGGATTCTTTTTAGCCGAAAACGAAATGCTTTGAGTAGCTTCATAACCATTAAAAACTTGTTCAGCATTTACATAGCCGTTTTCAGCAGTAACTGTTCTAATTTCTCTAAACTTTTTTTGAAAATTCACCGCTCCAAACGAAAACTCATTCGATCTAAAACCTTTACTAATAAAGAAATTGGAAACGATTTTCTGATCAGAAATAATTTTACCGTAAGCAGTTTTAATGTCCATACTATTAGTTGCAAAACTTCCAGACCACAAAATTTCATCCGAAACAAAATCTTTTGTACCCAATCCGATTACTGAAATAGAATCTAAGTTTTCATTTCTACTTTTGAAAGATTGACCTAAAACAAAAGCAGTGATAATAACTGCAATTCCAATAATAATTGACGACTTGATTTTGCTATCCATTTAAAATTAATTTAAAGTTTGCTTAAAACAGTTTATTCTACAGTAAATGTATCACTAAATAAGAAACTAAAGCCAATTGAAATTTATTTTCTTTTCTGTGCAAAAAAACGCTTCATCAATTCCGAAGCTTCATTCGCCATAACTCCAGAAACAACAGTAGTCTTGGGATGCAGTTTTGTTCCCATAGTTATAAAACCACGATTATCATCGGTCGCTCCAAAAACAATTTTAGAAATCTGACTCCAATATAAAGCACCGGCACACATCTGGCAAGGTTCGAGTGTGACATAAAGCGTGCAACCCGTTAAATATTTCCCACCTAAGAAATTAGCGGCAGCCGTTATCGCTTGCATTTCGGCGTGAGCGGTAACATCAACAAGCAATTCAGTGAGATTATGACCTCGGGCAATAACTTTATTGTCGATTACAATTACGGCACCTACAGGAATTTCATCCTTTTCGAAAGCCATTTCTGCCTCTTGCAAGGCTTTTTTCATAAAATATTCGTCGGTGAAAGGGTTTTCCATAATTACAAAAATAAGAATTCAATTCGTACATTTGTGCTATGACCAAGAATTTACTTCAACACATCAACAATCCAACCGATTTGCGCCAACTCGACGAAGCTCAACTTCCTCAAGTGGCCAAAGAATTACGAGATTTTATCATTGATATTGTATCGGTAAAAGAAGGACATTTGGGCGCAAGCCTTGGCGTTGTTGAACTCACCATTGCTTTGCATTATGTATTTGACACTCCAAATGATTTATTGATTTGGGATGTTGGCCATCAAGCCTACGGACACAAAATATTAACCGGCAGAAAAGAAAATTTTCATACCAATCGCCAACTTAATGGTATTTCTGGTTTTCCAAAAAGAAGCGAAAGTATTTACGATGCTTTTGGCGTTGGACATTCCTCCACTTCCATTTCGGCGGCTTTGGGAATGGCGATTGCTTCCAATTTGAAAGGAGATTTCGAGAAACAGCATATTGCGGTTATCGGCGATGCTTCGATTGCGTCTGGAATGGCATTTGAAGGATTGAATCACGCCGGCGTAACCGATGCTAATTTATTGGTCATTCTCAACGACAACGCCATTGGAATTGATCCAAGTGTTGGCGCTTTGAAAAATTATCTCACTGCCGTGAAAGAAGGAAAAAATCCAAGAAAAAATAATATGATTAAATCCCTGAATTTTGATTATTCAGGACCAATAGACGGACATAATATTTTTGCAGTTCTAAAGGAATTAAAACGATTACAAAAAATAAAAGGACCAAAATTTCTCCACATCATTACCACAAAAGGGAAGGGATTGCAACGAGCCGAAGAAGACCAAGTGAAATACCATGCTCCTGGAAAATTTGATGCTAGCACAGGTGAAATTCATCCAAAATCGGAAGAAAATCTTCCGCCAAAATTCCAAGATGTTTTTGGTTTGACGCTGCTAGATTTAGCGAAAGCCAATGAAAAAATCATAGGAATCACCCCGGCAATGCCCTCTGGAAGTTCGCTGAAATTTATGATGGATGCTTTTCCAAAACGGGCGATTGACGTTGGCATTGCTGAGCAACATGCCGTTACCTTATCCGCAGGAATGGCAACACAAGGAATGGTGGTTTTTTGCAATATTTACTCCACTTTTTTACAACGAGCTTACGACCAAGTCATTCACGACGTGGCTCTACAGAATTTACCCGTGATTTTTTGTTTGGACAGAGCAGGATTGGTTGGCGAAGATGGAGCAACACATCACGGTGTTTTCGATTTGGCTTATTTGCGTTGCATTCCCAATATGATTATTTATTCCCCTTTGAACGAAATAGCGTTGCGAAACATTTTGTACACCGCACAATTGGGTTTGAATCATCCTATTGCCATTCGCTATCCTCGGGGTCGCGGATCAATTTTAGATTGGGAAAAACCATATAAAAAAATTGAAATAGGCAAAGCAAATTGTCTCAAAAAAGGAACAAAAGTGGCCGTTTTATCTAATGGAACCATTGGCAACAATGTAACTTTGGCTTTAGTCCAAATACTTCATCCGGAAACCATTGCTCACTACGATTTTGCCTTTGTAAAACCGTTAGACGAAAATTTATTACATGCCATTTTCACGACATTTAAAAACATAATTACCCTTGAAGACGGCGTTATCAAGGGAGGTTTTGGCACGACTATTGCGGAGTTTGTATCGAAAAATAATTATCCTTCAAAAGTGAAAATTCTTGGAATTCCAGATGAATTTATCGAACATGGAACCGTTGATGAACTACAACAATATTGTAAAATTGACGTTAAAAGTCTAGTAAACATTTTTTCAAACTATTGAAAAGAATTATTTTTCGCCTTTTAAACTAAATAAACCGTAATGAAATTACTACAATATACCTTTCTCTTTGTTTCGCTTACATTCTCTATAAATAGTTTTTCACAAAAGGATACTATATCACCAATAATTGTGGAACTTAAACCAATTACGACACTTGCGGCAGTAACTTCAAAAGCAACGGTAACAGCAAAAACACGACCAAAATTACCGTTAGTTTATTTATCCCATTGGCAAAGAAAAAACACAATAGGTTTTGACCTACACGAAATTGCATTTGTAAATTGGAACGCAGGTGGCGTCAGTTCTATTTCGGGCTTGTTAAAAGGCAATTTTATAAGAATTCACACTCGCGAAAAAAGCGAGTGGAACAATGAATTAATCGTTCGATATGGCATAAATAAACAAGATGGATTGCCGATACAAAAGTCGGATGACGAGTTTCGATTTAACTCTACCTTTGGTTACCGAAAAGACACTTTGACGAATTGGTATCATTCTGGAAAATTCAATTTCAACACACAGTTTAGTAACGGTTTTAAATATCCGAACACTAGTTCGCCCATTTCAAAACCATTTGCGCCAGCCTATACTTTCCTTGGATACGGAGCTAATTATTTTGACAAGGTGAAAAAATTCGATTTGTATATTTCGCCTTTGACATTTAAAAACACTTTGGTTTTAGACCAAACCTTGGCTAATAAAGGTTCTTTTGGAGTAGCAAAGGCTATTTATGACGCTGACGGAAATTTGATTTCAAAAGGCGAAAAATCAAGAACGGAGTTTGGCTTTTTAGTGACCAACTATTATAAAAAAGAAGTATGGAAAAACATCACTATGGAAAACCGATTGAGCTTGTATTCTGATTATATCCATAATTTTGGAAATATTGATATGGAATGGAGACTAAATTTTGATTTAGTCGTAAATCGATACGTACGAGCCAATATTGGAACACATCTTATTTATGACGATGACATTAAAACCACCGAGGAAATTAACGGCGTTCAGGCTCCTAAAGGAGCAAAACTGCAAATAAAGCAATTCCTGGGCGTGGGCTTAGTTTATATTATTTAAAATCAATTCGTTTTCCTGCCATTGATAGTTTCGTATAATTCCAATGCGTTTCCGTCGGTCAAAAGGGAAACGTAATGACAAATATGGAGCAATCTCCTGTACAAATCATCCTTTTCTTCCAAGAACTTTTCGGGCAACATTTTCAATAATAATTTATCATAATTTGATGCATTACCATTAAATTTATTGTTGAAAGCCGTTATAAATTTATCTAATAAGGTTTGAATGATTTGGTAACCCACGATTTCTTTCTCAATAACTTCGCGACTTTGATAGATATTTTTGACACTCAACTTGATGATATCGTCCATTTGGACTTTGTATTTGCTTTTATCCGTCAAGGCGAAAGGGAATTTTCCCAGCAAAATCAACTCTTCATTTTCGACAAAAACTTTTACGGCATCGTTGATTAAACTGCCTATTGCTAAAGCTCTCAAATAACTTATTCTATCTTCTTTTGTGATTAATGTATTGTATTTATTAGTATCAATGCTGTCTTTTACTAATTTTATCAGGTATTCCAATGCAAAATCTTCGGAAACTAAACCTAAATTTATGCCGTCTTCAAAATCGATAATCGTATAACAAATATCGTCGGCTGCTTCTACTAAGTAGGCCAAAGGATGTCTTTCGAAACCAATGTCGTTTCCGCCTTTATTTGGAATCATCCCCAATTCCGAAGCTACATCTTGGAAGAATACTGCGTCAGTTTGAAAAAAACCGTATTTTTTGTCGGCGATATTTTGAGTTGGTTTTTTGGGTAAACTTTCTTTTGGGTATTTCATAAATGCGCCGAGAGTTGCATACGAAATCCGCAATCCACCTTCAATTCCGGGACGACTTGCCGTAAGTACTGAAAATCCATTGGCATTTCCTTCAAAATCTATTAAATCCTGCCATTCTTTGGCTGAAAGTTGGTCTTTGTATTGTTGCCCTTTTCCAATGGAAAAATATTCGCCAATTGCTTTCTCTCCAGAATGTCCAAAAGGCGGATTTCCAATGTCGTGTGCCAAGGAAGCTGCAGCAACTATCGCTCCGAAATCATTCGCTTGAAAACCGTGAATTTCTTTTAAATGCGGGTATTTTTCGATAATTTTTTTCCCAACCAATCGCCCAATGGAACGACCAACCACCGAAACTTCTAAACTATGCGTCAAGCGTGTATGCACAAAATCAGTTTTCGAAAGTGGAATAACTTGGGTTTTATCTTGTAAACTTCTAAATGCCGACGAGAATATGATACGGTCGTAATCGACCTCGAAACCTAACCGAGTATCGTCTTGTTCCATTCGTAATCTCTTGCTAGTGTCGCCTTGGCGTTTTAAGGATAATAATTGTTCCCAGTTCATAACTATTTTTTATTTGATTACGAATGTAATTTTATTTTACATTTTTCTTCATACAAACGCTGCTTTCAACGTTGATGTACTGGCCATAATTTGGAATCACTTCATAACCTGCTTTTTTGTAAAGGACTAATGCGCTTTCTAGTTTAATGGAAGTTTCCAAAACGCAGGATATAAATCCTGATGATACCGCCCAAGATTCCAATTCGTTTAAAATGGTTAAGGCTATTCCTTTTCCACGTTGCTCCGGAAGCACAAACATTCTTTTGATTTCTGCCACTTGAAGTTCTAATTGCTTAAAGGCGCCGCAGCCCACAGCTGATTCGTTATCATAATAAATGACTACTTGCGCAATGTAAATCTGATTGTATTGAGCAAAGAAATCTTTTTCGTCGCCATCAATATCCACTAAATACTCATCGAAAAGACGGGTTAACTTTTGAAAATCTAGATTATCCGAAGTGGTTCTTTTGAGCGTAATCATTATTTTTTAATCTAAAAACAAAACAGCAATCTTAAGACCGCTGTTTCTATAAATACTGATTTTAATTATTCTATTTATTAAGAACCGCACATTTCACATTCTTCAGGTCCGGCATTTTTAGCCATTTCTACCATAGCTCTGTATTCTTCGGCAGTCATTTCAGCAGGTTCGTCTAAAACTGCAATTGTTTCTAATCTTGCTGCTGGTTGTTCTTGCACTTCGATAGGTTCTGCTTTTTTGTCGTTATTCAAGGTGAATTTAATGGCGTCAACTGCCGCTTTTGTTCTCAAATAATACATTCCGGTTTTCAGTCCAGATTGCCAAGCATAGAAATGCATTGAGGTCAATTTTGAATAATTAGCATCTTGCATAAACAAGTTCAGCGATTGTGATTGATCAATAAAATAACCACGTTGACGTGACATATCGATGATGTCTTTCATTTACATTTCCCAAACGGTTTTGTACAATTCCTTCAAATCTTGCGGAATGGCTTCAATATTTTGAACTGATCCATTATTGCGCATAATTTCCTGTTTCAAGGTTTCGTTCCATAATCCTTGTTTTACCAAGTCGTGCAACAAATGCTTGTTTACAACAATAAATTCGCCCGAAAGCACTCTTCTTGTGTAAATATTTGAAGTATATGGTTCAAAAGCTTCGTTGTTTCCAAGAATTTGCGAAGTAGAAGCTGTTGGCATTGGTGCAACTAATAATGAGTTACGAACACCGTTTTTCATCACTTCTTTTCTCAATGAAGCCCAATCCCAGCGACCTGAAAGCTCTTCATCTTTTAATCCCCAAAGATTGTATTGGAATTCTCCTTCTGAAATTGGCGAACCTTTAAAGGTAGAATAAGGGCCTTCTTCTTTTGCCATTTCCATTGAAGCGGTAACTGCTGCGAAGTATAAGGTTTCGAATATTTCTTGATTTAATTTCTTAGCTTCATCACTTGTAAAAGGCAAACGCAACATAATAAAAGCGTCGGCTAGACCTTGAACTCCAAGGCCAATAGGGCGATGACGCAAGTTTGAGTTTTCGGCTTCTTTTACTGGATAATAATTTCTGTCGATTACTTTGTTCAAGTTGCGAGTCACTCGTTTAGTCACTTTGTACATTAAATCGTGGTCGAATTTTCCGTTTTCAACAAACATTGGCAACGAAATTGAAGCCAGATTACAAACTGCAATTTCATCTTTTGAAGTAAATTCCATAATCTCGGTACACAAATTCGATGAACGAATGGTCCCTAGATTTTTTTGATTTGTTTTTCTATTTGCTGCATCTTTGTACAACATATATGGTGTTCCGGTTTCTATTTGTGATTCCAGAATTTTTTCCCATAGTTCGCGTGCTTTTATGGTTTTTCTCCCTTTGCCACGAGTTTCATAATCAATGTACATCGTTTCAAATTCTTCGCCATAAACATCGTACAATCCTGGACATTCGTTAGGACACATTAACGTCCAATAAGCGTCTTCCTGCACCCGTTTCATAAACAAATCCGAAGTCCACATTGCAAAGAATAAATCTCTGGCGCGCATTTCTTCTTTTCCAGTATTCTTTTTCAAGTCCAAAAAATCAAAAATATCGGCATGCCAAGTTTCGATGTAAATCGCAAAACTTCCTTTGCGTTTTCCACCACCTTGATCCACATAACGAGCCGTATCGTTAAAAACTTTCAACATTGGCACAATTCCGTTTGATGTTCCGTTTGTACCGCGAATGTAGGAACCTGTTGCACGAACATTATGAATAGAAAGTCCAACTCCACCGGCTGATTGCGAGATTTTTGCCGTTTGTTTCAGCGTGTCATAAATCCCGTCGATGCTGTCGTCCTGCATTGCCAAAAGGAAACAGGAAGACATTTGAGGTTTTGGAGTTCCTGCGTTGAACAATGTTGGCGTAGCATGCGTAAAGAATTTTTTCGACATTAAATCGTAGGTTTCAATCACAGAATCCAAATCGTTCAAATGAATTCCAACAGAAACACGCATCAACATGTGTTGTGGACGCTCCACGATTTTTCCGTTTATTTTTAACAAATACGAACGTTCCAAAGTTTTGAAACCAAAATAATCGTAGTTAAAATCTCTATTGTATATAATATGCGAATCCAAGAATTCAGCATTGTCCATAATCACTTTATGCACTTCTTCGGAAAGCAATGGTGCTTCTAAATTAGTTCTTGGATTCACATAATGAAACATTTCGTTCATTGTTTCCGAGAAAGATTTTTTGGTATTGGAATGCAAATTAGATATCGCAATTCGAGCCGCTAATTGTGCATAATCAGGATGTGAAATCGTCATTGAAGCGGCAGTTTCGGCAGCAAGGTTGTCTAATTCCGAAGTCGAAACTCCATCATACAACCCTTCAATCACGCGCATTGCCACTTTTACTGGGTCGACCAAGCCGTTTAATCCGTAACACAATTTTTTAATTCTATCCGTAATCTTGTCAAACATTACTGGCTCTTTGTGGCCATCTCTTTTTACTACATACATACGATTACTTTTTTTTTAAAATAGACAATCCCTTCTCTATTTTGGTGTATTTGTGTTTGTTTTTGGGAAGCTAATCCCGGTATTAATTGCACCTTTTCCGCGAAGTCGCTAAGGCACAAAGTTTTTTTTTGACGATTAAATAAATTACTATTTCTTTTTGACGTAGCGCCTTAGTGGCTAGAAATTAAAAATCAGCGTCGAAGCTAATTTTCTGTGCATCAGAATCGGTGTTCATCACACCCGCTTTTTGGTATTCAGCAACTTTCTTTTCGAAGAAATTTGTTTTTCCCTGAAGCGAAATCATATCCATAAAATCAAAAGGATTTGCTGTGTTGTATTCTCTTTTGCAACCTAATTCCACCAACAATCTGTCCGTCACAAATTCTAAATATTGGGTCATCAAAACTGCATTCATTCCTATCAAACTCACGGGAATTGACTCAGTAATGAATTCTCTTTCGATATTCAATGCGTCAACGATAATTTCTCTGATACGTGTTTTTGACACTTTATGTTTTAAATGATGGTTGTGCAAGTGAACGGCAAAATCGCAGTGAACGCCTTCGTCACGAGAAATTAATTCGTTTGAAAATGTTAATCCTGGCATCAATCCACGTCTTTTTAACCAAAAAATAGAACAGAAACTTCCGGAAAAGAAAATGCCTTCAACAGCTGCAAAAGCAATTAATCTTTCGGCAAAAGAATCGGATTCAATCCATTTCAAAGCCCATTGCGCTTTTTTCTGGATTGCCGGAAACCTTTCAATGGCATTGAACAATTCGTCTTTTTCGGCTTCATCTTTTACATAGGTATCAATCAAAAGCGAATAGGTTTCGCTATGAATGTTTTCCATCATTATTTGAAATCCATAAAAGAATTTTGCTTCGGCATATTGCACTTCGTTAACAAAATTTTGAGCTAGGTTTTCGTTAACAATTCCGTCAGAAGCCGCAAAAAAAGCAAGAATGTGTTTAACAAAATATCTTTCGTCGTCACTTAATTTATTATTCCAATCATTTAAATCTTGAGACAAATCAATTTCTTCGGCAGTCCAGATACTGGCTTCTGTTTTTTTGTAAAATTCCCAAATATCGTGGTGTTTAATAGGGAAAATCACGAAACGATTCTTGTTTTCTTGTAAGATTGGTTCAATTTGCGGCATAGTCATTTTTATTTTTTTGAAATTTTAACGAATTTTTATGTTTTCGAAGATTACAAAGATTGTGAATTCTTATGGTTATTAAAAGTCAAACTTATTCACAATCGGCTATAGTTTTTAACAAATGGGAGTAATTAGAATATTTTTCATACAAATAATAACATCTTGAAAATCAATATTTTAAAAAACAAAAAATATTCTAAGCCACTGTAAAATAAAGGATTTAAAATTATATTGAAAAATAAAATTATAATTTTTAAAAATTATTTTTTCAAGTCTTGGGCAACTTTTTCAAGCTCTAAATACCAATCTTCTCCAAACCTCCTGATTAGAGCCTCCTTGACAAATTTGTAAACTGGAACTTCTAGTTCCTGACCTAAAGAACAGGCCGGATCACAAATATCCCATTTATCATAATTGACTGCGGCAAACTCTGTAAAGTCTTTTACGCGAATGGGATATAAATGACAGGAAACAGGTTTTTTCCAGTCAATTACTCCTTGATTATAGGCCTGCTCAATTCCGCATAGCGCTGTTTTACCGTCAAATATGACATAGGCGCAATCTTTATTGTCAATTAAGGGCGTTTCAAGATCACCATCGGTGCCTATTGTCCAAGTGCCTTTTGCCTCGATGGCAGCAATACCTTCTTTGCGTAAAAAAGGTTTTATCTTTGGATAAATGGCTTCCAAAATTTTAGTTTCTTCTTCACTTAAAGGTGCTCCAGCATCTCCATCGACACAACACGCGCCTTTGCAGGCTGAGAGATTACAAACAAAATCTTTTCCGAGAATATCTTCTGATACGATGGTTTTTCCTAGTTGAAACATTTTGCAAATATACGCTACAATTCTGAATTTTGAATGTTAAATTTTGGCTTTATTATGGTCTTAACATTGGCGATACTAGTTGTATTTATTGGATTTTAAAACCATTAAAATCAATATCAATAGTTTATCTACTTAATTTTGCCGAAAATAAGCTTAATTTAATTTTACATCCTCGAAATTCAATACTTTTGTCTCATAAATTTAAGAAATTATGGAACTGGATATTAAAGAAATAATTACCGTTGGGATGGTGCTTTTTGCTGTAATTGATATTGTGGGAACGATTCCTATTGTGGTAGATTTGAGAACAAAACACGGCCACATTGAATCGGAAAAAGCTTCTTTGGTAGCTGGTTTAATTATGATTGTTTTTCTTTTTATTGGAGAAGAATTCTTGAATCTTATAGGAATTGATGTTCACTCATTTGCCGTGGCAGGTTCTTTCGTGTTGTTCTTTTTAGCACTTGAAATGATTTTGGGCATTCGCATTTATCGAGACGAGGCCGCAAGTTCCGCTTCAATTGTTCCGATTGCTTTTCCGTTAATTGCCGGAGCTGGTACGATGACTACCCTATTATCACTAAAAGCGCAATACCAAACCTTGAATATTGTTATTGCCATTGTTTTGAATATCGTTGTGGTTTATATCGTTTTGAAATCCTCTTCAAAAATCGAAAAAATGTTGGGACAAAATGGTTTGGGCGTAATTAGAAAGACTTTTGGAGTGGTCCTTTTGGCCATTGCTGTTAAATTATTCGCCGCTAATGTTAAAGGTTTGTTTGTCTAAAATAAATTTTTATATTTTTACCTCTTCATATTACAAAAAATGATTTTTATGAAATGAGCATAACGAAAATGCGATGGCAACACCGAAGAAGATATATGCGAATTCCATATTCCTTTAAAAAACAAATTTTATCTACCTATGAAAATTTTTACTAACATATTGGTGATTCTAGCGTTAGGGCTAATTGTATTTAACATCACCCTGCTTGATTTCGAAAACCCTCTTGAAGGAAACAGTATGGTTGCCTTTATTGGAATTGCCGCATCCATTTGTGCCGTTTTAATTCTTTTGATTTTTAGAATGTCAAAGAATATCGAAGAAAAAATGAATGATAAATCCTAATTGTGTTTGATGTTTTAATCATTGGCAGTGGCGTTTCAGGAATGTCATGTGCTCTTGTTTTGGGTTCGGCAAAAAACAAGTCCTTTGTTGTTGATAAAAACATTGGTATTATTGCCCATCAAAAAACTTCCTCTCTTCAAGAAGCCATTATCAACAATGCTTACGGAATTGCTCCAGGCAAATTAGGCGCTCATTTATTGACCGAAAGCATTCAACATTTATCAGAAACTTATCCGCACATTAAGCAAATTCCAGTAGAAAAAGTGTTAAAAATTGAAGGGGAATTTTCTGATTTTACAATTACTACAAACAAGAATACTTATAAATCTAAAATGATTGTTGTGGCCATTGGTTATTCCAATACTTTTGCGATTGAAGGATTAATGAATTACGTGGAACCGCATCAAAAATCGCTTGCCGAAAAACAAAGAATCCAACTCAAAAATACCGACCACAAAGTAGCTGAAGGCATTTATGTGACGGGAACTCTTGCAGGCTGGAGAAGTCAAGTGGCCATTGCTTCAGGAAGTGGCGCGGCTGTGGCAACTGATATTCTAACTTTATGGAATAACGGCATCCAATCACAATCACACGACAGCGTTAAGAAATAGCACTAAAAATTCAGAAAAATATTTTTTAGACTCGCTTAATTCCGTTCCAAGATTTCTTTTTTTATGGTATTAACTTCTTTGATCAATAATAGAAAAGCTGGCTCTGCCATAGCTCCATGATTAAACCCTTCTAGTTTATATAAAGTAGTCCGTTTGTGACCCGCCAGTTTCATCATTCGCCACATATAAGCATTCTCCTCGTAACGACCCAGCAATTCCATTTCGGGATCTCCGGTTATTAGTACTAATGGTGGAGCGTCCGGACGAACAAAATAAAGTGGTGCATATTTGTCAATCAATGGCTGTATGTCATTCATTCCCATTTCTTTTCGAATTGTAAAATGAGTTATTGTATGCCCGCTAAAAGGAATGTTTCCTGCAATTCTATTGGCATCAATATCATATTTGGCCAAATATTTTTTGTCAAGACCTGCCATCATTGTTAAATAACCTCCTGCAGAATGTCCAGACAAAAAAATCAAATCAGATCTTCCACCATAAAGCTCCAGATGCTGAAATACCCAAGCTATTGCTGCAGCCGCATCTTCAATATAAGCAGGTGCTTTTACTTTTGGCGAAAGCCTGTACCCAACCCCAATAACTGCAAAGCCTTTTTCTAATAATGCGTTTGGAATTTCTTTGTTTCCTCCAGAAAGTCCACCACCATGAAACCAAAGAATGGTTGCGAAATTTTTAGAATCTTTGGGATAATAAATATCCAAAGTACATTGAGAATCTATGTATTTGTCACTTTTATTAACGGCATCGGGATAATAATGAATGTCTTTCTCGACAGCATAATGCAGTTGTGCACTTACAAAAATTGATGTTGTCAGTAGGAGTAAAAAAAATATTTTTTTCATATTTATTTCTAATATAAAACCATTGCAATCTTAAATTTATAATCAAAATTAGACTCTATTTCAAATAGGTTTATTTTAAAACTGCTTTAATCATTACGTCGTCTTTTAACACGATTTCATAGTATTTGCTTTCGCTGTATAATTGTCGGGCAAATTCAGCCGACAAATACCGTTTTACCAATGCTTTATTTTTATCCAGTTTCATATCCAATCCAGTGGTGTAAAGATATTTTTGGAAAGCATTAAAATATAAATCGGTTCTGTCAATTTTGGGTTTAAATTGTTCGAAAGACATGCCTTTAAAAACATTTCTATCACGATCTAATTGTTCGAACACAAAATGACCCATCAAACCTGATTCCAATAAATAAGTGGTGTGCTGGTTGCCATAACCTATTTCAAGCGGAACAAAAACATCAGGAACAATTCCGCCGCCGCCGTAAACAATTCTCCCTTTTGGGGTTTTGAATTTTGGCGTTTTTGGCTTTTTGATACTGTCTTTATAGTATAATTCTCCATTTGTAAAACGAGAATCAGATTCTTTAGAATACGCTTCAATTCCTTTTGAATACGGTTTTTGAATCGAACGTCCCGTGGGAGTGTAGTATCTGGCAACGGTCAATCGCACTGCTGAGCCATCGTCAAAATCCATTTCGCGTTGCACCAATCCTTTGCCAAAAGATCGACGTCCCACAATGGTTCCTCTATCATTGTCCTGAATGGCTCCTGCCAAAATCTCGCTTGCCGATGCGCTATTTTCGTTGATTAAAACGACCACTTTTCCGTTTTCGAAACTTCCGGTTTTTGTGGCAAATGTTTTTTCTACTGTTCCGTTTTTATTCTTTGTAAAAACGATAAGTTGTTTGTCTTGCAACAATTCGTCAGCGATGGCAATAGCTTGTTCCATATATCCGCCACCGTTGTCCCGAAGATCGATAACGAGGGATTTTGCACCTTGTTCTTTTAAATTTGTCAATCCGGTTTTGAACTCGTTGTAAGTGGTTTCGGCAAAACGATTTATT
>Ga0105051_10004799_pt1 | contig 15466 bp, 8 predicted proteins | sample FRY02_FD_78383 | JGI IMG/M metagenome (GOLD analysis project Ga0105051, IMG submission 78383) | Freshwater microbial communities from Lake Fryxell liftoff mats and glacier meltwater in Antarctica - FRY-02 (megahit assembly) | ecosystem: Environmental > Aquatic > Freshwater > Ice > Glacier... | reverse complement strand
TCGCCGAGATTGCCTTTCAAACGCCCATTGGACGCAGGAGTTCATGCCTGAAAAATCCATCTCTAAACTGAAAGTGACTTCCAACCTTGATGTTTTCGCTCAAAAATGCCGTCATTTGATGATACAAACTCGGTTTTGAGCGGGTTTGTACCCACAGATTCTGCGGAAGAGCCAAAACTTGAGGGTTCAAAATTCCTCGGTGAATGTGGAGAAAGTGAATCCACGCCAGACTACAGTTCGAAAGCTTGGTCATTCTGTGGTAGTAAATACTGGTGATCAACTGAGAGATTGTCGTAACGATCGCTTGTTTCATCTGGCCAACGAACGGTCACGGAGCAAGGTTGGGTTCGATCGGCCAAACCAAATCGAATGACTCGCTCCGATGTGCATGCGTACCCATCTCCGGCGACTTGTGGCACCACGCGTTTGCCATTGCTGCCGGACAACTCAACCAATGCACCGACCGCGTCTCGGGAGGATTCACGTCCAACGAGCCGAATCTCGAGGAAGTGATTTTGAGTTTCTGTTTCATTGACGAGAAGGGCAACGGGTTCGGTCTGATGAGTGACGACGACATCGACTTTTCCATCACGATTCATATCCGTTGTCCACAACGCCCTCCCTACGTGAGTTGCCATTGCATATTGACTTGATATTAACTGGCCAATCGAGTTGTACTTTCCTGCTCGGTTACGTTTGAAGACTTGCATCGGCTGAGCATAGTCGCTGCTTTTTTCGTCACTCTCAAAGATGTCGACATGGCCGTTGGTAACCATCAGTTCCCATTGTCCATCGTTTTCTAAATCGACTGCTGCGGTACCAAAACCCACCATCGGCAATGTGGGACTGACAAGATCTGCCAAGGCTGTCCGATCCTGCCAAGTTCCAGGGGCAGCTTGATCATATAGCGTGTTGTATTCGCCATTGAAGTTGGTCACATAAAAATCGATGGCACCATCCTGGTTCAAGTCCACCGTCGCGATGCCCATCGAACCTTGTGGTAGCGAACGACTGTCGCCTGAAAGTCCCCGGGGCATCGCTGATTCGGTCCACAACGATCCACCCTGGGAACCTCTTGTCCAGTAATGATTGGTGCTCATGTCATTGGCGATGTAGACATCAATGCCCGACTGGGGATCAAAGGAGCCGATTGTGATTCCCAACCCTCGGCCAGCGACACTCGGTTTTATCCCCCAGTCCTCGGTTCGATCGATAAATGTTCCATCGCTAGTGCCTTCAAAGAAGCGATCGGGTTCCGCCGGAAACTTAACGGGCGAGCAGGACCGTGCGACGCCCCCCACTTCCATCGGACACGTTGCCGTGACTGGTTCAAGGCCAGCGCAGTAATTGACGACGACCAGGTCCGAGAGCCCATCGCCATTCAAATCCGCGATCGCTCCACACGTAGACCATTCCGAGTTTTGATCGGGAAGCACAGACCCGCTTTTGTCGCTAAACGTGCCGTCGCCGTTATTTATCAACAGACAATGGGGGCCGTAGTTGAGAACCAATAGATCGGGAAAGCCGTCTTCGTTTACATCGCCAATGGCAACGCCTTGTCCAAAACCGCGATCGCCGGTTTCGGTTGCGTTCGTCACATCCGAAAATCTTCCTTCTAGATTGCGCCTCAACGCATTCGCGGCCGAATCTTTTTGGGGTGGGGTGCCGCCAGCAGCGATTAAATAAAGGTCTGGCCATCCGTCGAGATCGAAGTCGATTGATCCTCCACCACATCCAAGCGTTTGGTACAGCGAAATTCCCGGCTTGCTCAAATGGTCGCCCGTGCGCCCAAAGAAATTTAACCCTCGTTCACTCGCTTCATTTTCAAGTCGTATTTTGGCAAGATCCGTGGCGTTATCGAGCGACATCGACAAAGTCACCGCGTCGCTCTCGTTGCTCCTTGGCGAGGCCATCCTCGAAGGCGGAGTTTGGGTGTCCGCAAGTTTACTGAACTCGGGCAATGGAAGATCCAACAGGCTCGACTGCAACTCTGGATGGCTATCGATCAATTGCCATGGCGTATCTTTTCGTAGCAAGCCGATCACCGAATTGCGTGCCGTGACCACATCCGAACTGGGATCTTCCGGCAGTGTCAACGCGATCGAAGCCCATGCCTCCGCTTCCCATAAACGGCCAAGATCCTTTAACGCATCCACCATCTCAATCACCGTTGTTCGCGAGATCCGGCCGGTTCGATGAAACCGCTGTCGCAATTGATGAAAGCGACTCAAATGATCGAGTCGTTGTCTGGCCGCTTCGATGCTGCCGGCGGGCAATCGGATGCCGTCGGATTGCAGTCGCGTCAAAGTAGAACTCAGCTTGGACCAGGAGGGCATGTGATCAGGGTCACACTTTGTCGCTTCCCAATAGGCTCGCGCCGCTCGCGCAGGTTGTTGCCGAGACATCGACCAATCGCCCAGCGTCAACCAATATCCTGGGTTGGACGCAAAGTCACCGCGAAGCCCTTCCGCCCAGCGTGCCAGTTCTTCGAATTTACCCGCGGTTGCAAGGGCTTGTCCCAATAGCATTTGTGCAGAAAGCATCTCCGGATGGATGGCAATGATTGACCGCAGGTTGGCAATGCACTCGGTCAGCAGTCCTGAGTCGAAATCGTTTCTGGCTTTCCCAATTAGAGGACGCGGGTCCTGGGGATTGAGGGTTAACATTTCGCCTAGCGGGGTTGCATCTTCCGTCCTCGGCCCGGTGTTGCTGAGCGACATTAAAAGGTCAAGGTCAAACTGACGCTGCTTTAACAGGAACTGACCATGCTCCATCGCCAACAATCGATCCTCCGTTCCGACTTGGAAATCGAACAACCAACGGCGTGTTTCGTTTTGAAGTGGCTGGTGTTGAATCGCTTCGTTAAGCATGGCAATGCCGTCAAACAGTCGCCCCACACCAACCATCGCGATCATCGTTTGTTTGTTGCGTTGTTTATCATTGAAATCCTCCAGTCGGATCGCATCCAAGAGCAAGTCGGCGGACTCGTTGGGATGCTGCGTTTCAAACGCGACTCGTGCCACCTTGACCAACACCTCTGGATCATCCGCGTGGGATAGCAGGACCGCATCGGAGTAAGTCCGTGCCGTAGCCCAGTCTTTCTTTCGAATCGCTGCGTTCATCGCCTTGAGTGGAGCAACGGATTCGCCCGCGGTCGGTAAAAATGAATCATCCGAATTTTTTGGTTGGTTGCAGCCCGCCAAAACTTGACAAGCAAGCACCAAGGTCAAGTGACAGAGAATACGTGGCTGGAAATGAAAAAAACTAAACATGAGGCTCCGCCGCTGGCAGGCTGGAGGGAAACGTTCGCAGACCCAATACAGACGTCACTATGACCGTTCCCAAAAATTTGCGAAAGAAGATCAATCCAACTGCCATTTTGCCTGCCGCAGCACCGCCTTGGGATACTGCTTCATCTTTTCATACCAAACGGTTACGAATGAATGATTATTTAGTTCGACCGTCGACGGATATCCCATGTCGCCCCCCGGAGCATCGTCGCTGATCGTGATCGGTGCCGACCAGGTTTGGCCATGGTCTTCGCTGATACGAGCCAAATTGCCAAGCGGTGCGCGACGGTGGCCGTAGGTCATGAGCAGCCGACCATCGGACAACCGAAGCAAATGCGATGGCATACCCCAAACGCCGATGGATCGCGGCACGCTCCAGGTTTTCCCACCGTCGGCGGACTCGGTTTGAAGTGTTTCATAATGGCTATTGGCATTGTGGTTACGAATCTGGGTGATGATGCGACCGTCGGCGGCTTCGGTGGCATGCAATTCGTGATACTCCGTCGGATTGTCACCATCGCGAGCAGGAATTTCCGCTAACCATTTCCACGACACACCGTCATCCTCGGATACCGAAACACCGATCCGCGGATTATCTTTCCATAACTGTTTTCCGGCGTAAAGAATTCGACCATCGCTGAGCTGAGTCGGACCATGGGGGCTGTTGACCAAGCAGTCAAAACGAGTGGACCAAGTCAGCCCGCCATCGGTCGAACGAAGCATCCAGGTGCCCAGTTCAGATTGTCTTTGTTCGGCTGGTATTCGGTAACCCGCCGCCCGCCATCGCTCAAGCCGTTCGGCAGGCCAAGTGCCTGATTCCTCGGCTTTCTTCAAACTCGCCTCATAGGCCAACGACGAGAATGTCGTGACCAAGATCGATCCCTTTGATGTTTCAAGAACCCCTGCGTCACGATCATCAATCGCACTGTCCAGCAATGTTCGTGGCCAAGTCCATGAGCCGCCATCGTCATCCGATGTTATCCACTGGACCGTTCCGAAGGGACAAACGTGCTCGTCGCGTCGACCTGACCAAACCAACAACAAGCGCCCCGATGCTTGCCGCGCCATTGTCGACCAACCGCAGTAGTACTCTGGTTGAGGACTGATGACTTTGGTTTCCAAAATTTTTGCTACCGGTGCCGTTTGAGCATGACCGACTCGAGGTAGCATGACCGCGCCAGTGGCGAAGGTTGCGGAACGAAGGAAATGGCGTCGCTCAAAGAAGTTTGGATTCATGCGGAAGGTCGCTGAGTGAGGGCGTGATTTAGGGAAAAACACAGGTGAGATTCGCGTTGGTTCGCGTTGGTTCGCGTTGGTTCGCGTTGGTTCGCGTTGGTTCGCGTTGGTTCGCGTTGGGTGGAAGACAAAAATACTTTACGCGTGACCAGAGTGGATTGATGAATTGCGTCAAGACAAGAGGTCGTGAATCACTTTGCCATGGACGTCCGTCAAACGTCTTTGAATTCCGTTGTGGTAATAAGTTAGCCGTCTGTGGTCGAAACCAAGCAGATGTAGAATCGTGGCATGAAAATCGTGCGCGGTGATCACATTCTCCGTCGCCTTGAATCCAAATTCATCCGTCGCGCCATAGCTGTAGCCACGCTTCACTCCGGCTCCCGCCATCCAGCACGTGAACCCCAGCGGGTTGTGATCGCGACCGAGCGTCCCGGCTTGGAACATCGGCATTCGGCCAAACTCAGTCGCAAACACCAATAGCGTTGAATCCAATAGACCACGCTGTTTCAAATCCAAAAGTAGCCCCGCAACGGGTTGATCAAGAATTTCTCCGTGGACGTCGTATTGTTCTTTCAACTTGCTGTGACCATCCCAGTTGATGCGTCCACCCGAGGCATAAGCACCGTTGAAAATCTGAACAAATCGCACACCATTTTCGACAAGCCGCCGAGCGAGAATGCAGTTATTGGCAAAGGCCGCTTTATCTCGATTTCCACTGTCTGCGCCATAAAGCTTGCGGATTTGCAGCGGCTCCGAAGAGATGTCAACGACTTGCGGGACATGCAATTGCATTCGCGCAGCCAATTCATAACTCGCGATGCGAGCCGCAAGTTGTTGATCGCCTGGAAAACGCCGCTGATTGGCCTCCTCCAGATGTCTCAGTGCGTCTCGCGCTGATTCATCCGCTTTCGCCGAGACGGTTGGCGGTCGATCGAGATAGCGAATCGGTTTCGTTGTGCTGAGCGGCGTTCCTTGAAACGCGGCCGGCAAAAAACCGCTGGCCCAGTTGTTCGGACCGGATTGTGGCATGCCCCTTGGATCTTCGATGGCAACGAAGGCGGGTAAGTTTTGATTTTCGCTGCCGAGTCCAAAATTGATCCATGCTCCCATGCTTGGAAAACCGTCAAACGTGAACCCAGTGTTCATCACGTTTTCCGCCGGACCATGCGTGTTGGATTTGTTGGTCAGCGAATGAAGAAAACAGATCTCATCGGCCAACTCTCCAATGTGCGGCACAAGATCGGAAACCATCTTTCCCGATTTGCCGCGAGGGCGAAACTTCCAAAGCGGCTGCGTCAAGTTACCGTTGGGACCCTGAAACGATACCAAATTCTCGTTGCCAGGTAGCGGTTGCCCATCGCGTCGAATCAATTCTGGTTTGTAATCGAACGTATCGATATGGCTGATTGCGCCGGAGCAAAAAACGACAATGACGTTTTTTGCTTTTGCAGGAAAATGAGCTGGACGAGAACGATAGGGATTCGCGGGATCGATCTCCGGCGACTTGGCATTGGAATCGCCCGCGAACATCGCCGCCAGAGCGATGGATGACAAGCCACCTGATGCGCCGGAGATGACCCGGCGTCGGCTCGCATCCAATCTTTGCGGTTCAAAGTATTTCATGGGATGTACAGGAACTCACTGGAGTTAAACAAAACTCGGCAGAGTGATGCAAGGCCGGCCTGGTCGACGAGTTGCTCCATCGGAACCTGCTCAGCGTCGCTGGGCGGACGCGACAATGCGAGCATAAAAGCTTGCCAGACCTGAGCGTTTGCACTGTCGCCGACTTCGCCGCGAACACGATCGGCAAAAAAGTCAGCTTGCTGAAGTACAAATGGGCTGTTGAACATACTGAGTGACTGCGTCGGTGTGATCGATCGCGTTCGCTTTGGATTCATTTGCCCCGCGTCAGGACAATCAAACGAACCGAAGATATCGACGGATTGCATCCGAATCTTGTGAGCGTAGACCATTCGCCGCCAACCTTTTTCATCAAACGTTTCAATCGCAACGTAGTCCGCCAATCCACCACGCTGCTTGAACAGATTAAATCCGGCACCGCCCATTTGCAGATTCAATTTGCCGCTGGTTTGCAAGACGGAATCACGAATCGCCTCCGCTTCCAATCGCCGCGCGGGATAACGCCAAAGCAAGCGTGAATCGGCATCGATCAGCAAAGCATCTTCACGAGGTCGGTTTGATTGACGAAATGTTTGCGAGCTAACGATCTGGCGATGCAGTTTCTTCAATGACCAACCACCGCGTACGAATCCAGTCGACAACTGATCGAGTAATTCTGGATGCGTCGGCTTGGACCCCATCTCGCCAAAGTCGCTTGGCGTATCAACCAGCCCTTCGCCAAAGTGGTGCTGCCAAACGCGATTAACGATCACACGCGATGTCAGCGGATGATCGGGGCGGGTGAGATGCTTCGCCAACGCAACACGCCGATTCGGTTCCGGTTCGTCGTCGCTGAGCTCAAGGTCACCCAGAATTCTCGGAATCGCGGGCACAACGACATCACGGCGATTCATCGGGTCGCCGCGATGCAACATCCAGGTCGGATCAGGACTACTGGAGAAGCTCGCCGCGAAAACCTTCGGTCCCGATGACAAGCGACTGAGCTCCGCGCGAGACGCCCGCAGCTTCGCGTTTACGTTAACGATCGATTCAATTTCGTCTCTGGACAACCCAGGCAAGTGGATGTCGTTTGCTTTGCGAGTGTCATCTTCTCGAAGCCATCGTTCGCTCGCGTCAGCCATCACTCGCCATTGGTCGTTGTCGTTCTCGAGCACCATGAAGACATACTCGGCTGGCATGCTACTTCCGCGATCCCAAACCACTCGATCAATCAACTCGGGCTTCGCGAAATCAATTTGAATCCATGCCGGTCCCGTCTCTCGCGCTACCCAGGGAAATGCTTGTCGCCGATCCGAGGAGCCGTCGATCAGGTTATCAAAATGTCGTGTTTGGTTTGCGAGCTCGTAGCTTGACGCTGATGCCGTCGCACCCAAGGAAGCAAGTGCAACGTTGTGGCTCGACGCATTGTCAGCGTCAGCGTGCGTCCAAGCTTCGAATTCATAAAGCGACGGGGCTTTATCATCACCCGTTGCCGCGATCTCCATCCGAATCGCCTGAGCAGTGACGGGCGCGAATGCATCGGTGTGCAGATTATCCAGCGCCGGCATTAACTTCAGGCGATCTCGAAGCAAATCGGATTCATTCAATTGATCATCGAGTTGCTTGCGTACTTCTGGAATGCGCTCGGTCCATTGATCATTCATCGCGCCACGGAGTCGCCGGTCGCCGTACGTTAGCCCCGCAAAGATCGCCTGCATCGCGTAATAATCGCTTTGAAGGATCGGATCGAACTTGTGGTTATGGCAACGCGCACAGCCCACGGTTAAACCAAACATCCCTTCGCTGACCGTGCGGACAACTTCATCGAGTTCGTCCTGTCTCGCCTGCCGCATCGCTTCTTCGTCGCGGCCAATTTGCCCTGGAAGATTCGCCGGCCCCGCGACCAGGAATCCAAGGGCCGCGTCTTGAGCCGTGGTGTCCCCGGCAAGCTGCTCAAAGAGGAAGCGATCGTACGGTTTATCTTGATTGAGCGAATCAATGACCCAATCACGGTATGGCCACGCACTGGAACGTTCAGCATTGGTTTCGAAGCCAACGGTTTCGGCCCAGCGAATGACATCAAGCCAATGCGGTGCCCAGCGTTCGCCATAACGAGGTGAAGCGAGCAGACGATCGACCGCCTTTTCATAAGCCGCATCTGGTCCATCAGGATCGCTCACATAGGCAGTATGCTCTTCTGGCGTAGGCGGCAAACCGGTCAGCACCAAACTTACTCGGCGGAGCAACGTCACCGAATCAGCGGGGGCGGACATCGACAACCCGGATGCCTTTAGTTTTGACTCGATGTGATCGTCGATGATGCTCGCCAACAAACTGTGTTGCGATGCTCCTGGTTGAATAGGTTGCAGCGACCAGAGATCGGAGTCGATGTCCTCCGCGGTCACATCCATCTGTCCTGGCCAAGATGCACCTTCGAGAATCCAGCGCCGGAGCGTTTCGGTTTGCTGCGCCGACAACGGTTTCCCTTCAGGCGGCATCCGGTGCTTATCATCATGATCGCCGCGGATCACCGTCAACAAAAAGCTTTCCGTAGGCTTACCGGGCACGATCGTCGGTTCACCCAGGTCACCACCGCGGAGCATCGAGCTTCGCCGATCAAGCCGCAAGCCGCTGCTTTGATCGTTCGGTCCGTGGCATTCCATGCAGCGAGATTGAAGAATCGGTTGAACCTCTCTTGCGAAGTCAACGGACTCCGCACCCGATGCCAAAGCGACGAACGTGACGTTGCAAATGATGGCGAGGCAGTATCGAAACAATAGTCTGACCTCGTGAGCGAGTTTTTGGTTTTGGATTAGGTTGAGGTAAATTGGGATCTCCATACGATCGCTACGCGAAAAGTTCCCGCACAACTTTCCCACCATCGGGCCCAGTCAAGCGATGCTCTCGACCGTCGTGATGATAGGTTAATTCGTCATGCCGAAGACCAAGCAAGTGAAGGATGGTGGCGTGTAGATCACGGAAGTGTACCTTGCCCTCGACCGCGCGCGCTCCCTTCTCATCGGTGCGTCCATGGACATAGCCGGCTTTGACACCGCCTCCGGCAAGCCAAAAAGTGAATCCGTTAGCGTTGTGGCCCGTTTCATCTTTGCCGTCTTCGGGCGTCAAACCAGGACGTCCAAACTCACCGCCCCAAACCACGAGTGTGTCTTCGAGCAAGCCACGCGAGGCCAAGTCTTCTAGCAGTGCCGCGATTGGCGCATCTACGGTTTCACAGTTTGCCTTCAAATCTCGCCGATGATCTTTATGCTGGTCCCAACTTCCATGATTGAGTTCGATGAACCGCACACCCGCTTCGGCGAACCGACGGGCGAGCAAACACTGGCGACCGAAATCACTCGGCTTGCAAGTGCCGACCGACAATCCTTTCCCCACGCGATATCGCTGCAGCGTCGCCGGCGTCTCACGGGACAAGTCGAGCAACTCCGGTGCAGACGTTTGCATTCGGAATGCCAACTCCATCGATTCAATCACGCCATCAAGCTTTGAATCACCGGCTCGAGCCGCCAGGTGCTCACGATTCATCGCTTGCAAGAAATCGACTTGGTGCCGCTTTCCGCGGAGCGTCAGGTGTTGACTTTGGACGTTATCGATGATCGCCGTCGACATGTTCGCCCCGTTAGTCCCGATCGGTGTCCCTTCAAACGATGTTGGCAAAAACGAACTGGAATAAACCGATGGCTTGGAAGCATTGAGGCTAATGAAGGACGGCAAATTCTGATTCTCGGTGCCCAACCCATACGTGATCCACGAACCCAAACTGGGCCTTTTGCGGAGTCGTTCGCCGGTGTGCAATTGCAAAAATGACTGGGCGTGATTGCCCGTGTCGGCATGCATGGAATTGATCACACAAAGCCGATCGCCATGCTTAGCGGTCTCCGGCATCAGTTCCGAAATGTTCATACCGCACTTGCCGCGTTGTGCAAACTTAAAAACGGACCCCGGATGTTTTGCATTGCCTGTCTGCGGCTTGTAATCAAACGTATCAAGCTGAGCCGGTCCGCCGCTCATGCAAAGGAAGATGACCCGCTTGGCACGCGGAATCACAACGGGTTGCGAGCCAGCACTCAGCGTCTTGGTTGACAACACTTTTTCGCTCGCGGACGCGTGTTGGCACATCGCCTGGAACGCCAAATAGCCAAACCCGCATGAGGCGGATTGCAGTAGATGTCGTCGAGTGGAGTTCATGGGACTGACTTCGGTGGTTGGCGGGAACGTGATTGGTGATTCGGTCTTAAGCTCAGTCGAAGTATCGAAATTCATTCGTTGCAAACAAGGCTTGGGTGAGGCTTGCCCAAGCTTGCACTCGGCGATCCACGCGTTGACCGACCGTGGACGTCGCGTCTGTAGCTTCGAGCGATTGTTCAATCGTTGTCACATGTTCGAGCGATCGTTGCGTTTCCAAATCACTTGGGTTCCGCTGCAGGACGCGACGAAAGATTTCAAGCACCCGCGATGAGTCGGATTCGCTTGACACGGATAATACATCTGCGGCAAGGGCTCTGGATTGTTCCACAACAAAGGGGTTGTTCAATAAGTAAAGCGACTGAGTTGGCAATGTCGTCTCGTCTCGTTGGCTCATGACACTGATGCCATCAGGCAAATCAAAAGCTGCGAGTTCAGGTGGAGGTGAATTGCGGAGATAGCAGAGATAGATACTGCGATGAGCGGAAGATGGGTGCAGATTTACGACTTCATGATCGAGTTTATTTATCAAGGCATCAATGGTCGCGATGGCGGAACCCTTTCCAGGCGTCAACTCGAGTTGTCCGCTTGCGTGAAGCATACGGTCGCGAATCGATTCCGCATCGAGCCGGCGTCGATCGTGGCGAGCGTCACGGTTGTCGTCGGAATCACGATCGATTAATTCAGCGTCGGATTGGCTATCGAGTTGGTACGTGCGGCTGAGAACGATCGCGCGGATCAATGGCTTGATCGACCAATTGTCTTGGACAAAACGCTCTGCTAGGTGATCGAGCAATTCGGGGCTCGTCGGACGTGCGCCATACACGCCAAAATCATCGGGTGTTGCAACGATGCCTTTGCCAAAGAGATGAAGCCATATTCGATTGACCATCACACGTGCGGTTTGCGGATGATCGGGGCGAGTCAACCACGCGGCCAGTTCGCGGCGACCACTTTGTGACTCGCTGACGCGTAATTCATTGCTCGCGGAGTCACGTGATGCTCCCGCCGTGGACACCACATTGTCATGAGCTGTCAGCCAACCGCGAGGCACGACGTCGCCAAGTTTCGTGTTCTCGCCGCCAATGTGAATTTTGCAGTCCGCAGGTTTGTCTTTATCTCGGACACCCATCGCCATTCCCAACGATGCGGCTGATGAGCGAACTCCGCGCGGCTGGCCCGAAGCATCGTGGAACCGCGCGGCCTCCGCATCACTTAACGCTCGTTGAAAAATAGCAAACTCCGCAAGATTACCCTCCAACGGTGCAAACTTGTCACTGCGGTTGGCCAAACAAAAATCAAGCGAGTCACCAAAGGAAGCTTCTAACTTCCCTTCGATCTCGAGGGTTCCATTGAGAAACAATTTTACCTGCTTCGCATCACGAACCATCACGGCATGATTCCAACTGTTTGGTGGAATGATCGTTTCGCCGATCAGTGACGTCTTGTTTACATTGCCATTGAAGATGAATAGTTTTCCCGTCCGCGCCGCATCATGATTGCCGCCGATCCCAATGTGATCGCCGGGCAAGTTGTTATCTCCAAGCTGGGCGCGAGAGAAGATGTAGGCGGTGATCGGGCGGTGATCGTTCGCTAAGTGGTTTCGAAACCAAAACGCCACCGAATAAGATTCCGCTGGTGAAGTAAACTTTCCGCTTAGATTGGCTGTTTTGACTTCCGCAAAAAGCTGGGGCGAGAATTTAACATCGGGTTCAAAGCTCAATTCGGTTGGTGGCGAATCGAGTCGGGCATGAATGAGTGGCTTCGATTCATCGATCGCGGCGGAGTAGTGATCTGGAAACCGAGGCGTCTCCTTGCGAGAGATCGGCTTGGAGGCTTCCGACTTCCAGACCGATGTCAGGGAATGCAGCGGAGTCGGTGGAGCGGTCAGCTTCTCGTTTGCCGCGGTACCATAAAGAGTTTCGGTGCTGGTGAAGAACCCGGCCATCGCGTAGTAATCACGCGTCGGGATCGGATCGTGCTTGTGATCGTGACAACGCGCACATGCGACACTCAATCCCATCACTGCGGTACACACGGCGTTGATTTGATCATCGACCACGTCCATCGGAAAGTTGGTATTCATTGCGACTGCTGGCTTTGAACCAATGGCCAAAAAACCAGTTGCGATGAGTTGCCGGTTTCGCTGCGCGGCATTGTCCGCGGGCAGGAGATCACCAGCGATCTGCTCGGTCAGAAATTGGTCATAAGGAACATCGTCATTGAAAGCGTCAATCACATAATCGCGATAACGCCACGCATTGGGGAACGATGCGTTACGTCCCAAACCATCATCGCCGTTGGATTCACCAAACCGCGCGACGTCCAACCAGTGCCGCCCCCAGCGTTCGCCAAACTGAGGACTCTCCAGCAACGAATCGACGAGCCTTGCCGTTGCTCGGGAACTCTCGTGGCGATGTTCGTCCGCGAACGAGTCGATCTGTTGAATCGTCGGTGGCAAGCCGATCAGGTCAAAATACAAACGGCGAATGAGCGTTTCAGCAGACGCATCATGAGTCGGTCGCAACCCCGCCGATTCGATGCGCGAAAGCACAAATCGATCCAGCGGATCGAGTGGCCAAGCATGATCGTTCACCTCAGGGACCGCTGCTGCGATGCGAGGTAGGAATGACCATAAAGAAGCCGCATCCAACTTTGATGCCGTGCCTTTTTCGTCGGTCACGCGGGGATCGTTTGCCCCACGCCGGACCCAAGTCACAAAGTCATTAACGACGGCTTCGGGCAACGGATTGTCGGGCGGCATTTCGACATGGTCATATCGAATCGCTTGAATCAACAAGCTCTCATCAGGTTCGCCCGCCACGATCGCCGGTCCTGACTGGCCGCCCTCACGCACCGAATCGCGACTGTCGAGTAACAATCCGCCACCAATGTTTTCAGAGTCTGCGCTGTGGCACTGGTAACAGTGTTTCACCAACGCCGGACGAATCTTGTTTTCAAAAAAATCCCGCTCGTCGGTTTCCGCAGCATGTCCGCACTGAATCAATCCACCGATCACTAGACCGAACAAACACGTTCGACCAAACGCAGTGGATCGCGTGGCTATGCGCATCCAGTGCATCGTCGAGTGAATCGTCGAGCGACATTTGCTCATGGCACGCCCGTGCGGGGAGGAGGGAGTGGGGCGGGAAGGCGGGGAGAATCGTAATTATGACCGATCGAGCCCGCGATTGCAAAGCTTCTTGCATCAAACGGCAAGTCAAGGTCAATTCAATTGACTGGCTGGGAAATTCGTTGTTCATTCCAGACCCAGAAGTGCAGTTGCTGACCATCCTTGCCCGCCGCAACGTCTTCAACTTTAAAACCTTGCTTGACCGTTTTCGGCGCCGCCCCTTCGCTGGAGATCATTGCGTTGTGGTTGTTTGGAACCGCTGCATCGAGCAGATGAATCTTGCCTGAACCAAATATGATTCGAGGAATGATGCGATGCTGGCTCCAACCCATTTTTCGATTGTCGCGCCTAAATTGGGAGGAAGGTTCAGCGCGGAATACGTGTGTGCAGGTGTTTTGCCGTGCGTCGACTTGAATTCAAGGTTACAGTGATTCCTGAACCGATGCGACGGCGGCGCAGACCCGGTAAAAAAAACACCCTTGGGGTTAGTGATCTGAATTGTCTCGAAGGAATTTAGAAGATGCGATTGAATCGATGGATTTTCTGTTTGAGTTCGACGTCGCTTTTAGGGGGACTCTTCGTGACCGTCCCGACGGCAAGTGCCGAATCACCGGTTGTGAATGCGTTACCAACCGGTCGGCCAACGATTGTGGTCTCGCAACGAGCGAAGGAGATTCACGCTACTGCCCCGGTCATCGATGGTCACAATGATTTGCCCTGGGCACTGCGCGAGGTCGGCGGATTGTCGGATCAATATGACATCGCAAAATCCCAGCCTGGCTTTCACACGGACATCCCGCGGTTGCGAACCGGTGGCGTTGGGGCCCAGTTTTGGAGCGTGTATGTTCCCGTATCGACACGTCGTAATGGCGAATCGCTGCAAATGACGCTTGAGCAAATTCGCACCGTCCGACAGATGATCGATCGTTATGACGAGACGTTCGCGTTAGCGCTCTCGACAAGCGACATCCAGCGAATTCGTGGCGAGGGAAAGATCGCGTCGATGATCGGCATCGAGGGCGGGCACTCGATCGAAAATTCGTTGAATGTACTGCGTCAACTTTATCTTGAGGGTGCCCGATACATGACTCTCACTCACAGCGAGACGTTGGAGTGGGCGGACAGTTGCACCGGCGTGCCGACTCACGGCGGTTTAGCTCCGTTTGGTGAGGAAGTCGTCGCCGAGATGAACCGCTTGGGAATGATGGTCGACATCTCGCACGTCTCAGCGGATTGCATGCGAGACGTTTTGCGAATCACCAACGCACCCGTCATCTTTTCACACTCTTCGGCGATGGCGGTTGCCGATCATCCAAGAAACGTTCCTGATGATGTACTGAAGCAGATGCCGGCGAACGGCGGCGTCGTGATGATCAATTTTTACAACGGCTTTGTGCATCCCCAGGATGCGGCGTTGAGCAAAAAGCGATACGCACTGCTTGCGACATTGAAGGCGCAGTTTCCTGCAGATGAAGAGAAAGTCGATTCGGAATTGAAACGTTGGGACCTAGCGAATCCCAACAGCAAAGATTGTGACGTTTACCACGTGCTCGATCACATCGAACATGTCATCCGCGTCGCAGGGATCGACCACATTGGAATCGGTGGCGATTACGACGGCATCGGCGCGGTGCCTAAGCAACTCGAGGACGTCTCGACTTACCCGGTGCTGACTCAAGCCTTGCTAGACCGAGGCTACAGCGAAGCCGATATTCGCAAATTCCTCGGTGGGAATATCATGCGAGTGTTCGAGCAAGTTGAATCGGCGGCGGAAAAGTTGCGGTGACGCTCACCAGTTTTTCAGAAGCGGCATGAACGTGCCGCCAACAACTGACATCGCTCTTTATTTATGTCCTTCCTCATTGGTTCTTCTTGGATTTTAGTGGCAAGGGTGAGGTTCGATTTCGGTCTTTCGACCTCGGAACAGGGCGGTGGATTTTTGCAGGCATCCGCTCCTGCGTCCAATGATTTGGCAGCAGACGTT
>Ga0105051_10004797_pt1 | contig 15469 bp, 9 predicted proteins | sample FRY02_FD_78383 | JGI IMG/M metagenome (GOLD analysis project Ga0105051, IMG submission 78383) | Freshwater microbial communities from Lake Fryxell liftoff mats and glacier meltwater in Antarctica - FRY-02 (megahit assembly) | ecosystem: Environmental > Aquatic > Freshwater > Ice > Glacier... | reverse complement strand
TGTAAACCTTACTTATTACAGTGCCACTACATTGGATCAAATATTTCAGATACAGGCTCCTGCAGGTGCAGGTGCTACAAACTTCTGGATCAATGGTGGAACAATCAGAAATGAAGGTGTGGAAGGAATAGTTAGCCTCAGGTCTTCTCTGGGTAAAGTAAGCTGGACATCTTCTGTCAACTTCTCCAGAAATAGAAATCAGATACGGGAACTGAGCAACCTTCTGAATGCTGATCATTTTGCTTTAGGAGGTTCATTCAGGGAAATTTCGCTTTTCTTAACTCGTCCTAAAGATGGTAATTATGGATCATATGGAGATATGTTTGGTAGAATTTATCTAAAAGACGATAATGGTAAATATATAATTGGTTCAAATGGCTTACCAAAAGTTTCTGCCAACTTTGACAACTATGTTGGAAATGCAAATTACAATTACCTGGCAGGATTTAATAATAATTTCACCTATAAAAATATTTCGACTTCTTTCCTGATCGATGGAAGATTTGGAGGAAAGATCTATAATAGAACGGAACAATGGTTAGATTATAAAGGATTATCAAAAAGAACAGGAGAAGCCAGAGATAATGGAGGAGTAATGTTTGATGGAAAGCTGATTGAAACTAAGGCGTTTTACATGAATCAAACTGGCGCAGGAGCCGGAGGAGCGGTTGCCGGGAATGTATACGATGTTACTAATATCCGTTTAAGAGAGTTGGCGTTGGGCTATAACTTTCCAAAGGTCAAGGGCATTAATATAAATCTTTCTTTAGTAGGTAGAAACTTATTCTTCTTCTACAAAAATGCTCCTTTTGATCCTGAGATAATTGCAAACACTTCCCAAACGTCAGAAGGTAACGCATCATTTACCATGCCTGCAGTTCGTTCTTTTGGATTGAGCCTTACTGCAAAGTTCTAAAATAACTAGTAAAAAAAAGATAATAAAACTAAAAATATGAAAAATCTTGAATATATAAATATAAGTCATAAGCTAAAGCTAATATTGAGTTTGATTTTAATATCATTTGTATTGGCCTCCTGCAAAAAGGATATGGAAGGACTCAATGTAGATAAAAAACTGATCACCGATAAAATGCTTGAGCAGGATGCTAACGAAGGGGGCTATACCCTTCCCGGAATGCAATTGGGTATTTTAGATGTGCTCACTACATGGAGATACGAAATGCAGCAAAACCTGAATGCTGATAATTATAGCGGATATATGAGCCTTCCCGCCCCATTTTTTAACAATTCAAATACTGGCACTTATTTTATGGTTGAGAGCTGGAATAACCAGATATGGCTAGTACCTTCAAGTAAAGTGTTAGATCCATGGGTAATGATGAAGAAAAAGGGATTTGAAACTAAATACCCTGATCTATACGCCCTGGCGTTAATTTTTAAAACTTTCGCGGGACATAGGCTTATTGATATTTTTGGTCCGATACCTTATTCACTTTATGGAACAGCCAGTGATGTGAAATTTGATTCTGAAGAAGAAGCGTATAATGTCTTTTTCAAAGAACTTACCGCTGCTGTTGCTGTTTTAAAAGCGGCTGAAACGGCGAATCCAACTGCTGACTTGGTACGCTACACCAAATTTGACAGATCTCGTTATGGCGGAAATTATGCAACATGGATAAAAGTTGCCAACACTCTCCGACTACGTTTGGCAATCCGTATCTCAAATGTAAACCCTTCGAAAGCAAAAACAGAAGCCGAAGCTGCAGTTAAAGACAGTGGTGGCTTACTTACAAGCAAGGAAGGATCGTTTGAAATGACTACCGGAGTCATTCACCCATTAGTAACCATTACCCGCGATTGGCAAGAAACTCGACTTAATGCGACTGTAGAAACTATCCTTGGCGGTTACAATGACCCCCGATTGCCAAAATATGCTTTACCAGCTGACCCAAGCTTGGGAAGTACTTATAAAGGTATCAGGTCTGGTGCAGACATGCCAGCTAAATCATATCTTGGTTTTTCACAGGTTAATTTTGTTGACAATCCTTTTGTTAAGTTAATGGATGTGGCTGAAAGTTACTTTTTAAGATCTGAAGGAGCTTTAAAAGGCTGGGATATGGGCGGAACATCAAAGAGTTTTTATGAGGAAGGGATAAGAGTATCTTTCGGCTCAAATAAAGTAGGTGGAGCAGAAGAATATTTAAATAATAGCACGGCTACTCCTTTGCCATATGTTGACCCTAATAATGCATTGAATAATATGCCTCCAATTACTTCGATTACAGTTAAATGGAATGAATCCGCTACTATAGCGGAAAAGTTGGAACGCATAATTACACAGAAATGGATAGCCATGTATCCTGAAGGACAGGAAGCCTGGTCGGAATTCAGAAGAACTGGTTATCCTAAACTATATCCTGTAACAGTTAACAGAAGCGGTGGCGATGTCCCCATAGGAGAATTTATTAAGCGTATTCCTTATCCTCCAGCCATTACACTTGCTAGTAAGGCGGGAGTATTGGAGGCCGTGACTAAGCATCTTAACGGTCAGGACAAAATGTTCACGCCGATTTGGTGGGATGTTAATTGACTAATTAGAGTAACTTCAATAAATTCACATATAATCTATTTATTAAAAAAATGTTTTTTTTTTGTAAGCATACAGTTAACATAATGAATGGATTAATAATTCTATTGATTGGGGTTTCAGGTTGTAATACACAGCCTGAAACCAATCAATTAACTTCAGCTGTAGAAGCAAAAGATGCCCTTGCTACATTCAAAGTGGCCGATGGATTTAAAATTGAAATGATCGCCTCTGAACCTTGGATCACCGATCCGGTCGATATGGAAATAGATGAATTCGGTCGCCTTTACGTTGTTGAAATGCATGGTTACCCATTAGATAATAAAACTGGTAGTGGGAATATAATACTTCTATCAGATGAAGATAGTGATGGTAACATGGATAAAAGAACGGTGTTTGCTGAAGGCCTAACATTACCTACCAGTGTAATGCGCTGGAAAAAGGGAATTATTGTCACAGACGCACCCCATATCCTCTACTTTGAGGATACAGATGGTGACGGAAAATCTAATTTGACTGACACTTTACTTTCAGGTTTTGCTTTATCAAATCCACAACATAATGTTAACACCCCTTTGTATGGGTTGGATAATTGGATTTACGTTGCCCATGAGGGTTCCGTCACTACTCGTGAATACAAAGAAGATTTTGGGGATGAAGGATCGGAAATTATATTTCCCGGAATTCCTGATAGTCCAAAATTACCTAAAAATGCTAATGGACTTTCAATTAGATTTCATCCAGAACAACGAAAACTTGAGATGACATCAAGTCGTACGCAATTTGGACATACATTTGATGAGTGGGGTAATCTTTTTGGCTGTAACAATTCCAATCAGGGCTATCATGAAGTCATCCCAAGTCGATATTTCGATAGAAATCCAGACTTACTTTCTTCTGAAGCTACTCAAAATATGTCTGATCATTTAAATGCACCTGAGGTATTTCCAACAACAATCCATCCTGACCGACAGATACTAACCAATGTTGGTGTTATGACTTCAGCTTGTGGTATTACCACCTATTTAGGAGATTCTTTCCCAGATCCTTTTAATAAAAATGTAACATTCATAACTGAATCGGTTAGTAATCTTGTTCACGTTGATGTATTGAAAGAAAATGGAGCAAGCTTTACAGCAAGTCGGGTCCTTGAAAACAAAGAGTTTCTAACTTCTACAGATGCCTGGTCAAGACCTGTAAATATTTATGTTGGCCCAGATGGTTCCTTATATATTTTAGACTATTATAGAAGAGTAATAGAATCTCCAGAATGGATGTCTGAGGAAGCAATAAAAGCAGGAGATCTATATGATGGCCATGACAAAGGGCGAATTTATAGAATATCTCCAAAAACTGCAAAAACTGCAGAGTGGACAAAAGGGCTTAAACTCGGCAATGAATCAATTGAAGGTTTGGTAAAACATTTAGAAAATAAAAACTATTGGTGGAGAATAAATGCTCAAAGGTTATTAGTGGATCGAGCTGATAAATCTGCTGTCCCCTTCTTAACTGAATTAATAAAAAAATCAAAATCACCATTAGGTCGACTTCACGCACTATGGACTTTAGAAGGCTTGGGAGAACTTACTTCCCCTCTAATACAAATTGCCCTAAAGGATCAAATTGCCGGATTACGTACAAACGCAATCAAACTCGCTGAACTGCATTTACAAAAATCGCCTGAATTAGCTAAGGCTCTTCTTTCTCTTCAAAATGACGTTGATGCGAAGGTGAGATTTCAATTACTATTAACACTTGGATATTTAAATAGCACAAATGCTGCAACTGTAAGAAATAAACTTTTATTTCAGGATGTAAAAGATAAGTGGGTTCAAATTGCTGCTCTATCGGCTCCTCCATCCCAAACAGCACCTTTATTAAAAGTTGTTATGAGCAATTATCGTTCTGATGTTCCTGAATACGCTTCATTAGTTCAAAGATTGACCAGAATGGTTGGTACTAGTGGCAGTCAGGAAGACATTAATAAACTCATTAAACAATCAACTTTAATGGTTACGAATAAACAAAATTCCTGGCAAGGGGCAATGTTAGATGGATTGGCACTTGGCCTTGAATCTAGAAAGTCGAAATTGCCAGACTCTATTTCATCATTTGATGGAGTTCAAAGTTTATTGGTAAATACATTTTTTGACCACCCAACCAGTGAAGTTCGACAAGCAGCATTAGAAATGCTAAGGGTAATTGGTTTGAAGGATGAAACACTCAAAATAAAATCAATTCAAAGAGCTATAAAAATTGCTACAGATCGTAGTTTATCAGATAAAAATAGAACTGAATCAATAAATTTCATTTCATTAATTGATCCAACCCCGCATTCAACTGTTTTGAAACAGTTAATAGTTCCACAGGAACAGCCAATTATTCAATTAGCGGCCTTAAAGGTTCTAAACAAAATACCTAATACTACAGTTAGTGAGTACGTTATTAAACAATGGCCAGTATTAACCCCCGAAATAAGAGAAGCAGCTATAGGCACTTTTCTTGGAAAAGAAAATCAGGACAGAATTGAACTACTATTGACTGCAATTGAAAAAAATAAAATTCAAGCTAGTAGTGTAAGTTTTGGAAGAAGCGTTGGACTTATGCAAAATACAGATAAAAATCTGCGCAACCGAGCTAGAAAACTGTTTACCAAAAACGAAGCAGAAGGTAAAAAAGTAAACAAAGAATATCAAAAAGCATTGGAACTCAAAGGCGATGTTACAAACGGAAAAGCTGTCTATATTAAGAATTGTGCTATTTGTCATCAAGTAAGGGGGAAAATAGGTGTAGAATTCGGACCAGATATGGGCACTGTTCATAATTGGATACGCGAAGATATCATGGCAAATATTCTGAATCCTAATCTTTCAATTTCTAGCGGTTATGATTTATGGGAAGTTGAATTGAAAAATGGAAAAATTGCTCAGGGTATAATATCAAGCGAAACGTCTACGGCATTAACTCTTAGAAATAATGGAAAACTTGATAACACAATCAACCGTCAAGATATTAAATCAATAAAAAGTCTAAATCAATCAGCAATGCCGTATGGTTTTGAAAAGAATATAAATAAGCAGGAAATGGCAGATCTTCTAGCATTTTTACGTAAAAATTAAAACTGAAATAACAGTTAGTTCCTCATTTAAAAACAACAGACATGCAAATAAAGCATAAATTATTATTTATTATTGTTTTAACCTTTATAGCTTTCAATAGTATTTTTTCTTCAAAGAATGTAGTTGGACAATCTAACACACTTTCCAAAATAAAAAATCCACCAAAAGGAACGATGTTTGTGGGTGTTTCTGTAATAGATATAACACCTGATGGACCTATTCTATTGGCAGGTTATGGAGGAAGAAAGTCGGAATCTGAAGGTGTTCTACAACCACTTAAAGCCAAAGCACTAGCTTTTGGAAGTGATAGTGAAGGCCCATCAGTTCTTATAACTGTAGATCTTATTGGTATCCAACATTATATGACTAAGGAAGTCGCAAAGCGCCTTTCAAATAAAATTGGAGTTGATCCTTCACGCTTTGTCATAAGTGCTTCTCATACTCATACCGGCCCTGAGATCGGGAATTTGTTAAATCACTTTGCTAGACAATTACCCCCGGAAGAAATAGGAAGGATTGACAAGTTTTTAGAAATATTAACTAAAAAGCTTGAACAGGTAAGTATTGAAGCACTTAATGCCCGTAAACCAGCCAAAGTATCTTGGGGACAAGGTAAAGTGGGATTCGCTATGAACCGCCGTAAGGTTGTAAATGGCAAATCAGTAGGGATGACACCAGTACCAGCAGGTCCAGTTGATCACGCACTCCCAATATTACGTATAACTGACCTCGATGGAAAACTTAGAGCCGTAATGGTTTCGTACGCATGTCATGGTACTACACTAGGTCCTGATATTAATAAAATTCATGGTGATTGGATAGGAGAAGCACAAAAATTTATAGAGGAAAAAAATCCCGGTGCCATAGCTATGGTATCTCTGGGTTGTGGAGCTGATGCGAATCCTGAACCGCGGGTTACAAATCTCCAACTTGACTATGCTGCCCAACACGGCAAAGAAGTGGCAAATGAAGTCCAGGCGCTTTTAGCTTCTGACCTTAAATCAATCACCTCCCCTCCTATTGGCCGATCTAAGGTCATACAACTTCCTTTTGAACATATACCTACTGTTAATGAATTCGTAGAACAAGCAAATGAAAAAGGAGCAAAAGCTTATTTTGCAAAACTTTCTCTTGATAAAATAGCTCGCGGAGAGACTATTCCAAAAAGTCTTACCTATCCAATTACTACATGGACATTTGGAAATGATTTGGCAATGGTATTTCTAGCTGGTGAAGTAGTAGTAGATTACTCATTGAGACTAAAAAAAGAATTAGCTCCCGGACGTCTATGGGTAAATGCTTATTCTAATGATGTTCCATGCTATATCGCTTCTAAAAGAGTAATAAGAGAGGGTGGCTATGAAGTAGAATCTTCTATGTATTCTTATAACCAACCAGGGCGATTCCAAGAGGGCATTGAGGATCTAATCGTAGCTACTGTTCATGATTTGTTGCCATCATCGTATAAGCCGAATACTAAAAAATAAAACATAAAATTATATTTCAGCCCAGATAGAAAGCCTGATTTATATTAGGATTATTTAATTACTCCTAATAATTCAGAGAAAAGAATGTAGTAATAATATATTTTTTCAACTAAAATAAACATTCATGATCAGCAACAAATTAAATTTGATTGTCCCTGTTTTACTCCTTGTATGTGTACAGTTAACTTATGCACAAGAAAATGTTGGTATAAGTGGTACAAAATCAAGAGAATTCCGCGCTTCCGTAGTAAAAATTAATATTACGCCTGATGCCCCAAAAATGTTGTTAGGTTATGGTGAAAGGAAATCAACAGGAGTCAATGACCATATTTTTCACAAGATCATTGCAATGGATGATGGGATTAAACAATTTTTTCTGGTTTCTTCAGATATTTGCGTTGTCTCGCCTTCTGAATATGACCATGTCGCTTCACTTCTTCAAAAAAAGCTTGGAATTGACCCATTGAATTTCTGGTGGTCTTTAACACATACACACTCTGCTCCTGAAGTTGGTGTACCAGGATTACCCGCCGTTTTTATGGGTGAACGTTATAAGCATGAAGTAGATACAGCATATACATCATTAGTAGAAAATAAACTCATAGATGGTATTATTGAGGCACGCAATAAGCTGGTAGCTGCCCGTCTTGGGGTTGGCTGGGGATATTCTAATGCAAACATCAACCGGCGTGCCTGGGATATTGATGGCAAAGCTTCAGGCGGTATGAACCCCGATGGTCCAGTTGATCGACGCATTGGCTTGATGCGCTTGGATAAAGCAGATGGAAGTCCACTTGCACTGATCGCTAACTATGCAATCCATGGGACTGTATTGGGACCAGCGAACACAGAAATTAGCGGGGATGCTCCGGGAATAGTTTCGGAGTATGTTGAGCAAAAAACAGGAGTACCGCTTCTTTTTATTAATGGTGCAGCAGGAAACCTGGCACCTATATATAGTGTCTATCCAAATCCTAAAGCAGGCCATCTGGGACAATTTCGCGTACTATTGGGTGATAAAATATTGGATGCTAATAAAGAGATCGTATCAACCACAGATGAAATAAAACTGTTTACTGGCTCATTAACAATAGAAACACCTAGAAAATCCAACTTGGCATGGCCAGCGGATCTTGGTAAATACACACGCACCACCAACACCGGTGTTAATATGGTGAAACTTCCTATAAGATTCTTGAAAATCAATGAAGAAGTGGCAATTTGGAGTGCACCTCTTGAATTATTTTGTGAGATTTCTAATGGAATTCGTGAGCGTTCTCCTTTCCGTTTTACTTTTTATTATGGTTACACTAACGGCTGGTTGGGTTATCTAGCCTCAGAAAAAGAATGGAAACATGGGGGATATGAAGTTGAAAGAGTATCGCCATATACTATTTCTGTCGAAAAGGATTTTACTGAACCCATAGTCAGCTACCTTCAAAATGAAATGGTAAACGCAGATACAAATCTTCGGAAGGAAAACCATCAAAATGATAGTTCCAAATTAAGAAAACGAGAATAAAAGCATCCAACTTAAGAAAAGTTAGAAATAGATTATTTTTATAAGCTTTATATAAACTCGTCTGATAAAATTTTTAAATTATTAACGAAACCCAATCAATGAATCTAGCAAAAAATATACTAAGCAACTCAACTTTTTTTCAAATTAAAAGGAGTTCATTTTTGTTGTTTTTCTCTTTCTGCATGTTGTTTTTATGCAACTCATCTCGAGCCCAATTTCGTGCATCAGTTGTAACAGTGGACATCACACCAAATAGTCCAAAAATGTTACTTGGTTACTCTGCCAGACAATCAACTGGCGTACATGACCGTATTTATCACAGGATTATTGCAATGGATGATGGATTTAAACAATTCTTCTTAGTCTCTTCCGATTTAGGCGTTATATCACCTTCTGAATATGATCATGTTGCATCACTTCTTCAAAAAAAACTAGGAATTGATCCAATAAATTTCTGGTGGTCTTTAACACATACACACTCTGCACCAGAGGTTGGTGTACCAGGATTACCTGCCGTTTTTATGGGGGAACGTTATAAACATGATGTAGATAAAGAATTTACCTCACTAGTAGAACAAAAACTAATAGATGGAATTATTGAGGCTCGCAAGAAACTGGTACCTGCCCGACTGGGAGTTGGCTGGGGGTACTCTCAGGCAAACATAAATCGACGAGCAGTTGATGTTGATGGCAAAGCATCACTTGGTTTGAATCCTGATGGAGAAGTAGATCGTCGTATTGGTTTAATGCGTTTAGATAAGGCAGATGGAAGTCCACTTGCACTCATCGCAAATTATGCAATACATGGTACTGTTTATGGCGCTGCAAATCTGGAAATCAGCGGTGATGCTCCAGGTATAGTATCAACCTATGTGGAACAGAAAACCGGTGTTCCACTTCTGTTTATTAATGGGGCGGCAGGTAATATAGCTCCTATTTATAGTGTAGCTCAGAGTCCATACAGTAGCAAAGAAAATGAACTTGGACAATTTCGCGTATTATTAGGCGACAAGATTCTGGAGGCAAATAAAAATATCATTTCAACAACGAATTCTGTAAGTCTATTTACTGGATCTCTAACTATACAAACGCCAAGAAAGGCCAACCTTGGATGGTCTGCAGATTTGGCTAAATACACACATACTTCAAGTACTGGTATAAATATGGTAAAGCTTCCAGCCCGATTCTTAAAGATCAATGAAGATATCGCAATCTGGAGTTTACCAGTGGAACTATTTTGTGAAATTTCAAACGAAATTCGCGAGCGCTCTCCCTTTCCTTTTACGTTTTATTATGGTTATACCAACGGCTGGCTGGGATATCTTCCAACTGCAAAAGCCTGGGAGAATGGTGGATATGAAGTTGAAACCGTTTCTCCTTATACACCCGCTGTAGAAAAAGATTTAAAAGAATCCGTAATAGGATATTTACAAGGTGAAATGAAAAGCATACCAATATCTAAAATTGATACTACAAGTAAGCCAAAAATAGTTCAACCTGAAACTGATGGTACAATAAGGCTCACTGCACAGAATGGTAAACCAATAGGACCTAACATCAAATACATGCCCGATTGGACTGCCTATGGTTGGTTTACAGCAGCAGATAAGGTAGAGTGGGAAGTTGATGTTCTAGTAGCAGGTGAATACAATGCACAACTTGTATGGTCCGTTTCAGATGAAGAATCAGGGAAGCAATTTATTCTTGAAGCCGGTAAGCAGAAACTGATAGGAACCATAACCCCAAGCGGTTCGTGGGAAACCTTCAAATCAAAAAATATTGGTACTATCACGCTTAAAGCCGGCCGTCAGAAAATTATTTTCAAGTCACATACACAATTTGACAAAGGCGCTATACTAGATTTCCGTGAGCTTAAACTTAGAATAGTTAGGAACCAATAAGTCATTATTCCCAAAAATAAAATATATAATATAGTTAAAAAGTAAAGTAGGCAACTTTTACAAATATATTGGAAGCCTTGTATTTAACTTTTGTCTAAAAAAATGAAAAATAATAATTAAACAAAAGTATGATAACCTTATTAAAATATCGCTGGTATTATTTTTTCTTCACTATTTTTTTAATTGGGTGCAGTGATAAATTAAGAAAAAGTGATCATCAAAACGTCAATCTCCATAAAAATGCTGAATGGCAGATAGGAGTAGCTTTATATTCCTTTAATCGATTCTCCTTTGTTGATGCCATTCAAATGGCAAAAAGGGCTGGAGTAAATTATGTTGAAGGATTCTCCTTTCATAAACTTGGAAAGGGCTTTGATGAGAACAGAATGTCATCCATGTCAGAAATGGAAATCAGCAACATCAAGCAATTACTCAAGAATAACAATCTTAAAATGCTTTCAATGTATGTTAGCGGAGCTAAAACTGAAGACGATTGGAAGTATTATTTTGAGCTAGCAAAAAAAATGAAAATGCAATACCTTGTTTGCGAGCCTGAAAAGGAATCATTGGATATGCTAGATAGTCTGGCAGGATTATACAAAATTAAAATAGCCATTCATGAGCATGCCAAAGGAAAAAGCATTTATTGGCATCCTGACTCTGTAATCGAGGCTTTAAAAAACCATCCAAATTTTGGCGTGTGTGCAGATCTGGGACATTGGGAAAGAAGCGGATTAAAACCTGCAGAATGTCTGAAAAAACTTGAAGGAAATATACTTGGAGTACATTTAAAAGATATCCATGAATCGAATAACACTGAAGCGAAGGATGTTATCGTAGGTAAGGGTGTTATTAATTTTCCTTCTGTTGTGGATGAATTAAAAAGGCAACATTTTAACGGCGTAGTTCATGTTGAGTGTGAACATAAAATGGAAAACAATCTGGCTGAAGTTATTGAGGGTTTAAAGTATTTCGAGGGACTGTATAAAATGGATAAATAGAATAGATACCCTGACATCTGTAAATCATAGTTAGCAGATAAATATTCACAAATAATAACAAAGCAATCTATAAATTTTAATATGAAATCAATATCAATCACTCTAAAATGTAATACACTGGTGCTAAAAAAAAGTCTATTAGCCCTACTGCTTCTTATTAGTATTTTTTCGAGTGAAATAATAGCACAACAAACCCATTCAAACTTCGCCTGGCCTAAAGGGAAACAAATTGCAGTAAGTTTAAGTTTTGATGATGGACGCTTAAGTCAAGTCGATACAGGCACACCGTTATTAGACCAATATGGAGTAAAGGCTACTTTCTATGTAGGTCCTAACGCTGTAAAAGAACGTCTTGATGGTTGGAAAAAAGCAGTAGCCAATAGGCATGAGATTGGAAATCATTCTCTAAATCATCCTTGTACAGGCAATTTTCCGTGGTCAAGACAAAAGGCACTTGAGGATTATACCATAGATGAAATGCGGAAAGAATTAATAACAGCAAATAAAGGAATCAAAGAATTGTTGGGGGTAGAACCTAATGTTTTTGCCTATCCATGCGGACAAACATTCATTGGAAGAGGACAAAATACCAAGAGCTATATTCCCCTAGTGGCAGAATTATTTTTAACGGGTCGGGGTTGGCTTGACGAAGGACCAAATGATCCAACATTCTGCGATTTTGCACAATTGACAGGCATGGAAATGGATGGAAAAGATTTTAATCAAATTTTGGCACTTCTAAACACCGCAAAGAAAACCGGGGGATGGTTGGTGCTAGCAGGCCATGAAATGGGTGAATCAGGAGGACAAACTACAAGCATAACCATGCTACGAAAATTAATAGAATATTCAAAAGATCCTGCAAATGGAATTTGGATTGCCCCTGTGGGAACGGTAGCAAAATATATTCAGGATCAAAAAATTAAATAAGTTATGGATTAATTCAACTTTAGGATTTATAGGTATTTAATTGGTAATACATATCTTGACCAAACCTATAGAGTTAATTTTTAAAACAATGCGAAATGGTATTGAACAATATGCCATAAGTTATAAGTTCATCCGTCAAACATATTATATAAAGCGTCTTAAAGGATGACCAAAGACCCAAAAATATCTACACATCAGGCCACGCTACTCCTTGCATTTATGTGGATAGCATATTTCCTAAACTACTCCGACCGGCAAGCAGTATTCTCAATGTTCCCTTCTTTGAAATCGGACCTTGGCATGACAGACAAACAACTCGGTCTCACCGGTGCGATATTCTTGTGGGTGTATGCCATTGGTTGTCCAATTGCTGGACAATTAGCTGACCGCTTTTCAAAACGAATACTTGTAGTTATCAGCTTAATTATATGGAGCATAGTTACCATAGCTACCGGCTTCGCGGGAACTGCTGTGATTATGTTGAGCCTGCGGGCAATGATGGGAATTTCGGAATCAATGTTCATGCCTACAGCAATTGCTCTTACTGCAAATGCTCATGTACCAGCGCTTCGCTCTCGGGCTATAGCAATACTGACCACAGCGCAAATTGTTGGTACTGTAGCGGGTAGTTGGTTTGGTGGTTGGATGGCAGATCACGGTCAATGGCGTAATGCCTTTTTTGTGCTTGGATCTGTCGGATTGCTCTATGCAATACCATACTTCTTATTTCTCCGTAAAGTAGATGAATATAGCTCTTCTGAAAGCAATTCAACCATTAAAGGGCTGGCTTTCCCGAAATTAATTGAAGTGCGAACATTTTTACTACTATGCATAGTGTTTCCCATCTTCGTGTTTGGCTTATGGTTACTTTATGGTTGGTTACCCACCTTCCTGCATGACAAGTTCTCCCTCAATCAATCAGATGCCGCATTAAATGCAACGATTTTTGTGCAAGGCGCAACCCTTATCGGCCTTCTTGGAGGAGGTGTGATTGCTGATGCATTGTATCGACATACCAAAGCTTCGCGTCTATGGTTGATAACTGCCAGCTTAATACTATGTGCACCATTCCTGCATGCACTCGGAAATAGTGATACACTAAATACAACACGTATAGCAGCTGCGGGATTTGGATTATTCAGTGGCCTTATGATGGGCAATATCTTTCCTGCTGCCTTTGAAGTTGTGCCAGCGGATACCCGGGCATCTGCTGTCGGCTTCCTTAATTTCTTCGGTGCAATTATGTCCGGTTTCGCCACCTTATTCGGAGGCATTTGGAAGCAATCTCTCGGTATTGACCGTCTACTCTCATTGACAGCAATTGCGTATTTGGCAGCTGGCATTGCACTGATTGTCGGTATCAAAAAACTATTTCCCAAAGATTATAAAACTGAACACTAAAAGACTCTAAAACTTCAACAAATAACTAATGTTAAAAATCCTAATTGCCGAATGTAAACAGGAAGTTTCTACCTTCAATCCACATCAAAGTGATTACGAAGATTTTGGGATTCGTTACAAAGATGATTTGTTAAACTATCATCGTACAATACGAAATGAAATAGGCGGAGCTCTGAGCATACTAGATGCTGCAAACCATGTTAAAATAGTACCAACTTATAGTGCATTCTTTATCACCTCGGGCGGCACCTTGGCTAAAGAATCATGGGAAAGGATTGCGAAGGATTTTCTCGATGGTATTCGTGCAGCACCGCCTGTTGATGGGGTATATTTTTGTATGCATGGAGCGATGGCAAGCGAAGAAGAACTGGATCCTGAAGGTTGGCTACTGCAAGAGACCCGCAATATCCTTGGTGAAAAAATTCCCATTGTGATATCACTCGATTTGCATGGAATCCTTACGGATCGTATGGTTGAACATAGTAATGCCATCGTAGCTTATCATACCTATCCGCATGTAGATTTTTTCGAAACTGGTCAGCGTGCTGCAGGCTTGCTCCTAAGAATCGTGGAAGGCAAGGTGAATCCGGTCACAGCTAAGGTGGCAATCCCCGCCTTGGTTCGTGGCGATGAACTCATTACTGCAACAGGATTGATAGGCCAGAGCATGCGCATTGCACAGGAAGTTGAAAACACCCCATTAGGTCTTTCCTCGGGTCTATTCATTGGCAATCCATTTACCGATGTGCCTGCACTTCAGACATACAGTTTCGTAGTAACAGACAACAATCCGGAGATGGCTGAACGCGAAGCTATTCGTATTGCTGAAAGCTTCTGGGCAAACCATGAAAAAATGCAGGTGCCCTTGGTGAACCTAGATGAAATGGCCTTAATCGCCAAATCACATACGCAAGGCACCTTAGCACTTATAGATGCAGCGGATGCCACTAGCTCAGGTGCATCCGGTGACAGCAATGCTATACTACGCAAACTCATCGAAACTGGATATACCGGACGAACTTTGTTACCTATTGTAGATGAACCAGCGGTACATCAAGCTATTGCAGCAGGCATCGGTGCCACAATTCAAACAACAATTGGAGGATCACTAGATACGCAACGCTTTAAGCCACTAAAGATAACCTCAAAAGTATTATTGCTTGCCGATAATCGCTTCCGCAGCGAATCGTTTGGAGAAGAATGGTATTCTGGGCCGACAGCCGTATTAGAAGCAAATAATTTTATAATTGTGGTCAGTAGTAGGTCAGTGAACCTCTACGACCGATCTTTTTTCTTTGCTCATGGCCAAAATCCAAAACATTTTGATGCCGTGCTAGTTAAATCACCGCACTGCCAGCAACACATCTATGCCGATTGGTGCAAAGGTATGGTGAATGTAGATGCACCGGGCTCAACCAGCGCCAACTTGCACTCTCTTGGCCATAAACGTTGCCCGCGTCCAATTTTCCCATTAGATCTTAATGTACAATTTATACCCAAAGCAATAATTTTCAAAAAAACATTCTTAAAAATATGAAGATTCGAGAAATCCGTTGTGCA
>Ga0105051_10004787_pt1 | contig 15484 bp, 9 predicted proteins | sample FRY02_FD_78383 | JGI IMG/M metagenome (GOLD analysis project Ga0105051, IMG submission 78383) | Freshwater microbial communities from Lake Fryxell liftoff mats and glacier meltwater in Antarctica - FRY-02 (megahit assembly) | ecosystem: Environmental > Aquatic > Freshwater > Ice > Glacier... | reverse complement strand
CGATCGGGCCTGCACCGAATGCAATCTCGCCCCCAAACCACCGCCATCTTCGGCTAACGGCCACAGCGTCGAAGAATCTCCGAAGCTAGCCGTCACACTTCTGAGCTGACCCTCACATCAGCCCAAATTCTCAAGCGAGTTCTACCTCGCCCTAACATTCCTACGCGCCCGGCCAGCCAAATTCCGCGGAATACCCCATCCGCCCGCGACTTTCGCCCGCAAAACCCAAGCAAACCGCCTCCAACCCCCCACCCGCCCTCGAAATCCAAATCCATCCTCACTAGCGCGCCTCATCCTCACTAGCGCGCCTGGCACTAATAGTCGCACTAATAGTCGCTAATAGTCGTCGATAACGATCAACATTTTTTTACCAACAGGGATGCCTTGTCCTCGCCGAAGTGCCGCCAGCGTATCCTTCAGACTCAAGCTATCTTCAAGAGCGGGGCAACGCTTCCGCAAGCCATGCAGCAGGCGAGCTTCGGTTTCTTCCGGTATGGCTTCGATGTAGACGGAGATGACGTCCTCGGAGAGTCTTGGCAACAGCCCCGCTTTGACCAGCGACGACTTACCGCAGCCCGATGGACCGTAGATCAAACCGATTGAGCACGTGTTGTCGGCATCGGTTTCCTCGATCCTAGTTTTCCAGAACCGCAGACTATCAGGCAGGCCGTTGCGATCTCGTGGTCCCGGCAATAACTCTAAGAAGAAGTCGGCATCATGAGCATCAAACGACCGCAAGCCTTTGGGCAAGATCTTGATGGGCTGGCTGTCAGAGGAACCTATTCCCCGCGAGGCCGAAAATGCAGTGCCTGCGTCAACCGCTGAAACAGCTATTGTAGCGTGCGACGCTGAGGCGGCCGACGTACCGCCACCCGGCGAGGCGCCACTTTGAATGCTCTTCTGCTCGGCCAGGAAGTGCCGCAGGTCGTCGGTAAAATCTTTAGCGGTGGAGTAGCGTTCCGAAGCTCGTTTTGCAATTGCTTTGTGGCAGATACGCTCCAATTCCTTCGGGATGTGATCATCATACTGCCGCAGCGGCTTGGCTTCGTAACTTGTGACCTGCTCAATCAACTCCGCCGGCGTGTCCCCGCGAAACGGTCGGCGACACGCCAGTAGCTCGTAGAGCACAACACCCAGACTGAAGATGTCGCTGCGGCCATCAACCCGGTGCCCTTCACCGCGTGCTTGCTCGGGACTCATATACGCGGGCGTGCCAGCGTACTTGGGTCCCTTACCGATATTTTCTTCCCGCAGAGCCAGTCCGAAATCGACCACGTAGGGCTGACCGTCTTTGCCGACCAAAATATTACCGGGCTTGATGTCCCGATGGACGAGTCCCTGCTTATGAGCATAGTGCAGAGCCTCGGCCACCGTCGCGACTAGTTCGGCGGCTTCCTGGTACTTGAGCCGCTGTTGCTTGAGCTTCGTAGTGAGGTCGGCGCCTTCGATGTATTTGGAGACGATGTAACAGGGGCAGTTTTCGCTACTGCCCACATCGTAGACCGGAACGATACCGGCATGGTCGAGATTGGCCACGGTCCGGGCCTCAGCCAAATACGCCTCCGCATCATCGGGGCGAGAGATCAGCCTAGCGTGCGGCACTTTAATGGCGACCAGACGATTCAATTGTTGATCGTGGGCCAGATAAACGAGACCGAAGCCACCTTGGCCCAACAACTTCTCGATACGGTAGCGACCGATCTGCTGCGGGTGTTTGGCGGGCGAATTATCATCCCGATCGAGGGAATCTTCGTGCAGTTCCCGTGTTGCATCGTCGTGGTCCTTGGAATCGTTCACGGATCCCTCGCTTTCTTGGGCCGCGCCGGCCATTATTGGAAGTTAGCTTCGTCACAATCGGGTTGCCAAATATCTTACCAGAACAGATTCCGCTGAATATCTGCAGTCGAGTGTCGATAACCTGGCAATCCATTCTGCACTAAGGGTCTGCCTAGGAACCTTGCAATCAAACTTCGCCTGGTAGATGCAGTGATTCTTATTTCATTTTAGCGGATAAATGCGTTGATCTTTTTTGGCCAATCAATCCCTACCGAATGGCGTGAAGATAATCTGCTGCCTATCGAGTTTTGCATCAACTGGATAGTTCTCAAAGATCTGGAACAAGTTCGTGTTCTACCGCGGGTCAACTCCCAGATAGTCGATGACGGCGATCTCGAACAATTGAGGAATTTGAGCAAATTGAGGACTTCCCCTGAAGTCTTAACCGCTCAAAGGCAGGCCAATCATGGTCAGCCAAAGAGCAAACACAAGAGGTAAGGCGGTCCAGTACGGCTTTGTGTGGGTAGCCGGATATTCACCGCGGAAGGCCAGCCATTTAGAAGGCAACGAACCACTGAAAAACAGTCCAAGTCGTACAGTCTTGCGCAATTCAAATAGTTTTCCCTTCTCAATGACCCAGAGGAAACTGTGATGGACCAAACAAAAGCGAACAGGACAAAAGCGAAGCGATGCTTACGAATCGAAATTACGTGAGTCTACTAATGCTTGCCGTTTTAGTCGCCCGTCGGACTTGTCGATTGATCGGCAGGAACGGTGACTGGCCGATAAATACAACGGTAAAACGAGAAATGGGCGTGGCACTTTACATAGTTACAGGGAAGCGTGGTTGGTATTTGCGAATTAATGTATCTGCCAACGGTAGTCAGGAAAGCAGACCCATTGGGGCGTTGAAAAGCGATTGATCGCCAATCCCCTAGATGGCAGCCTGTTTGTGTTTATCAACAAACGACGCGATCGCATGAAATTATTGCAATTCACCAGCGGAGGATTTTGGCTCTGTAATCGCTTCTTGGAAGCTGGAACCTCTGAGGCCGTGCGGAGCGACGACCGCTGCTCGACACTCCAAATTGACGCCACCGAACTCGCGATCTTACTGACCGGAGTGAAACTGGCTTCCGCTGCAAAACGACGCAAGAGATACGCTTGAAAAATCTCTAGCTTTTTCGAGATTGGTGCGAATTAGCTATTGCTAGCCGCGGTCCACTTTCTTAGGTTGATCGCATGGCTGATTCCAACTCTCTGCCGAACGCTACATTGCCGAACGCTACATTGCCGAACGCTACATTGCCGAACGCTACATTGCCGAACGCTACATTGCCGAACGATCCATTGCCGAACGATCCATTGCTTGAGTTGCTGAAAACCCATCAGTAACAACTGGCCGATAGTCGCACTCAGCTGGCCATCAAAGACGACATCATCAAGCAATTGGAAGAGAAACTCCAAGCGGCACAGCGAGACTATCTGAAGCTGTGGCGCGAGCGATTCGAAGCGCGTAGCGAACGCTACATCGCCGATCCCGATCAACTGCGCATCGACTTCGACAATAGCAATGAAGCTGCCGATGTCGCCGCCGGGTTGCAAGAGGACGTCGAGGAAGCCGAACTGATTCCGGCTCACCTACGTCGCAAAGGTAAACCTCGTAGTGAAGCGTTACCGGCTCATTTGCCGCGAGTGGACATCGAAGTGGATGCCGAAGACTCGGACAAGACTTGCTTGACTTATGGTGCGAAGAAGCTGTTGCCTCAGACGATGTGGGACGTGCGGGAGAAGCTGATTTGCCAGCCCGCCAAGATCCACGTCCAACGCTACACGTATAAGAAGTACGTTTGTGCGGGGCAACCCGAATGCGGCGTGGCCACCGCGTCGCGTCCGGCGGGCTTGGTCGAAGGCGACAAGTACGACACCAGTGTGGCGGCTCAGATCATCTCTTCGAAGTACCGTTACCACTTGCCACTATATCGGCAACAAGATGTATTGGCCGGCAGCGGTTGGACTCCCAGTCGCAGCACTCTGACCAGCATCCTCTAACGCTGTTACGAGCTGGCGGCCCCACTGCTGAAAACTTCAAAACGACGCTGCAACCGGATTCGATCATTGCATGCGATGACACCGGGCTCACCTTGTTGTACCCCAAGACGCCGCCAACGTTTGGCATCAGCGATCCCAAGTAACAACCAATCGCGTGCCGTCTGGGATCGGATGCGCGAGGAAATAGATTCTATTGGCGATCGTACTCAGCAAGTGGTGTTGCCCAAGAGTGAATTGCGCAAGACGTTGAACTATGTGAACAACCACTGGCTCGAATTGACTCGTTACATCGATGATCCGCAGTTACCGATGGACAACAACCAGTGTGAACAGTTAATGAAACAAGTTGCCCTGCGAAGGAAAAATGGGTTGTTTGCAGGAAGCCTACTTGGTGGGGAGCGGAATGCTGGGTTCTTAACATTGGTCAGCAGTGTCCACCGCAACGATCTGGATCCATGGCGATCCATGGCGATACTTGGCGATCCTTGGCGATCCTTGGCGATCCTTGGACGACGTCCTGAAGTGGTTGTTAGCAGGCGAGCAAGACTACGCCGCTCTCTTACATCAGAGTTGGGCCCAGCAGCACCCCGAAGCGATTCGCCACTATCGCCAAGACGAGCGAAGAAAACGCAACGTGCGACAGCAGTCCGAAAGAGACAAACGCCGAACCAGAAACCAACTCCTCCAACGCCGCAATTAGACACATCAACAATAGCACTGGTCTACGCTTACGGTCATCAGCAAATTTGCGCCGAAAATTCGCCCGCGAATTCTACGAAAGCAACGCAACTGTGCGAACTTGTGAGACTCTATGTGCCAAACGCGAGCATGGCTCATCAGCCAATTTCGCCGGCAATTTTATTCTGCTCAGAGCAGACGATATCTGAGCGCATTTGTGGGATAATCCGTCATAGGCCGACTACCAATCGCCAATGCGGAACTTTGCTTTAAGAGCCTTCGCCAATCGAAGTGGGGCTATCCTCTTTCGGTTTCGCAAAAGTTGATTCCCTTTTTGGCTTGCGCTAAGACTCAGGCTGAGCGGGGGCGGGTAACAAGGTGCGAAATCGTTTGCACGGGAAACGAATTCAATCTTCGATCAACAGAAAGGAACAGACCTGAAAATAGGAAGTATCGATCAAAGCAGGGAGCGTCCAAAAAAAGGCTCGAAGCAAAAAAGTGCTTCGAGCCTATTGGGTTTGGGATCATCCCCAGTACGGATAAGAGGAGTCGAACCTCCACGCCCTTGCGGGCACTAGAACCTGAATCTAGCGCGTCTACCAATTCCGCCATATCCGCATGTTTGCCTGTGATTAAGTTTTAGGACCTAGCCGCGATTTTGCAAGGGGAACGCCGCCCACAACCTTGCGAAATCCGCCATTTTCGAAGGGTTTTGCCTCGTTAACGCTGATCTCAAAACAGATAAGGCCGCAAAGGGGTGTAAAGCTTAGGGGTCCGCCCCTTCTACCGTGACCGGTTCCATTCCCAAGGCCGTCGCAAACGCGACCGCGAATTTGCGGCAATGGGAAATGCTAATTTGGATTTGGTGAATGCCCAGGCCCTTGGCCACATCGGCCGCCGCGCCCACCAAGTGGATTTCTGGCTTGCCCCCCATTCGGTTTAGCAGTTCAATATCCGTCCACTGGATTCCTTTGGCCCAGCCCGTTCCAAGCGTCTTTAGAACGGCTTCCTTCGCGGCCCAGCGTCCTGCGTAATGTTGATTGGCTGCCTTACGGGGCGAGCAGTATTGAATTTCGCGTGGCGTGTAGACCCGGGTGAGAAACATTTTATCATGCTTTTGGATCATCTTCGCGATGCGTTCCACTTCGATAATGTCTGTGCCAATGCCGATGATGTTCATTTAAATGTACCAGTAGGCGGTCGTGAGATTCGCGGTCGATTGTCAAGCAAAGTTAAGTCGAACCAAAAGGAAATGCAGGTTTGCCAAGGTGTTGTGTGCAGTTGCGTGTAATGTTGGGGATTTTCTTCAACGCGATCCTGCAGGAATCCGGCATCCTTTAGCAAGCGGTTTTACCACCGTTTACGTTGGGATTCCGCACGATTCTTGAGCCCTTCGCAAGGTTTCTTTGGCTTTTGCACGAGCTTTTTGAGCACCGTCGCCCAGAATTTGTTTCAGTGGTTCAGGGTTGCTTTGCAGTTCCAGTCGTCGTGCACGCGGTTCTTCGAAGAAGGCATCGGCAACGTCTGCCAATCCTTTCTTGACTTCGCCGTAACCGAAGTGCCCACGTTCGTAGGTCGATCGCATATCCGCAATCTGATCCTGACTGGCGAACAAAGAAAACAGATCAAACAAATGGTCTCCCTCGGGATTCTTGGGGTCTTCCATTGGACGAGAATCTGTTGCGATCCGCATAACTTTTTTTCGCATTGTCTTGGCATCGTCAAACAATTCGATGGTGTTGCCGTAGCTTTTTGACATCTTCTCGCCATCTGTGCCTGGCACTCGACTAGTCTTCTCCAAGATTTTCGGTGCTGGAAGCGTAAAAACTTCGCCAAACTGGGCGTTCCAACTGGAGGCAATGTCACGGCAGACTTCGATGTGTTGAACCTGGTCTTCGCCTACCGGAACCGTGTCCGAATCAAAGGCTAGGATGTCTGCCGCTTGCAGGACTGGGTACGTAAACAAACCCGCACTGGCAGGCAGGCCTTTGGCTTTCTTGTCTTTGTAAGCGACGCAACGTTCAAGCAATCCAAACGGCACGCCGCTGAGCAATAACCAGCACAATTCTGAGACCTCAGGCACATCGGACTGAACGAACAGCACTGCTTTGTTTGGGTCTAGGCCAAACGCAAGTAGGTCTAAGGCAGCATCTGTTGTGTATTGGGCCAAGAGGTTGGCGTCGCGAACCGTGGTCAATGCGTGCAAGTTAGCGATGAAGTAGAATGCCTGCTGCGATTCTTGCAACGCAATGTACTGTTGGATGGCGCCAAAATAATTTCCCCAGTGAGGGCGACCTGTGGGTTGAATTCCTGACAATACTTTCATGGAACGGATGTCTTAATTTCTAAAAGGTAATAGGCAATGGGTTTACTTACAGGGATGATCGCCACTGGCGATCCTACGGGCGCTCAGAATGCCAGTGACGTTCGTCTTGCCGGTGTGGTCACCTTGTCTTTGTCAGTCTAGCGGTGTTGGTCACGAGCCAGGCGATACTACCGAAATTCGCATTGGGGTATCAAATGGGTATCAAAGGTCAGCGGGGATTTTGAAGTCAGGCTTCCATCGTTGGAACCATAATTCCAAAACCAGTAGTGACCACAGGCGGTAAGCGTGATCGAATTTCCCCGAAGTATGCTGATCCAACATCTGTTGAATTTCGGCTTTAACGAACAGTCCCCGCCGGGTTGCGGTATCTCCCAACAGGGTTTGCTGGGCCAATTCCTTTAACGGGCCTCGGAACCAGTGGTCCAAAGGTACGCCAAAACCTTGTTTTCTTCTAGTCCATATCGACGCTGGAATCATATCGGCGAACGCTTCGCGCAAAATTCGCTTGCCTTTGCCGCTTCGAATTTTCCAATTGGCCGGCATTTGAGCCGCCAATTCTACTACGTGGTGGTCCAAAAATGGTTGACGCACCTCAAGCGAATGAGCCATCGACGCGATATCAACTTTCGTGTTCAGATCGCCCGGCAAATACGTTTGCAGATCCATTAGCGAAAATCGATTAATGGGGCTGCGATCGTGCAGGTTGTCATAATATTCCGCCAGAAAATCCAGCGGGTCGTTATTTCCCAACTGGTTTAACAGGGCATCGCTGTACAACATGGCCCTTTGTTGATCGTGAAAAATTCCAATCCATTGCATGTAGCGTTGCAGCGGCGGAAGGCTCATTGCCTGGCAAAAGCGTTTCCAGCGTCGCAAGTGATTTCTTTGACTCATGTTGCTTGGGATTTTTTGCCACAAAGGTGAACTAAACAGCGCTTTTCCGCCAGGGATTCGGTCCATTTTCTGAGCCAAATCGACGGCGCGATATCGGTGGTATCCACCAAACAGTTCGTCACTTCCATCGCCGGACAATGCCACCGTCACTTGCTGCCTTGTCATTTCCGAAAGATACCAAGTTGGAATGGCAGAACTGTCGCCAAAGGGTTGGTCAAACTGGTGAACCAATTCGGGTAAGATGGACATTGCATCGGGCTGCACCAAAAATGACTGGTGACGTGTGCCAAGGTGGTCGGCAACTAATTTAGCGTACTTGGATTCGTCATATTCGGATTCTTGGAAGCCGATGCTAAACGTCTGAATCGGTTGATCGCTGTGTTTCTGCATCAAAGCGGCAATCAGACTTGAATCAACGCCGCCCGAAAGGAACGCGCCCAGCGGAACTTCGCTTTGCATACGCAGGACAACCGCTTCGTCCAAGGTCTGGTTTAGCTTGTCAATGGCTTGCTGCTTTGCTAACGGCGCCCGCGCGGGTGGTACCTGCCAATAGGCGCTAGACTTAAATGAACCGTCGGTCGCTTTCCAGACCCCTGAATGACCTGGCGGCAGACTCGATATGCCTTTGTAAATAGTGTTGGGGTGCGGAATGTATTGATACAGTAAGTATTGGTCAATCGCGTTTAAGTTGATCGATGTATCAATCTGATGTACCGGAAGTATGGCTTTAAGTTCGCTTGCGAATGTGAAGCGTCCCGATTGTTGTGCGTAAAAAAATGGCTTCTGGCCTAGGCGATCCCGAGCCACGATAAGCTGCTTTAGGCGGCTGTCCCAGATCGCGATTGAAAACATCCCGCGCAAAAATCGAAAGCATTCTTCGCCTTCGTCTTCATAAAGGTGCACAATCGTTTCGGCATCGCCCTGAGTTTTAAAGCGATGTCCGTTTCCTTCGAGACGTTGACGGAGGTCTGGGAAGTTGTAAATTTCACCATTGAAGATAACCTGGATACTATCGTCTTCATTGCTGATCGGTTGCATGCCCGTGGAGAGGTCGATAATCGAAAGTCGCCTAAACCCAAGTGCGACTCCGACCGCGGTAGAGGCCGTTGGCGGTGAAGCGTCCGCTTCATGGTTCCATGGCGATTGCCAATAGATAGCCTGATCGTCTGGGCCGCGATGCGCCAGCGAATCGTTCATCGATTGCAGGGTCTGCCGGTCGACTTGTAATTGCTGATTCGTCCAAACAGCGCCCGAGATTCCGCACATTCGCTGATGTTACCTTCGAAAATGAATCGTACTAATGTCGAGGTGGAATTTTTAATAAGCTGGCAGTGAGCAAAAATATTAATCGCGACAAACTCAATCGCGACAAGATCAATCGCGACAAACTCAATCGCGACAAACTCAAGCGTGACAAACTAAGCGTGTGGCCAGGTCATTTACGGTGTTGGTTAGGCGGTCAAATATCGCATGGTTCCAGGCAAGACACCTACCAATGAACTTGCGATTGCAAGCTTTGACACATTCTAAGTGAAATTGCTCCCGCTTGGTGCCCGTGTACGCCGGAGTTCCCAGAGTTCGTTGCATTTTTCGAGCGGAACGATCCTTGTTGACGCCAGTGGTCCGCACGTGGGGTGCCACTGCTCCCAACCGATAATCTTAAGGGGGTTCTATTCCAGAGTGGGATTTCCAAACGCACAGGGTTAACAACCGGTTGATAGCCTTAACCCGATTAGTCCTGGCATCTAGTTCGGTCAAAGTAGCGTTTCTAGGCCAAGATGTAAGCAGATCGTACGATCATCTCAGCCCAAACCAGCCCAGCCCAAACCAGCCCAGCCCAAACCAGCCCAGCCCAAACAAGCCCAGCCCAAACAAGCCCAGCCCAAACAAGCCCAGCCCAAACAAGCCCAGCCCAGCCCAAAGGTGGTAATCACGGAACATCGTTGAAAAATTCTTGCTTTGCGAACGCCGGAAAACTCCACGACACGAATGCTATGGCGGAGAAGTTCTCGGGCAAGCGGGTGGGAATCGACGTCACTTTCTTATCGGGACTAAAGCCGCAGGGTCTATTGGAAATGGACCAGTGCAATCCCATTGTGCGGCGCATAAAGGCGAAATAGGCGCATAAGCATCCTGAGATCCACTACACGTTTGGACAGTTATGTTCCGGACGAAGCATAAGTCGGCTTGAACGTTTTACGTTTGGTGTTACCGGTCAAAGTGCCCGGCGATGCTCCACAGGCCAAGCGCTGGATTGTCGATGTAGTAGTAATCCTCGCCATCAACCTTGATCCAACCAAAGGGTGGCAAGTCTTTGGGTAAGGCGGCTTGCCAAGTTTCTAAGTTACCGTACTGATAACCCACGCCTTCGATTTCTGCTCGCGTCAGATGCCCAGGGCAATAAGTGACGTTGAATCGCCCTTCGGTGGATCCATGTATCAAGTGCGCGGCTGCGGATAAATTCTGTTGCAAGTCTGCGGATTCATCAACAAATTGCAAGACAGACTGGCTGTCGCGGTAGCCGAAGCGGCGTATCAATTGGTCGATCTTCTTGTCCTCGCCAAATGTATGGATGCCTGGTCCAAGAATGACCAGATGTCCATCGTCTGCCATGGCCATACGAGTTCGGTAAATTGCTTTATTGCCCAGCCAAGTGCTTTGGAATTCTTCGGCGTCCAAGTTGACAATCACTCGGTCCAAGGGCTTTTCAACCGAGGTTAAGTTCACTTGCTGGCTCAGTTTGCACGCTTGGAAAAAACAATCATGATCGTCACCCACAAACAGTCCGCGCAAAATCGGTTGCCCTGGTCCCGCTGCATCCACAACAGTCAAAATGTACAACAGCGGCAAGTGACCACAGAAGTGGTCCTGCGCGTAATTTAAGATTTTCCTCAAGGGAGTATCGGCACGTCCCATCATTCGTTCCATGCCGTAGACGGCGCCAATAAAATGGCTTTCATTAATGCCGGCGGCACCCCCAGTGCCGACAAACAGGTTCTTGTTGTAATTGGCCATCCCGATGACCTCGTGCGGAACCACCTGTCCAATGGACACGATTAGATCATGGTCCCCGCCAACGATCAGGCGGTTCAATTCTGCCGGCCAAGGTTTGTTGTAGATCCCTTGGGTTACCTGATTCACGAATTCGGCAGGAACCTGACCTACCTCTACGATATCTTCCCGCCAGTTGTGAATGCGGAATAGCTTTTCAGGTACCTCGGGGTACATCCGCCCAATTTCAGCATGGGTCATGGGTCGATGCGTGCCCAGCGCCGGTAAGACGTCCACTAAGGCGTTGCCATAGTAGTGCTGCAATTGCCCAGTCACCGGGCCGGCAAAGCTGTGAGAACGTGTAATGTCGGGCACAACCGCCAGCACTCGGTCTCTTGCTCCAAGCGGGTCTAGCGCCTGCAGCAACAGTTCGTGCAATTTTTGGTTGTCGATCGTGGTTTTGGGTGAACCATAAGCAAGGTACGTGGGCATCAATCGCACTCACAAAAAGTAAAATGGTGCCAGGCGATTAAGCGTAGCATTTATTGCTTGGTCGCACGACGCCCTAACCCGAATCGACCATGGTTTTGGGCGACGAAGGCATTGTCCCCAAAGGGCTTCCCGAATTCAACAATAGTGGCGGGGTGTAAGCGGCCGGTTCGGTTACTCGTGTTTCGCGGAACACCCGCGCCAATTGCAAGCAAGTGGTGCAGCCCATTGCCTGTTTAGGGCTGTGGGCTTATCCATCAACGGTGCGCAAACCCTCTGGTTTTGCGGCATCAGGAGGTTTGGGCCGTTTCACTAAACCGGTAACCGATTTGCAGACGATCCCCGAAGGAAGTTACTTGCTGTTGGCGTATCCATGTTGGAACAAACTGCGCAGTTCGGCCTGCTGGATATCTTCCAAGCAGGTTAAATGTAAGGTAACTCGATCAATCAAACCCGCACTGACCATTTTTCCTGGTGTGTTCAAGTCGGCAAGACTTTCAGAATTGATGACTTCGTTGGGTAGATTCCAAGTGATGCGAATCGACGGTCGTTCTTTGGTCTCGATCGACATCCAAGGAACACGTTCCTGCTTCAACTTGATTTGGATCTGTCGTTCACGTTGGAAATCCAGGTTCACCCCTGGCATGGTTTCTTCCAACATTTCCGCCAAGGCCTGAATCAACTCGGCTGGCCATTGCACCTTGTCAGGTTCTTTAAAGCCACAGCGAGATACATGCCATTGCTTGGTCCCTCGGGGCACCGCTTCGGCCAAGTAAACGTGGTGATCGGCACCGTGAATGTTCCTGTCTTCGGCGATCACCGTTTCGGTAAAGAAGTGATCATCATTTTCTTCCACGACGTTCTCTCGTGCCGCAGCCTCGACGGCTTCGGCTTCGCGTCGCCGTTCGGCCGCCTGATGAGAAGCCAATTGTGCCGCCGACATCATGGAGGTATCCATCGACGGTACAACCGACGCTTCTTGCCGGTGGAACAACGCAAACCCAGAGGCAACCGCTTTGGTGAGGAATTTTTTGAATTCCTTTTGATTCAATTCATCCAGCGAGTAAAGTTTGAGTTCAACCTCTTGCGAGGGTCCACGAGCGCGGCTGATTTTTACGCGGGGTTCTTTGCCGAAAGCAGCGATTTCATCGATTTCGTCCAGCGACTTAAGATTCAATGCCGGAATCAAATCGCTAGGCAAGAACGTTCGAGGTTTGACTCGAAATTTCACGCACAGAAAATGCTTCTGATTGGTAATTGCCTGCATGAACCAGCCACGAGCCTTGTTTTCAAACGGTACTTCGACCACCGTTTGATGGTTCCAATAGGACTCGCCATATTTTTTAACTTTTTCAACTTCCTGCACGATGGTCGTTAGGATTTGACCATCCCACTGGCAGACATTTCCGTCTCGATCGACTCGATTTTGTGAATGCCACAGGGGGCCGTCTTTTTCCCAAGGCATTGCAGACGCCGCACCAACATCTTCGATGTCCATGTCGCCTTCACCGAAGGCTTGATGAACCAGCGGGTCATAAATGGGACGTTCCACATAGGGGCCGGCCGCCAAGACACTGGCCAGGGCTTGTCCCGTAAAACTGCGAGGCCATTGGGCAGTGCCATTGTCGTACAGTAACGTCGTGGTAATTTTCCCATCAGCCGGCGGTAGGGATTCACTGACAGCGACCGCATCCTGGGTTGTGGATTTCTTCGGCGACTTCTTGGCAGGTTTCTTTCCAACCGACTTCAAGTAGGCCTTCCCAGCGGCGATGGGGTCTTTGCCAGCCGCGTCTGCCTCGGCCATGCGAGTGTATCGGACCACATCTTCGGGCGTTCCGGCAACCACGATTCTTCCGCCTTCATTGCCCGCATCTGGCCCAAGGTCAACCACCCAGTCCGCACATTTGATCACATCCAAGTTGTGTTCAATCACGATCACTGTGTTGCCCAAATCAACCAATCGTTGCAAAACGTCCAACAGTTTGGCGATATCTTCAAAGTGCAGGCCCGTGGTCGGTTCGTCCAGTAGGTAAAGGGTTCGCCCGGTGTCAGGTCGCGACAATTCGCTGGCCAATTTCACTCGTTGCGCTTCACCGCCCGACAACGTCGTCGCACTTTGTCCCAGTTGCAAGTAATCTAGACTCACATCGACCAAAGTCTGGATGACGTGGCGAATCTTCGGAATATTTTTGAACAAACGCGCCGCTTGGCCGCAGGTCATGTTCAAAATATCATTGATGGAATTGCCTTCATACATAATCTGCAAAACTTCATCGGTGTAGCGTTTGCCTTCACACGTTTCGCAAGGCACCCAAACATCGGGAAGGAAATGCATTTCGATCCGTCGCTGTCCAGTTCCTTCACAGGTTTCGCAGCGACCGCCCGGAACATTGAAACTAAACCGCCTAGCGGTGTAACCTCGAAGCTTGCTTTCGGGTAGTTGCGAGAACAAATTTCGTATCGATTCAAAGACACCTGTGTAGGTTGCGGGATTACTGGTCGGCGTGTTCCCGATCGGCTTCTGATCAACTCGAATCACTTTGTCGATATTGGCAGCGCCCGCAATTCGTGAATGCAGACCGGGCGTGCCGGTTGCTCGGTGCAGCCGCCTGGCCAACGCCTGGTACAGGACGCCGTTGATTAGCGAACTCTTGCCGCAACCGCTGACCCCAGTCACCACCGTGAATGCCCCCAAAGGTAAGGCCACGTCAATGTTGCGTAGGTTGTTGTGCCGGGCGCCTTGGATCTGAATCGCTCCTGCGATCGGGCCCGAATGCTTTTCTTTATCCGCATCAAATGGTGGCAGAGTTGGGCGGCGGTTGCTGGGGATTGGGATCGCCTTTTCACCGCTGATGTACGGCCCGGTTACGCTGTTGGGCTGCTTCGCCACTTCGGCAGGGGTTCCCTGGGCGACAATTTCGCCACCTTGGCTACCAGCGCCAGGGCCGAAATCGAAGATGAAATCTGCTTCGGCAATCACGTCGCGATCATGTTCCACAACCAATAGCGTGTTGCCGATGTCTCGCAGACGCTTCATCGCACTTAGCAAACGAAGATTGTCTCGCGGGTGCAAGCCGATTGTCGGTTCGTCTAAAACATACAAGACGCCGCACAATCCGCTTCCCAGTTGGCTGGCCAAGCGAATTCGCTGCGCTTCACCACCCGAAAGCGTGTTAGCGGCGCGACCGAGCGACAAATACGATAAGCCCACATCGTTAAGAAATTGAATTCGGTCGTGAATTTCACGCAGGATTTCGCCGGCGACTTTCTTTTCGCGATCGACAATATTCCAAGCGGAAACCTTCTGATACAAGACCCCTAAAGGAAGTCGGCAGGCAGCGTCCATCGTCAAAGTTTGGAAACGGACAGCCGCTGCATCGGCCCGCAGTCGGCTGCCACCGCAGAAAGCGCATTCCACTTCGTCAATCAAAGTTTGCAACGTAGCGCGGAGACTGGGAATGCGTCGGGCACTGGCTTCCAATGCCGGGAACAGGCCCTCGTATTGAAACGCAAACTGCGGTCGATTGGTTTCGGGATCAATAACCGGAATCCACTCATTGCTGGCACCGTAGAAGATGATACGTTTTTGCCTGGCCGACAATTCAACCATTGGCACATCCAGTGGAAGGCCAGTTTCACGGCTTAATGCTTCGAGCATCGAGTTGGCGACCGACTGTTGCATGTCTGGCCAAAGCAGAATCGCCCCTCGCCGTAGAGTCAATTTGTCGTCGCGAATCAGTTGCGTTGGATCGGCGCCCGTTTGCGTGCCCAGGCCTTCGCATTCGGTACACCATCCTAGCGGGCTGTTGAAAGAGAAGTGGTGCGGTGAAAGGGGTTCGAAGCTGGTACCACATTTGGAACACGCTAAGTGCTGTGAATGGGTGACCGTTTTCCACTTGGGTTCGGGCCAACTATCGTGCTGGTAAGCGACGACCATAACGCCCTGCCCCATGCTTAACGCGGACGCCACGCTGTCTGCAATCCGCGCTCGCCGTTCGGGATCAACCGAGATTCGATCGATACCAATTTCAATTTTGTACGTTCGCGCCAAACTTAGCTTGGGCACTTCTTCCAGCGGGTACGTATTTCCATCAATGCGAACGCGTACATAGCCATCGCGCCGCAAACCGTCCCACAGTTCGTCGTAACTTTGGCCTGGATCCAAATCCACTGGCGCCAGAATGTAGAGGCGAGTCCCGACTTCGTGTTCCAAAATCTTGTCGACGACTTGATCGGTAGTTTGCGTACCGATTGGGATTTCACATTCGGGACAATGGG
>Ga0105051_10004782_pt1 | contig 15491 bp, 11 predicted proteins | sample FRY02_FD_78383 | JGI IMG/M metagenome (GOLD analysis project Ga0105051, IMG submission 78383) | Freshwater microbial communities from Lake Fryxell liftoff mats and glacier meltwater in Antarctica - FRY-02 (megahit assembly) | ecosystem: Environmental > Aquatic > Freshwater > Ice > Glacier... | reverse complement strand
TAGGACTACACTTATGTTAATGGCCAAAATGTTACCTGCAAAGAAAAAAAATAAATATTCGATAATGATCGACTTATTTTTGGAACTGGCTGCATTTTTTTGGTCGTTATCTTTGGAGGCAAACAAAGAACCTAAGCCTTAATTAAAATTGAAGATATTGACTATCAATTTGCTATAAAATAAATGCAGAACATCAATTTAGATCGATCTCGGGTGACGATAAGCTAAAACGAGTAAGAATTACGTAAAAAGATCGTGCTATAAGTGTAGAAATAATACTAAGACATAAAAAGACTGAACGAGTAGAATTTAAAAAACCAAATATCGCATCAATAACAATAATACCAGTCCAGAATCGACTAAATCGAGCTAAAGAAGAACTAATAAACATAACGCCTAAAACAACAACTGCAGCTTAAACACATATAGTCCCAGCGCCTCTAAGAATAAAAGTAGCGCATAAACCAATAGATCCATGCCTACCGCTTGCTGCAGCAGCAAATGCAGGCCCAAATATGCCTCAACCTATAATCCCAAAGGGACACATAATAAAAGACCCTCTAAAACAAGCTAAAGCAATAAGCGTAGGCATAAGACCAGTTACTCCAAACCAACTCAATCCTGCAGTAGAAACTCTCCCACATCGCAAACCTATAAAGCCGCATACGGGATATAAACCAGCACAACAACGACAAGTAAATGCAGATAAAGCAGCAACTGTAGATGCAGGAACTCATGGTACAGAAGGAACTCGAAGTCAAGACTGTCATCTGCAGGAATTAGAATATTATCACTGAGTACAGGTTGGAACTGGGCAAGAGGACTAAGAATGCCAACTAGCTCAGGGACTTGCTCGTTAAAAAGGAAAAGGCATTTCTTCAGAAACAGCTCATCGAGCTTGTACCCATGGTAGAGAAGTTCAACCTCATGGGCAAGGAGATGGGCAGACGGGTTGAGGCCGGGTTGAGCATTTAGTACAGGTTTATTTCAGAGTCGGAGATTATTTAGGCCCTCAAGAATAGCACCTATAAGAGTAAGCTCAGGATATTGATACATGTTCTCAATAAGGAAGAGGCCAGAGGGTATTATTGGTCGGTTGATGTATTTATAAATCGGTATTAACATGCCATTGATGCCTTTGAGATCTTTATTTCCAAGAACTTTCAGCAACAGAAAAATAGATCCCCGGTAAATGTTATCTTATATCAGAATGTTCATAAGGATAAGTTTAGTGACCCGTATTGGTAGCCAGAGGTATTTTAAACATTTGCATTGAGTTACTTGTCTTTGTAATGTCTCTTGTATCAGTTTTCCTATCGTGGAACAATAAACTTGATTAATCAGGCACGAAAACTCGGTCAAATGTAAATATCATTATGTCCACTAATCAATCAAGCAGGTAATCTTATAAAAATTAACTAATCTATGGACCAAATTAAAATATCTAACCCTCGAGACCTAATCTAACGAAGCCTTTCCTTCTAGTTACAAATCACCGATATTCACATTTAATCCCCTCTACTGATCCAAAAAATCCGAATCTAATACTAAGTCTTGTAATCAAATTATAAAATCCGAAGGTACCAGACCAAGTAAATATCTTTTTAAGAGCTATCTAATTTTAGTTACATAAAACACCATACTATAAGCTAAATCTCCGAGAACACAATACTGCATTATACCGATAGGCCTATAACATTCACAGTAACCGCGATAGTGAAGTTAAGCGAATAGGATGGACTGACAAATAGATAATCATTCTTATCCAATAATGTAAGCTCCTTTGGCACTAGCAAGAGCTCCTTCGCTAAAAGCGACAAACCATTATAAGACATCCAATAGAACGTGTTCACCAACCTGGCCGACATCAACATCACGACCTTTACAGAGGTCAACCCACCATCCATTGCGCCTAATGCTTATTATACGTCTGTCACTTAAAACCGAACCCCAAACATGTCAAAGTCAAACAAGACAGGGGTGATAGTATAAAACATCGAGATAATGTCGAGAATATAAAGCGACTACCAGAAGAAGAAACGATAGTCAGCCGACTTGTAATAAAAACGAAGAAGATAGAATTTCAAGAACTTCGGAGAGGATAAGAAGAAAAAGAAAAAGTAATAGACCTGCCGTGTGTTTTGAAACTGTTGCTGAACCTGGCAACAGTTATGGCTGTCTCATTTTATCTTGTTTTTTAATCTTTGTTTAGGATTAGATTGTTTAGGATTAGATTTATATTCTTTTGAAATTGCTCATGGTTACATGTTTAGCTCATTATTTGGGTACTTATTGGGTTTGATGCTGATTGGATTTGTTGGTAATTTTGTTATGTAAAGTATAGGTGATTGTTTTTATATATGAAGATAGTTACTTAGAATTATTTATGATTGTTTTATGCTAAAAATCATTATTGTTAGACTATATTTATTCATTTATCAACTATTTTTAACCCAGAATTCAACCCTTATTGTTTAAGGCTTTTAGTTTTTATAAAATGTTGTAATGTTCTCCACTAGGAACTGTATATACTCCATTTTGTCCATCAACTATTTACGATAGGCTATAAGATTGGACTGAATAGTTGGGATCATTGATAAGAATATTATCATTAACATAGCCATATGCGAGAACCCAATGCTTTCCGTTATGTACGTTACAAAGAATGATGCATCCTTGGTCAAGTTTTGCTTTAATTGCAGAATTAGGGAATTTTCCTTGAAAAGTAATACCGAAAGTGTTGACTGATTCCCAAACAAAAAGATCACCGCTTTCATAACCACGGTTTTGGGTCAACCATTTGTTGAGATTTGCGGGCGTAAAATTTTTTACTGTTGCAGTCATGGCCATAGCAACAGAAGACATCAAACATCCAGCAGAGCATATCGTATTGGATGATGTTCCTAACTGATCGTTTTTCCAGGCAGGATCACATTGTTTGTACATGGGATATGTCCTTGAGAGTGCTACAACTACCAAAACTAACAAAAATAAGACAATCTTCATCATATAAGCTTATATTTTATTGTTTAATATTTTATCAAAAGGATATTGTTCTAACTTTACTAAAATACAAATAAATACATAAAAATATTTTAAAGGTGAATGAAAAATGAGCATTTAAGTGGAAATGGTGTACGGCTCCTTGATTTGGAGATTGTTTAAGTAGGAATACATAAATTTAAATAATAGGGATGTATCATTTTTTGGCTTTGGCCTAAGCAGCGTTTTGAGCAGCAGTTTGAACAGCTTTTTGTTGGACTCTGATTACGTTCATGAGATTTTCTCTTTTGATTTTAGCCCTACCGTGGGTACCTAAAGCGGCTTTGGCAACCTTGAGGGCTTTTTTGGTGTCCTTTAATGAACCTCCCTTCAACAACTCGATGATTCTTTTCTCGTATACTGATACTCCGGCAACTTCTGAAACAAGTTGTCTGATGAAGTGAACTCTCTTTCCGAGTCTTCCCTTGGTGTTAGCTTGCTTAACAGTTTTTTTGTTAGCAACAATTTTAGTGGTTGGGTGTCCTTTATTCTTTCCTATCGCAATGACAGCTGGGTGTTGTTTAGCCATTATATTATTTATTCTGATTATAAATATTGAATTTATTTTCAAAATTAATAATTTCCACTTTACTAATAGTTATTCAATCAGTCCACTAAATATAAGAATCGTATTTAATTTTAGTAATAAGAATAACTTTGGTTAGATGCGTAATAAATAATTACAGTGCAAAATAGCTTATAAACTCAAGTATAAATAATCAGTCATCAACGTTGAGCCTTAAGGCGATATTTGGCCTTATTAAATAAGTGTGAATGACTTGTATTTTTAGAACCTTGCTTTTGGGAAAGGCGCCGTAGATTGTTTATGGGCCTTGGACTTGGGTGATTTATTGTAGCTGGATGGCTTCTTAGTTTTAGTCCTATTTTTAGTCCTATTTCTAAATATATTTTTAGTTATATTACTATTCCTATTTTTAGTCTTATCTCTGATCAGGCTCTTAGTTTAACATCGTTTCGACCTTTTGTTATTCAATCTTATAAGCTGCCTATAGTTTTTAGTTTTTAGATAAGATATTTGGATGGTAGAGGTTGTTTTAGACTTTATATTACCTATCTTTTTGAGTGGTTTATTTGCTTAGTTGGGTAGTTTATCCTTTTCCATACAGCCTTATCTATTCATCTTTTTTAGATTAGTCACCTGATAAGTTATCTTTATAATCTGATACGATACTGGCCTTTCGAGTTGAATTTTTATAATCTTTACTTTTTTTTCGATTTTAATGTTAATTTATATTTTTTTCTTAGATTCTAAGCCTTTTCATTTATTCAAATGCTAAAAGATTAGTTAAGTCAATTGTCTTTTTAGAGTCTTTAACATAAAGAAGTATTTTTATTTTAAATGGTTGACATGGCTGAAGTTTCCCTTACCATCCGAAATAATCATCCATGATAATGTTAAGAATGTGATTCTTGAGCTAAAAGAGTTCCATTCTCCGGTCTACCTTGAAAAATCGAGGAGTACCTACTCTTTAATAAGTCTGGCTAATATGGTGAAGTAGTATACTAACAACAGGGCCTATATCGTCCTATTTAAATTATATTTTAGTCTAGTTCTCCAGTGGTATAAAATTTCGGCCTTCTACAACAATAAATGCATTTTTTTGTTTTTTTAAAACTTGATCTAATTATCCTTTCCAAAGAACTTTTCCTTAATCATTAACAATATCATTGATAACCAATCGGTCCTTTGTTAAAAGTAAAATTTAAGCTTACTTTTAATTTTAACCTTCTTATTTCAAAAGTTAAAGTATTTTAAAGTGTGTTTTTATGGCTTTTACCAGATTCTAGTTTGGTTAGTCTCTATGAACAATAATTTGAAAAGGCCCATGAATGTTTAAATCTTTTGAACGGTAGAAAAAGTTTACCTGATATTGAGAAAGCCTTGACTCAACTTTTAACGATGAAAAACAGTACTCAACTCTATTTTAGTACTTGGTTAAATCTTTGACTGTTAAAAATTATGATTCAGAAACTTATGAGTATAATTTTGATGATTTTTTAAGCCTTGCTTTAAGTACGATATTTTATGCCGATTTATAAGCGGTCTTTTTTTATGATGAGAGTCTGTCAAAGATTATTGCCCTTAAATCAGATATTGTTAGACTTATGTGCATTTATTTAATTTATGTGGACTAAAAGTTCTTTTATTCAGCTATAAATAAGCTAATAGTATCTTTTTTATTTCTATACCATTTTGGAAAAGTAAATTATATCTATTCTTTGATAGTCAAGGCAACTGGCAGTTATTAAAAGACGCAAACTAACAATTGATTCTTTATCGGAACGGCGAAAGGAATAGCACTTGAAAAATCGCTTAGTTTTATAGGGCCGAACTTCCAATCATCAATGTAAAAGTTCTTTGTTGTTGGAATATTCTCGCATATTGAATCCTGATCAACATCAATTTTTTAAGGCTAATGAAACTTTTAAGAAAGTATAGAATGTAATTCCTTGTAAGTTATTTATTTAGGAACGGCCAAAACCGTTGAATAATAAAATTCTACACTGGTGATGTCACGATTCTTTGAAACCTTAAACTTTTTAACGACACACATGTAATCTTATTTTTTAGCTTGGAAAGGGGCTTTAAGGATAATGGGATCAGTCGAATTTTTTAGTAAATCTTCAATTGAATGGTGCGGTTTTTGAGAAAAACCAGTCAGATTCTATCTTTAAGGGGTCACATAATAAAGATAAATGCCGGGTATCTAAACTTAATCCAGTCTTTCCTGCTCCAGAACGACCTTTGAGCCCTTTCGATTTTTCTTTTTATTCTAAACTGAAAGAACCTTTTAGATAATATTTTAGGTAAAAAGCCGTTAGGATATTTTTTATTATTTGGAGATTTTTTCTATAATTCTTTTACTCTTCTATAGTATGAGTTAGTCTAAAAATCCTATTTATGAGCAAGCTTTTCCCTGCAGATCTCGCTCCCAATCAATGACTCCAACATTGTGATAAAACTTTTTTCTATTCTTTTTCATTTACTACATTTATTGCTTGTTTTATATTTTATTCATGATCCATTCAGGGTACAGGTTTTATTATTTCATTAAGATTTATTTGAAGCTTTTCTTAATGTAAACGAGCATGTATGCAGTAGTTTTAGATTCAATTAGTTTTTTGGTTACTCTCATTTATTTTGCATCAAATTAAATGGATTAATGGAATCCACCAAAGTTATATTCAAAGACTTTTTATTTTTATACTTCTTGGACGCTTTAGTCATTGCACTTGAACCAGCGACCATCAGATCTAACAAAATTATAGTAGTGTCCAGACTATGCCCTAGGGCCTTAATGAACAAGCACTGCGTAAAGTTAATATATTTATTTTTCTGCTTTATTTTATTGATCAGCCATCGACCATTTAGAAAAGTCAAATTACTACTAATACCCAAACTCGGACAATATTTTGATGTTTTTTTATTATTAAAAGCTATACTCAAATCTTTTAAGCTGGATCATCAAGACCGGAGGAAAATAAGCAATTTTGACTCCTAAATAAAATCAATAATACCTTTAAAAGCCTATTGAAATCCGTAATCTTAGGTCAAGTACTTATTGTCTCCTTACATATGGACTTATGTGGTGTACTCGTCTAAAGCCTCTGTAAGTGTAGGGTAAATAGGCAGTTGGAGATCAATGAATTATTAAAAGTTTTCATTCCTAAATTCTAAAATTAAATTTACTGTACCAACTTATTTGCAACGGATGTAATGGTTCAAAGTTCCCTTGAACATGTTAGGAATTGTCAGGCTCTTGTATCCGTCTTTTGGGGATGAGTCATTTAATTTTCTTTCGAGAACTTCAAAGAAGAGACAGCTAAATTACTGTGCATCTTGCTGTATCGAGGCTTCCTTTTTACCCCAGCCAAATGATTTGACCAACATTTCTGGTGATACAGACTTTTCAGCCTTTTCCATATGAAAAAAGAGCTACTGAAGAGTGGCAGGAAACTTGGTTTAATCCTGAATCTGAGCCTCATAAACTAGATTCCTAAATAATTTGTAAAGGTTACCTAAAGGCGGGCACATGATAGAGCGTCTGCAGATAGGAGTTCATATAACAGGTATTTCCCTGATTAACAAGCCCATTATGAGCATCCGTATATGTTTCCTCCATCCTGGCATTCAAATACACAAAGAGATCGGAGTTAACCTCCTTGAGCTTAAACCTAATTATCTCTCCAGGCTCCTGACCTGTGCTAAGTTCCTTCCTGACTTTCTTAATTACCTTATTCTGATTTTAAAACCTAGCCAGGTACACATACTTTCCCCAGAAGTTGACCACGCACGCATTCTACGAGCAGTTGCTGTCGATTTAAACGTCTTGTTCAGGGCGGACTTTTTTGTAGGATTATGTGATTGGCACCTTGTTAGAGGGCGGTACTTGTGAGGATATTGTTATGTTGTCGCTTTATTTTTATATGGTTATTATGATTAGCCTGCTTTATACGTGGATTTTGGTTTAGGTGGACATTTTTGGTTGCAGCAGCAGTGAGAAGGGTATTCGGATTAACACTTTGGTTAGTTAGTTCTAGATGCCGATTGTTACTATGGGTTAGAGGCCGGTTGATTGCGGAATTATTTACGGGAGAAGGTTTTATTATGAGGAGTCGGGTTGTAGGCGTCTTCTTGTGTTATGGGAACTCTTTGAGGCTTTTGATATGTCTGCCTTGTTCTTGCGACTCTTCTTTTATGCAACCTTTAGAACGCATGTTTATTGGCCTTTTTATACCTTTTAGATCTATTCATCCTTCATTGAACCAAATTTTGAAATATCAAGTTTATATCAATATTTTACTCTTTAATTCACTACTACTTTATAAAAACTCATACTTACTATTAAATAGTTGAAAATTAAAAAAAAATTAAAAGAATATCATAAAATTATTATCAGAGACTCAATGTTGCTGCTTATGTTTTTGTCCAAAGTTTCCACCAAAGGAATTAAATCCTCCGAAGTTATGCATATCGAATCCGTCAAATCCTTGGAATTTTTTTCCTTGAGTTCCTGAAGCTTTATGAGAGGACTTTCCTCTTGTATTGGAGCCAAATCCTTGTTGTCCACCCATAAACATGGAGAATAATTGAGATGGGTCAATGCCGCCCATTTATTGACCGTTCATTGAAAACTTAACATTCTGTCCATTACCTCCTCCCATATTGGAGAAGTCGCCCATGTTACCAAATCCCCCCGTATTTCCCTGTTGGAAACCTGAGAAATCAGAGCCTGTATCACCGTCATACTACATGGCACCAGAGTCGTATAATTTTCTCTTTTAAGGATTCGTTAATACATCTTGAGCCTCATTGATGTCTCTAAACTTATTGGAAGCATCATCTTGCTCAACTTCAGATTTATTTCTGTTTCTATCGGGATGGTATTTTAGTGCCATTTTTTTATAGGCTTTTTTAATCTATCCATCTGAAGCAGTCTTTGCAATACCTAGAATTTGATAGTAATCCTTTTTCCTGGCCTATTTTTATTTCTTTTTGGCATCGTGAATTTTGTTTTTTAGATCGATTTTAGGATCTAGTTCTTGAATCTTGGCGTAATCCTGAATTGCGGCTGAGTATTATTTTCTTTCCAAATTCACTTAGGCTCTTTTGACATAGGACTTTATGTAGTTAGGGTTCAATTAGATGGATTTGTTCAGATCTTCAGCTGCCTTAGTCCATAACTTTCGTTTCATAAAAGTTAAGGCACGGTTTGAGTATATTATTGAGTTCAACTTTTTATTGTGGGGGTCAAGATTTAAGGCCTAAGTATACTTGTTTTAAGCTCCTTGCCAATTACTAGACTTTATCATATGATTTCCTTATTCTTTGAATTTTTAACACTTGTTTGCCTTACTGAGTGCTTTTTGACACTTTGAACTTTCTGGGTCAAGTCTTATGCCTTAGGAGAAATAGCTTTTAGCCTTAGCACTGTCTCCACTATAAAGTTAAATAATTCCCTTAAGGTACATGGTTTCAGGGGTTTTCTAATGATGAACTGCCTTGAGATCCTTAAGAGCCTATTAAGTAGCCCCCGTTTTGGCCAGACACTCAATCTTAATAAGTCTAAGTTCGTTATTATCGGCGATCTTACCAACCAAATAGGAAACACTAGAAAGAGCCTATGCAAAATCCTAGGTTTTCAATGCCTGATTAAACTTGTTGAAGTTAGAAACATAGTGCTAAACGTCTTCGATTTAATTAGAGGTGGCCTGAATCTTTTAAATAGAGTAGGCCCTTTTGAGCGCTTCAAGTGCCTATTAGAATTTCAATAGCTGGACCAAAGCGGTTGACTTCTTCTTCAGGGCCTTGATGTATTATGGGTTGATCTATAATGACTTGTTGCATTCCTTCAGGCATTATTTGTAGTTCTTCATGTTGTAATGGCACAGGGCACGGTTTAGGAAATATGAGGATTATTTCGCATTCAGCTCGATTGCGCGGCTGTACAGATTTAGCGCCTTTTTGTAGTCCTTGGATTTGTAGGCCTGGTTTCCTTGCTATTTGAATTGGTTCGCGGTGTATTCGATGTCCATGATTTTGTAGTAGTAGTATAATTGTAAAAATGTAAAAATGCTTTAATTTAATTCGTTATAGAAACTTCTCGAAGATTCGAGATTTCTTATAAATGCTGTTGTAGTTTATTTTCTAAAAATTTAAAGTCCGAGTAATTTTCCTAATTTTTAACAGTTTTTAAGCAGGCTATTATGATCATAAAAAAATCAGTAATAGAAAGATTATGAATATCATTGCGTATTGATAGCATTAAATATGTTCTAAGTGAGTAATATTTCTGCATTGAGCGTGGCTTTGCATTTACCATTTTATTCGGCTCCTCTGTTGAATTTTGAAGGCTTTCCGACCTTGTTTTCCAGTTTCTTGTACTCTGCTAAAAGTCGAGCATTTTCTTATTTCTTCTCCCTTAGTTGATGTTATCTGTTGATTAAGTCTGCTTAAAGTCTGTTTTTTTAAAGTTTGAAAATGTTTCTTATTTGTTCAACTTATTTGTCCTTAATTGCTAAGAGTTATACTCTGACGTGTTCTCTGATTTGGACAGTCTATCGTCTTGAAATGTTGGTATCCTGGAGGATGTTAACGTTGCTTACTCTTTCTGATTTAAGGTCTCTTTCAAGTTAGTGGCACCATTATTGCAGGAAATTGTTTCGCGATTTGAGCATTTAGTTTGCTTGCTTTTGACTTTCAAGGTCCTGTCTCATCAGATTGATTTTCAAATCTGCTTGAGCTTAATTATCGCTGATTTATCCCTAAAGTTAATGAACAGCCCTTCGAAGTTCCTGCACCTATCGCTTGTAACTAGTGATAAGATCATTGAGTGTGTTTTGTTCAGTGGAATTTTTAGTTTATAGGTTTCTCATTTTTTATCTGTTTTCATTTCTTAATTTATTTATTTCTTATATCATTGAATTAATTTCTTGATTTTTTAGGGCCAATTGAGCGTTAAGAATCTAGAATTATGAGTTTTTGCTTTAAATCGCACTGTGAAGATCTGTAAGTTTTGTTTTAGCATCGATTTCAATTTATTTCATTGAGGTTGTGTAGTGCTTCAAATCAAGATCTTTGGCTGATTCAAGGGAGATAATCTTTTGACTGAGCATTTTTATAGCGTCTTATTTATCTACCGAAACTTTCTTGTGTTAGACTTAGACTCTCTTGTTTTAGACTTATAAAAGATTGTTTTATTTCTGGAGATTATCAATTTTTTAGTGTAATTGGTCGCCTTATTATTGATGGGTTCTTCGCACTTGATCGAATTAATCATTCAATGTATTAAGGTTGTCCTGATATTGATTTTGAAGACGATCAACTGTGTGGAAAAGCTCGATTTAGCTTTATCGCTGAATAAGGAAAATTTTGTCCTGAAGGCGCTTGATATGAGCTTTAAGGCCATTTTGGATTTCTTCATTCGCTTACATGAATTTTTTATCAGCTGCCAAGATAAACTCAATTTAAGCGTTTTTAGTACTTAAAGTTGTGTTAAGATTTCTTACTTAGATCATTAAACATTATTCGATGTCGTTAGCCAACTTTCTGACATTTTAAATTCTGAATTAAGTCTGATTAATAAGATCAGTCCTGATATTAACGACTCTACTGTCTGTTGAATTATTAAGTTCAGATAACTCACCTCTTAAGCATTGTGAGAGAATCTTCAATCTGTCAATTTACTTATTTTTTTCATTTTTGATCGTATCAAGTTTAAATTTCAAAGCCTTTTAATTATTAGCTTGAGTTTCAATTTCAGTCTGTAGAGTTTGAATTTTTTTCTTTAGATTTTATTATTTTGACTTAAAGTCCTACTTCAAGTTGGTAATTTGTCTTAGATAGCTGTCCTAAATAGTAGCCTTTTCACTCTTTCCTTCGAATGTGGCCTTAGAAGCATATTGATCATGGCGATCTTTTAGCTGAGAATTGTTTTTTTTTTCGTTTTCAACTCTATCTCGTAAGTTATTTACCTAAAGTTGTGATTGGTCATTTCTACGAAGTAGTTCTTAAATCTACCTCTGTAATTTTGTGTTTTATTGATCTCTTATATCCAGTTAACTGTTTAGATTTTGATTTTATTAGAAGGCTATTGAATACTTTCTTTCGAAATCATCGGCTTTAGAGAGCTTGTATTTAGTCAGGCTCAATTCATCTTGAATAACGGCCAGGTCTGTTTCCAGTCTGTTAACTTTTCGCTGATAGAATTAAATATCATATTTCGATGGAGATTACATCAGAGGATTTCTTTCTGTCCTGGCTCCTTCAATTCTTTCAGGTGATCTTTATATTTCTCCTTATTTTTGAACTCTCTAAGTTTTTGAAGGACTGCGAGCAGATCCATATTGATCTCCTTGCTGAGAATTGTACTGTGACATGAGTTAATCGTTAAAATTAAATTATAAAATCAAAAATTAATTGATAATTAAAGTAGATAATTTTCTAATTATATAAAATTTAAAGGTTGTTTATAATATTTGACAGAGAAATAATGTCAGCAACTGCTCATAATCAATTTTTTGGATGGATTCACGGCTTTAAAATTGATCGAAACAACGGGTTATTTAATCCTGATGCTGCTACATAAAGGCCGTTCCCAATCATAATTGAATACCCCACAGTAAAGCAAATTCTAGCCAATTGGAACTCGGCTGACACAGGAATGATGGTATCATCATTTGTTTTTGGCTTGATTGCTAGCAAAGTTATGGCTGATGGTCAAATATATGATTCAATATTAAAAAAAAGATATTATTACAAAAGATTAACAAATTTATTCATAATTGTAGGTGCCTATTTCGCCATGAATAATTCTGCTAACAGATTAAAAGGATATGTTCCTAATGGACTTCCAAAAAAGAGAACCGAATAAATACTGAAATATGACTACACATCTCAGTTTTTAAGTCAAACTCCTTGGAAGTATGTCTTTTCAGGAAGAACGAGACCATCAAACTAATGATCAATAAAAAAATCAATTATAATTTATCTTTAAGTTCTTATTTTGGTTTATTATTCAAAGCTTTAAATAAGCAGGAAAATATCAAAAATATCGTTCAAGGAGATCATGGCCCTTATTTTTTTTAGTGCTAGTTTTACCAAAAGTAATAAAATATCAGATATTTTTTTTCTTCGGGGTTATTTCAATTTATATGGTTCGATTATAACTTTAAGGTGAAGCATCAATTTAATAAAAGTTACTTTATTATCCTCGCACAAGAGATAAAGTACAGTTCTTACAAGATGAACTGAATTTTACCTCAAATCCTATGGGGTAATAAAAGGCCTAACTCAAATAAAGTTAAGTATTTTTGTTAAAACATTTTCTGTTCGAAAAATATTTTAGCCTAAATATTCCGTTTTTTAAAGTTTATTCTACTGGATCTCCGCAAATCGAATAAGCATAAGGTCTTGATAAAGCTCTAACTTTATTTTCTTGAAGGCTTCCATCAGCATTATAAAAAGACTCAGTTGTTCCGGGATTTGCCATAGTTGTAATATCATTGTAATATTTAAATTGCCAATAGGTCCAGCTTCTAAAATATTGCTGCATTAAGTCAGTTAATATCGTGACTTCTTTTGCTGATTTCACACTGTTTGAAAGGGCTCCATATTCTGTCATGAATCCTCCAATTTTTAAATGCTGAACATTTGCCTATTTGGAAGCCACTTGTAGTTGATCAAAGTACTTGCAAAAGTCTGTGGAAACTGGCTCACCCAAAGGAGTTACCAAAGGACAGTAAACATGGTAACTGAAAACCTGTTTATGTCTTTAGTCTTATCCTCCAGGAGTTTAGAAGAAACCTTCACCCAAAAAATCAAGAATACTCGGCTCAAAGAACACAATAGTTTTAGAATCAACCGATCTTATTGTTTGATATATTTTTTTGTAAGCTGACAGCATGTACTTGTTGTTACTGACTCCAGGCTGAAGGACATCGGCTACATTTTTGTATGCGTTAGCTCCTATCGGTTAATTTAAAATTTAATAGCCGATTATATTTGGTTAATTCTGCATGTATGTAGCTACAATTTGCCACATCCTAGCGAAATGATCCAGAAGGCCTCTTTGATTCGTAAAAAAGTCTTCCTGAAATTTCATCAGATCATAAGTCAAGTAAAACTCTGAAAATGATATTTTAAGACAGTCCTATCTCAGTGGATATCCTTTTTCATCATAACGAATTGTAACTTTTAAAGGATGAGGAAAACTAGTCCTGTTTCCTGTCCACTCTGGAAATCCCTCACCACAGAAATTTTTATTGAACAAATCCTGATGTGCGTCTAAAAGTACTGAAATACCAAACTTATTGCATTTCCTTACAATCTATCTTAATTTTTATACATAGGAATAATTATAAACTCCTTTAAGCGGCTCAACTCCTTCCCATGCTACGTGAAGCCTGATATGATTCATTCCCCAATGTTTTAAATTGTACAAATCAACATCAGTCAACGAATAGTTTGTGTTGAATACTTATGTGTCAGGATAAAAAGGAAATGTCTTGTAAACCACATTAACTCCATGAAAAATGGTTGTTCTGTTATACTAATCTATAAAAAGAGTTGATTCAGGGTCCACGCGAAGAGCTTGAATTTGATAAAGACATGAGAGCAAAAATAATGTTAAGAATACTTTCTTCATTTTAATCGACATTATTTGAGATAGATTTCAATTTTATTATAAACTAATTATAATGCGAAAAATAAGTAATTTAATGATTAATGGGAATCATGCCCAATAGGCGTTTCTGTAATCCATGGCTTTAACATTCTTGAATCCTGATTTCCAATGCTTATATCCAAGTGAATCTCTGACAGCATACATCTCGATTCTGGTACTGAGTAAGTTTCTATAAAATCCAGCAGTATTCAAATATCTCAGAGGAACAAGTAAAATACAAGCTGATAGCCACATCCATTTTCTGACTTCCTTGTCTGGATTGGCCCATCCACCTCTTCTGTTCATGAAAATGACGAAATTAGCAACATCATTGGCCATCTGAGGAGCTGAAGCTGGAGTTCCATCTTCGTAATCCAACATTCCGTCATAAAGTTGTTTGGGCATACCAATGATCATATGGTCGAAGTAAGGATTGAAGTGTTTTCCCTTTGGAACGTCCATTCCGTAAGGAGCCTTGAAGTGATATCCTGTCAAAACGTTGTAAATGTAATTAATTCCTCCTGGTCTGAATCGAATCTTGAAAAAATCAGTTGGCCAGACACCTCCATTTGCGTTTTTAGCCTGATCTTGCGAATAGTAAGGGGGATACATATGATCGTGAATGTATCTGTCTCTTTCATCCCACTCTTGATAATAATACTGTTTAAAGTGTTGATGGGCTGGATGAATTGTAAAGTTTTACCCGACCCAGCTGGCCAGCTCTAATTGTTAGTATACCTTGTCCAGTAAGAGATCATATTTCTTGGCAATCATTCCGTGACAATTGCTGCAGTTCCTGGTAAATACTTGAAAGCCTATGTTAATTATTTTTATTTAAAATAAATAATTCCCTTTTGAAAGGGAAATAAAATATTTAATTACCTCTTCTGACGCTTCCTGAATCGAAAGTTCCGAAAAATCTAAACTGTGGCCAGTCAAGAATACCATGATGGGATCCTACTTAAGTAACTTGCTCTTAGTAACCCTTAATGCCCCAGAAGGCACCAATATCATCTCTATAAATGAAGCAATTCGTATTGTCCTATTTAGAATTAGCGGCATAACCATAAAGGAGTGAGCCGACTAATACTTTTCTTGCAATATTCATTTGTCTAAATAAAATAATATCAATATTTATTCAAAATCTGTCAACTTTTATAAGTTTATTAAAGGTTATAAATAAGTTAAAAAAGATTAGTCATTTAAAACTAAAAAATACGGTTTCAAAAGTAAATGATTCATTGACAATAAATATTGTAAGAG
>Ga0105051_10004765_pt1 | contig 15533 bp, 17 predicted proteins | sample FRY02_FD_78383 | JGI IMG/M metagenome (GOLD analysis project Ga0105051, IMG submission 78383) | Freshwater microbial communities from Lake Fryxell liftoff mats and glacier meltwater in Antarctica - FRY-02 (megahit assembly) | ecosystem: Environmental > Aquatic > Freshwater > Ice > Glacier... | reverse complement strand
AGTCGGTGCTACTGTAATAAATTCAACATTAAAAGCAACTGGTAATACCAATCTGCAAGGTAATTTATCAATGTCGAATGGTCTTAGTCGTGTTACTATGTCAGGTCAATTATTTGTTAGCGGATTTGTTACTATTTCATTAAAAGGTGGATTATATAATAACGGTGCATTATACAATTTAGGTATATCAACTTTAGTTAGTGATGTAACTTGTCAAAATAATCTTAATGTAACCAAAATATTAACTGTTACACAACAAGCTAATTTGAACTCCGCCGCGACAAGAATAGCTGGCGGCAAATCGAGTTCAGTACAAGCTGCAGTTGGAAATTATCAACTTTGGTACGATAATGAATCATTAGCCCTAAAAATATACGATTCGGCAGCGCTTAAGTGGTATACAATACTTGTAGATTAAGGAGAAAAAATGCAAACAAATGAAATGTTTATTCAATTGAGGCAATCAGTTATAACTGCGCAATCTGAATACGAAAAATCAAGAGCACAATTGAATGTTGCTAAGATAGACGAAGAAACCTGTCTAACATCATTGCACAATGCCGTAATAAATTTAGAAAACTTTTTAGCGAGGTATATCAATGTTGAACAAAATAACCAATCCGATAGTGAAATCCCTGTGGAAAAATAAATGGTGTATTATTGTTATGACATTAATTTGTGCATTAACTATCAATATATTAACTCCCGAACCGATAATTAATGAAAGAATTGTTACAAAAGAAATAGTGGTTACTAAATATGATACTCTTTATGTTGAATCTAAACCTTATAAACAAATAATATATTTGCCATCAGATACAGTTTATTTCCATGAAATCGATTCATCGTATGTTGATAGTTTATATAAAGAATTTGCCGAACAAGTTAAGTCAGGTAATACACCAGTAGTATCTGATACACAGCAATTTGGAAAGCATAATTTATATGTTGAATATCGTTTTCCACCTCAGTCGCAGTTCAAATACAAATTTTATCCCGGCCCTGATTCTTTAATCAAAATTACAGAAACAATAACAAATACGATAGACCATACACCACAACTTTCTATTTTCTTTGGTCCATCGTTTTTGCAAATTCAAAAACAAGTTGATTTAACAATTGTCAATGAAAGCTTTATTGGACTTCATGCTGGATTGCGTGTTAAAAACATAGGTGTACATTACACTTGGTATCAAAATAGTAAAGAATTTGGTGCTTCTTATTACACTCCATTACAAATTCCTAAAATAAAATTATTCTAAAGGTAAATGATGAGTTATACTACAGAAATACTATCACCAGATAAAGCCGGTAAAGATAAACAACTATTAGCACTTCGATATGGTCCACCAGAGTTAACTGGTCCTCCATTGCCTAATGATAATCAAATCAACGATAATCAATTATACAAAATTCTTGATTATCGTGAAAAATTACCTTGGAGCATAATTAATACAAAAAGATGGGGAAAAAGACCACTTCATTACATTAAGAAAGTGGTAATTCATCAAGCATTGTCAAATGCAAAAGTTGAAGGTATTAATCATTATCACATCAGACCAAATCATATAAGTATCGAAGGTTGTCCACACATTTGTTATCATTTTTTTGTTGGCTTCGATGGTTCTATTTATAAGTGTAATGATGACAAAGATATAACATGGCATTGCAAGGGTAGTAATATGCATTCTCTTGGTATTTGTTGTCAAGGAAGTTTTAATGGTCCTTCGTATGTTGGCGACTCGCGACCAACAATCAAACAATTGAATTCATTGAAATGGTTATGCAATTGTCTTGCCAAAACATATAAATTGAATAGCGATACTTTCTTTGGTCACAACGAACTTCAAAAAGGTAAAGAAAACTGTCCCGGCAATGAGCTTTCACATTGGATTGATGATTATTCGCTTAATGGTGTTGAAATATACACTTAAAACCAAAAAACAGTAATTAAGTATGTGCAGCATTATACCACACAATTCACTAAAAAAGATTATGTCAGCAAATGACCAAGATAAGGGCTGGGTATATCGCTATAATGACGGCGAAATATGGACAGATGACAATGGAAATGTGTGGCGAAAAATCGGAAGAACTTCGCGTGCTCAAGTTATTGAACGACAAGCAGCGGTTCCCGTGATATGCCCGAAATGTGATAAAGGAATTAATAGATTCGACCATTTCTATTTAACCGCTTACAATCATTGCTTCATTTGTGAAACCAAAGAAGAACTTATCAGGAACACTCAAAAGTAGGAATACCATGGAAAAAATAGCAATATTTAATGACTCGGCAGATGACACAATCATCAAAAAAGATGATACCACACTTTCAGCTATTGAAGCGGTGAATAATGTTTTCGAACAGAAAGCACGCAAATTTTATGATTTCGCCGTTAAATTCTACGCGTTATCAGAAGATTCTGAAAAACCTAAAGGTGTTAAAGATATGTCAGGTTACGACCCTGATTTAACGGCAGATAAAGCTTCAGATATTTTTATGAAAGTAATCTATATGGAAGAAATGCCTTCCGGTACGTATGGACAATCTGGCGCGCAAACTAACTTTAATCAAGTTCGAGAAGCAGCTGATTTATTTATGACTGCAGTAAAAAAAATGTATTCTGATTCTGTTGACGGGGCATTTCCATTCAAATTTGACCATGAAGAGCAAATCTACGCTCAAGAAAGTGGATTTCGTAAACTTCGTTATTTCGTACCATTGATTTTCAAAATGTCTGGGAAAGTTCAAAAAATTAAAGTATAACTATGAGTGAAGACAAACAACAAACAGCGTTTGATGATTTTGACCCAAGTGTTTACAACACAACAGATAAAGAAGTTATTAAAAAAGAGTTTCGTCGTTGCAAGAGAGATGTAGCATATTTCATTAATAATTACATCATAATTCAACATCCGACAAAAGGTAAAATTCCGTTCAAATTATGGGAATTTCAGAAATCGACTATCAATGAATTTTTGAATAATAGATATTCTATAATTTTGAAAGCTCGTCAGCTTGGAATATCAACTTTAGTCGCAGCTTATGGTCTATGGCTTTGTCTATTTCATAGTGATAAGAATGTTTTGTGCTTAGCTACTAAATCTGATGTCGCTCAAAATATTATTACTAAAGTTGATATGATGTTAACTAATTTACCTAAATGGATGCCATATAAATTAATTGATGATAATAAGAAAACTAAAAGTTTTAAGAACGGTTCACAAATAAAAGCAATTCCTACAACAGAATCTGCCGGTCGTTCAGAAGCGCTTTCACTTTTGATTGTTGACGAGGCAGCATTTATTGATAAAATGGATGATATTTGGGCCGCAGCACACAATACTCTTAGTACCGGCGGCGATTGTATTGTTCTAAGTACGCCAAATGGTATTGGTAATTGGTTCCACAAGGTATTCTCTGAAGCAGAATCACAACTTAATGATTTCAGAGCTATTACGCTTCATTGGTCAGTTCACCCTGAGCGTGATTTAGCTTGGCGCAAGCATCAAGATAAAGTACAAGACCCAAAACTTGCTGCTCAAGAGCATGATTGTGATTTTATTACTTCAGGTGATAATGTATTTGATTTGACTCTTATTAAAGAAAAATATGAGCCGATGTGCAAAGAACCTTTATACAAAGAAGTTGAAGATAGAAGGTTATTTGTATTTGAGCCACCTGACTTTAATGATAGAGATTATATTGTTTCCGCTGACGTTGCTCTTGGCGATGGTTCAGATTATTCAACGGCTATAGTCATAAAAGTAGCTCTACCCGACGAAAGAGAAAAAGATAAGGTAGTAGCTGTATATAAAGGCAGAATACAAACTGATAAATTTGGCGAATTACTTGACAAAATCGGTCGTCATTATAATAATGCTCTTATCATAGTTGAAAATAATTCAGTTGGTGTAGCACCATTGCAAAAATTACTTGATTTGGAATATCCAAATTTGTATTATACACCAAAGGGCCAATCATATACTTATGATTTCGTTAATAAACTAACTGACCTTGAAAAAATAAAGTATGATGGACGACCGGGAATAACAACATCAATGAAAACTCGTCCAGCATTCATTGGTAACATGGCTCATGCAATTGCTAACGAAACAATTGAATTTTATGATAAAAGAATTATTGATGAAATATATACATTCGTTTATGAAAATGGAAGACCACAAGCTCGTCAAGGTTATAATGATGATTTGATTATGGCTTTAGCTATTGGTCTTTGGATAAGAGATGTAGCGTATAAAATTCAAATGTTGAAAAGACAATCAGCTATAGCAAGATTAGATTCTATGGATTTTGACAACAGCAATATTTTGCCAGTGTATAAATCAGACCGCTTCAAACAAAACCCTTATGAAATTGATGTTGGAACTGGTATGAATACGGTAAAAGAAGACATAAGATGGTTATTCGATTAATAAAGGATAGAAAATGGACAATATCGCATTCGGCAATACACTAAGCAGAGGATTTGACGATGTAAAAGATGAGAAAGCTCGTGAAATTTACAAACGTCTAACTAAACTTCTGCAAACTGGTGTCGTTGTGCGTCAGGTTACTAAGAGTGGATTTTCAACTGTCAAAGATATGGACCAAGGAAAAAGTTTAATTGGTCGTTTGTCTGGATATAAGCATGCTCAAAATACAATCTATGCAGATATTATGTCACAGCAAGCTAATCGTATGGGTAGAGCATACGAATATGAGCTTATGGAACAAACTGCTGAAATTGCTGCATCGTTAGATATATATGCTGATGAATCAACCACACTTGATGTTCATGATAACATGATTGAAGTTACGTGTGATGATGAAAGAATTCAAGAGATTCTTGAAAATTTATTTTATGACATCATCAATATTAAAATGCATCTATGGAATACAATTCGCGGTATGTGTAAATACGGCGATTACTTTTGGTTATTAAATATCGATGAATTGCACGGAGTTATCGGTTTTCAAACTGTTGACCCAACATTAATTGAACGCGAAGAAGGATTTGACGAAAAAAATCCAAATGCAATTAAATTCAATTTTTTGGGTGTTAAACAAAGCTCGTATAATATTCCACTTCACAGACAAACAGATGCTATTCAAAATTGGCAAATAGCACATTTTAGACTTACTGGTGACCACAAATATTTACCTTATGGCCGTTCAATTCTTGAACCTGTGCGAAAGACATGGAAACAACTTATTCTTCTTGAAGATGCTATGCTTGTTTATCGTATCACCCGCGCTCCAGAACGTCGAGTCTTTAAGATTGATGTCGGTTCACTCCCACCTCATCAAATTCCTGATTATATTAAAAAGGTAAAAGCTGACCTCAAGAAGCATCCAGTCGTAGACCCATCAACTGGTAATGTTGATTTGAAATTTAATGTTATGGCGCTTGATGAAGATTATTTTATTCCAGTTCGTGGTGATAGAACAACAACAGCAATAGAAACATTACCCGGAGCTCAAAATCTCGGTGACATTGAAGACGTTGAATATATGCAAAAAAAGCTTTTTACTGGATTAAAAATTCCAAAAGCTTATCTTGCTAATGAACAAGACCTTGGTGCTAAAGCAACATTGAGTCAAGAAGATGTTAGGTTTTCCCGTACAATTGGTCGAGTACAAGAGGCAGTTCAAGCAGAATTAACTAAGATTGCTATAGTTCATTTATATATACTTGGATTCACAGATGAAAGTTTGGTTAATTTCCAAATTCAACTTAATAATCCATCTACTCTTGCTGAACAAATGATGATTGACTTGATGCAAAAAAGAATAGAAACTGCAGTTGAAGCTAAAGAATCTGGGATGTATGATAGAACTACTATTATGCGCGATATTTTGAAAATGTCAGATGATGATATTAAAACAGTTAATGATAATTTGATTCTTGACAGTAAATTTGCATTTTTGCTTACGTCTATCGGAGAACAGGGACAAGACCCACGTGCTAATGACGTTGCAGCAGAACAAATTCAGAATCAACAGAATGAATTTGAATCAAACAATAGTACTGTTAATAATTTTCCACAGAGTGATGTTATCAAACAGAAAGAATACGAACCTTCGCCATCGAGTCAAGGAAATGATTCAAGTCCTATGAGTATAAGAAATGCTTATCCGAATCCAAACACAAGTGAATTGTATGATGAGATTGACAAAGCAAGACAAAAACAACTTATAAAAGAAAACAGAAGTACACAAAAGCGTTTGCAAGAAATACTTAAAAAAGTCGAAGAGGACACACTTTTGGTTGAAGAAATAATGAAACAACAAAAAAATTCGGAGTAAGACATGGCGTTAAGTCACTCAAAGGCGAAAGACATTGGACTAATATTTGAACTTGTTTCGAGAAGTTTGATTCAGCGTCTAATGCAAAATGAAGATGCAACATCGCTTGTTAAGATTTGCAAAAAGCATTTTAGTGAATCCTCTATTCTTGCTAAAGAATATGAAGTGTATCGAGTTTTAACCGAAACACGGTGTCGCAATGAAACTCAGGCATACAAATTGTTAGAAGAAGCTATCAAATCTGTTAAAGATATTGATGAACAAGAATTATTGAGAAATACTCAAAAATTTCTTGCAGATATTAACAAGATAATACCTCTAAATGAATTCTTTAAGCAACCAGTTTCAAATTACCGCTTATTTGCTTCGATTCAACAATTAATTGGTGAAAATAGAAAATCATCAGGCGTGTCAAGTATAAATCAAAGACATAAACTTGAAGACCATGTTGTTAGCGTTCTAACTTCACCAAAAAAACGCAATAAATCACTTGTCAAAAAAATAGTTGAAATACAAGAAAAGAAAATTAGTGATTTAACATATTCTATTATTTTAGAGCAATTTAATCAACGATACAAAAATATTCTTCCAGACCAGAAAAGAATTGTAAATGAATATATTATATCTATGAATGATAAAAATAAATTCGAAAAATTTATGAAACGCGAGTCAAAAATAATTGAATCTAAATTGTCTAAACTTGATGACCTTGTTAGTCATGAACCAAAAGCTATGATTAAGATGAGATTAATTCGCAAAAATCTAAATAAAATAGTAAATGAAAACAAAGCCGTAACACATAATAATTTATTGCTTTTGTTGAAGTCGTATAATTTAATAAGTGCCTTAAAGGAGCTTGATACAAATGACAAAAAAGTCATATAGAATACCTAAAAAATTAGTTGAAATGAAGGGTCTTATTATTGAAGATGCTGGATGGAAAACTTATAATCTTCGCTCAGGCATTCGTTTCCTTATCAGTGTTGATGATGGAACCCCTTCAAAAATTAAAAGTGCTACACTTGGTCTAAGAATTAATTTCAAATTGCGAGATACGAATAAGACGAAAGGTGCAACATATCCTTCCGCAGTCGCTGCTCGTATGTTAAGGAAAGAAATAGAAGAATTTATTAAAAGCAGATATGATAAAGTTTTTCAATCAACGCTTTATAAGATTGAAAACTTTTCAAGACGTAATCCAGCAGTAGGACATTCTTTTGCTGCAGGCCATGAATATGATTCTTCCGCTGCATTTAAGTTTGGTAAAACTCACGTTGTTGATATTTATGACCAAGTAACATTTAACGAACCAGTACATATTGATGACCTTTTTGATTCATTGAAGAAAAATGCTGGAACAAGCATATTATCAGATAAACTATTTAAGCCACAAACAAGTGACCCTTGGACAGTTTCGGTATAAATAAGGAAATAACAATGTCAACAAAACCTGATAGTTTAGAATCTTGGGCAAAATCATTATTGCAAGCACGTAAAGTACTTAGTGATTATTATGCTGATAAATTAAGTAATTTTAATGGCGATTCTCGTACTTTGGTTTTACAATTTAAGCCAAATCATTTTGAATCAGTAAGTAAATTTGATATTATATCAATTTTGAAAAAACAAGGTATTGGCATCGATTATGTTAGACCAGTGATTCATCGTAAAGAATGGATTGTTTCGCTTAAAGAAGATATTGGATTGGTTGAATTATCTACATCTGCAGGTGCTGGTGGATATAATTCCAAATATGCTTGGGGTTCAAAAGATGAAGAAGATAAAGATGGCAAAATTCAAAGAAAGTTTATGCCGACTATAGCTATTGGTGAGAATGTCGAAGATAAATTTGCTGGCCGGATGAAAATTTTAATTAAGAAATTTATTGAAGCTAAGAAAAATAATGACAAAAAAAATATGGTAAAATTACGAGACGCTGCTTGGTCATCCTTTTATCATATCAACAATACAACTAAATTAGGACGTGAAAGATTGGCTAAAATTATCGGTGAAGACAATAAAACAATTGACGGAAGATACGTAGGTTATTCTGGTTATCCTGACTTATATGAAGATGTCCAAAGAGAGTACTTTGTAATCAAAGGACACGCTGCAACGTCTCAATCTTTCAAAACAATACAAAGTGCAGCAAAATATTGGAAATTCTGGGTAATAGCTGGACAAGGTTCAAGTATGTTTGGTGATAAACTTGGACCTAAAGTAGCAAAAGTTTATTATGAACCAGCAGGAAAACATGATTTAATTCCTATTGAAAAAACAAAATTTGCTTCAAGTTGGAAAAATCTTATTAATCAAAAAGATAGTCCGCAATATATTTTTGACATAATGAAAAAATATCCTGATAATTTGAAAACTCCTTCATTTAGAAGTGATACTCATGGAACGGGTATCATGTTGACTGTTAAATCAGACCCTAAATCAAAAAATAAAATAGTAGATTATTTGAAATCTAAAAGTGCGCAATTTAATGAAGTTAAGGGAAATAATAAACCTGATTCTAAAATTCACAATTATCTTGTAACATATATTAAAGCATCAATTGATGAGAGTAAAAAAACGAATGAATCAGTAAGATACCCATTGCTTAAAAATATTTTGAAACGTGAATATGTAAATCCCGGTGACCCTAAAAATTCTAAAAGCATTGTTTCGGAAAAAGATGGATATTATGATTTTGACAATAAATCAATGGGTGGTAAATATTATGTCTACGAAGATGATAGTGTTTATGTTGGGTGTTTTGTACCAACGATGAAAGAAAGAGCAATACAAGTTTTAGCCGTTGAGTCAGATATAGATAAAGCAAAACGCAAAGTTAGTTATCATCGTCGTAAATTCGAATCTTTCCGTAAAAAACCACAATTAAATGATGAACAGTCCAGCGAACCAAGTACATTCAAAAATGTTATGACTAAACTTATGCCTCCAATTACCGAAGATACAAAACATAATTGGCAAAAATCAGTTAAAACTCTTGGTATTAATTCTGGCGACATCATTGTGCTAACAGCTGATGTTTCAATATTCAAAAAAGGTCAAAAAGTTGAAATTGTAAGAAACAAAACATACGATGAATTAATGCTTTATGATTATGAAAAAACAAAAAAAGTTTATGCGGTTAGTCCAGAAGATTTGAAAGGTAAATTCAAAAGAATAAAACATGGTAGTAGCAATGAAAAATAAAAGCATAATCAAAAATATTGTTGATAAAATTAAAAAAGATGATGAACCAATAGAATTAACAAGTAATAATCCAGAAAATATTAATTGGATTAAACGAAATGTTGATGATAAAATTGATGATGAAGAATCAAAAACACAAAAAGAATGTTATACTTGAAGATAACTACAAAACTCAAGGTTTGAGTCTATGAAATTATTAACATTGATAAAAGAATCAGAAGCATCAGAAAAGGCCAATAGTCTTGGCCTTAATCATGTTGGTTGGGGAAAATATGCAGATAAATCTGGAGATGTTGTGGCTCAGACACAGCATGGTAAACTTGTCTTTCTTGATAAAGAAAAAGATGAAAAACCTGCAGATTTAACAATACTTGCTAAAAAAGCTCAACGAAGTAAAATTAAAAAAGTATTAGATGCTGATTTTGTTATGAAACAAAAAATATCTGGTGCTAAAGGAACTAATGAAGGTGGTATCTATCTCGGGGAAGATGGAAAAAAGAGATACGTAAAGATTTATAAAAATGAATCACAAGCCGTAGCTGAACATCTTTCTGATTTGATTTATAATCATATTGGAGCTGGGGTCCCGAAATCAACATTATTTAAGTTAGATAATGGTAAATTTGCATTCGCATCGGAAATGATTGAAGGTTCTAATTTTATAACATCGCCTGACAATCAAAATTTGCATTTACCTAATGTAACATTAAACTCTTTTTCTCAATTCAAAGATTTATTAAATCATGAAAATAAAGAAAACGTTAAATGGGCAAAATATCCTAAAATAACTGCTGGTATAAAAAAAGCAGCTGATGACTTTGCTAAAGGTTTTATGACTGATGTTTTTCTCGCTAATTGGGATGCTGTTGGTCTTGAAAATGATAATGCTTTTTATGATTGGAAAGAAGGTAAATCATATCGTATAGACCAAGGAGCAACTTTTTGGTGGAGGGCACAAGGTGGTTATAAAGCTGATAAAGGGTTTACGGCTGATTCTATTGAAGGTGAATTAGATGGATTTACAGATGCTAATAAAAATTCAGTTTATTCGAGTGTTCTTGATATTGTATCGGACCAAAACAATCCATTGAAAAGTAAAAAATTAATGGTTGAACAAATCGACCGCATACTTCAACTCGAAGCATATTATGGTGGATGGTCTAATTTTGTTGATAAAAATATTCCCTCCGAATTAAGTGATTCTTCAAGTGTCAAAAAAAGTCTTACCGAATTCTTAGAACGACGAACAGCTGCTATTAAAAAATATAAGTCTAAAATTACACTTGGAAGGCATTCAAAGAATAAAGAATGGTGGGCTATAAACGAAAAAGATATTATGGAATCACAAACAGGTGATTTACTTAATATTACCGATATTCTTTCGACAAGAGCAAGAGAAAACAGCGCAATCAACAAAATCAAACAAAAATCAAGAGATTATATGTATTCATCAGATGATAAATCTAATCGGTCTATTGAAGATATAGTTAAAAGATTTGTTGGTGGGAGTTCTGAAGGTTATGGATTAAGCTCTTTGGTTCGTCATATTTCGTTTTCCAAAGACGGTAAACCTGATTATAGAATAAAAGAAGCAGTTGAAAATTGTATTAAAGCGTATAATTTGAATAATACGAACGACAAAGTTTATTTAGGTGTCAAAAAAGATTGCGAAGAACAATTCGATATAAAATGGTCAAGTGATGGTGTTGAAAGATTCAAAAAATATGTTGAAAATGAACGAGAAATTCTTCGCGAACTTGGTTTAATCAAAACTAATAATAAAGGAGAAGAATTTATAACTTTATATCGTGGATTAAAAAAATATAAAGATAATCCTGATACAGATGACAAAATGATAGCTGGTGCAAGAGCTCGTTATAAAATTGGGGAACGCATCAAAAGTGGAAAAAAATCAACATATAAAGGCAATTATTGTGATTCTTGGACATTAAGTCCAAGAATAGCATCCCAATTTGCAGGTAGTAGTGGCTATGTTTTGAAGTCTGATGCACCTATTAATCGCGTCATAGCTTTTGCATATGGGTCTCACACATTTGACCATTCAACTGAAGCGGAAGTTATTCTTGACACCAAAGAACCGATGGACATTTTTATCATATAAAACTATACTTAACAATAGGATTACTTTTAGGAAATCAATATGCAATCAAGCCAAAAATTACTGACCGAATATAATATTCTCATACAAGACCTTAGCTTAATTAAGGAAGAATATGAGAAGACAGGCAAAGTTATATTGTCTGGAGTCTTGCAACGCGCAGATTCGCCTAATCAAAACAATCGCATTTATCCATTTAGTCTCTTGAAACGAGAAGCTGATAAAATCATGAAAATGATTGGAGAAGATAGAGCTTTAGGCGAGCTGGACCATCCGGACAGCGTAATTGTTAACCTTGCTAATGTTTCACATATCATACGCGAAGTTTGGTGGAGCGATAAAGAATTAATGGGAAAGATGGAAGTTCTTAATACGCCATCAGGTAAAATTCTAAAAGAACTTGTGCTTGCAGGCGTTAAAGTCGGAACGTCATCTCGTGGAGTTGGTTCGCTTGGAGAAGACAAAACTAATCAATATGATTCAAATAATAAATACTCTATTGTTCAAGATGATTTCGAACTTATAACATTTGACATGGTCTCAAATCCGTCAACGCAAGGTGCATATTTGTTAAAAGAAGTAAAAAATATAACAACAAATATAACACCTAAACAGAAATTATTGATGAAAATAGATGGAATAATGACTGACATTTTAATTCGTTCATCTTAAAAAATAGCACTTTTGTAAACACATAAATCCAATCCTCAAGTGAAAATAAAAACATTAATTAATGAAATCCAAAAAGAATTCAAAGGCATAGAAGAATTAACCCAATGGCTTAAAGCTAATGGATTCAAAGGTCAACGAAAAAAATATAGTTGGTCGGTTAAATATCCTGATTTTTGGTTAAAAGAATCTGGTGTTGATTCTGTCAAAATCACGTGTTCTGTAAAACAATTAATGAATGGTAATTCTCATGCTTTGTTTGGTGCATGGGGAATGGATAACATAAAGCCTGAAGCTATACAATATCCTGATACCGCAAATCCTCTAAAATTGCAAAAAGCTTTATCAGCTGTAATGAATCAAATCAAAAAATCGATAGGTCAATAATATGGGTGAACTTAGAAAAATATTTGAAGATGCTGAAATTGCTATCGCACAGCAAGCACCAATAAATACTCAACAGTTGTTTATGGAAATAAGAAATTTCGCAAAACTTGCTGAAGGTGTTCGAAATTCAAGCTTTGGCAAAAGTCTTAAGCGAATAGCTTATCTTGCCAATGAATCATCAAGGCATATTACAGAACAAGGTTCAGATTCTTTTGATAAAGAAACACTTCGTCGTAATACTAAAGCTCTTAATGAATTAGGAAAACTCGCTACAAAATTAAATGAACAACAAGATTCAATTACTAAACAAGCACATGCTATGTATGAAGAACTTGGTATTTATCTTGAAAGATATTACAAAATGAACTAACATAAACAAATATTTGTTAAATTTTAATACGTCGATAACTTATGTCGACGTATTTTCTTTTTAAGATTATAAAAAATTTGTACTTTCAAATGGTTAGTATATATTTAACTATGTACACGCATAAGTTGCGTAGTTGGAAATTAACCCCTATAAAATGGAGTAACAAAACATGGGAAAAAGAAACACGTACAGTGACCTCATCAAGGATGCTGACTTGATTAAGGAAGTATCTATTGAAAAGGCAAAGTCCATGTTGGCGGAAGCGCTCACTCCACATCTACGACGAGCTCTTGAACAAAGTATCAATGAAACTGAGGACGCTTTTTCTGGCGATTCAGACATTGACAGCAAGGGAGATAAGGAAGGTGAGCCATTGAATCAGAGTATTCCGACTGCAACAAACGAAAATGATGAAGAATTTTCAGATGAAGAATTTTCAGATGAAGAAGATTCAGAAGAAGAAGACGTCTTGGGCGGTCTCGGCGAGAATGATGAAGAAGAATATATGCCGGGTAATGACGCAGGTATGAATGGTATGGGCTCAGAAATGAGCGATGAAGAAATGCCAGAAGATGATACTGACCTCGATGAAATAATTAATTCTCTCAGTGAAGAGGGTTATGAAGACGATGAGGAACTTGGTACAGGAAACGATACAATGTCAAATGCCAGAGTCGGTAACGGAGCAGACAATCTCTATCCAGATATGGCTGGTGCTGGTGCTGGTGCTGAAGAAGAAGAAGAATTCGAAGAACCATCTAAAGGTGACGAAGTAGTAGAATCTGATAAGCCTGTTAAAAAGACAGCTTTTCAGGGTACAAGCATTGCAGAAGTTAAAGCTCTTAGGCTTGAAGTTCGCAAATTGCGTAAATTTAATTCACAGCTCAGAGAGCAAATCAAACACCGTGACACGATTGTTAGAAAAGTTGGAGCTAAGCTAAATGAAACTGCTCTTATGAACAGTAAACTTGCTTTTGCTTATAACTTGATGAATAAATTCTCGTTGACACGTCGTGAAAGACTTGTTGTTCTCGAGCAACTTGACAAGGCAACGAACGTCAATGAAGCCAAGTTGATTCATAGTAGTCTTAATGAATCCTTTAAGTTGACAGTTTCTTCTAAAATGAGAAACATAACTAAGGGTAAGGCAAAAATCAACGAAAACGTTTCACACATTGTTGACAAGATAGCAGCAAATAGACCAGTAACCCTTCGTGACCAGCTCATTACTGAGCAGGTAAAGAATCGCTGGGAAGCTCTTGCCGGTATCTCTGGTATCAACGATGAGTCTAACGAATAAAATTAATAAGGAATATATGTAAAAATGGGTAAAATTAACGAAACAATTAGAACTCAGCTTGACAATCTTGAGGACCCCGTAGCACGTCAAATTACAGAAGCTACTATGGCAAAGTGGGAAATGTCAACAAAGCTTTTGAAAGGTCTTAAAGGCCAAGTAAAACGCAATATGGCTATTCTACTTGAAAATACACTTCAGGACCTCAAGAGAAAGGGTATGTTGAGTGAATCCTCAGCGACTCAGTCAGCAGCTGGCTTTGAAGGCTGGTCAAATGTTGCATTGCCACTTGTACGCAGGGTATTTGCTAATCTATTGGCGAACGAGATTGTATCGGTACAACCGATGAATCTTCCGTCAGGATTAGTATTCTATCTTGACTTTACATTTGGAACGACAGGTGTTGGCGAAAAAGATAATCGTCAGGCAGGTCAATCGCTTTTTGGTAATACTTCCTCATCAGGAGAGCCAACTGGTGGTTATTATGGTGGTGTTAACTTCAGCTATACAAGAAACTTCTTGTCTGGAAACTTTGCGCCGCTTGCAACTGGTGTCTTAACAGCATCATCTATTGAAGAACAAAATCCAGCATCAGGTTATTTTATAACTGCTTCATGGGCAGATGTTGATTACAGTCCTGTGTTATCGAGTTCCTTTTCCGACGACGGCGGACAAATAATTAAAAAAATTGTTCTTCCAATTTTGTCGATGAGTAATGTCGATGAAACCTTGGTTAAAGCAATTACGTTATCATCAAATACAGCTGGAACAATCGCTGGAGTTTATCGTGCTTATAACAAGTACGATGCAGGTACATCAACATTTACGTTTATTATTTCTGGTACGTCCAAGCCAAAGTTCGACTCATGTGATATAACAGGCTCATGGTTGCGTAAGACGACACAAGACTTCCGTGGTGACTTCGAAATTGGTCAAACAGGAATTGGTAACAATCCAATTCCTGAATTGAACATCGTTGTTCGCAGCAAGCCAGTTGTTGCCCAAACACGTAAATTAAAAGCATCTTGGACGCCAGAACTTCAGCAAGACTTGAGTGCATATCATGATATCGAAGCGGAAGCCGAATTAACTTCAATGCTTGCAGACCAAATTTCGCTTGAAATCGACCGTGAAATCCTCGATAACTTGTTGACAAATGGTGAGCAAACAAACAAGT
>Ga0105051_10004761_pt1 | contig 15541 bp, 21 predicted proteins | sample FRY02_FD_78383 | JGI IMG/M metagenome (GOLD analysis project Ga0105051, IMG submission 78383) | Freshwater microbial communities from Lake Fryxell liftoff mats and glacier meltwater in Antarctica - FRY-02 (megahit assembly) | ecosystem: Environmental > Aquatic > Freshwater > Ice > Glacier... | reverse complement strand
CGCCGGCAAGGTTCGCGCCGGCTTTAACTGCCCATTTCACCGCCAAGCCGAGTTTGATTCTCGTCTCGGTATTCTCCGAACAATCAAGTTCAGCATTGAACTGAACCGCACCTGAGAACCTGTTGAGAACGTCAAATTTAATCATGTCCGTATTTCCCCTTATTTCATTCGCTGCAGCCTGTCATATCATTTGTTTACTGTCAACTTTAAAATCGAGTTAGTCCCCATTGGCGCACGGTCTCTTTCGCGTCGTCGAGATTGTCCACGGTCGCGGACGCCACCATGCCGGCGGCGATCATGCGCGGGTGCATCTGTTTTTGTGCTTCGGACAGTCGCCCGCCCGGTTTCTTGAATTCCAAGCCGTAAAGACCGCCCCACAAGAACAGATAATCGTGAATGCCAGGCTCGACCCCCGATTCCTTGAACCGCTTTCCCTCGATTGCCGATCGGGCGCCGCCGTTCGGAGTATGCCAGGCGATTACGCCGGGCTTGCCGGCTGGCGCGATCTTGCCCGGCTCGCCTTTGAACCAGAGTGTAAACGCGCGCTGAATTTCGGATTCTGAGGGCGTGCGGGGCATTTATGACAACCTTACGCGTCGAACGCCGTCCTTATCCTTGCCGACCGAAATAACGGGCGTGTAAGGTTCGTTGTCGTCGGCCGTCGCTACGACTTCGATCAACTCGCCTTCGGTCAGCGTCAAATATTCCAGTTCGTCAATGAGATCGCGTAATGTCATCATGAGATCACCAGCTTTCGCGCCTTGTCGACATACCATTCGTAATTCAGATTCTGGAAATCGAAATCAGAGGCGCGGTTGCACTCTGCGACCTGATATCCCGCCTCGATCGACGTTTCGCGCGTGATATATTTCGACTTGTTTTTCGTGTGGATCCGTTCGTCATGCGCCCCTGGCGGAACTTCCCGGCGGATCGTTTCATATTCGAAGTCAGACAGCCCGTTCTTGCGTTTGTATTCGCCCATCGGACCAGTCGGCGGCGATACCTTGCGCATCGATCCGCCGTTGCGCGCGACATAATACCGAGTAAGGCGCTGCACTTCCTGGTCGCCGATCATCAAGTGCGACGACCGGTCGACCTTGGCGCGGCACATGAAATCGAACGGGTCAGCGTGCGAGTAAACGAACCGCTCGATATCGGTTCCGTTGACCATGTACTCGACGGCCGCCTTCGTGGCGACGACAGCGGAAAAATCCTTGTGCCACGCAGGCGGCTGCGCATTCGCGATATCCTCGGGGAACTGGCGCGCGAACCAATAGGCGCCTTTTTGCTTCAGTGACCCGTCGATGTCTTCGGCAACGTAATTGTTGACGTCACGGATCCACATGCGCGAATATTCGGCTTCCTCGAGTGTGAGCCCGGTCACGCGTTCCCATATCTGTTGCATCAACTGTGTATGTGGGACTCGGTCCCGCTTGCATCGGAACGTGATTCCGTCAGTGTTGATCTGAATTAGTTGAAGCGTCGGAACGGTTAGAAGCCATTCGGCGAGCATGCACAATAAAAGCTGGCCGTTAATCGTAATCGACATTGTGAACTTAGGGTCATAGAACACGCTGAACTTATTATTGCTGTTGCCGTATGTTCCATTTCCCGCCAGCTTCATCGAATTGGCTTCGGTGCATTTCTTACCCTTCAGCGCCTGCCATTCGCGCCGTTCAGCGGGGAGGCGCGAATATTCTTCGACGAACCGGTCGCCCAGGTGTTCCGGATAAAGCAGGTTTGCAATGGCGATCGACGGGTACAGGCTGGCGACGTCAATGTCGCGAATCACATACTCGTCGTCGGACGCGAACCGTTGCGCGTTTACCGACCCGTGTATGCCGCCGGTGCCGAAATGAAAATCCAGGTCGCCGACTGTCGCGTGAACGCCTTTGAACACGCCTTTCGTCTGTATCGCCGTCGACTCGCTCAATTCATCAGCGGTCAGCACTTGTTCGCGCATCCAGGATAGGACGCGGGAGAATTCCGGGTTCCTGAAACGCACGACCGGGAAAATAATGTCGTTCAGCGCAATGGCGCTGCGCGGCGATTGCCGCGGCTGGCGCCGGCCGCTTTCGCGCGAATAGTAAATATCATCGCCGAGCCGCTGCTCGAGGATTTTGCCGCCGATCTTGGTGTCGCTGAAATTCATCACGTCGCCGAACAGCGTCTCGGATAGCGACAGGCGGAATCGGATCGCGTCGAGGCTGTGCATTGCGAACTGCTTGGTCGCGGCAACGTCGTGCTTGTTATACGGAATCAGGTATGTGTCGATTTGCTCGCGCGTCAGTGGCGTGCCGAACGGGATCGGCATTTCCATGACCGACTCAGAGTGCATGGATACCTGCAGCGCCTTGAGGCTGGTCGCCTTGGCGGGGTTGTCGTAATGGTGAATCTTGTAAAGGTCGATCTGCGGCGCGAACCGTTCGGATTCCCATACCGTATTGAATCGGTTGAAATTCTCAATCAGGTCCATCGCGAAAGCATAAATATCCGCGAACGAAATGTGCGGATTTCCGTATATCTCATGCAATACCGTATAGTCGAAATACAGATTGTTGAAGCCGATCATCGGCGTCGCAGTGCTTTGCCAATATAAAAACCATTCGTGCAACGAAGCACGATCGTCGCGAAATTGCGAAATCTCGAAAGTCATGTCGACGTCGTTGAAAAGTCCCGCAACGTTCAGTGTGAACACATTCGGAAACGTTTCGAGATCGTAAACGATTGCGTCGTCTAGATTGAGCATTCTTGATACCTGGAAAAGCCGCGGGCCGGCTGCCTAGTCTCCCCAAAGCCGGCCCGCTAGGACCGCCACGCCCGGACATGAAAGCGTGGCGATCTGTTCCTTATTGCGGCGGTGCGCCGGGGAACGGCGGCAAGGCGCTCGGTGCTGCAGGCGCTACGGGTGCCGTACCCGGAGGCGCTGGCGCTACGGGTGCCGTGCCGGGAGGCGTCGGTGCCGCTGGTGCTGCAGGCGCTACGGGTGCCGTACCCGGAGGCGCTGGCGCTACGGGTGCCGCTGGTGCCGTGCCCGGAGGCGCGACCGAAGCCACGTCGCCGAACATCTGCTCGGCCGAGCGTGGGCCGGACGATCCGATCGCGTCACCTTCGCGGGTCCACAAGACACCATCAAGACCGATATTCGCGCCCCATTGATCATTCTGGAAAGCGTAGGCGTGAATATTGGCGATGGCGTAGTCGCCTGACTTATAGTAAGTGACGCCATTCACTGTCCGCGCCGGTATCTCGACGACCTGCCCGTTTTGCATGATAGCGACACGCGGGCCGGGGTCGAGGTGATGCGACGCTTCGACGATCCAGTAACCGACGCGCCAAGCATTTGCCGCGGCGATCTGTTCGGGCGTTTTCGGCGTAACACCGGGTTTCGGCTTGGCGACATACGGAACGTCGCCGTCCTTGATCGGCCAAAGTCCGCCCTGCGGCCAACCGATGCCCGGCCACATCTTGCCGGCCGCTTCCATAAGCAAATCGGTCAAGAACTTGTAGTTCGGGCAACTGGCGGCTTCGGTATGCAGTTTCTTGAACATCAAAACTGCGTCATTCCGCGGCGACTTGAGCGGCAACCCGCCGGCGTTCTTGGTGCGCTTCTCGTGAATATACGGAAACGCGATCCGGATTTCCGGGGTGTTGCGGGATTCACTCCGCTGCGACTTTACGACTTGCGTACTCATTTCATTCTCTCCGTTCTCGCTACTTGTCAACTTGCATCGCAGACAGTAAACCAAACGCGATAAAAGTCAACTAGAATTCACGACCGAACCGAACATTTCCTCGGCGCTTTGTGGCTTCCATTCCTTTCGCACGTCCGATTCGAACGCCAGGGCCGGACCGCCGGGCGGCGCCGATGCCAGGTCGGACACGTCGATTCCGAGTTTTTCGGCTTGCGCGGGCGTGGGCGGTACAAGTGCGCCGACGCCTTTCGCCTCGATCACCGCCGCGCGCGCGGCCGCTTCGTCCTTCCAAGCCCGGCGCGTCTGCGCGGTGACGAGTTTCATTCCGTCCGGAACCGACCCGGCGATCGCCTTTTTCGTCTGATCCTTGTCGAGCGCCTTGAACCAGTCGGCAATCGGTTTCTCGCACGCCTTGAAAGTGGCGACCTGGTGCGCCGGCACGCCGTCCGGCGGGTTGGCGAGCATCGGTGACAGATTGACAAGCACGTCGGTCGAAGCCGGACATTGCCCGAACAGCGGACAGTATCGGCAATGCTCGCCGGCGGTGAACGTCAACTCGCAGGTCGGAACCGCCGCGGCAACCTTGGCGAACTCGTAAAGGTCGGCGGCCGATTGGATCCATTGCTTGACGCGCGCAACCGGCATGAAAGAATTTGGTTGCACGACAACGTGGCGGATCCATTTGGCCGGCAGGTTATGCGTGAATATTGACGCCGCGGCGTATATTTGGAGTTGTTCGTTCCGTTCGGCCTGGACGTCGACATATCCGTTCTTGTAGTCGACGATCGTCAGCGTCTCGGTTTCCGGGTGCCAGTGCGCAACGTCGCATCGTCCCCAAATGTCGTCGGTTAGCCGCACGCGCTGTTCGATCCACCATGTACCGGTCGGCAACTGGCGCACAAAGTCGACGACAAGTGCGATTCCATATGCTGCCGGGTGCGCGTGGTTCGGCTCGGGCAACGCGAACGGAAGATTGTTCACGTCGACGCATTGGTAATTTAACTCGCCAAGCAGGCGCTCGATTTCCTCGTGCGCGACCGTACCTTCGGCGGCCGCTTCGCCTGTTTCTTGCTCGGGCAGCTTGGAAATCGCCGACGCACTGGCGGTGCAGTGCGTCCAGCGATGCGCACTTGATGGCGCGTAAATGGCATGTTCGCTCATGTCCGTGTCCTTGGGGTTACAGGCCGCCACAACGCGCGGCGGCCCGGTGTTATTGTGAGCGGCGGCGCTTACTGTACGCCGAGCGCCGTGGCGATAGGCGCGATCTTGTCGTCGTCGGTGAACTGCAGCACTGCAAGCGACTCGTCGAACGTGGCACCCTTGACGACAATATCGGACGCCGCCAGCCATTCGGCCCATTTCGTCTTTGCGGCATCGTCAACCGCACGCTTTTTCAGATAGTCGATAACCTTGGCGCCGAGCGTTTCGACAGGCGCTGCGACCGGTTCGGGCGGCGGTGGCGGGGCGGCGGTACGTTGCAGTGCCGGCGGGATTGCGATTTCCGGCGCGACCGTTCCATCGGAAGGAACCGGTACAGGCGGCGGCGCCGATGCAGTTACAGGCTCAACAGGCTCAATCGGTACAGGTGGCGCAGCAGCTTCGGCCGCATCATCCGCCGCCTTTTGAGCCTTGGTACGGCGGCGACGCTTCTTCGGCTTGTCGTCGCCGCTGTCTTGTTCGTCCGATTCGTCGTCGGAATCGCCCGAAAACTGGTCGAACGCGCGCGAAATTTCCGATTCGTTATCGAGCAAGACCTTGAGTCCCTCGTTAATGCTTTCCGCATCGAATTGAATTTCAAGCGGATTTTGCTCGATTGTAAACTGGAAGTTCATAATATGCGCCTCGTGGGTTGTTGGTCAGTAAGACCGTTTACAAATCATAAGCAACGCAGACTGTCAACGAAAAACAGAAGGGAGTACGTAATTATGTCTGGAACGGGTTGACCGTTGCCGCTTCGCAAGTCATATTGCGAACCCCATGCAGATCATACCGCCTCCGCAAATTCTCACCGCGCCGCCAACAATCAGCGCGACCGATTCCTACTACAACGAGATTGACCCATATGCAGCGCAGTGGCTTCGAAACCTTATCGAAGCGGGACATATCGCTCGAGGGGTTGTCGATACCCGCTCGATTGTCGACGTCCGGGCCGACGATATCCGCGGGTTCACTCAGGCGCATTTTTTCGCGGGCATTGGCGGCTGGTCACTCGCCGCGCGTCTTGCGGGATGGCCGGACGATCGACCCGTCTGGACCGGCTCTTGTCCATGTCAGGGATTCAGCGCGGCCGGAAAGGGCGGCGGCTTCGACTATCCGCGCCAGTTCGCCGAATTTATCAGTGCCTTTATGGAGTGCCGGCCTTGACAGGCACCACAATCGACACAGCACTCGCCTATTACGCAGCCTCGGGCGCGGCGCTTTTCCCGATTCCAGCGGGGCAAAAGAAGCCGACCGGCATCATTCAGTCGTTCAAGCATGACTTTTCCCGCGACCCGACACAATGGCGCGCATGGGCCGACGCGAACCCAGGCTGTAACTTCGGCGTCGTTGCATTCGCGAGCAACTGGATAATCGTTGACATTGATACCAGCGGCGGCGCGGACGGTCGCGACGAAGCATGGGCGACCTGGTGCGGTCTATGCGCCGAATGGGGCGTTGCGCCCGCGGCGCCGCATGTGCAATCGGCATCGGGCGGCTGGCACGTCTACTTTGCTGTTCCAGAAGGTATCGACGCGGCCTCGCTTCGACAGCCCGACGCGGTCAAGAAACGGATCAACATTCGTTGTCTCGGCTATACCGTCGCGGCCGGCAGCTATTATGACAACAGCCCTTACATCCTGATATCAGAGGCGCCGCCGCACCCGGCGCCCGAGGCGCTTGTCCGGCATTGCACGCGAGCCGGCTCGAGCGAACATGTCGTGCGGACGGGCGATCGGGACCGGGACGACGTCGCGACGCTGGTCGAATGGCTCGCCGAGCGCGATGCGTTCGAATCCTACGAAGATTGGCTGCATATCGGCATGGCGCTGAAGCTGGAATACGGCGACGACGGACTCAGCATATGGCAAGTGGCGCATGACGACACGGTCGACGAGGATATCGAGGCGAGCAAATGGCAGTCGTTCGCGTCCGAGCCAAATGCCGATTCGGTCACGCTGTCGACGTTCCTGGACCGTGCGCATAAACTCGGCTGGCGCGGTTCGGTCCGCAAGTCCGCGGCGTCGATGTTCGGTGAGGCGGGACAGGTGGCTGCGCTTGCCGCGGCGACCGGTGCGACATTGCCCGGTCCGATCGGGTCCGTTCCCATGCTCGCCGGACAGGAAAAGCTCGCGGAATACGGACGTCCGATCGTCGAGGAATTGCTCGCGCTTACCGACATTCCTCTGCGCCCGTCAAACTCCGATCACCCGACATTGCCCGAAGCGTGTTCGGGACATGGCCTTTATACGCTGTTATGCGATGCGATCGAACGCATTCTCGCCATGTCCGAAGATGCCCGGACCTGGAAAGCGACCAGGGTAAACGACGTGCTCGGAGTACTGTCGATTGTGCACCAGGACACGGCCGACGCGATTTGCCGGCGGATACGCACCGCCGGACGTACATTGCCGGAACGGCCGATCAAACTTGCGGCCGCGGCGCTTTCGGACAAGGTCGAGCGCGCGTTCGTCGGGCAAGACGACTGGATCCGCGACGTTCGCGGCGATATCGAAAACGACAATTCGGACAATGTCGCGGTATTCTTGGGAATTCTCGGAATCGATATCCGGTGGAACGTATGGCTCGATCGCGCCGAAATTCGCGGCGGGTCCGACCCGTCCGTGCGCTGGCCCGAATGGACATATATCGACGACACGGCCGTCGCCAAGCTGCGCACCCGCGGCAATCGGACCAAGACCAGGTTCCGACCGGGCAAGGATTTCATGTGGGAGTCACTGCTGGCGCTTGCGCAGGACAACCCGCGCGACCCGGCCGTCGAGCATATCGACGCGCTGCAGGCGGCATGGGACGGCAAACCGCGCCTTGCTGTGTGGCTGTCGGCAACCTGCGGCGTTCCGTGCGACCCGTATCACCAGGCAGTCGGGCGCAATATCATCGGCGGCATGGTCCGGCGCGTCCGGCAACCCGGCTGCAAGCACGATACAATGGCCGTTTTCCTCGGTCCGCAAGGCACAGGCAAATCGACCCTGGCGTCGATCCTCGCCATGTCGACCGACTGGTTTTCGGAAACCGTTCAACTCGGCGACGCATCAAAGGAGTTGATTCTATCGCTCGCCGGCAAATGCGTGGTTGAGATCGCCGAGATGGGCATGCGCGGTAACGCGAACCCGAATCACGTCAAGGCGATGATGTCGACGCAATACGACGAGGGGCGCACCGCTTATGCCCGGTCGGTGACGCGGCGCCCGCGGCGCAACATATTCGTCGGTACGACGAACGACGACGAGCCGCTTATGGATAACAGCGGCAATCGTCGCTTTTTACCGATTCGCGTCACGTCTGAAATCAACCTCGAATGGCTGCGCGAGAATATCGACCAGCTTGTCGGTGAAGCCGCGACGATCGAGGCGGCCGGCGAGACGTTCGCGCTTCCGCGGGCAATTTGGGGCGTGGCCGCCGAGCACCAGGAATCGGCGCGCGCCATGTCGGATATCGAAACCAGGATCGAGGATTGGTTCGCACCGACCGAAATGGCGGGTTCGATTACCTGGATCACAGCCAGTGATCTTGTCGAGATTAGTGAAATGACCGGTTGGCGTTCCGGCTCGTCGAACACGGCGCGCGGCGCGGCCATGCGCGCGATGTGCTTCGAGAATATGCGCGTTACACTTGGTGGAAAGAAAATCCGCGCATGGGTGCGTCGACCGGCTGACACACTGGTTGACCCGATAAAGTTCGGAACGCGCTACGTTGTCGGCAAGGATCCGACCGGACGCGCACGGGTCGAAATACGCGCGCCGGGTACGGTTTGATCGGCTGACTGGACTTCGTCAACTTTTAGTGCTTGTATCGCGTGCATGCGCTGGACATTCGCAACCATTTTCGCCTTGAACCTGTTCCTCGGCTGGACGATCCTCGGATGGGTCGGGGCGCTCGTTTGGTCCCTGACGAACCAGTCGAGCGCCCGAGCAGGCTAGACCGCTCTATCCTCCGTTTGGTCCTTGTGCATTACTGCGCCTCCGCACGGACGTTGGACACTGCGACTTCAAGCGTCTGCCAGAGCCGCGCGCAGGCACGCCATCCCCATACCATGCAGTCATACTGGATTTCCGCTCCTGTGACGTGGCGGAAGTGCTTTTTACCGATTTTGACGAAGTCGCCGTCAGCGATGATTTGGAGGTCAGTGCGCTTGGTCATGTCCGTCGTCTCCGTTTCAATATGACTAACCTAGTCGCGATTTGGTTCACTGTCAACATTTATTTTCACAATAATCCGATTTTAAGGGCGTTTAACGCCACATAACGGATAATGTGGGACAGACGGTGACAGACGGTGACAGAAGGAATTAAATGTTATGTCTTTGATATTGTTACAGAAAATGCCCCTGGGACAGACGGGACAGACGGGACCGACGATTCCAACATTTCTTTGACTCGTCCAGTTTTACACACCGTAAAAATGGCGATCTCAAAAATACTTTTGTTCTATCGGTCCTCTCTGTCACCATCAGTCCTATTGATTCTTTACTCTTAAAAGAAGAATAGAATCAATGAGATAGAGTCCCTGGACAAAGGGACTAACGGATAATTCCTTCTGTCACCGTCTGTCCCACATTATTAGTTGACAATTAACGGTGATATGTTACTGTCAATTGTTGGAAAACGAAGGGACAGGGATATGACCCGAATCGAAGTGCTACGCGCTGGCGAATGGTTTCCAGGCACCGTGACCGGGTTCGAGCGGGATCCGGAACGCGGCCCGGTCATCGACGTCGCACTCGATCAGCCGAACCGACTCGGGCTGGCTGGCGTGTTCGTGCGGCCCGGTTCCGGATCGTATCGGAATATTCTGGTTGACAGTAAACGCGAGGCGTGATTGTCTTACGGCTCACGGAGGAATCGACGATGTATCGACCGCGTCACAGACAGAAACAAACCGCGTCGCCTAAGACCAAGGCGCGTCGCCTAAGACCAAGGCGCGGGAGAGTGTCGGCAATACCGAAGTCATATCGGTCGCCATCAAAATGCGGCTTGAAGCCGAATTGCGTAAGCAGCGGCGCCAGCAAGCTCGAGCGGTCAAACATGAGAAGAAGTATTCAGCGTATTACCGGGACGGGTTGAACGGCGCTCGGGCTGTCGCGCGCCGCCAGCGCCAGTACGCCAAGATCGAAGCGCGTCGAGCGCTGTAGGTGGCGGCGTGACAGCCGAACAGGTCCGATTCCTCGCGTTTCACGCGTCGCACCTTGTCACGCAATGGCGCTGGCTGTTTCAGGAGTCGCAACTGCGTGCATTCGATGATGTCGGCCGGTCGGTGACGATCGCGCGGACGTGTCTCGACGATCTTATCGAGCGCCAGTTCATGCGTCGCGGATCCGGTTGCGCCGATGTGGCGATTACCGGCGCCGGCCGCGCCTGGCTCGAGCAGGAAAGGGTAGCGGCATGAAGAAGCTGACTAAACAACAGCGTCGGTTTCTCGATCTACAGACAAAATCTCCGAAACCGTATTTATTCGAGTGGTTGATGCGTTGTCCGCGCAATGGTCGGCTTGTGGCTGCGAAAGGATCGCCGGAAAACCGGACAGCATTTCGTATTACTGCTAACAGTCATATTTGACGATCAATTACCATATGGGCATCAAATATGGCGGTTAAGGTAAGTTCTTTGAGCGCGCGGCGGTAAGATGATCGCGACCGTCTCCGCTGCGGAACTCGCCGACATGCTGTCTCGAAAACTTACAAAACCGAGCGGAATTTTAGCGAAGGGCCGCGCCTGGCTCGAGCAGGAAAGGGTAGCGGCATGACCTTGTTTCTATTTTTCGCAGTCGTCGCGCTGCACGGCGCATGGGTGTTCCGGTCATGATGCACCAATTTCAGGTTTACCTTGCCGGGCCGATCGCCGGGCTGACATATGACGACGCCGAGGACTGGCGCGTATATGCCCGAAACGTGCTCGAGAATGTCGGTGTTCGCGGCTTGTCGCCACTGCGCGCCAAGGAATATTTGCGCAAGCACGGCACGCTGACGGCCGATTGTTTCGGTTATGCCGACCTGCATTGTCTGTCGTCGCCGCGGGGCATCATGACACGCGATCGATATGACGCGACCAGGTGCGACGTCCTGCTCGTCAATCTGCTCGGCGCCAAACAGGTTTCAGTCGGGACGGTTGTGGAAATCGCCTTCGCCGACATGCGCCGAACGCCGATCGTCGTCGCGATGGAGGCGACCGGAAACCCGCATGAACACGCGATGATAAACGAGGCGATCGGCTTCAGGACCGAAACGCTCGACGAGGCGTTGCACGTCGTAAAGGCTATTCTTGACGTTTAATCGTTGACAGTAAACGCATGACGTGACAGATTGAACGACCGAAACGGAGGGTTTCACCATGATCGAACTAGGCGTCGGCGCGTGGATACTGCTTTGTATCGGTTGCGCGTATCTGATGATCAAGGATCGCACCGACCCGCTTGGGTTCGCGTGACCGTGACGGTCGTCATGCTCGTCGCGTTCCTGGTGACACCGTGGGGCGCTGTGCAGCCGCAAAAGGCGATTCTGATTAAAGGTCTCGAACTTTGCCGTGTAACCGCTGGCGCGTTGCAGGAACTGCACGGCGAAAAGTCCCGATTTTATTGTATCGACACGCATCAGCCAGTTCGAGAGGAAAGAGAATCATGACCGCGCTACTTGTCGTAACGATGTTTTATGCGAACGGCGTAACCGACACGATCGAGCGGTATCTGCCCGACATGGCGACCTGCACTTCGGCGGCGAACGCTGTCATGCGCGAAAACGACGCCGGCCGCGCGACCTTCGACGCTGTCGAAGTGACGTGTCGCGAGGTTCGCAAGCCGTTGAACTGGCCGCTCGGCGAATGACCAACGAACAAACAGCGCGGGAGATCGCGCATAAATTCTTCTACGGGTTTGAATGTGAATCCGGTTATCACACATCAAATTGTGATAGGCTCACGATGGTGATCACCAACGCCTTCGACCGCGCCGACCGCGCCGACCGTGACGCTACAGAGAGAGCGGCGAAGGTGGCGGATCGTTCAGCAACCCAAAGCGCATTGATAGCGCGCCAGCCGATATTCAAGGGAACGACAGAACAGTCGATGCACCTCGCGGTAAGGCTGGAAGCCGAGACCATCGCAAACGCTATACGGGCGGCCGGGGAAGACGAATGACACCGACCACAATCACGCTGCGGTCCGACTACAAATACGCGCCGCCGTTCGAAGCGCAGGGGTTCGTCCCGTTCGACGGTTCGCCGCTTGCCGTCACGCATGCCGCGTCCTGTGACATGACGAAAAAGCCGCCGACATGGTCCGAACGGCGCAAATGGCGAATCACGCATGTCGCGACCGGGCATAGGCTTGGCGACGCCGAATGGGCGACGGCCGAGGAAGCAATGGCGGTCCTGTTGCGATGCGACCCGGCTTTCGCAGCTTGGCGCATGGTGCAGGCGGGCGTGCCCGACGCGGCGCTCGTCGCCTGCCAGGTCAAATTTCGGAGTGCAATGGCGTGACAGCGCAAATATCTATTGATTGGAACGCGGTCCGGGACTACGGCGAACGCGCCGAGATCGTGCGGGCGCTACAGGCGAAACTTGACGGGCCAAGCGTGGGTGAACCTATACAACTCGCACCGGGCGCGCGGCTGTTTCATGCCGATTGTCGCGAAGCGTTGCGCCATTTGGCAGACAATTCGATTGATTCCGTCGTGACGGATCCGCCTTATGCGCTTGTGTCGATCGTCAAGCGGTTCGGTGGCGCTAACGCCGCGCCTGCCAAGGGCAACGAGGCGTACGTGCGCGCGTCAGCGGGTTTCATGGGTAAGACCTGGGACAACGGCGAAACTGCCTTTAGCGATGCGTTCTGGTCCGAAGTGTTGCGCGTGCTGAAGCCGGGCGGCCATTGCGTCGCGTTCGGCGCGTCGCGCGGCTATCACAGGCTGGCTTGCGCGATCGAGGACGCGGGGTTCGAAATTCGCGATTCGCTTATGTGGATATACGGGACAGGATTCCCAAAATCGCACGATGTTTCGAAGGGAATTGAAGCCAAAATAAAAACTGGTCGATCTGACAGTCAAGTTACAGGTAATGGATCGAAATCAAGAGAGCCGGGGCAACATTTTAGCGAGTTTGCACGCGGCGACACTCAAAAACAACGCTTTTATCCGACCACACCCGAAGCCGCACAATGGGAAGGATGGGGCACTGCACTTAAACCCGCATTCGAGCCAATCGTCCTAGCACGCAAGCCATTATCCGAGGGCACGGTCGCGGCAAACGTGCTGAGATGGGGCACCGGGGCGCTCAATATCGGGGCGTGTCGGGTGCCTTCCGAGTCGCGTTCGGCCAAGGCTGGCGGTATGGCGCGCAAAGCGAGCCCTGTGTACGGCTCGTTTGCGGGCGTTGAAAACGTGGAAGGTGAAGCGCCGCAAAGATGGCCCGCCAACGTAGTCCACGACGGATCGGACGAGGTTGTCGGGGCGTTTCCGGGCACAAACCCCAGCCGCAAAGGCAAGCCGCGCGGCGCAGCGTCCGGTGACGGTTGGGGTATGACTCAAACCGGCGCTGAATACGAGGATTCCGTTTCCGCCGCTCGGTTCTTCTACCGCGCCAAAGCCTCAAAAGCCGATCGCAACGGATCAAAGCATCCGACCGTCAAGCCTGTCGCGCTCATGCAATGGCTTTGTCGGCTCGTCACGCCACCAGGCGGCACGGTGCTTGACCCGTTCGCGGGGAGTGGCACGACCGGCGCTGCGGCCGTCGCGGAAGGCTTCGACGTCGTCCTGTGCGAGCGTGAGGCGGAATATGTTCAGGATATACGCAACAGGTTTGACGCCAGCGACCGGGACGACGGATTTACGGAGGTTCGCGGACGACGGATTTACGGAGTGTTCGGGACGACGGATTTACGGAGTGTTCGCGGACGAACAATCGGTCCGATCGGGCTGAAACGCTAAACGCCAAATAAAGCGTTGACAGTAAGCGATTAGTCGTTACAGTGCAGTAATACGCGAGACGGCGTTTTCGCTCGGCTACCGCGGGAGAATTCAGACATGGAACCTATAGCGCCATCGTTTTGGAGTGCATTACCGGTCAAGAGTGTCGACCCGCGGGAGAATTCAGACATGGAACCTAAAGCGCCATTCGGCCCGGACTATCCAAAATTTGGGACAAGGATTGCCCGGTTACGCAAGTCCGGCGATCGTCGCGAGCATGGCGAAGCTGTCTTAGCGGCCATTCGTCAAATGCAACGGTCGGCGCTGCAGCGTGAACTGTCGACCATCGGCACGAACTGCGCAAGCGGCACACTGCATAGAGAGGGGAAAGCGATTTTGAAGGCTGTACGGCAACAGCATGAACGCTCGCTCGATAGGGCGCTGATCGATGCGAACAAGAAGCGCACCGACGACGAACTGTGCAACGCTTACGCTGCTGCGATGGCAGCTAAACGTAACGCGTTGAAGGCCGCGCCATGACACACATCATGTCCGATATTGAAACGCTCGGCGTCCGGCCCGGTTATGTCGTCCTGTCGGCCGCTATTCGAGCAACAAGGGAGTTTGTTTTGATGGATCCTAGAGCGTTGGTCGGGGAAACTCGACGAGTTGGAGAATCGCAAGGCTATCGCGCATTGCCGGTGCGGGACGAAATTATCACATGCGCCGTCAACGGACCGGGCACGAATTGCATAGTGTCGGAATGGGTGCCGACACCCGCCGAACTTGCTGCGCTCAACAATGGCGCGGTGGTGCAGGTTGGTATCCTGGGAACAGTACCGCCGCCATTTTATGTCGGAACGACAGTCGTTCCTTACGCGAAGGGTTGATATAATGGACACACGATGCGCGGCCCGGCAATACGGCGCCGACGAGATGCACTGTCACGCTTGCCGATTGACCTGGTCGAACGACGACAAGCGCCAGCCGGCGTGCGGCCGGACGGTACGGGTTGTTTCGGCGCCCGGACCGCTTGTACCGGTCATGAAACCGCTCGAATACGCGTCGGCGATGCCGTTTCGTTGACAGTCAACCCGCACGGTGATAATGTGCCCGTTTAATCGGAGGGCGCACCTGTGACTGTAGTCGTTTCTTTTGTGACGCCGAAGGGCGTCGGCTCGATCAACGCGCCAGGCATCGGCGCCGTGCGCGTGCGTGAGGATATCGCGCTTGACGGAACGACGACCGCAACGGTCCAGGACGGCGAAGTCGTTTTGATCGGCAACGCCGAATCGGACATGGTCGCAGTCGCTTTCGGTACGACTCCGGATCCGGACGCCACGGCCGCCACGGCCGCCACATCGGCGGGCGTTCCGGTCGGTGCAGGTCAGATTGGCCTGTTGTGCCCGAAGCCCGCCGATAAAATCGCGGCAAAGGCGCTCGCCTAGTGCAACTGCCTGGCATTCTCGGATTACCGACACTTAATCGTCTCGGATGGGGCGGGGGTGCGCCTAATCTCGCCTCTCTATTCGCCAAGTATGGCACCGGAGGCGTCCCCGCCTCTGGTTTCCTGTTCGACAAGCCCGATCCGGCTTTTCGGCAATCCGGCCTTGCGTTGCAGTATGAGACCTCTGCGGGAATAACCGCCGTCGATGCTGCGACTGACCCGGTTGGTTTGGTGTTGGACCGCAGTCAGGGGGTGGTGATTGGGGCTGAGTTGGCTGTCAATGGCGGGTTTG
>Ga0105051_10004760_pt1 | contig 15542 bp, 4 predicted proteins | sample FRY02_FD_78383 | JGI IMG/M metagenome (GOLD analysis project Ga0105051, IMG submission 78383) | Freshwater microbial communities from Lake Fryxell liftoff mats and glacier meltwater in Antarctica - FRY-02 (megahit assembly) | ecosystem: Environmental > Aquatic > Freshwater > Ice > Glacier... | reverse complement strand
GGATCAGAGGTAGCGTCATATTCATGCTGGGAGGGCTAGTCACAAACACGCGAGTGGCGTGGGCAACCACTGCGTTGCACGTACACATTCTCAAACGTCAGGTCTAGACTTATTGTGAGTAGCAAATTGAGTGCGTGTACGAAATTGAGTGTGTAGTCATTCTCATTGTGTGTAGTAAATTGAGAGGCAAGCCGATTGGAAAAATTGTCTCGGGCGTAGTTGCAGCTTTGCAGAAAAGTGTAAAATGTGTGTAGTAAATTAAATGTGTGTAGTCAATCTCATGTGTGTAGTAAATTGAGAGGCGAGCTGACTTTCGAGAAATTGTCTCGGGCGTGGTTGCAGAAAATTCTGAGAATTTTCTGCAGCTATTCTGAGAATTTTCTGCAACTACTCTAAAATCTGCATCGGCTCAATGTTCAATGTCTGCATCGGCTTGAATAGCGAGCTCATGTTCGATGATGTGTGTGTGTACATACATATAAACAGATATAGCACATTCTCAAATGTCAGCTTGCTGCTCAATTTAATATGGGCAACGCGTACAGAGCTGACCTTTGAGAATTTGTCTACAGAGGAAACCATGCAGGTGTTTCTGTCTTCTCTATTCAAACTAGCTCACATGGACAAACCGCAAAAGAGACCCATCATCGATACACTGCAACACACTGCAACACACTGCATCACACTGCAACACACTGCAACACACTGCAACACACTGCAACACACTGCAACACACTGCAATTCACTGCAACACACTTCACATGGGCAAACCACACAAGAGACTCATTCTCCAGGAAAAGACCCTTTGTGTTCGTGATCTCGCACAAATTTGGGCAGTACAGATATGACCAAAAAAAAATGAGTCACTCAAGTGAAAATTTTGGCACCCCAAAATTTGCGTTGACGGTAGCATAGTGACTTGTAAGTATGTGTGTCTACAGGGGAAAATGAGTGTAGACCTGATTTTTGAGCGGGAAAAGGCAAAATGTCTTACCATCGTTGGCGTTTACAGGAGGGGGGTTGTAGACTTCAGTGGGGGTGCCGTTGACTGTTGACGTGCTCATCTTTTCCTGCAACAACATGCTTCCATCTATTCGTGCGTCGTCACGGACAAAAAACATGCGGTCTCCGATCTCATTGTCGGAATTGTGATTGTTGATGCTCCTAGAAGCCCGGACGTACATGAAAACTCCCCCCCCTACAATTGCCGCGACAAACACAATGCCACCAATGATACTTCCAATGATGATACCAATCTTGGAATCGTTCCGGATGACGTCAGGAGTCGGTGTAATGACGCCAGGAGTCGGTGTAGTTTCAGATGTGCTTCCATCTTGACCACCTCCACTTGGTGCAGCACCAGGAGAAGGGGGTCTAGAAAAGGGTCCGAAGGTTGAAAAGTGGCTTGTTTGACATTCAACAAGCCCGGCACTTCCCGCCACAGTCTTGCCCGGCATTTGCTCCCAGCTCGGTGGGTTCAAATCTTCGTTGAAATAAAAGATAAAAACATCATCGCCCACAGGCACTTTGGTGGGATCGTACTTTAACGTCAACGTCACGGGCACTGCGAATGTGAGCCCATGCGGAGTAAACACCCCCAACGGTCCGGCAGGCTTGATTTTGACCCCGGGCTGATCATCGCTGATTTTGACATCAAAGTCATAAATGGCCACTTCAAGCGTCGCTCCAGCTGTCAGTGCTCCAGCGGGCAGCGACATGCCCACGCCGCTGGCGGTCGTGAGTTCCACTGCTGCTCCCGCCGCCACTGGAACAGGCGCAATTGAGGTGGTGATGTCTTTCACAGGTGTTTGCGAGCAATCGTACCCGAATTGGCCCTCGCTGCATTTGCAGCCCAAGTTGCGCACCATGCCAAAACACTGCTTTGCGCACGTGCTGCCGAAAAAACCCACCGGGCACACGCGCAGCGCGGCCATCGTCTTGCTGATGGCCAGCCCAGCATTTAAAGGCCATCCCGAAATCTCGACTTGAACGTACCGCAAACCATCAGTTGATGGATTGACGATTGTGAATTGCATGCTCAGCGTGGTTGAGGCGGCTATCTCCTCAGGGACTGTCAAGGTCAGGGTAGCACTGGAGTCGTCCCACACTGCGGTTTGCTTGGTCCCGCTCCCAAGCATGTTCCACTGCACAGTACTTGTGGCTAGCGTCACATTGAGCAGTTTGCTGATTTTGACAGTGGCCCCCTTAGGCACCACGATGTTGCTCTCGACATGCACTGTGAGAGTATTGCTCGCGCTGGGGACCATGGAAGTCTGCGCAAGGTCTGCACGTGTGATGGCGGCAGACAGTACGCAGTCGACCCCAGACTTTGTGTAGCCAAAATCGCACGAGCAGTTAGACGAGCCCCCCACCTACAAAACAATCATGTATCCACACGTCAGAGGTAATGCTCAGCGTGCATAATCAAACACAAAAATACAAGAGTGCAGTGGAGCGTGCCAAAAGAATAAGAACCGCACCGAATTGGAGTTGAGCGTGCAATTCATGCACTGTGAAACGCTTGTCGTGGCGAGATTCGTAGAAAATTTGCCGGCTGGGCATTTCAAGCACTCTTCCCGCCCCGCTTGATCGTTGTAGGAGCCCATCGGGCAATCCATGCAGACGCGATCCACAGTGTCACTGCAAGGTAATGTTTGGATTTGGCCAGCAGGGCACATTGAGCATTCTGTTGCACGACCAGCCACCGGCACGTTCTCTACCACAAAACTTGTAAGATGAGTGCACTTGCAAGTGACAAAATTTGCAGATTCCGATTGCTCTGTCGTGCAGCCCGCTTCGCTGTACTTCATATTGATTTCGTCCCAATAAAGACACTTGCCCTTTCCACTGTACGCCGATTGTTCACCAGAACACAGGCCGTCATTGGAAATTGGAATTCGGATCTCGATTGGCTCCGAAAGATTGTCGAGCGTAATCTTGTCGCCCATGGCGCCCACGAGACTGATTGTCACAATTGGAGAGATGGTTATCCCTTGACCCATAACGGGCGATTTCTTCATCGCTGAAAATAGTACGGACACATCAGAGTGACCGGCCACGCGCGAGTCTGCCCGCACTGCCGCTGGAATGTCAAAGGAAATCTCAGCATCAGACGAACTCATGGACGCCAAGGTGCCCACAAAGTCCGCGGCAGTGGGGACAAGTTTCTGAACCATGAAGGCGAACTCTGTGGGAGCGTCAGCTGAGCCCTCGTCAGTGGAATGCAGAGCTTGGCCGGTGATGAGGTCTTTGGACGATTTTTTCAACATGAGCTGCATGCTGCTGTCCATGTCTGTAAGCAAACTTCCTACCGATACCGAGTGGATTGAGTCTTGCGCTACGGTTTTCCCGCTGTCACACGTGCGCATTTTGTACACGGCACCGAGCGACTTGGACAGCACCTTGACAAGATTCTGGGAGCACTCTGCCGGCAAGGAGTCGGCACTTTCCGAGTGCGCCAGGTGCTTGACAATGTCAGAAAGGCTCTTGGTCGACTGCATGTTGATACAATTGACGTCATGGCTCAGAATTGTGACTGACAAAAGGGATTCGCAGATGAAGCCGGGTGTGTTGATGGCATTCTCCGCTGCAGTTTGTGCAGCCTGCAGTAGAACTTCCTTTTTGTCCATGCAAACACTGTCCGAATCGGCACGTCGCCCAGCTATATTGATATCCACAAGGATGCCGATTGCACTGCCCAGCTTGTTCGTTTGCGAGTAATCCGCAAGAGCCAGCGTCTCCTGCAATTTGGTTTTGGATCTTTCCCACGTGTCGTCGACTGCAAGGAGATGACGCCTTGCGCCGGTGGTCTCAACAAACACAGAGAAAGTACCTGCGGCCTGCCACGGTGTAGATGCACCCAAACCGTCGCGCACACGGGCCTTGAGCGAGACCTCGCCTGGAGGTAGGTTGAGATCAACCATCCGAGATCCGCCCCAGTCAAACACCGACTCAGTATCTCCAGAGCTATATCCAAACTGATATTGCAGCGATCCATCTTCGTCTGCCCAATTCATGCAAGATACCCGAAACACGTCAAAGATAGGCTCTCCCTGTGTAGGATCAGCTGTGGCGCAGTTGCTGCCCAACAGCCGGCATGATGTGCAGTCGTCACCTCTGGGTGGGGCATTGACAGCGAGGCTGAATTGCGCAACTGCCTTTTCGTCTGCGTCCAGGTCTTCGCATTGGAGAGATACAATGTATGTGCTACCCGCAGCAAATGCTCCGGACCCAGCGGCGACAATGAGTGCCTCGCGCTGTGTAGTGTTGTCCGAGAAACTTGCATCTGGGATGACTGACCACGGAGACTCAGTCGGAGACTCGGTCTTCAAATCCGGGGAAAAATTCCAAGTCAGTTTCATTCCCTTTGCGCCACTATTAATAACGGAACACGCACCATGCATCACAAGCTGGTCTTGGGCATTGACCTTGATGCCGCCGTCAGCCAGACGCTCACCACAACTTGATCCGATTGAAACTGCCGGAATGGCTGCCTCTGTCAACGTGACTGGCATTGTGAAATATTGAGACATCATGGATCCCTTGGACACCTTCACCTCGAAGAGGTAGGGATTCGCCGCAGTGGGATACATCGCTGACAAATGGTTGGCATCCAAAGTGAGTGTGGCGTGGGCAGCCAGATCCAGTTGCACACCTGCCTTGGTGCGGCAAGGACTAAAGACTTGGCCATCCTCAGTGATGGTACATGTCCATGCAAAGTGGAGATCATCAGCTTGTACAAAATCACTGGCAAAGTCGGGGTCTACGGAATCGCTAGCATCCAGCACGAGATCCCGCGTTGTAGAGGCACTGATTTCTGCGCCCCCGCGAATGGAGGCGACGAGATCCCGCTTCTTGACTTGCAGACTGAACATGCCAGCAGAGGATTTGGATGGATCATTGTCCATGTAGGCCTTGACCGCCAGCGTGTATGTAGCTTCGGCATCCAAAACTCCACCGGGCACCCATAGCTGAGAGCCTGTCGCCGCAAACACGCTCACATCCCCAGTGAATACGGTATTTGTGCTCTTTGAATATGACGCTAGACTCCACTCAAACACCAACGACCCCTTCTCGATTGGACATTCACTGAATTCGGCCACGACCTTGACCATGACGGTTTCATCTCGAAACACTGATAGTGTTGAAGGTATGAAGGTGAGTTTTGGTGCCGCAGACGACATTTTCAGAATTGGAAAGACAACCTGATCGCTAGTGGCGCCAAGGAAGTCGGTCGCAGTGACGATAATATCATACGTCTTATCGAGCTCGGTCATTTCTTTGGTGCCCTGGGCAAGCAGGAGCACCGGTGACGTGATTCGACTGAGAGCATTAGAGAGTGTATCGTCGTTTCGGCAGCTCCATCGAAATTGGAGCGGTCTTGGGCTATCCACGATTGCCCGCAGCTCAAGCCCTGCGCATGGATCGATGGCGGACGTGCCCTCAATCGAAACTAAGGGCGCCACTGGGAATGCCGGGCCTTGGACCGTAACCTCTGCATCACATGCCGCTGACAACAAATTGCTGGATTTCAGCGCATTAGGTTTAATGGCGATCATGTGGCCAGGCGCAATGACCGCACCTGTTCCGAGGTAAATGTTGAGCGAGTTGGGGCTTTCCCACACACAACTCGCATCCTCCACCGAGGCAGCGAGTTGAGGCAGACTGTCTTGACGCAGGATCTGATCGCAATGCGAGTTGGATGCCGTCATCGTTGCCTTGTCTGTGTTCTGATCAAAGCGCACATTCACAGCGGTGCCAACGGTATTCATGGCTGCACTCACAATTGCAGGCGCGGCCCAGTATGTGAAACTCGCCATGGAGCCGACAGTTAGATCAACCTTCATGGCCACGGATAAATCAACAACGAGGGCGCCACGTTCAAAGACACAGTCAACACATTCAGGCTGGGTGAGACTGATACACGTCACAGCAGCACCGCCACATTGTGCATTGTCGCTGTTTTGCCCAAACTCGAGGCCTACAGCCTCAAAGTCGCCAAATGTGGCAACAACTTGATCGAAGAGCGAAATGTCCGAGGTGAGCAGGAAGTTGGTGAGGGCAAGCAACAAAGGCTGCCCGCCCTTTGCTGATCCGTGGCAGCCCTCAAGACACTTGATACTGATTTGGTCGTCGAAACATGAAAAGCCCATCGACGCTGAAGAGAGGGAAAGTGCGCCAACAGGCGTGATGCTCACTTTGAGCTGATTTCCCGAGGCATCAAAGTCACCAGAGAGCTCCGGAATGGCAAACTCAAGCACCACACGTTCCGACGCAGTCACCTGTCCCCCGACTGCCTGGCCATTACCCTGTGCAACACGCACAAATACACCAAAGCTTGAACCCCCCAACTGCAGCAGCATATCTGAGCTGGTCTCGCCAGAGATTTCATTGAAACGCAAGTTCGTGGGCGGGTTCTCAACAGTAATCACCATCGTGCCGCCGCCAGTAAAGGGCAGCAAATTCTCGAGTGGCGCCTTGCCCCCACCGCAGCTACCCATGACGATGCATGTCCGCGCGTTGGCACTCTTGCACACGTGGCACCATCTAACTGACTGCACTACCGGCAAAGGTCTGAAGAAGGACATGGTAGAGCGCACAGACTTGGGCGCCCAGATGCCTATTTGGACGCGCACGTACTCGACTGAAATGGCAACGTCTCCAGGACCAGAGACGGGCGGAACTCTCACACGCAGCTGCAGTTGGTCTACACCATCAACTTTCGAGCTTCGCATCGTCATGATGTTGCACGAGGCGCCCGCCACACCGCACACAGTGTTCCCGAACATAACCTTCACATCACCAGCTGACGTGACTGAAGGGAAGCTCGAAAGTGTGAGCAGCACGCTGCGACCATCTGTAGAAGTAGTCTTCCCCAACAACGTCGCCTTGTTCGGCGCGACGCTTGTGATTTGAGGCGACATGAAATATTGAAACACGAATCGCGACGTCTTCTGACCCCCCTGCACTACGGCACCAATGCTTCCTGCAACTTGACCTGCTTTGGACGCGACTGGGATTTGAACGACTACCTTGAGCTCTCCACCCGTGACCTCGACAGACACAACGCTTGACACACTGAGAGACACCTCACCAATCTTGATCCTGAGATCTCGTGATATCATTTCGCTCGTCGACCAAGTCATGCGGGCTGTCTCAGCACTGTACCAGCCAGTTGCTGATATTGTGATGGTCTCCCCGCCGCTCACGCGCCCATCCATGGGCGAAACATGCGCAGATGGCATCATGTACCGCAAGTCGAATTCAAGCTTGCCACCACCAGTGATACTAATGTTGCCTGTCTCTGCTCCTGCAAATGCACCTGCAGGAGCTGGAAATTTGAGGACAAACATGCCGTTCGACTGTTCTTTCAAGAACTCAGTTGGATTGCCGAGGGCAATCCCATTCGCGAATTCCACTTTCAGATTTGCAGCGTTGACCTGTTGCACGCACGTGTTTGAGGTCTTGCATGCAGGGTCCGGGAAGTTCTTGAGAAAGACGGTAACCTCCACATTTCCTCCCAAGGGGATCATTGCTGGCTGTACCAGCACAACCGACGCTTCACCGGCCGCAGTCAAGTCGAACGCCAAATCAATGATGACTTCTTGTTGCGCCGTTTTAATAGTCATGTTCGCGGTTCCGCCAGTGTCTTTGCCCGCTTGATCAAGGGCGGGAACCTTGAGCATGAACTCAATAACTGAGCAATACCGTGCCGTGCAGCTCTACACCGCCGTCGTTGAGACAACTTTCAGCACATCCACACTCGCACCACCTTCGGTACTAACACCACTTAGCTCCACCACTAGATTCGACGCATCCAGAGACGCCAAGGCTGGGTCTAAATAGGCCACGGTGACACTGATTACATGTTCTTCATCTGCTGGCGCACCTGCGCTGAGATCCCTCGGGAATGATGAGATGATGACAGGGAGAGGGGTCGGCACAATGTCAACAGAGAAAAGGCCGAGGTTTGTGCTCCCCTCGATTTTCGATCCGACACCAAATTCCATGGACGAACCTGCGATAGCGCTAGCTGGCATTGAAATCCTCAGTGACGTTGCCGTGCGATCTGATGAAATAATCGACACCAATCCAGGGGGAGCAATCTCCACCCCCGCAACTTGTACAAGAAGTTGGTCAGCAGAGTACGGGCGGTCAATCCTGTGCACATTTTGTACAGTAACAAAAAGAATGAGAGCCTCTTCTTGCATAATAGATGCAGGCGAGAATGAGACAACCTGAGCACGCCCTGTGATTTGCGGCAGGTATTCGAATTCAAATGGGAACGCCAGAACCCTGGCTTTGCCGCCCACAATTGTGCTGATCTGAATCTTGGCAAAAACATCTGGGGACATGAATTGCGGCGCTTCAAACCGCAGCACTCCTTGACTCGCCATCAAAGTCGATCCGACATCTTGCTGCAAGCTCGAGACGGATACCCTTTGTTTGGATAATGTTCCCAAGACTATAACAGAAACGTCGTTGGCAGCAAATGCTGGCAGATTTTTGACTAGCACCTCTACTTGCGTGCCTGCACCTCCTGCTTTGGGAGACACTAAGAGGACAACAGGATCGCTGACTTTCGTCTTATCAAGGCATACAGTGGGACTGCACTCCACAATAGGATTGGCCAAGAGCTTGACGTAGTTGACCATCCGTTCCGACTGCTTGCAGAAGAATTCATGGTCACATGAGGGCACAAAAGTAAGATGGGCCAGTGCCAGTTGCTGCGGTGCAGACCCGGCGACGACTCTTGATATGACTAACTCTTCCACACCTGGAGCCTCCAGAGCAGGCATTCGCAACTTGACGAGTGTTCGATTGCAGTCATGGAAACCCGACTCACACATTACCAGGTGTTTGACTTCTAGCACCTCAGCAGTTTGCAACGATGGGCTGAGAACAGCCCTTAATTTTTGCAGATCTGTGACATCAACCGGAAAATTAGCACACAGCAGTGAAACCTGGCTCTGGAGATGCAATTTCCGCCCCTCCACCGTTGCAGAAGTTGGAACCCTGGATGGATTAATTTCAATCACACGAGGCGCGAATCCATCAAACACCGTGTACGCAAATGGGGCAGAAGATTTGACCACGCCATTCGTCAGTGCAAACCTCAAACTCACCATAAAAACTGCCGGCGCCGTGATCCCAAGAGGTAGAGCAACATTGATGCGTTTGACACCTACCACTGTTGACTCCTGCAACTTGTTGATGTCGACGAGGACCTCAGCCGTCACAGAGCTTGTGTCTGAAGCACCAAAGACGAGCGTGATTGTAGTGATGCTGACAGGAGCAGGAGCATTCGTAAGATAGAGAGTGGGCAACGCACTTTTTTGGAAAGGCCCTCCAGAAGGAGGAAGCTGGATATTTGGCAACGAATCATCGTAGAGATCGACTGTAAACTGCACAGACTTGGTGCAGGGAGTGGCGCACAACGCAGGCGATATCACAACGTCATATGCGCCGTGCGACTTTGTGGGAAGGGAGAATTTCACAAAACTTTTGACTTTGCTACTCACTGTCAACACCGAAATGTCTGCTTGCGGGAGCAGGGCGCCACCAAAGGCAACGTGGACTGGAGTGGGATATTCAAAGAAGTCAATCTCTGCGGTGACCGTTTTGCCTCCACTGGCAGGACTTGTCGAAGGAGTCACGGCGACAAATCTGGCTTGGACTGCCTGAACAAGGTAATTTAACGTGACCTCCTTTCTCGGGTCTTGTGAGGGCTTGATCGATATTACAATCGACTGGTCCGTCTTTCCAATCGGCACAACATTCTTGAACCCTGGAGTGACGATCAACAATTCGGTTTTTTCAGCATTTGACGAAACCAGATGCACGCTGTCGAAAAACTCCTCGTTCTCTCCAAATTGGTAGGTAACGGACACGTCTGCATTGCTTGTTAAGGTAACAAAGTTGAGAATCTCAACGTTGAGAACGTGTCCTCCGAATTCTGGGCCCTGCAGATCTTCTCGGACGGTCACGGCCGGTAGAGTATCATCGAAGTAGTCTAGAGCAAAGCACACAGACTTGACCGTGCTGCAGCCCGACACTGAACCACACGATGTGGAGGCACAGCAAGCTGCAGAGCAGATATCAGCAACGTTGCCAAAGAAGACAATGCCATATTTAACACCTGCATTAGTGGCACTGGTCGTCGAAAACATCAGGTTTACTTGACGTGTGTCTGTCACTTGAGCAGGACTGATGGCGGAGATTCTGAGGGCCGTGCCTTCCAATTTGGCAATGCACGAACTTGTTTCGAATCCTCGCGGTGCTTTGCTGATGCTGATCGAGATGTCAGATCCGCCCGACATTGGCGTGCGAACCTGGCTGGCTCCCCTTTCAGACCCACTGCTGATTGCGACCACAAGCGGCTTCACAGGATCCACAAAAATGAATGCACCTCGAGCAATCACACCAGGAATTTCACCAAGGATGCTGTGGAAGATTTGAATGGCAGCGCTACCCTCCGTCACATCAGGGCCAGTTGGGGTGGTGAGATCTATGTCAAGATCTTGAATTGCCCCTTCACCGTGACTCGAGTTCGAGACCGCATCGACTATGGCAGCAACACTCTTTGTGCCAAATGCGAAACGCACCTTGACATCATTTTTTCCCGACACTTTGGGGAAGTTTCTAATGGACAGTCTTGTTCGCGAGCCGCTTGCAATAAAAGCAGACGTTGGCAACACTGATTTTACACTAGGCATTGGCGCCTCGAAATATTCGAAATGAACCGGGAATTCCAAAGGGGACAGGCCAATTAACAACACTTTGATGGCAACAGAATTCAGACTGTTGGTGGCTGGGATATAGACCGAGATTGCCGACATTTTGGCCGTCAGGGGTTTGACAGTAACAGCAGTCACATTCGCAATGCCCCCAAACACCACCGCCACGTTGCCTGCAGTGGTATTAGGTGGAAGATTTTCGACAAGGACTTGCATTTCAGTGCCACCGTACATAAACTCCGACCTTGGCTTGTAGTCGATGATCCGCATGGCGGCAGGGTCGAGAAATTCGAATTTAAAAACTACGGACCTCGTGACCGAAATGACGAGTTTAGCCGTCAAGGAACCAATTGCACTCGACTTCATGGTGATTGCAACTTGCGTGATAAGGGAAACTTGATCTTGAACTCCAAGCTCTACAGAAATCACCTCGATATCAACGTTGCCAACCTGCCCAGAAACTGCCAGTTTCTGGGCGTCATCAGCTTGCACATTCAAGTTTTCAACGCCGACCAGCACCTTAATTTTTTCAGCTGCCATGCCGGCATCTGGCACAGTGTACATGAGCACAGGCACACTGGGGTCCGCACAGTCAAACTGAATAACAGCCAGAGAGGAATTGTCAACGCTGACTGTTAGTTGTTTGTTTCCAACTGCCCCCGTTAGCACTGGTAAGAAAAAGGACACGATTGTCTGGGTCATAGAAGACCGCACACTCACAACCTTAGTCACATCCCCAGTCACATCACCAGACGATACGGACTTCTCTCCAAACGAAATCTGCAGCTGAGAGCTTTGTTTCACCATCTTCAAATTGCTGAGCACCAGCGTGATCTTTCGACCCGAGGTAGTGCACAGTCCCTCCAAAACTGCTGGGTCCTTTGGCGTGATTTGCACAGGACCTGTGGGCACACTGACATATGCCATGTCGATATAAGCAGCCTTGCCGCGAGCTATCATTCCAATCATGACAGGACAAGGCTGCTCCACCGAGCATCCAGCAGCCAAGTTTACCGGCAACTCTTGAGGCACAAACGTGATCCGTGTCCGCGAGACACCCTCTTCAGTTTCACCATCGCTTTCGAGCTTCACGGGCTGTATAGTATTGCCAAAAACTGCTTGCGAGAGCTCTGATGTTATCGAGATTTCAGCAGTGCTTAAAGCTGTAGGAAGATTCAGGACAATTGCAGTAACTTCAGTTGACCCATCTGCGTACACCTGAAAGGGTGCAACGCTTTCAATCTCTGGAATCGAATCATCGAGATAATTGAATTCAGAAGACGCAACAACCGTATTCGAAATACTCGAAACCGTGAGCTGCACGTTGCCAGGGTCCCCAGAAGGGACAAGGGCATAAACTATTGTTTTTTTGCTGTTACTCTGCTCAAGCAAAAGCACCTGTGCTGGCTTACTTCCAAATTTGATTGAAATGTCATCCACATCGTACGTAATGGGAAATCCAGAGATGGAAATAGACACGGGGTAGCCGCCACCCATGATTCCTGAGGCTGTGCCATCTGAGGCGCTGACAGACACAAGAGGCGGCAGACTTGAGTCAGCCTCCCAGTACACAAAGTCAAACTCGAGCTTTTCATTACCATATTCCACGAAGGCTTTAATAACCCTCGACGCACCCGACCAGGCGGGAATTCGCACGGCAAGAAGAGCACCGACACCGCCATCAGTGTCAACGACGGCATTTGCTGTTTTGAGTACATTTTTGTAGTCCTTGACAAGCTTGCTGCTGCCCAAATTAAACCTCCCAGAATTCTGAAGGAACGAAATGTATTCAGCAGAATCTCCTGATGCCCATTCTGCGAGCGACAAAGGTCCAGCCACTATGATTCCGTCTTTCACATCCGTGGTGTCGTCAATGTTTTGCACTCTGAACATCAAGGAGCTCTTGATGTCGGGATTCAGGAGAACCGAGGCCCCTGAAATTCCGAGCAGCACTAGCGATCCCTGTGAAACCGGGCCCTCTGTGGGCGCGATCGCTCCCGCAATGATTGCCGGGACGGACATGTCGCGAATTTCAACGTGGGGAAGCACAAGGATCATTCCGTTAGTCTCTGACAGCGCAAGAATCTTGCCATCTTTCATGACATGTAGCACCATCGAATATGTCCCCACCTCCATCCCACCGACGTCCAAAGAGAACGACACGTCGGTTATTGCTCCTTGCGTGGCAAATCTTACCAGTCGAACCCTATTAGTCGACTCGTCAAACCACACCTGCAGCTCGTCAAAAGCCGTATCATATTTTGGATCGAGCTTCAAAATCTTGAACTCGATCGTCGGCAAGGCCAGCTGGCTGCCAACAGCTCGTTTCTTGACCCAAAGAGGTTCACGCTGCTCTCCGCTGACAAGAACAGATTCAGAATCCACTTGCGGTGTTGGTGGAGCGATGAACTCCCAATCCTTCACAAAAGGCCCCAGATTCACGTGGGCAAAACTGTCGTATTGCCACCCAGTCACGTTGAGAGTCAGGGTTCCTGCCAATCTTGTTGGGAGCGCAGGGAGCAGTACTTTGATCTGTGTTAACAGCCCTTGCTCGACGGCATCACCCACAATTTCGCAAAGATATTCCTCCCCACTCTGAGCAGCCAGAGTCACCACTAGCGAGTGCGAGGTCGCCGTACATTCTACGAAAACAATTTGACTCAACTCTGTCGCATCGACAGCAGAAAGCGCTGCCACAGCAGCATCTTGTGTAATGGATTTAATAGTCTGCACCATAGCCTCGGGCGTTTCACTCGAAATGTGCATGTACACTGTCATGCGAGAAGCAGCGGTATCGAAAAATTGAGCCCCTGCATGTATGTATAATTTCGCGGGCGCGATACCCAGTAACCCACCAAGGGCGCTCTTTAATTTTCCAGGGTATCCATTGGTGACATCAAACCACGAGATCTTGTCGATCTGAATGGACAACTTGAGCACCACCAGCTGAGCCTGATAGCTATTACCGAGCGACTCCATGATAATAGAAATGATGGTCCTGTCGTTGCCAATATTGATCATACCTGCCGAAGGTGTCACTTCGATGATTGCGGCGCCACGGTACTCAAAAGATGCTTCCAGCGCGGGTCGCCAAACAGGAAACTCGTGAATAGAGACACCTTCGGGGTCATCGATCGATTCACAGGAGGAGCTGTGTGGCAAAGACTCGGGTACTGATGATAAGGAAGTGCATATGTTCTTGTCCCCGACGAAGAAGAGTTGCAGGGTGATCATGCCTGCACCGCACAAGGAAGGAGAGGGAGGCATCTCAGCCGTGACTTCATAAATTGCAGAGCTTCTAGATTGAGGATCCAGCCTTTTTTGCGAGAACGCCGCCACAGTGACATGGAAATCCCCCTGGGAAAGTCCCCTATTTCCGCATGTCACCTTGATGTAGGGCTTGGTCGTCAGCGGTACGTTTCCATCCTGCCAATGCAGTTGCAACGTAGTGACATCATGCAAATATTCCATGCTGAAAAGTCCAGCCGAGTGTCGTGTTTTTCCGCCGAGATAATCTCTCACTTCAAATTGGACCTTGGTTCCGCCGGACTCTGGCCCTCCTGCAGGTAATAGCGACAAAACTTCTGTCGCTGGGTACTCGAAGATTCCGAGAAAGATTTCGGCGACCTGTTCTCCAGATGCGGACAGGATTTCCAGTGCTGCTTTGCAGGGGTACTCGCCAGCGCTGCAATTTAGTTGATAATGGTGAGGTTCCACGACAAACATCACGCGGCCATCAGAAAGCATCTCGAGATTGGATAGGTCAAGTCTAAACACCTGCTGTTTAGACTTGCCGTCCATTCTCAGCTGCGCAAATGGTCCAATGTTGGTGATTTAAATATTCTTCACAGTAACAGAAATTGTGCCGTGCCCGTCAGAACCTTTGACAAGATTGGATCCTTCCCAGGCATGCACAAAGAACACGCCTGGCGATAGTTCCCCGACCGCAAGCTGCAAGCGCTGCGAATCGGAGGTGCGGGGCGAAAGGACCCGGGGGATAAGCATAAAGGGTTTCTCCTCAACAAGTCCGACGCCCCACCCAACCTCATTCTTGGCTGACACTTGGATGAAGTAAATTGCTCCAGCCAATGGAAGTCTTACACGATCCATGAGTAGATGTAGGCTGTCAAGAATGTTGGCATCAAGAATGGTTTCGTGATATTCACAGGCAGCAGTTTGTGCGAAGGAAGGACACGTGGAAGACTCAACCTTGTACTTTAAGATCGCAATGTCGTTGCCGCTGCCTCCTCCAGTATCAGTCGGCTGAGCAAAACAATTTTACAAAACAAAAGAGTCATGAATACGAGACGTGCAAGTCACAGATTTGTGTCTATGTATATATATGCCAAAAAGTGAGCACTTGATGGCGAGCACAATTTGGCTATGTCTCTACTTAAATATGTGTTACTTGCATTTATGTGCACTGGCACAAGCACGTACACACACAATCACACACGCATCGCATACTCTTGCTTACTTCCCCCTGCTCTCGCTCACGTTCTTTCTCTTTTTTTGGCTTGCTCTCCCTCCCGCACGGTCTCACCGTCACACACACAACGAAGCAAAAACAGTGCGAGCAAAGTACAGCGCTCGACTGGTCCAAAAAATCTTTCTCACCTCCAACCACGACACATCGAGGGCCCTGCCAGCGACACCATTCGGAATTTCATTAATGTTGCTAATTGCAGGGTGACCGGGAACCGTGATGGCCTTGAACTTCAACAGCAGGGACATATCGCTTTCGAAAAACGAGTTCCCTGCTGTGACCATGATTGCAACGTCGGAACCCTTCTCGCACTTCATGAG
>Ga0105051_10004752_pt1 | contig 15561 bp, 7 predicted proteins | sample FRY02_FD_78383 | JGI IMG/M metagenome (GOLD analysis project Ga0105051, IMG submission 78383) | Freshwater microbial communities from Lake Fryxell liftoff mats and glacier meltwater in Antarctica - FRY-02 (megahit assembly) | ecosystem: Environmental > Aquatic > Freshwater > Ice > Glacier... | reverse complement strand
CGAGGTGTTCCGCGTGAAGCTAACGAATGATGGCGGATCGGCTGGCAACAAAACAACGCAGTGCAGCTTTACCTACACCGTCAAAGACGAGGACGACCAAACGCTCGCCGCGCTGGCGACGCCTGAACAGCAGCGCCCGGCCAAGGGTGTGATGGTTTCTGGTGATGGAAAAAACGGATTGGCTTACTACTCATGGCAAATCAGTTCTGTGCAGTTGGTGCTACACAGCGCGAATGAGACGATCGGCGTGGAGGCATGCCCATGACCTCGCTGACATGCCCACGCTTTGTGATGCCATCAGCATCGCTCCATCGTCCTCGATGGCTCGACCGGCTTGCGCGATGGATGGGTGCCAACGGCGAGGCCGAAATCGGCTGTAGCGGCGCTGCGGACGGGAAGTTCCTGATCGATGACAACGGCAATCTGAAAATCTGCGGAAACTTCTGCAACGATCCGGTCTACGTGATCTACACCGAAGGCGTTGCGTCAACGCTGAAGCTCAGGAAGATCGTTCAGGGTGCGTCGGCGTGGGTGATCAGCTTTTCCCCGTCGTTCACAGCGGGCAAATTCAGTTCAAAAACCGCCGCCATGCGCGTCGATTCGACGGGCATCTACGTGGTGTACTCGCGCAATTCGGGCGGTGAACTGGGCTACATTCACAAGGTCAGCCACGATGGCTCTATTCTGGCCAGCGCAGCATCACTGCACGAAGACAGCAGCGCAGCGCATCCGATGGGCGTCGCGACGATCCCAGCGGAGGGACGACTGTTTGTCTCAACGCTCGGATCAGGGCCGGCGTCTGCATCGTCGGTTCTTCTGGAATATGATCCGGATACGCTCGCGGTCTATGACCGTATTGTCGCTTTCGACGGCGGTCTTTCGGTGACTCGGTATCCCGGCCGAAAGTTGATTACCAATGACGCTGGCCGGCTGGTGTATGTCACGTGGACGGGAAAATTATCCAGAGGCTTTACAGTGCTGACGCTCTCCCCGTTGTCGTTTTCTCAGCACTGGATCAACAACACCTGCATGTCCGGCAGTCCACCCGAGGCAATCCGGGAATTCGTGCACACGGTGGCATCGGCGGGTGGTGGCGTCTACTACTCCAGGCACGGTTTTTTCGACAGCCAGACGCCGACGCGGCACGGCCTCCATTTGGGGCCGGGGAATGCGTCAGCATCCGCGGCCCCATCCAGTGCCGGCGGCACGGAGGGCTACTGTTCCGTCGCCATTCAAGGCTCATCGACGTGGGGGTTTGTTTCAGGTGGCAGCGGGCCGAGCTTGGTCGAGTATGTCACCGGCGCGTACGTCGGTTCGAGCGGCTGTCCGGGAAATGACGGCTTTGACGTCGCCAACACTCACGCGAAATCTGTCTGGGCACCGAACATGGCGACGACGTCAGGCGCGCAGCAGCTGCTGGTGGGGTTTGGCGGTCTCTACAACGTCGGCTGGGTGGCGACCTCGACGATAGCGCCGAGCAAGATCGAGAAGCGAGACTTTTCATTTAATCTGCTGTGGGATTACGCGTTCCCCGAGTCTACGGCGATTCGGGTCTATGGCGCTCAACTGGCGCTGCCCGGCAACGGCATCGACGACATGCAAAACCATCTGGATGTGTACTGATTCAGGCTGGGATCAAACGACGTTATTGACCTACGATTCAAGATATACTGGATACGAACATGGTGAGAAACAACAAGAAATTTGGCTACAACGACGCAGACGTGCTCGACAAAGACATCAAACGGCTGAACCGCAATCCCGGCGTCGCCAACAGGCTTGGCCTGCCCACGGCCGGCAGTGCAGCGCGATCCGTCGCACGCAACCAGGCCGCCGACACGGCCAACGACCAGGCCCATGCAGCGGAAATGACGCGACTAACGGCAAATACGCAGCAGTCGCGCGAACGATTCGCAGGTTTGCAGGCACAGGCGGCATCGCCCACGTCAACGCCGGGAATGTCTCGATTGCGCTCGGCACGCGATCCCAAGGATGGGCTGGTACTGGACCCGCGTAACCCCGATGATAACCGGGCGAACACGATGCTTGGCTCGCAGGGCGCAGGGCTGAACGTGCGATATGCGTCCGTTCCGGGTTATCAGGGCAACAAGGTTCCGCCAAGCTCGTCGTTGGTCAAGACCGAACGGACGCCGGTGATGAACGCGGCGCAGCGTGCGGATCAGAAGGCATACTTTGCGGATCGCAAGTCCAAGGGCACCCGGCCTGACGGTTCGATCAAATGGGAGAACATCGGCGAGTGGCGCAATCGCACGCAGAACGCCACCCAGCAGGCCCAGCAGTCGCAGGCCGCGAACCAGCAGGACCTCGCCAAGATCAAGGCGGCGAATCCGACGAAGGAAAGCGCCCCGCAGGACTACACTAAGACCGAGGCGTACACGATAGCGCAGCACAGGCACGAGAGGATACTGGCGATCACCGATTCGCTTACTAAAGCGAATTCCACGGATGCCATCGACGCACTGACCGCGCAACTCAACGAATTGACGGCAGCGCCGGGTACGACAGGCGCAGCAGCCGCGCAGCCGTCCGCAACCACTCGCGCGCCAGCCACGCCCATTGGCGCGGATGCTGATGTGATTGGCGGCGCGGCCAGCGGCGTGGCCGGCCTGGCGACGGGCATCGGCGGGCGGGCAGCCACCGCAACCCCGCCCGGCCTAGCTCGACCCGCAGCGCTAAGCAACAGTCCGATGGGCACGATCCCGGCAGCGACGTGGAGAAAAGAGCAGGCAGACAATGCCCGGCTGATGATGATGAACAGGCAGACGCCATCGCCATCCGACGCAGCCGCGTTACTTGGCCAGCCTGGCGGGGGAATGCCTAATTTTGGTTTGGAAGCAGGCAAACAGATGGTGGCGATGAGTAGCCAGCCTCCTGTTGGATCGGGATTGCCCGGGCGCACGCCGCAGGTTCAGGCACCGCCCCAGCAGGCGACCCCGGTGACGGCACAGCCCAAGCAAGAGGCGCTAAACATCGCGAAGAACGCTATGGCGATGTACCCCAACCTTGCGCAGCAAGCGCGTAATGGAAACATAGCCGCCCGGCAGCAACTACGCGAAATAATGAACTCCCTCGCAGGGAAGAAGTAGAGATGCCCGACGTTCTGTCTGACGCTTTGGATCAAGCATTGGCGACCAGCGCTCCGCCGCAGGCCGACCCGTTGGATGCTGCGCTCGATCAGGCGCTGCGCAGCACACCGACGCCACCGACGCCAGCAGCCCCGGGCCGCGCGCCCATGCCGACCACGCCGCGCCCGCAGCCATCGTTGCCCACACAGGCGACGCCAGCACGAACCATGCCGCCGCCAGCCCGCGACGCCGACCCGCTTTCGATGGCTCTGGATCAAGCCCTGATGGCCCCTGCCGCGCCCGCCGCGCCGCCCCCTGTTCAGCCCCAGCCGGTTGCGCAGCCCGCCCAGCCCGCACCAGCGGCCCCGGCGATGCCGACTGGCCAGCCCACAACTGAATCGCCGTGGCAGCGACAAGCCCCGGGCGCAAATCCCCTGCTGTCGCAATTTTTCCAGCCGGCGACGACACCGACATCGCCCCCGCAAACGCCAAGCTCGCAGATCGACACCGCCGAGTTGGCCAAGCTGGCCGGCCCGCTGTCGCAGCCCGCATTGCGGGAGCAGAACGAAGCTATCGAGGCGACCCGGAGAGGGTTTGCCCCTACGCTGATGGATGAGTTGCAATCCGATGCAGCACGCGCAGGCCAGCCGTCATCGGATCAGGACTTTATCAAAGCGCAGGAGCGCAAACAGGTCGCGGATCAGACAACAAGCAAAATTCCTGCCGAACGCGACTTGGGGCCGGATATTAGCTTGTCTTTGCCCAAGGCCTATAACCTGATCTCGGAGTCACCGGACGACCAACCGATCATGTCGCACCTGACGCCGCCGTATCGCGTGAATGGCAAGATCGTTCCGAATCCCAGCCCGGTGACGATGTTCGTATCGAAAAAGACCAAGAGCCGGATGGACTTCGAGGAGCGATACACATTCAACCCGCTTGACGCAAAGGCCAGAAAGTCGCGGGCCAACATTGGAAAGCACCTAGACGAACAAGGCAAACTGGCGTTTGAACCACTGCCGTTTGACGAACAAACAACGCAATGGGAAGAAATGGGCGCTAACGATCAGGCCCGCAACTATCAGCGTAACGTCGCACGATCCAAAGAGGTTCTGGACGCCATCGATGATCTGCACAACGTAGAGCGATCGGCCAAGGACGCGGCGCTGGTGTTCGTCATCGGCAAGGGCAAGATGACGCCCGACAATGCACGGGCCGCCTACGAAGCGATGCCCAAGGACCAGCGCGGAGAAGTGGCCGAGCGAGTGCTGGCCGTCGAGGACTTCATCCGAACCGATCTTGGCTTGCCGTCGTTCAACAGTAAGCCCAAAGATGGCGAGCCGGAAGCCGATATCCCGGTGATCGACAACAACATTCTGGCCGAGGCGGGCAACGCCTACGTTCGTGGAATATGGGGCGACGTGCTCCCCAGCTTGCGAGAGACATTGGCGTCCTACGCGCCTTTTCTAAGTGACAAGCAGCGAAAGCGCATGCGCGGCGGCGCGTATTTCCAGCGACTCGTAGCCGGCGAGTTCCCAAAGTCCACTGAACAGACCGCGTTGCGATGGGCTACGAATGTGCTGGGAGAGCAAGCCCCGCGCCTGCAAATGATGCTTCATGGTGCTGGTGGAACTTCCGGTGTTGCGAGCAGGCTTGGACTATCTGGACGAGCAGCGTCAAACGTCGGAGTGGTAACGGCGACGGGACTTGGCTTTGCCGGCGAAGCTGGCCAGTACATCAATGAGGTGCGTGACGAACTGATGCGTGCCGGCGTTGATCCCGATGAGGCACAGCAGCAGGCCGACCGTGAAGCTGCGGTTTACGGCACGTTCGCCGCTGTTCTTGAAGTTGCCCCGATATGGAATATCATCAAAGGCAATCCCGCCAAAGGCCGATGGCTCATGCGCAGACTTCGGCAGTCCGTAGCAGAGGGCAGCACGGAGGCGGCCCAGCGCCTGACACAAGAGGTCATTTCTGAATTTGGCCACGGCGACAAGCGTGACGTGAAGCTGTCGCAAATGCTTCAAGGCGCATTCGACGAAGGGCTGGCTGGCGCACTGGTTGGCGCATTCGTTCCCGGCGGCGCTGGCGTGAGTAATAATGCCGCTTCATCACAGAATACCGCCCAACCCATCCCGCGACTTAACCCACCACAGGAACCCCCCAATGCCCAAGAAGCCCAAGCCCCGGCCCAAGCCGTACCGCCGACCCCTGATGTAGCCCCGCCCGTAATCCCGCAAGGCCCGTCACGCACCGACTACCCCGCGATGGCGGAAGGCGAAGCGGCGTTCAATCAGGTGCGAACCGAGTACGAAGCAAGTCTGCCTACCGAACCCACCAAGGCGCTGCCCCCGGCGACGGTTCCCTCCCCGGAGCCGGCGGGCACGCCTCCATCCAAGAGCGAGCGATCCAAACTCAAGACCGAACTCGAAAATCGCCGGATCAGATTTCTTCGTGATGCCACGACCGCCGAATTGCGAGGTTTGATCCAGAAAGACAACGACTCCAACATATCAGATGAAGAAAGGTCCGACCGCGACCTTTCTGATGTTGCGCAGAAAGTGGCTGACGACCCGACCAAGGCAACGCCGCTTGAATTGCGGCGAGCACAAGTATGGCTCGGCGAACGAATGCGAAAGGCCAACACGGCGGATCAGGTGGCGGCGATCAAGGCCGAGATTGACTGGTATTTCCGCCTTGAGAAAGAGAGGTCGGCGGATTCTGACGCGCCATCACAGCGGCCCGCGCCCATGATGACCACGGATAAGGCGGGCGAGTTGCTCGCCGGGTTCATGCGTGCTAACCCCGACGCTACGCCGGATCAGATTCAGCGGGTGATGCGGGCGGCGACGTCGGGGCTGCCGGTGCCGAGCGATGCGGCGGAAGTGTTGGCGGAACTGGATGATGCCGCAGTGGCTTCCCCCGCCCCCCCGCCAGTGTTGGATGAGACTCAAGAACGCGCTGGCGACCAGCAATGGGAAAATCTACCACAGGAAGCGGCCACCGGCTTTGAGGACAATGTGATTGCGCCACTTCGCAAGCAGGTTGAACACCTGAATGATATTCAAAAACGACTCGGCAATCGGTACGCTTGGGAGACAGCGGTAGCCAACGGGGATAAGCCTGGTAACGAGCACGCTGGTTCGGCAGGATTGAAACGATGGATTACCGCTGCTGGCGAACATGGTGTAGACGCAGACAGCATTGTTGCTTCCAATTCGGAATACAACGATTTGGTGTCGCAGTTGGAAGCCCATCGAAGCTGGGGTAGCGAATCCACCACTTCGGCTAAATCTGCCCCCACTCCCGCAGTGGAAGCGGATAGGAAAGGCGCGGGCAAGCGGCCGGGGGCGAAGTTTGCCCCTAAAGATTTGGCTAATTCTCCTAATAAATTGGAGGATTCGCCTGACGGGCAACTTGCCGTCGATCCCGCCAAAGCCACACCAGAAGCGCCGACAGACACAGAGAAAGACGCAGATCAATCCCCCGAAGAAACGGGACGTGTCGCCCACAGGCCGCGCGACGATGGTCCACCAGCACATGACCTGCTGGACACAGACTTGGCTCCGCGCGATATCTACGACCACCCCGAATATTACGTTGGCGATATCAACTCTCGTGAGGCCCGCGAAAGCATTATGGCGATTCGTAAGATTCGCGGGAATCCCGATGCCACGGTGACCGTGTATAGGTCGGCCCCCAAAGGGGCGAAGCTGCGGGCAGGAGATTGGGTATCACTGTCCCGCACTTACGCCCAGCAATCGGGCCTTGGAGAGGAATCGTCTCAAGACATGCCCGTAATGGCCGTCAAGGTTTCAGCAAGGGACGTTCGCTGGGCTGGCGACGACTTGAATGAGTTTGGATACTACCCTTCATCTAAACCCGCCGCGCTCCCAACTGTTGCAGAATCTGCAACGGTTCAGCCACTGTCATCCTTCACCGACCTGTCCAAAGGCGACCGCGTTCTGTTTCGTGGCCAGCCGGGAACCGTCACGCGCTCTACTTCCACTGGTGTAGCGATCAAGATGGACGACGGGAAAATGAAGCAGGCGAAGTCGCTGGACGTGGTGGAACGCGCTGGCGCAGAGCAGACGCAGGCGGCAAAGCCGGCAGACGAGTCGGACGAGTCCCGCCTGCACAGGTTTAAGGCCAAAAAGTACAAAACCGCAGGCGACGAGAAGACGATTGCGATTCTTACTCGTCGCATGGAGGCCGATCCGTCCAAGTGGAGTGTCGGCGACGGCATAGGCTATCGAGTGGGTGGCGGCAAGGGCCAGATCAACCGTGGGTTCCGTGTGATTGCGATTGACGCCAAGGCGAAGACAGCCACGATCCGCCAGGTGGCCGACACTGGCCTGACATCAACGGGTGGCGACTTCGATCAAATCGGCGACCAGGTGTTGGCCATCGGTGATCTGGTGCGTGATCGGCACTACGACTTCAGTGACGCGCCGGCAGACTTCTCTCCCTACTCCCCCAACGACACTGTCACCTACAACGGCAAGCCCGCGAAGGTCGTGAAAGCCGGCAGGTATTCGATGACCGTCAAGCTGGAAAACGGCAAGACATACAAGGTGACGGACGAAGGGAAGGTCAAGAAGGCCGAACCCGCTACAATAGAACCGGAGGCCGGCAGTGGAACAGAACCAACCCAGGGATCAAAGCCAGAACGACAAGGATCAGACGCAGACGATGTACGACCGCGTCCGCTGGTGGGCGTCAAAGGCAAGTCGGCGAAACTTGTCGTCGCTGATCGGTCGCAACACGAAGTCCAGTACGTCGCCGTTGAAGCCGAAGCCCTGATCCCGTCACACGACGCACGGAAAAACTTTCGACGCAACGCCGACGGCTATCCCAACGAGCGCCCCTACCACGATCAAAAGGAAGGGCGGGCATCGCGTGAAACCGTCGAACGGATCGCTGCCAACCCCAACGGCGACCTTCTGACAACTGATACGCCGACGGCCATTGACGGACCACCCATATCTATGCCGGACGGACGAGTCGTTGGCGGCAACGCGCGAACGATGGGGATTCAACTCGCTTATCGACGTGGCGGAGAAGCAGCCGGCGCACTCCGGCAGGCGGCAAACGCGGCGGCCAGAAAATTCGGACTCGACGTTGACCAAGTCGCCGGCATGAAAGAGCCGATTATCGTCCGCGTGATTACCGGGGCAACCAACAACACAACGCTGTCGTCCATTCTCAACGAAGCGCTGACGACCACAAAGACTACGTCGGTTGACGCTGCATCACGCGCCAACCGGGTCAGCGAAGAAACCGCAGGCATTGTCGCGGCCTACCTTGAACCAGATAGCAATGGGGAATCGCCGAGTATCCGTGAAGTGCTGGCCGATGGTCGCAGGTCGCGACGCCTGATGAACCTTCTGATGAAGGATGGCGCGTGGACTGAATCTGACATTGCCCGCTTCACTGATAGCAAAACTGGCGAACTGTTTGAAGATGGCAAACTGTCGATTGAACGAACCCTGCTCGGCAAGCTCATACAAGACCCCGGCGTCGTCGGAAGCATGAGTCGTGGACTCAAGGGCAAGATCATGTCGTCCCTTGCCCCGCTGACCCGCGCGATCAACGACGATACGCACGGCGCTCGTGTTCGCCAAGTGATTGAAGATGCTGCGGAAACCTTCGACGGATACAAGTCGTCGGGATTAACCCTTGGCGACTACTTCTTCAATCAGCAAACGCTTATGCCGATACCCGGCTTCGGCGACAAGGCTGTTGCGGCAGTGGTTGGCGCGATCGATCGGCTTGGCCCCCGACAGTTTCGTGATGCTGCCGACCAGATGGTTAGTGGCCTTGGCATCCACGTGGGCGGCCAAACATCATTTGGTCAGGAATCCGCATCGGAGACGAGCACGGACGACGCGATCACAAGTGCGTTTTCCCGCGATGCTGCGCCAGATGGCTTGTTCGCCCCCGACTCCACAGAGCAGGCAGAGAATGCGAGCGGCGCACCGGCGACCGACAAAGCAGCAACAAAGAACGAACCAGCCGGAGAAAAACGCGCCGACGAAACATGGGAAGAATGGGCGAGACGCAAGCTAAACGAGAAGGACACCGCAGAAGAATCCGCTCGCAACAAGGCCGCCAAGGGCAAGCGGCAAAAAGGGTCGGCTGGTTCACTCGATCCTGAACGTCTGTTTTATTATGCCGTGATCGGCGCGGCCAAGATACGGCGCGGCATTTCCAATTTTGCTGCATGGGCTAAGTCCATGACGGCCGACCACCCCGACATCGAGCCGCACCTGCCGCGAATCTGGTCCCGATCTGGCGAACTAGCCAACCTTGATGATCCCGGCCAAGCCACGTTCATTCGCAACAGCTTCATCGAGCGACAGCGTAAGCAGCTTGGGATGCCGCCCGCGCCTGCCCATCAGGCCGAAACGTTCCAACAGTGGGACGATCAGGCCCGGCGACGACTGGACGATGATCCGCGTGCCGGCGACAAGCTGGTGACTGAATTGCAATTCGAGCCGCGATCATTGAACCGCGTTGAAGTGGCCGTCCTGAACCAGCACTTGCGACTCGTCACCAGCGAATACAACCGAGTAAACAAAGAACTTGTTGACGCAACGGTGAAGGGCAATACAGATCGGATAGCCGACCTTGAGGCGAGTTCTGCCGACCTGTTTGCCCAGCTTGGCGAACTCGGCGTGGTCAAGCGCAACATTGCAGGGTACGAAGCGGGTACGGCGCTGGCCGCATTCAAGCTCGGCCTGAATGAAGATATGACGCTGTCCACCATGATCGCTGAACGACGCGCCGCGGTTGGTGGACGAGAGCTAACCGATGCGGAAAACAGCGAAATCAAAGGGCTACACGAGCAGATCAGGACATTGCAGGAGCGGCTAAAAGAGCGCGACAACCAGTTGGCCGAGAAGGACCGCCAGGCAGCTTCCGCCCGCGCCCACGGAGAAATCACGCGCGAATCGACACGCAGCAAAAAGCCCGCAAGGACGCCCGACGACATTACAAGCGGCATTGACGAGAATACTACTGCCGAAGAATTGAGTAACCTCGCCCGCGAACTGTCAAGGCACTTTATCGAGCAGGGCGTGACCAACCGCGATGCCAACATTGACGCGGTGCATGATGTGTTGTCCGACATCTATCCCGACATGGCCCGCCGTGAGACGATGGACGCCATATCGCGTTACGGCCAGTCCCGACCGCCAACCAGCGATCCCATAACTGTCCGCTTGCAGGAAATTTCCGGCGAGATGCAGCAGTTGGCGAAACTGGCAGACATGGAGGCGGGCAATCCCCCGCTGGCTACCGGACAGCGACGGACGCCGATGACGGACGAACACCGCCGGCTGACCAAGTTGGTGAATGAGGCCAAGAAGAAGGGTGGCTTCATTGTCACCGACCCAGCCCGGCAGTTGCGATCCGCCTTGGACGCCATCAAGACTCGGCTTCGCAATGCGATTGCTGACTTAAAATCGCAAATCGCCACGCGCGAAAAGCTGGTCAAGACGCCGCGAGAATTGAAATACGACGAGGAAGCTACGGCGCTCAAGGCACAGCGCGATGAGTTGAAAAAGCAATTCGACGAGATATTCGGCAAGCCGAAGACGAGCGACGCCAAGCGGCTTGAACTTGCTATCCGCGCCACCGAGCGGTCCATCGCCGAACTGGAACGAAGAATTGCCGAAAAGGATTTCAGCAAGCCCGGCAGGCCGCCTGTGACAAGCCCGGAACTCGATGCAATGAAGGCCCGGCGCGCTGCACTGGCGGAACAGCTTGCAGAACTCAAGGCCAATGATCCAGCATCAATGCGTTCTGATGCGGAACGATCCCTACAAGCATATAAGCGGAATCTTGCTGAACGAAAGGCGCGGTTTATGGCCAGATTGGCCAAGCGCGACTTCCAGACATACGGGCAGAAAAGCCGGGTGCTGGACCCCGAAGCCAAGAAGATTCAGGCGGAACTGGACGCGATCAAAGAGCAGTGGCACAAGGCACTTTACGAAGATCGTATGCGTCGCCGACTGACGGCAGAAAAAGCCGAACTCGACGAACAGCTTACTACGGGCAACTTTCCAGAACCAGTGTCCCGCGAACCGCGTGAACTTCCTGACGATATTGCGATGATCCAGCATCAGGTGGAAGTGCGTCGCCGCAGGCGCGAAATGGAGCGCCGCGAACAAGCACCAAAGGGATTGTTGTCGTGGGCGATAGAGCCATTTCGGATAGCAAAATCCCTTCTCTTGGGCATCGACTTCGGCCAGGTGTTGCGGCAAGGTAAATTAGCGTTGGCAACCCATCCGATTCTTACCGCAAAGAACCTTGTGCCCATGTTCAAGGCGTTCGCCAGTGAGAAGGCCGAGCGCCGCGTTATGCAGGATTGGGAGAATCATCCCTTGGCCGCACTGGGAGACAAGGCTGGCCTCGACTTAACGGTTGCTGGAGGGTCATTGTTTAAGCAGGATGAGATATTCCGTGGCATCTTGGCCGACAAGATTCCGCTGATAAAAAACTTCAACCGATCCTACCGAACATTTCTGAACAAAACGCGGTTCGACTTGTTTATCTCGGCGATTCACGCGCTTGAGCGCCGCGGCGGGAAGGTCACGGTCGAGCAGGCTACCGTTGTTGCGAACTTCATCAATGTGTCTACAGGGCGTGGACGAATCAGCCAGCGATATGCTGGGGCGGTTGTTGCTGCCGCCGACCTCATGCTTGCGCCGCGTTATCAGGTCAGTCGCGCACAATGGCTCTTGCTTCAGCCTTTATGGGGTGCGGGGCCACTCAAGGGCACGGGAAAGGCACGCGCCTACGTCGTTAAGGAATACGCACGACAACTGGCGGGCTTGTCGGTTTATTATTCGGCGCTGGTACTGTCGGGCAACTTCCTGTTTGGTGATGACGACGACGACTTTCCGGTGATTGAATTTGATCCACGATCTACAGACTTCCTAAAAGTCAGGATCGGCGAAACGCGACTGGACCCGATGGCTGGTATTCAGCAGTGGGCGGTATACGCCACGAGAATGGTAACGGGGCAGATCAAGACACGCACCGGGGTTGTCTTGCCCATACGCGGCTCGTCTACGCCATACGGCAGCACGACGACCAAAGATGTGACCACGAACTTCGCGCGGGGCCGGATGGACATACTTCCCGGCATGCTATGGGATCGCTTTTTTAGTGGAAAGACGCCAGATTATCAAGAGGCCACGGTCATGCGCCTGATGGCTAATTCGTTCACGCCGCTGGCCCCACGCGAAATATATGAGGAACTTCAATACAGCGAGGGCATGACCAAGGCTGCCGCGTTGACCATCATGGTGATGTTTGGCGAGTCGGCGAACACCTACGACGCTGTTACGGAAAGACAAGAACGGCGTGACCGCCAGCGACTCAAACAGTCCGAGCGCAAAGATCGGTTGAACAACAGCATTGACGATGCCACGCAGCAGTTGCTATGGGACGCCGCGAGAGTCGGCATTGCATCCACAAAGGATGTTCAAGCGTTGCGTGAGAACATCATCGTCGGCAAGCCGTACGCAGCACTGTTGAAGAAGGTGACGCAGCAAGTCGCCAACTTCCGCGACCTTCCACCCACCGAAGGCTTCGCCGCCGCCTATACCGACGCGAAAGACTCCGGCGACAGCTTCAAGGCCGACAAACTCAAGTCGCTGCTCTACGGCAGCCCGCCCAGCAAGTACAACAAGTACAGCACGGGCACCGACGGCCTGAACGACATCAAGGACGATCTGAAAACAGCCACGGACCCAAGTTCAATCGAAGGCCTGCGCAAGAAGTACACCGATCTTGCCGATAAGATATCGGAACTAATCAACCCAAGGTGAAATGGTGGTGAACACACCCCCCAAACCGAACCGACGAAAGCGAAGCATGAGCGAAGCTACGCATGAATCTGTATCACGCCGCGAACACGACGTGCTGGCGGGCGAGGTCCGCGCCGTTACCCGCGACGTGGCATCCCTGGCCAATTCTTTTGCCGAACACCGTCAGCATGTTGAGGCCAGCTTCGATCGTATGACGTTATCGGTAGAACAGCAGGGAAAGGAAAGCGAGAAGCGATTCGGCGAGATGATGGACAAGGTGGCCGGCGTCAGCAAGGAATACTGGGCTGGCAAAAGCGTTAGCTGGCCGCTGGTGCTAACCGCCTTTCTGGTCCTGCTGACAGTAACCAGCATGGGGCTAGGCTACGTCACGCTGGCGCTAAACCCGGTATCCGCACGGATAGACGTCAATAGCAGGTCCGACAGCACCCTGGAGAACCGGGCCGACGCCAGTGTGTTTCGAGAGATGGCGCTGCGCGAGCGCCTCGCCAGCGTCGAAAAGGGGTTGGCTATCGCCGAGACGCGCCGGCACCAGACCGACGGTGCGCGAGCCAGCCATGAGGACAGGTACATGGGCGAGCAGGGCCGCGCCGTTGAGGATCGCGTGCAGGTGCTAGAGCAGCGGATTCTGGACTTGGAAGCGAGCAGGCCGTAGCGGGGCGCATGAAAAAACCCCGGATTGCTCCGGGGTCTTGGTATCGCCGCACGGTAACGTCCGGTCGTGTGCCGTGTTGCCGCAAAGTTGCGTAACGTCGTGCCGCATGGTCGCGTTGTGTCGTGTCGCGTCGTGTGCTGCCTCACGGTCTTGTTTGGTTGCGTGTTGCCGCAGCGGTTAGTCAGGTGTCGCCGCATCGTTTCGCCGCAGCGTGAGGTTGTGTGTAGCCGCTCTGTCGAGTTCAGTGCCGTGTTGCCGCTCCGTCTGGTTCTGTGCTGTCTTGCCGCAGGGCTGTGTGCCGTGTAGTCAAGTCTTGCCGCTGCGTGTCGTCTGGTCATGGGTCGTGATGCCGCTCGGTGTTGTGTTGTTTCGTCATGCCGCAAATTCGCGTGCAGTCTTGCCGCAGGGTGCGGTTACGTAGTGCCGAATCGCTTGCCGTCACTCGATAGTCAACTCGACCACTTCAAACCGCCCGTGTTCCAAGCTGCGCACCGAACCCATGCCGACACGCTCGCACAGGCCCATCGCCGCCGCCATATCAGACTCGGTGATCTTGCCAGATGGCCACTGAACGCTGAACTGAATCATGCTGCCGGCCGGTGCAATCTCGCTGTCGTGGACAATCGACATCCGACCCTTCGGCGTGGAAACCGAACCCATGAACTTCTTGAATATGCGGGCCACGGATGGCTTGCCATCTTCGAGAATTATGATCTCGTGCGACCCGGCGCACGCACTGTCGCCGGCGGGTGAGACCAACATCGCCTCCGCCAGATCGCCCTTGCTCCCGACCTTCCCCTTCGCGGCAAACAAGCCGAGCCGAGACGCGGCCTGCTTAATCATCGCACGCGCCTGCCATGTGCCGACGTACGCGAACCCCTCGGACGTGCGGCGGATGACGTTCAGGCCGTAGGTCTGCTTTTCGTCAACCTCGTCGGTGCCGCCGCTGATCTGCTGGACCTCTTGGCCGTCGATTCGTTTGACGGCGTTTTCCGCCTCCTCGCCCTCCAGGTGCAGGTGGTGTTTCACAAACGCTTTGATGCCTTCGATTGATGCGGGCTGGCCACCGATATAATCGCGCGTGAACCGTGCGGTGACGTGCGCGGTTTTCAGCTTGCCCTTGAATGCGTGAACCATAGCCGATTCGATGTCTTTCCGTGTCCATGTCGTCATATCGAATCTCCTTGTTGACGCCCACTTGTCGGCAACGAGCCGTGCAGTGCGTCAAATGTCCCCCGGCGCGCTGTGGCACGCCCAATTGAGCGATACGCGCCGGGGGGTTTGTTTTTTGAGGGGACCGAGCGTGCCACAACAATAAGCTAATTTAATAGATACTGGAAGTCAATAGGCAAGATCGTAGTATTTAGTAGAGTCGCGTGATCGATATAACCAGTGACCGCTTCCCCACTTCCGCATCGCGCAAAAAATACTTTGAAATGCGTGCAGATGGGCTTGCAATCATGCCGATAGGCTGTACCATGTACCGTATGGCACAAACAAAACTATTGACCACGGGCCAGATCGCCGAGCGATTCGGCATCCGCGAGCATCGGGTTCTGTACGCGATCCGCACGCGAAAGATCAAGGCGGTGGGGCGTGCGGGGCTGTACCGGCTTTATGACATCAAGGGCGTGCTGGCCATCGGCAGGGCGCTGGCGGAATCGAAGGCGTGAACATGCTCACTTTCTCACACATCCTTGCTGCCGATGCTCACCACACCGCAGCCGATGTGAACCCCGCCTTCGCGGTTTACAGACCCGCGCAGGCATTTGACTGGGTTGCGCGTGCAACTCGTCGGCACGCCAGCCGGGTGGATAACCCGCTTTCTCGACGCCGCCCGGCTGGCATTTTTCACCTTGCAGGAGCCGCGTGATGCTTGCGTACAACAACGATCCAGTCGCGAAAGCGACGGCCATTGCCGACGCGCGGATGCACCGCGAACAGGACCACCTGGTGCGATCTCTAGGTTCGTATTACCAAAATG
>Ga0105051_10004750_pt1 | contig 15563 bp, 8 predicted proteins | sample FRY02_FD_78383 | JGI IMG/M metagenome (GOLD analysis project Ga0105051, IMG submission 78383) | Freshwater microbial communities from Lake Fryxell liftoff mats and glacier meltwater in Antarctica - FRY-02 (megahit assembly) | ecosystem: Environmental > Aquatic > Freshwater > Ice > Glacier... | reverse complement strand
TTTTCGCTATTTTTTAATAGTTTAGTCACAGCTCTAGTTGTATTTAGTCTTTTTCTTTTCTATTTGTTAAATTCTTTTTTATTACGAGTATGATTGTTTTAGTTCTGGTTTCTAGTCATTTTTTTAAATACTACTATTTTTATACTCTTTTACTCCAGATGATTTATTAATATTCTCACTACTGTCATGTATCGTTTAGGTATGTTTTATCTTTGATTCATGTGTATTTACATCTGCATATTTTTTATGAGAACGTCTTTAATTTCCTAGAGATAGATAATTTCGGGACTTATTACTCATTGCAATAATTTTATAATATCTTCTTCTGATAAATAGTAATTAGATATAAATAAGATTTGCTTATAATACACCTCCTATAAATATAACTGTAGTAAAAAATAAGAAATAGATAAATACAAGAGATTTATTTAATATCACAAAATAAATCAACAACATCCCTTTTTTTTCTTGTTGTCCTTTTTGGTTTTTAGTTTTGTTGAGGGTACTTCTACGGGAATAAAACTGAGCCATAAAATATTATTTACATTTATTATTGTTTGTTCTAAACAGAGGCTAAAGCAATCACCTAAAATGCTGCTGAAACACCATCACTGTTTTTAGCACTCGTTTTAAGATGTTTTATTCTTGAATGTTTGGCTAGGAATTAGTTTACTTGTTCTTATTCGACTTATCGCTCATCTTCACGATCGATCTTGTTGCCCACCAAGATGAATGGGAATTTTTATGGCTCTTTAGGGGCTCCTTGGTTTAAGAACTATTGGATCCATGATTCAATGTTATCGAATGACTTTTATTAGTGATGAAAATTATACCTTCTTGTTTGTGATATCGTACACCAATACACAACAATCTGCTCCTCGATAAAAAGCTCCACCTAAACTTCTGAATTTTTATTGACCAGCTGTGTCCCAGATCTGGTTTTATAAATAAAATTGTACTTCAAGATTGATGACTTTTCCGTCAACAAGAACTTACTTTTCCATAAAATCTGCTCCGACAGTTGCCTTGTATGACTGAAGGAATTTTTGATCGACGTATCTGTGATAATAATAGTAAATACGAATTCAGAAGGGAGGTCTTTCCAACACTAAAAATAAGATAAAGAATTACGCAGAGTCGCCCAATATGATAACCTTTGATAGTTTCTTTTTACTCATTTTAGAGGAGATTAGTTGCCAGAATATAAATATAAACCTGTATAAAAAATAAATATTGGGTTGAAAAATAATAGTTTAATTGTTAGATCTTGAAAATGAAAATATTCCTATTTTATTATTGACCTATCACAACCAATAGTCTTTTTGAGATTATAGATTAATTTTTGTTTAAGAATATTTCAATATTCCTCATAAACTAATAAAGAAGTTAATTGGTACCCGCTTTACAATTCTTATATCTGAGGTTTGGGATAAAAGTCAGTTAACTTAAGTAATTCCTCTGAGTTTATATTTGTCTAAATTTTGAACCAAGCTTAAGTTATACGTGTATTTTTACTTGATTCAAAATAATTAAATCGAAAAGATTTTTATATATAAACAAAAAATAATAACAAATGGGAATCAGGCTTCTTCATATCTTGTAACCTGCAACCCGGATATTTCCAGGTATCGATAAACCAAATAGATTCATAAACAATAGAGAAAAACTTATGTATACAGCAATCACACTTTTTATATATCTCGTCTGCTGTCAAATACCAATTTATGGTGTTTTGAGATCTGAGGGCAGTGATCCATTTTATTGGATGAGGGTCATATTGGCTTCAAATCGAGGAACTTTAATGGAGCTTGGACTTTCTCCAGTTATCTCTGCAGGTTGGATATTACAATTATTAATCGGTACAGGAATCATCACTGCTGATTTACATACTCAACAAGATTATAAATTGTATTAAGGCTGTCAAAAATTATTGGCCGTTATTTTGGCCTTCGGTTAAGCATTCGCATACACATGGTCAGGAGCTTACGGTAGTTTGGATCAAATCGGTGCTGGAAATGCAATGCTTATCATCCTTCAGCTTACTGTTTCAGGATTTATCGTAATTTTACTTGATTAAATGCTACAAAAAGGCTATGGACTAGGCTCAGGTGTATCTTTATTTATAGCTGTAAATATTTGCTAAAACATCGTATGGCGAACATTAAGTCCAATTACTTTAAAATCTGAGTACGGTACTGAGTTCTAAGGCTCATTGATCGCTTTAATTCATCTTCTTATAACAAAACCCTCAAAAGGCGCTGCTTTATATCAAGCATTTTACCGTGCATCGAGTCCAAACCTATCGAATTTACTGGCAACAATACTTGTGTTTTTTTTAGTAATTTACCTGCAAGGTTATCGAGTTGAGCTTAGGCTGGTTCATAAAAAATATAGAGGCTACGAAAACCGGTACCCAATAAAGCTGTTTTACACGTCAAACATCAGTGTGATTTTCCAATCCGCTCTTGTATCAAATTTATATTTCTTGTCACAGATACTTTACAAACGCTTCAAAGGAACATTTTGGGTCGGGTTCTTTGGTACTTGGCAGGATATTGAAGGAGGATCGATACCAATCAGTGGAATAGCTTATTGGATTTCTCCACCAAAAAATTTCTTAACTTTCCTCTATGAGCCACTGCACAGTTTGGTATACATACTCTTTATGATGGTTAGTTGTGCCTTTTTTTCCAGGTAAATTTTTAGTTTAAATTAGATTTTGGCTTGAAGTCACCAAATAATCACCCAGAGACATTGCTAAGAAATTCAAAGATGAGGGTATGAGTATTGCTGGACATCAGGATGCATCAAGCATTCAGGTTCTCAATAAATACATCCCAGTAGCGGCTGCTTTAGGTGGTATGGTAATTGGGCTGATTTCAATATTTTCGGACCTAGTAGGAGCTATTGGCTCGGGTACAGGAATTCTTTTATCGGTTTCGATTATTTATGGATACTACTAAAAGCTAGTAAAAGAAAAGAAATCAGGAACACAACAATAACAAGTCTATTGACTTCTATTTGCATTTTGTTGTAAAATCAGATTCCCTAAATAGGAAAAACAAAACTTGTATAAAATATTTTAGTTTATTTTTTCATTTTCTATTAATTTCTAAAATATGATGAAGAAAAATATAAATTTTATAAATAAAAAAATCTATACGTTGATAAGAGTAGAGAAAGTGATAAATAAGAAAGAATGTTAGCAGATTTTGTCCTTAAAGGAATAGATAACTTGTTTAGTAAAAAGTTATCGATAGAGCCATATAAAAAAATATTTACAAAAGATCTGATAAAAGAGAATCTTCAGAATGTTGTGAGAAAAGGCAATGCTGAACAAAATGTATCAAGGCAGATTCATCAGTAACAAAATAATAACTCGAGATTAAAGGCTATATTGTAGCATAATAAATAATAAAAAATTCGTTCAGTAGTTAAGCGCAACAAGAACGATCATTCATCATCTCCACGTCCATATACAAAAATTTAAAGGGATTCAAATATGAAAACTTTATAAAGTTGTGAACTAAACGACTCTTAAAGTTCATGTACATTAAAAAAAGAACAAAGTCTGATAAGATTTTACCGTTAACAAAGAAAAACAATATAAAAATCAAGATTAAAATAGAATTCGATACAATAAAAGAGCAGATTAAGGATTTTTAGATTTGAGGATCCGATAATTACTAACAACAATAAAAACTACAAAAATACACGGATATAAAATAGCCAAATTCCTGAATTTAATCGACCTGAATAAAGGCATCGACGTAGTATAATGACTTTATATATTGATGGCTGAATGAAATATTCCTTTATATTTATTAAAGGAGCCATAAAGGAGGAGCCATATGTCATCAAAGCTTTAACATTAATTAAAGATTTAACTATTCGATCGGCTTATTAATAATAAATTATCTCTATCTATTTTATCTTTATTCATTCTATCTTTAGAGATAATAATATTGAACGAAGTTACTATTTAAAGCAAAGCAAATTATTGCGAATATTTAATGAATAGAATTATCAAATTCTGATGTTTATCTGAGTTCATTATGATTTTTTAGCTTTCGTGGCTTCTTAACTTGGATCAGGTACTTCAGCCCAATATTTTTTCCAATCTCCAATTTCAACTCCGTATTGACATATAATCAAGTTCTTTGGAAGTGACAATTTAATGAATAGTCCGGACAACAACGATGAAGATCCCAACAACAAACACAATAAGTTCTCATTGAATGACAATTCAACAGTTTTCATTGATCTACCACCAAATTTGACCATTGTCAACTGAATGATAATTGTAGCAATTAAGATAATCAAGAACAAAGGGTTGTTGAAAAAGTGTTCGAACACATTTGTTTATTCCGCCTTCAACTTACGAGCATTAATTTAGTTGAAAACTTGTAGTAGGACGAATACGTTGAAAAAGATGCAGTAATGTTTTCCTGTTTATTCATTCCAATCTTTAACCATAATTGAGGATGGGACACCGAAAATTTAAGGGCCTACAATAGAACCAAATATTACCTTTGAAGAGAATCGTACCCAAAATAACAATTTGCCATAATCCTTGACCAATAATGTTTTTCCACATGTTTGGAGTAATTAAACCTTAGAATCTTGAATAAGGCTTTCTTTTCAAAAGTTCATCACTTGGTGGCTCGGTCGCGAGGGCAAGAGAGGCAAGGGTATCCATGATCAAGTTAACCCACAACATTTGAATTGGATTCAATGGTGATTCTCTAAGAACAGCACCTCCAACGAAGGCCATGACCAAGGCGACAAAGTTTACAGTCAATTGAAATTGTAAGAATTTTTTGATAGAGTCGAAAATGTTTCTACCCCATTTCATTGCGGTAACGATTGAGCTAAAGTTGTCATCAAGTAAAATGATACCCGCAGCTTCTTTGGCAACTTAAGTACCAGCAATACCCATGGCGAAACCGATATCAGCTTTTTTAAGAGCGGGGGCGTCGTTAGTTCCATCACCAGTCATAGCGACGACGTGATTAAGTTTTTTAAGTCCAGTAGCCATCAAATATTTGTCATCAGGTGAAGATCTGGCAAGAACACAGAGTTGATCTCTGATTTGCTTGAAAGCTTCAAGGTCTCCAACGGTTTAGTCTTATGTCCCAGCATTGACCAATCCTCCGACGAATTTTCTGAAATCTTTTCCTTCCATGACAGTGCAATCTCCTTAAGTTTAAACCCAGTTAATATCGAGAATACCAGCTTCTTTAGCGATGGCAATGGCAGTATTTTTATTGTCTCCTGTAACCATTCTGACTCTGACACCTCCCTCGTAACAGGCTTAAACAGCTTGACGAATGCCGTCTCTCAATGGATCCTTAATACCGACCATACCGATAATGATCAAGTCGCTCTTTATTTGGTCCCAGTTTTCTGGAACTCCCTTGACTTCTTTATAAGCCAACAAGAGGGTTCTGAGACTTCCGGCAGCGAATTATTCGATCACTTATTGGACTCTGTTACTGAACGATTCATCAATTTTGCTGATTGCTCCCTCCGCATTAATGTATGACTTGCAATATCCGAGTAAGAAATCTGGAGCACCCTTCACGAAAAGTAATTGCTTTCCTTTTTAGTCTTGGTAAACTGTGGCCATTTTCTTTTATTCTGATGAGAAAGGGAAAACTTTTTTAATATTGTCTCTCGTTCTGTATTTTTTGTAATCATAACCCATTTTGAAGGCCATTTACAGTAAAGCACATTCGGTTTTATTACCAATTTGTTCGTTTGCCGTCTTGGTGATAACTGGATTTGCGTTGGAATTATAGCATACACCTAAACTCAATAATTTGCATGTATTTTAAGACATTATCTCTTTTTACAGAGATTATTGAATGCGAGTTTCAACAAAGATCTTTGTAACTGTCATCAAGTTCTTAGTCAAAGTACCTGTTTTATCTGAGCAAATGTTATCAGCTCCACCCATGGTTTCACAAGCTTGTAAATATCTGACTAAGTTGTTTTATTCTTTCATTTTTCCTACTGAATAGGCCAAAGCAATTGTGACCGAAAGTGGAAGTCCTTCTGGAACGGCAACCACCACAATACTGACGGCAATGATAAAGTATTCAATAACTTCATGAATTGTTTGGACTGAAATAAAAGCATCAACGAAACTTTATTCCTTTAAACAGTCGTAAATGTAATGTAGAAACATTGCTGTGAAAGTAGCAGCAGCTGAAACCATACCAACTTTACCGACTTGATCGGCCAGGACTGTAAGTTTCTGTTGAAGTGGTGTTTCATCAGCATCTTGTTGAATTTTAAGTTTAAGCTTTCCGTAGTAAGAGTTTTTTCCAACAGCAGCTACGACCATCAATCCTGTTCCTGACATGATTTTTGAACTAGAAATAAGGAAAGGATTTTATGATTTTTCATAGTCGACTGGAACTTTTTTCTTGATTTCATTGGTTTAACCGGTCAAAGATGATTAATCGACTGAAATATCGTTACCATCAACTAAAATTCCATCCACTGATACGATTTCTCCTGTTTCGACTTATACGATATCTCCGACTAACAAATCATAGACGGACATGTTAATCAAATCTCCTCCTCTGTAACAGTTGACGTTTTTAGCAGAAGCCATTGCATTAAGTTTTTGGAATTGCTTTTATTTGATGTAATTATTTCCAGCTGTGACTGAAATAATAATAACAACGGCTAACAGGATTGAGGCTCCTTAAAGCCAGCCTTCTGCAAGGCCTTAAGTCAAAACTCCTAAAACCAAGGAAACGACAGCTGAATAGCATAAGATTTGTAGCATGTCATCCTCAAAATTTTCCAAGACCTGAATAATTGGAAAAATTACTAATGCCATGATTGTCTTTGGAGGCTTCACGATTGGCTGATTATCCCCATAAGATTAAAGTCTTTTTTCATGGTCTTTTTGATCTTTGACGATTCCTTTCTAAGACATAGAAAAATATTTACTCTGAAATTGGTCTGAAGCTGATTTTCGAGGCCTTCAATTTTACCCCACTTTTTAATGTTTTAGATAGATTCTCCACTTCTAATATTATCTGGTTCAAAGAGTGCCCTGTAATAAAAAATGATGTTACGATAGTTCGTCAACTGAAATTTTGAATACCATTAGATATTTTAATAAATAATAAAATTTTTAATTAAAAAAGTTGATTTGGTGTCTGAAACGCTGATACAAATTAAGAAAAGAAAATATCCCAAAAATTACGAAATAAATTATTTTCCTATATTCAATATGGATGTGGAAGGAATTTCAAATCATTTATATTGGAAAAATTAATATCGTTTGTCTTAATTATAATCGTCGCCTTCATATTTTTATTTTATCTAAATTCATAATAAATATTAACTTCAATAAAAAAATTATTAGATAAACTATCGAAGTATGCCTAAAGATCAAATAGGTAGATAAATCTCACAAATATATCGGATAGTTCATTTATGAGCATCTTAATCAAAGACTTTGAAAATCTGCGAAAAAAGGAAGCTATCTATAATCTAAAAGCATCATTTATACTTCTTATGAAAGAAGTCAATTAAAAAGGCAATTTTTATTTAGCTGAAATAAGGCTTAGTAAAATTAAAAAAGAGTTGTTAACGAATTCATTCTTTGACAATCGATCGACTTAATAAAATTAAAATACAAAAGTATAAATCAAAATCAAAATTTAAAGATTAAGGGTTAAATAAGCTTTAAAATGTATAAACAAATCAAATCAAACAAAACGATTACCTCAAAATACCATTTTCATAAAAATCATTAATACTAATTTCATTGACTTCTAAATTTTAGTATTTAAGTTCGAAATAAATTTCTTTTGGCTTTAAAGAGATTTCAAAGATTCTAAGTACTGGCCTATCCACAATTTAATTGAAAAACTCTCAGTTGATGATTTTTTAAGCTTTTAAATTTACGCTCAAATGTTCGAAGTCCATTTTTTTTGGATAATTTGCCTATTAATTTAATTATCGAAAAAAGCTTAAATAGATTTTAGTAAAATAACACTTTTTATTGATTTTTTCCTTTAACGAAAAGTATCAAATTAAATATTTAAAGAACTGCTGATACGAATTTCTTTTATTTTTGTCAGTTCTCTTAATGCTCCGTAGTTTATTTTTACTGTGAAGAGTTAAGAATTTGAATTTTGACAAAATATTATTTGATTATTTTTTATTATGGGACGATAGCCAAAGAAATGTCCTAAAAAGTGCATTAAGCACCTTTTTTCATTAAAACCAGTGCACTATTCTGCTTTTTTCTCAAGAGAAAGTCAGTTTTGCTATTGCCCTCAAAATTCGAAAACATAAGCAAGAATTCCAATATTCAACAGAGATGGAAAGCCTTATACTGCAGCATTTATTTTGGCTGTTGATCAGGTGAGCATATTTTTAATTAAGTTAAAGCTTGTGAACAATGACCAAATTTATCAGATCGAACATGAGAGATTTAAAAAGTAAAACCATCAATAAAAGACTTAGATCGTAACCGTTTCAATAATTTAGCTTGTCCCTAAGCCCAGAAGTAAGAGCTGTTACTGCAGTATCTGTAAATAAATTTATGAGGATTATCAAGACGTATTTTTAGTTTTATTTCAGCATGTTAGCTCTTTAAAGCATAAATAAACCATCAAGACCTGTTAATTTAACAACGATATTTTAGGTTTGTGCAAACTTTTTAGGAACAATATTCATAAAATATCTAGAATTATCTTTCCTGAAGAGCTTATCAAATCAATTCCCTCAAATAGTTGTTATGAAATTACTCCAGACTGTAAGAATCAAAACTAAAAGAAATTCTATTTTTAAGTGGAGGAGGTTGAATTTTGCTTTCAAAAGTCGACTAAATAGAGCCTCCTTGAAGGGCCGAATAAAGGTAAGGGCCTGAAAAGTTTCCATTCTTATGGACAATGTTTTGATGCAAAAATTGATGATGGTTTCTAAAATAATTTCTTGCAATACTCATTAATGAAATAATTTAATGAGAACCGTTTTTTACCGCACTGTGGAAGTTTTAAGGCTGTTTAACAAACAGCTTCGCCAGTCAAAATAAGGATCCAAAAACCAATAATTCTGACGGGAAAATCTTTTACTGGTGATGATTGAATAACTTCTAAGATAAATAAATATTCGCCTAATTTCTTAATTTTCAAATCTTATAATTCTTTTTACTTTTTTACTTTTCTTTTTAACAAAAGAAAGTTTCAGCCAAGCAAACGTTTTTCTTCTTTGAGGTTTGTGCACTTTCGCTCCCAATTAGTCCCAAAAACTTTGATTAATATTCGAATGCTCATTAATTGCATGGATCTTAGTTTCAATTATTAAGGTAGATTTGTTAACTTGGATGAGTACTGTAAAAACTGTCGGCTGTGAGAATGAAATCATCAAACTCTTGAGACTGATGAATCAGAGTATTTTTTTGAATGATTTAAGAACCTTACTCTAATATTCAGTTAGACCGGAGACACATTGAAGTTCTTATAGATTTCATTTAAAAGTATAAAATTTTTAATTAACCACTAACTATAACCTTTCAATAGAATTTATAATTTATCAACTTTTGACTATACATAAAAATCAACTAATATTCTCTCTTCATCGGTTTAATTTACACACTGATTTTTAATCCTAATGCTGGCCATATTTCTCTGAAATTATTTTATTTTTATCTTTGCAGAATATTCGGAGTTCCTGGTCAGAATTATATCCCTGATTGTTCATTTCTACTTATACAGGGTCCATTTAATTTTCGTTTATACTTTATGGGACAATCCCTTGAAATTATTTTAAAAACTTATTTATTTAATTCTAACTAATTTAAAAACAATAAAAGCTAATAAATCATATTTTTTAGCTAAAAATTTAGTTTTTATGGGGAATAATTAATTAAAAATTCATCTAATGAGCTCTTTTTTGTTTGAAAAAGAAGACTACTACTGTTCTTGTTTTGATAACAGCCCGAAATAGGACGGAAGAATTTTTATAACTTAGTCTTATCCTGCTCCAAATAATAATAAGAAAGAAAATATGTAGATATCGGAACGAAACGAAAATTAGCAAGGGAAATATAAGAAAAAATCGTTAAAAAAGGAAATGCCAGTTTCCTTTAGAGGATCTGAGTTTAATCTTAAGAAAAAGTAATAGCCTAACGGAGATGTTTGTATCGAATAAATTCCTATTGGTGCTCATAATTTGCATAACAAAAAAGAAAAAATAATTATTGGTTTCGACTATATCGAAGTAATAAATTACTAAAATTTAAGATCATAGAGAGGTAAGCCTGCAAAAAGTCTGAGATCAATTCAAAAATATTCTACAGTTTTCCAGAAACCAATAGTTTTTTAAAAGGCTCATCAAATGGACTTAAAAATTCCAATCTCTAAAATATACAAATAAAATCTAATTTCTCAAAAAGAATATGACCAGATAATTAAAGGATAGTTTTAAAAGGATTATCTCGATTTCAAGCATCATATGTAAAATAAGCAAAGACAATAAGACACTAAAATATATATTAGGCCATAAACTTAGAGATAAAAAAGACAAGAGGAAAACAAAAAATAGTATAATCGTAATTAATATGTGTAGATTCACAAGCTCACATTGTAGAATTTGTAAAATGAGAAAAAGATCTTACACCATTTAATAGGTAGCAAAATCAGCACCAGTGAAATTAACGAAAGAACATCTGTCCGGCCATCATCTTTCAGAAACAGCGCCGTGAGCCATAAATAAAAATAGTTCATCAGTATAAAAATCAAAGGCAAAATGCTACCTAAGTAAATCGAGTCCGAAAAGGACGGAAGTGATACCGACTCCAATAAAATGTCCGAAGTTGTTGGCAGAGGCTGGGACCAATTTACTTAACAAAGAATTGAGTTCCAATAACTGGAATAAATAATCAAGGAGGAAAAGTTTAACACTGAAACTACGGTAACACAATATTCGCACATAAAAAACTCAGAAATCAAGACTTTAACAGACTACAGTAACTCTTTTATCAGCCCTAAAAGTCAGTAGACCAAAAATGCGTCTTTTGGAGGAGGGCATAAGTACGGGACGATTGGAATGTCCTATCAGAACATTGATGAATTAGGAAAAACTAAAATACACTACAAGAATAAGCTTCCTTTTTGAAACATGATGCTTTCTTTTCGAAACAAACAAATGAAGAATAACTTGTTTCATATCTTTAAAGATAAATCAGTAGCAAATTCTACTGTTGATATCACATTTTTCTCTTTTTTTATTTTCTTTATTTTTATTTATATCTATTAAAAATTTGGCCCTTACTTAATTAATATGCAGCTTTGTAAAATTTCTATGTTATTTGATAGAAATTTACATAAGAATTTACTATTTTCTAAGGATTTATTCAAGTAAATTCATTTAAAACGATATTTTCTGAAATAAAGTTTATTTTGATTCAATAATGCACAAAAATATGAAGAATATTATTTAGCTTTTATTAATTTATAAGAATCGAATAGATATTTACTAATATTTCTGACAAAATATTTGATTAAAACCTTATTCATGAATAAAAATAGCATAAATTTATAACTTTTATGCGTTTAAATTTGATATTTTTTAATTTCCTCATAATATTTAATAACTTAACTCAAAAATATAATTTATTCGAATAAATAAATAAATAAATGACTTTGGAATTAAGACTAAAAGACGTAAATACTAAAACTGGCAAACAAGTACATTTTTATTCAATGCAAGCCTTAATGGATTTATGTCGATGGTGGACAATCAGGCGCTTTAAGACTTTCAGCACGAAAACTACCTCAGATCATCAAATGTTCAAGAAAGGATCATTTATAGTTCATTCTTTGCACAAAAACCAGCGACTTGTATCCCAAGCAAGAGGACGTGATTGGAAAAAGAGATTTCTGGGCTGAATCAACCATTGATCAAAACAGATAAATCTGGGATGACGGAAAGTAGCATGAATGTACGTTTCTAATTAAATATTTAAGACAAGACTGAGTATTACAACTAAAACCATGAAAAATTAGGTGATTTGGTATTTGATGTGAAGTACACTCGAGGGCTTTTATACCAAGGGTAATTAATTGGTGCCGAAAGAATCAGTAGAAAATTATTGCCATTTTATAAGACAAGATGCCCAACTTTCAACCTTTACAACTGTTTGGACAGACACGATAATCACCCTACTTTTAACTTGATTGAAGACATCTACAGAGATGAAGTATGATTTGTATTCCTTTAAAAGTTATTAATGTATTTTAATCAGATCAGTCTTGTAGTTTATGATAGCTTTATGTAAAACTATTGTGTTACTGATATAAAACATGAAAAATTCAAAATCTAGTTCGAATTTATTTCATTTATCATTGATTAGTTATTAAAGATCAAATTTAATAATTAATTTTTACCTTAAAATACGATATGGGTAATCAGTAACCAGGGCCACGTCCTCAACCTCGAGTCTCATTATAAGACGCTATGATTGATATGAAAATTCAATCGAAACAAGTAGTTCGCGCGGCTACTAAATCATAAAAATAAAGCCAACAATACATGAAAAAGGCAAAGTAAGCAATGAAAAAAAATAATTAATAAGGCGCCAAATTGTATTTGGTAAGTGCCTCACAAAAAAAGAATTAAGGTAATTTATTATTTTAATACAGCCCTGAATTTCCAGAGGACAGCAGTAAAAATGGACATTATGTGCGATCGTATCAAGTCCATGAAAAATAATTAAACTTTAGTACACACATTCGGGAAAATGACTCAAGCCATCAATCAACAAATGAACAATATCGATGCCGTAAAGATGGCTGAATCTATGGAAACACTAAACCAGCAGATGGACAATATGATGATTAACAATAAAATGATGGGATAAATCATGCAACAAGGAGAAATTGCCGAAAGCGCAACAGTTGATGCCATGATGAACGTACTGAAACAGTAAATTACATTGGAAGATACAGATTCATTGAATATTCACGTGCCTCAACAACAAGTAAACTACAATCACAACAATCAGAACAATCAGAACACTATGTATACCGCAAATAATACAGGGAGCACCGGAAATAATACAGGTTCTAATAAAAAAGGCGGAATGAAAGAAGCTTAATCACACGACCCATTTTTAGACGAACTAAAGGACTTGTGATCCAATGAACTAGATTGGGTAAACAAATGCATAAAAGAATAAAAACCTGGGAAATAAAATAATTTAGGATAAAAGATGAGACATAAATAAAAAAGGGTTCATCCTTTGCTAGGACAACAGACCGTTTCTTAATCGTTTTATAATCTTTAATTTCTGTACTTAAACATATTAAACCCGAATCCCGAATCTTATAAAATCATATATACTTTTAAAATTGAAATTATGAAATAAATAAAAACTTATATCAAAGTATATTCAATTGATCAAATTAAAAATACTGTATTAAAAAAGCTTATATGAATAATGATGCCAATAAAAAAAGGAAAAGGCTTCCCCCATTACCAAGTTTTCGTAATCCCAAAGATTAAGAGCCCAAAAAGGATGATGCACTATAAAAAAAATTAGATAGCTTTTTTACATAAATATCAAAATAATCTTCCTTAAATAAGCCCTATGATAATTATGGAAAAGAAATATAATAAAAAATTGACAAAAAAAATTAGTCGTCATCTCAGGCTTAAGCTTCTCAAGCTTAGCCTATTCTTACTCCAGTAGCCGATAAAAAAAAACTAACCTTAGCAAGTATAAACTCAAAGTTGAACACAATGCTTACTTCTAAGAAAATAAGCTTAAACCCAGGATTGAGTAAATCATCAGAGAGTTCAAAAGGAAGCAGCTTAAACCCTTAAAAAGCGTAAAAAAAGAGAAGCTAAATCACAACCGAATACGATCCAAACTTTCCAAACAATTTTGACCTTTCACGAAACTACTACATCGAAAAACAATCAGAGCTCTAAAAGTAATCAGAGTAAGAGCAGTAAAGAAAGTAGAAAATTCTTAACAAGACTGCTATAGGCCTTAACAAATTATCGGAATAAGAAAAAGACCAATTATAAATGCTTCAACATTAGTTATAGTAATAAGCGCTTTAATAGAAAGAGTAAATTGCGCTACGAATGATGCAAAAGTTCGGTTATAAGGTAGGCACTGGGTTAGGAAAACAGTCTCAAGGCATCAAAACTCCATTAACCATAAAAAAAACTACAGAAACCTCTTGTGTTATTCAGCAAAGTGGTATAAACATGAATCAAATTATCAGGCCCTAAATATCTGCAAAAAACGCCTTGATAGCCAATCATGTAAGTATCACATAAGTTATCGTCTTTATTAATCTAATAAAAATGTCATAATTTACTTAATAAGTGTAAAAATAACTCAAGTATTAATGTGGGACGTATGGCCAGATAAAAAACTCCATTGTATTTTTACTCAAAAGAACTCAAAGCAAATAATAATTGAGAACTCAAGGTAAATAATAATTGAGAATTTTCTTTGAGTTTTACAATAAGTAAGATCCATTTAACCTCTTTGTTAAGCTAAATAACAGATACTACAATGAAAGTCTTGCATCAATAAGATTTTATCCTAAGCTCGAATTTTAAGCCTTTAAACTTGATCTCCCTGTACATGGCCATGTCGAGACTTGAATGTATGGTTTGAGGATCAATTATTCTTTTTATTTTTATTTTTCAACTTTGCTTATTGGAATTCATCTGTATAGTCTGATTAAGAGTAAATTATTAAATGGCTAGATAAAAATAAAATTATTAATGTCGCTCTGTGAGAAGTTATTCAATCAAAATAAAGCAATCTTAGAAGCTAAACAATCATACGAACAGATCATTCGAAAAGCAATGCTCTTTGTTACTGCTTTTTAATTTCATCATCTCCTGACAGTTTATTGACAACCTTTTTTCCATCAAACAATCCCATGGTTGGAACATTGTTGATCAGAATGAGTTTATTTTTCCTGAAATAATTAGCGGGATCTTTCCAGGTAGCCCTGTCTCCAGCAATGAACACATAAAAAGGCAAGCCATTGGATTTGCATTATTATTCAAAGACATTGTAAAGTGAAGCAATATTTTAACAATCAGAGCACCAATTTGAGCCGTCTTCTCTTGGTTCGCCTGTAAACAGCATGATGCATTTTTTTTGTTCAGCCACCAGCTTGTTAAATGTTTACTAGCCTTGAGCAAATGGAACTTTCATCATTGTCTTAAGATTTTTAGATATTTGGTAGGATATTAAATTTAGACGAAACATTGATAAACAATTATTTTTAATATCAAAAATGAAATTGAAAAATTCTATTCTTAGTTTAATTTATAAAAGCTTCCCTCTTCTTATTTTATTTTAAAATCTACATTAAATTTTTTTTAAATAATTTACTAAAGAAAGATAAAAAGGATTTCAGTATTTACCAAAAAAAAAATAAATTTATGATTCTTCATAAAAGATTTTCTCATTATAGAAGATAACTAAAAAGCCTTCCATAAACAGAATAATAGTACTTTCAGATTTAAATTTTTCTTAAATTCCAATTGAATCA
>Ga0105051_10004736_pt1 | contig 15583 bp, 17 predicted proteins | sample FRY02_FD_78383 | JGI IMG/M metagenome (GOLD analysis project Ga0105051, IMG submission 78383) | Freshwater microbial communities from Lake Fryxell liftoff mats and glacier meltwater in Antarctica - FRY-02 (megahit assembly) | ecosystem: Environmental > Aquatic > Freshwater > Ice > Glacier... | reverse complement strand
CTTCTCAGACACTTTTTGCTTTTTACAGAATGATAAAAAAGTGTCGTGGCACAAGCCTTCCGTCTTACAAAAACTATTTTTACTCATCCCTAAACTTTTCCAACGGATATAATCCGCCATTTTCTTATCTTTATTTCCTCGCATAAGCGCAAAGAAAAATGTTTCAAGCTTTCAACACAAGATGTACTTCAGCGGATGCTTACCTTCAGCGGATGCTTACGTCGTAAAGAAGAAAAGTTTAATGCGTTGTCGCAAAAGTCAAGGACATATTTTCAGCTCTGTCAAGATTTTTGTTTTATTAATTATCCTAGAATTTTACTGTTTCAATTGTTGTCAAAAATGTTCGGTCAAAATACGAATGGTAAAAGTTAACTCTGCCCGCATACCATGAGTCTAAAGTCGATGTGATTTGACTTGTAACGATTGCAAGAATAGTTGGAGTATTCAAAACTACTCTTCTATATGACTTTCATGCGAGATGCGCACAATTTCTTTGGCGATTTCCTCAGGAGAAAGAATGAAATCAATACAACCGCTTGCTATTGCACTATTCGGCATATCGGGCTGCGCAGCTGTTTCAGGCTTCTGCGCAATAGTTACGCCACCAATTTCTTTAATGGCACACAATGCATCTGCCCCATCACCATCATATCCGGAAACAATAACAGCAATAAGTTGCCCGTCCCAGTTCTCAGTAATTGAACGAAGAAAGACCGTAATCACGTCGGGCCATCCTCTTGGCTTTGATATCGGCTTTAAACGGAACTCTTCATTCAAAACATGTAGGTCACGCTTTTCCGGAATTATAAACACATGGTTGGGTTGAATGTCTAGTTTTTCTGTAATAAGTTTAACGGGCATCTCAGTATAATTTGGAAGAATCTCGTGAAGCATTGTTGCAACAGTTCTCAAGTGATTCACGATGACTATAGCAACATCCATATTGGCTGGCAAACACTTTAGTAAACGGATATAGGCATCCAAACCACCTGCTGAACCGCCTATACAAACAACCGGAAAATTTTTTGAATTTTTCATATTTTTCATAGATGATCACGTTTTAATATTTTGAAATGGTAAGAGAGATACTAACTAGATTAAAAGTAGGAATTTCCATTTCTATGTTTATTATTTTGAAATTAATTTAAAATTAGGATTATTATACCTGTGCTTTTTTCATGTTGACAATTAAAGTTTGAGCTTTTTTATCTAATTAAAACTCTACAGATTTTTGAGGATATTTACATATTTTCGCGATAGAAATAGTTATTTTTTAAATTGTTCTGTTTTAATGATTAAACATTAATATTATGGAAGGCTTGCATTTTTTCTAAATTTATTTTTAGAAGATTTGTCATCGCCAAACAATATGCCCCACTTTTTAAACTGTTCTGTATGGTCAAATATTATTTTAAAAGCCGCCATCAACGGCAACGATAAAAACATTCCTGTAATACCTGCTAGTGCCCCTCCAATAAAAACTCCAAAAATACTTACCAGCGCATTAATTCTAATTTTTGAACCAACAATAAATGGCATTAATATGTTATTGTCTAGAAGCTGCACGATTGAAATTATTATCAATACAGTAAATACCGGACCTAGGTCAGGAGTAGAGCTAAGGGTTAGTAACACACCAAGAATATTGCCAATAAGTGCTCCAACATATGGTATGAGATTGAGGACGGCAAAAATAATGGCAATAAGGAATGCGTAATTTATTCCAAAAAGCATTAAAATGCCACCCAGTAAAATAGTCATATAAGTAAACTGTATCATTAGTCCAACTATATAGCTTTGAATAATGGATTCTATACTTTTTAATGTTTCACCAACTTGTGTATTGTCCTCTTGTTTAAACCACATTAGTAAAAAATTTCTTAATATATCTTTATAATATAAAATTAGAAAAGTATAGATGGGGAATAATCCAAAAAATATTAATAGTGTGCTTATAGAGCTCACGGCATTGTTAATATAATTACCCGCAGAGTCAAGAAAATTATTAGTTTGTTGTTTAATTATTTCGGTTTGTTGAGCAGTAGAAATACTAGTTCTATTATTTAGCCAATCACTAAGTACATTGATGTGATTTATAATATTTAGCTTAATATTGTTAAAATTGTAAATTAATGGTTTGATTTGGTATGAGATAAAGAATGCAATTAGCGCAAGGATAATTGTCATAAGGATTATGGTTAGAAAAATTGATATGCCATTTGGTACTTTTTTACGAACCAAAAATCTATAAATAGGCAATAGTGCAATAGATGCAACTAAGGCCATAAGCAAAGGCATGATGATATTCTGTAATTGAATAATTATTAATGCGAGTAAAACAAGACCCATTAATTCTATTGAACGCCTTACAGTTAAAGGTAATTGTTGTATCATTTTTTTTGTATGGAATGTCCGGAATCACAAAGTTGTGTAATTTAACAAAAAAAGAGTTATAAAACTTATGTAAGAGGTTACATAATTCACACATTTTTAAGAAAAGTTGGGGAAGAATGAATTATCTAATCTTTGGAGAAAGCACTCTTCATTTTTTTCAAGGAGAGATGGTGTGTTGGCTAAAAAAATGAATTGCGTTTTGGACCTAGGATAAAAATTATGAAGGCTAGCTTTTTTCCTAAAACAATGTGCTTCGATCCTTTCGCGACGAAGAAGGATCGGTCAGTTTCAACAAGAAATTTGTAAAAAGTTATTGTCACCGTCTTAACTGTCTAGTTGCGGTGGCATGTAAATGTATTAAAAGCTTTGGTCGTAATGTTGCCATTTAATTGCGTATTCATTGTTTTTTGCAGACCGACATACGGTTGCAGAAAAGTTATTTGCCAAGGGAGAATTTAAATGGACGAAGCGCGGCAAACAAATGTTAACACTTGTTGCCGCGCTTCTGTAAAGCATTTATATACAAAATGCTTTATTCTCTTTTAATAAAATTGTCTATTTTCCTTTTTTTGCAACCGGTGTGCGTGTGTCGCGCCCTGGCATTTTTGTTCCTTCATTATCATTTTCGTCACCTGAAGTGTCTTGGGAAGAAGGTTGCTTTTGACTTGGCTTTTTCTCAGCTTTGTTTGTTTGGTTTTTCTGTTGACTTTTTTGGTCGGTTTGGCTCTTAGAGTCGTTTTGATTTTTGCTCATTTGGTTTTTGTTTTTAATTGTTTGAATTATCTACTTAATTTCACTTAACGTCTTATTCCAAACGAGTGAATGAAAGGGATGAATATTTTTATTTTTTTCTTTTTGTTATAGACGGTGTTTCGGTGTCTTGCTCTTCTTCTTCATCATCATCATTTGCTGCTTCCACATTAATGGAATCAGAAAGTTCAGAGAGTTTTTCGTCTGCCTCTTTTTCTTCTTCTAATGTTTCTTCTAATAACGATGCGGCTTCGGTTTCGCCTAGTATTTTTGCGAATGAGGCAAGTGTGCCATAGGTTGCAATTTCGTAGTGTTCAATTTTTTGTCCTGCTAATATTATTCCTGCATCACGCACTACTCCTTTTTCTGTTGCTTCCATTATTTCTCCGGCTTCTTTTACAAGTCCAGCCATTGCTTCGCATTTTTTTGCTTGCGCTTTTACGTCAATAGATGCGAAGACTTCTTCTAATCTTACAACTTGATTTTTTGTTTCTTCCAAGTGGCCTGTCAATGCTTCTTTTAATTGGTCATCGCTTGCATTCTTTATCATCTTGGGAATTGCTTTTGTCAATTCTTTCTCAGCCCAATAGATGTCTTTTAATTCGTCTTCAAATAAGTCACGAAGTCCTTGTGCTTGTTCAGAATCTGGTTTTTCTTGTTTGCTAGCGGTTCCTTTTTTGCCTGTTCCGTTTTGTGCGGATTTTGTTTTTGTGTTTGTCATTTTGTTTTCTATTTAATTGTTAATCTCAAACTATCCACACGCCAAATTTTGAGCGATAGAAAGAATATTTTATTTATTTACATTTTATCACCTTCCTTCTGACACACTATAGAATGGTCGAGATGAAGCCTAAGTGCCGGAAGCATAGATGCCGCCCAGTTGCGTATCTCGGTGTCTTGTGCATCAGTGGATGCTTTTTCAAATGTGGAAATGGCATCTTTGTGTCCGCTTACCATCATGTCTGCAAATTCTTTATCAAAGTTTGAAGCTTTGGTCTCCATTAGTTTTTTGTTGGCATCCATTCCGTTATTGGTAATTGTTGTTGGGATGGTTATTTGTTTTTTTGCCGCTAATGCTTGTAGATCTGCCAATGCTTTGGTGTGCTCTGTTTCCACCATTTTGCCTAATTCTTTTATATGGCTGGTTGTGCCACGAGATTGTGCTAGCCGTCCAAGTTGAATTTCTTCTAAATTTATTTCGGCAGCACTGACTAAGAAATTTGCATCGTTTTCTTTTGCATTGTCAAACTTTGCATCGTTGTGTTCGTCAGCAACTTCTTTAGTGTCTTCGGTTTTTTCGTTGTTACAAGAAGGGAGTGTTAGTGTTAAAACTAAAACTGCTGACGCTGATACAAATGCGATTTCGAGAAATCGTGTTCTTAAGAAAGAGATTTTCTTTTTCATTTTGTTATTCTTGATTGTTTTTTTATTTCAAAATTGCTGAGTAATTGCAGTGTCGTAATTTTCATATAAAGATTCTACCTTTGACCGCTCGATTCCATCAATCCCAGTAGTTAAAAAAGTAATTAAATCTTTATTTAACTTTTCTTTTTCAGTATAGAACAAACATTGAGGCGCGCCTTGGTAAATAAGCATTGAGTTATCTGGAATTAGCTTTGTTGATTCTTTGCCGGTAGGTGTGATAGGAACAGTTTTATCTTCAGATCCATGTATTATTAAAGTTGGAACATTGATCGAAGCCATTTCATTTCGGAAATCTGTTGTTGCAAATGCTTTTGCACATTCTTGTGTAGCACGTGGTGATGCTACTGAACACAACATGCGATAGTATTCCAACAAGGGTGTGCTTAAAGGTTTGCTCAACATGGACACTCCAAAAAATGTTTTTCCAAACTCGTCAAGGAAACCTATTCTGTCTTGTTGCATTCCTTTTGCCATGTCGTCAAACATTTCTTTAGGAACTCCATCCGGGTTGTTTTCAGTTTTCAACATGTACGGCGTTATTGAAGAAATAAGAACAACTTTTGTTACTCCTTTGCCTTGATGTTTGCTGAAGTAACGTACCACTTCACCACCACCCATTGAAAAACCAATGAGTGTGATGTCTTCTAATTGAAGCTGGTCAACAAGTGCTTTTAAATCGTCAGTCATCGTGTCGTAATTGTAACCGTCCCAAGGTTTGGAGGACATGCCGAAACCGCGTCTGTCGTAGGCAATAACACGATGTCCACTATTTACTAAATCGTGGATTTGATATTCCCACATTTCCTTGCTAAGTGGCCATCCGTGAATGAGGATAACCGGTTTGCCAATGCCATAGTCGTTGTAATAAATTCTTACTGGTGTGCCTTTGGCATCTTTGTTTAATTCGATGTAATTCATTTTTTTTTGTTTGATTATTCAACCCACAGATACTTATTGGTTAATTGAATTAATAATTGATGTTATTTCTACGGGCTGAGTTTTAATAATTGAACCACTGACCTGTAACTTTTATTGCAAGGTCACGACTAGTAATTTCTGTTTAGCTCGAAATATTTGGACTCTTTTATTTTTCAATTTAATTATTTGTTTTTGCCCATTTTGCTAATTAGAAATATTACTAATGCGATAACTATTATTACAATGAAAATTCCGAAACCCATACCCGCTTTGAATATACCACCTACAACTGAACAACTTGAAAATGTAACAAGCATGGAAATGAGAAATGCGACTATGAACGTTTGCTTTTTCATACTGTGGTCATTATTTTCCCTGGTGGTCCACCAGGTGGTCGGTACTTTTGAACTTATTGTAACCATCTTCTACTTTATATTTTCCCCTTTCGAATAAACCTTTTGCATCGTCTTTTGCATTTTCAAATTGGTCGGTTACAGTCTTAATACTGCCGGAAATTCTTTCTTTTATGTCTCCGCCGAAATCATCAGCCATGACCATAATTTTTTTACGTGTCGCTGTACCTTTGTCTGGTGCGAATAAAATTCCTAGAGCTGCACCAGCGGCTGCGCCTGCAAGTACACCTAATATAATTTTTCCTGTGCTCATGTTATTTTGTTTTTGAAATTGATTGTTTTTCATTTTTTTATTTTTATTTTGATTATTCTTGTTTTACTAATTTATTATAAACACCCAAGATGAGAATAGGGGCGGCCCATTGACCAACAAATGCTGCATCCTTGTTTCTTCCAAAACATTTTAATGTAAATGACAATGCCATTGTGGTATTGCAGTTCCTAAAAATGCGTCTGAAGGAATTTTTTTTGTTTGCTGTTCTATGGCTTTAGTTATTACGTCTTCTTTTGTTGCTATATATTCCATTTTACTTTTTCTGATTATCAATTAATTACGAATAGTATTTGTTATAGCTTATGTTTCGATGAGTGAAATAAATCAAAGTGAGATAAGCTTACGGGCTTAACTCTCTCTAATTTTGCATCGTTTGGTCAGAAACGATTTTACACTCTGCCTTTATTTCCACCCTGATTTGAACCCTGGTTTTTGTTTCGGCTATTATTTTGATTGTCTCCCTGGCGGTTTTGTGCGTCTGTTGGATTCTTTGATGTGTTCTGTTCGGAAGAATTTTCCTCTGTTTCATCTCCGGCTACAATAGTGGCAGAAGAATTCTCACCTCTTTTTTGATTGCCTTGATTCTGTTGGCTACCTTGATTCTTTTGTTGACTTGTAGGAGTTTTTTGTTCCTGTTGGTCTTTTTGGTTTTTTGTCATTTGATTTTTTTAAAGTGATAATTTATTTTTCTAAGTTCTCTCCTGTTTTCATATTCATCATATCTTCTTTCATTTTCTCATTCATTTTTTTGGCTTTCATCATGTCGTCATTTGTTATAATTGAAGAAGCTTTGTCCGCATCAGCAGTATTACCGTTTGCAACATCAAACTGAAGTTTTTGCATGTAAGCTGGTTTCCCTCCGTTAATAAATTCTTTAATTGTGGTAGCGTAAAAATCGCGTGCTACTTTAACGGTCTTGGTTCCTTTGATAATGTCGTTTGCAAGGTTGATGGCAAGAAAATTTGCTCCCTCTTTATCGCAACGAGCTGACATTTCACCGGTAGTTCGATTGCAAACAACACTTCCGTCAAACATGGCGAGTTCGCTGTATTTTTCTTGTGGCACTTTATAGTCAATCCACTGTTGCATCACATCGGTATGTGCCATCGGAAAATCATGTTTGTTTTCTTTTGCATATACAACAGTTTTTTTCCACTGCCCAGTGTTTTTCCACATCATCATATCAGCAGTTTTTGCAGTAGGTTCACCATATTGTTTTATCATCGTCATCGCTGCCATCTTTGAAGCTTCAGACCAACCGTTCATTTCATCCATCATTCCGTTTGGATTTTTCATACGGTCATTGGTCATGCCATTTTGCATTCGCTCGTCATTTGTGTTCATCTGGTCGGATTTATTTTGACCATTTGGATTTTGATTCATCTTGCTTTCCGCATCCAATTCCTGTTTCGTTTTTGATGGATTTGAATTTGGCTGCGCACCATTTCCCTGTGCATTGGCAGAATATGATAGAAGTCCGATGGCGGCTATCATTATAGATAATGTGATTTTTTTACTTTTCATTTTTTTTGATTTTTGAATTTGTTTACTTTATTTATTGATTTAATTTCTGATGGAACTGACTTTTTCGATTTGTATTTATTTTCATTGACGCGCAGAAATTACGTTTGTATTCTTAGATCTGATTTCTACAAATTCAGAACGAAGTTTGTTTCTCGCTTCTACTGTTGTGATTCTAAATTTTGATGCTACTTCTGTTATGTTGCGGTTTTGAGAACAAAGTATATTGATGAGAGAAGTTTCATCGATAGTATTATTTGAGTAAGAAATTCCACGTTCTTTTAATTGTGCTCTAGCAAAAGTGTTGGTATGTATTAGCAAGTAAGGGCAAAGTGCATATGTGAATTTTGAAAGAATTTGCTTTTCTTTTAATTGCAGAAATGCCTCCTTAAAAATTTCTTCAGCAATTTTTCTTTCATCTGTGAGATTGCAGATAATGCCGAGCATGGCAGGTGCATATTTATCGTATAAATGTGCCCAAGCTTCCAAATTGTTTTCTGCAATCATGGAGAGAATGATTTGATCTGATAAAATATCTGTTTGCTGCTGCATAATATGGTCTACTAGAACTGGCACTACAAAGGTGAGCACATTAAGAGGGGAATAAGTTACACAACTTTGGAAATAATTTACATCATTCACATTTTTTTATTTAGGTGAAAATGTATCGGTTTTATAATGGTAAAAAATAATTGTTTATTAGCGGTAGAAGATAGATTAAACGGATGTTTAGCAAACAAAATCGCTTTATCGAATACCGAACTTCCCACACGAGATTGATTGCTGTTATGAGTTAAGTAGGCACACATAATTCAATATTTAATTGCTGAAAAATTCCATAAGTTTTTTAGAAGTATTTTCCAGATTTAATTTGAAAACAACTGTCAAAATTTGTGACACTTTATGACAAATTTTTATAATTAGCACCATACTGATCTTATGCAGATGAAAGTCTAACCTATTCTAGGATACTTTTTAAGACGAGTACCATCAGTATCTACGATTGATAAAACAACATCAATGAATCGCCTCTTTTGTACTTCTGCAAAAGGAAGTAAGTGTGCCTGTCTGTATATGAACAAATGTAAATAGATTTAAACGCGAATATATTTCCGGTTGCCGTCTATCGAATATTTGAATTTTTCTTTTTATCAAATTCACAATTTAATGGCTCCAAGAATCTTCGGCTTTTGGATGTTTGCACGAAAGCATTTAATGGGGATTAACATTCATCGACCTGTTGTTACAGGATAGCACTTTAAGCACTTTGATGCGAGCAGGATAGCGCGCTCTTACTTTTACATCTTGACTTGTAGGAGTACAATAGTATGATCAGTTGAATATACGTAGACACCAGCTACGCTGATGTTCTGAGCCGCAATTCTGTGTTTGTTCTAAAGGGAAAAGGCAACTCCTAATTGGAGTTGCCTTCTTGCAGAATTATTTTGATTTGAGTATAGTTTTATCTACTGGCTATTAATTTCCCACATTCTGCTAACAAGAAATAGAATCAGCGCAATAACTAATACTTCAAGAAATGAACTTACCCGATACCTTATTTGAATATGCCATCCACAACTGAACAACTATAAAATGTTGTAAATAGGGAAATGAATAGCAAAAAGAGGAAGGTATGTCTTTTCATTTTAGGACTGTTTTGAAAATTTTTCGTTGACTTTGTTCTTTACTTCCTCTGCTTTTTCTTTTCCTTTAACAACTAAACTTTCTGCTTCGCTTTTTGCATACTCCAAATCGTTAGATGCGTTTATAAGGAAATCTTCAAATTTTCCTTTCAAATTATCTAAATACTCTTCCCCTTTTTTAGAAATCCGCTTTCTTGTGTTTATTCCTTTGTCGGGAGCAAATATAATTCCCAATACTGCCCCAGTGGCTACACCTGCCAATACGCCTAATAAAACTCTTCCTGAATTCATGATTATTTTGTTTAAATTGATATTAGAGAGGTTTGTTATAGTAGCTTTCTGCCTTGTATAACTCTTAATAGAATTGCAATTAAAGCAATAACAAGAAGTAAATGAATCATTGAACCTACACTGTAAGCGAAGAAGCCAATTACCCAAGAAATTTTAGAACTACTGCAACGATATAGAGTAGATTTCCCATGTGGTTTGTTTACGACTGTTATTAATTTTAATTTGAATAGTAATTAAGGAGAGAAAATCTTACGGGATTTTTTTACTACTCACCTTAATTTACATCGTTTCAATTAACTGTTTTGATTGTTACCTGAAATATTCTCTTCGGGCTGTCTTGAACTTGTGCATTGATTTTCTAATCATATTCTGTAATTTATTTGATGTAACGGCACTGAATGAAATATTTTTTATTGCGAACGAAGAATTACAAATTCTCACATTGCTTTTGACAAGTTATAGAATTGTCAAGATGAGTTCTCAGAGCGGGAAGCATTGATGCTGCCCAATTGCGAATATCCGGATGGATAGCATCTTTTGAAGCTTTTTCAAATTTACTGATCACATTTTTTTGTTCGCTTACCATCATTTCGCAATATTCTTTGTCAAAATCTCTTCCTTGCTTCTGTATAAGTTTTTTGTTTGCGTCCATTCCGTTTTCCGTAAGAATTGTTGGTATGGTAATTTGTTTTTTTGCAGCTAGAGTTTGCAAATTAGACTGTGCGATTGAATGTTCTGCCTCTATCATTTTTCCTAATTCTTTAACAGGCGTCATCACGGCATTGGTTTGTGCTAACAATCCTAGTTGTATTTCTTCTAAATTTATTTGTGCAGCTGTTACAAGGAATTGTGCGTCGGATTCTTTTGCGATATCAGATTTTGCAACGATATGATTTTCGGTAATTGCTTTAGCATCCTCGATTTCTAAAGAGTCGAAAGAGGGAAGTGTTAGTGTTAGGATTAGAATCAGTGACGCAACAGCAAATGCTATTTCGAGAGCTTTTGATTTCAGGTAGTCAAATTTCCTTTTCATTTGTTCAGTATTTATTTTTTAAAATGGTAATTAATTATTATGTTGCAAAGAAACATTGTCTAAATTTGACAATCGTTACAAAAGTTAGGTGAAATCTTACATGATTCCCATATATTTTATAAAACCACTTAAAGCATGGGCAGTTTTGTTTCTAAATCAGACCAAAATGGCAAGGGAATAGGCAAAATCAGGTTACTTTGAAAAATTCGCACTGCATATTAGCAAAGCATCAGGCATTACTTGAGCTTTTATTAAGGCATTCTTAATAGTAATGGGCGGGCAATATGCGGCCATTACTTTCACTTTTCAGAAGAATGGCAATGGGTCACAAACACAGGACTAACCCTCATTACATTTTTGATGGTGTTCTCAATTCAGAAATCTCAAAACAAAGATTCACATGCTTTAGAATTGAAACTGATAGAGCTTGTGACTGCATATGAATTTGTAAGCAATCGTTTGGTGGCTGTTAAGAATGTGACGGAATAAGAATAGGATGTGATTCAAAAGTAGTATGGCAAGCAAATTGATTTTTCAAAGAAGGATGAAAGTTTACAGCATTCACATTCTATTGATGAAGCGAATAGGCAACATGATTAGTAAAGGGAAGTGGAGCTACCATTAAATCCAAAGAAATATAAATGTTATACCATTTGCAATTATATTTTAATGAAGTAAATTTATTTTTTAATCCCAACGTACATTGAATTAACTTTAATCTGTCGTAGTATTTTATATGTAATTTCTGTATTTTTCGTTTGAATTTTCATTAACCAACACTAATATTTGGTGAAAAATTTTGTGTTAAGATTTAGTAACGTTAAGATTTATTGTTATCCCACAATAAGAAAGTGAAGGTTGCTCCTACTCCCAATTGCCCTGTTGCAGTAATGGCCCCATTATGCGCCTGAACAATTTTTTTGCAGATGGCCAATCCTATTCCTGTTCCTTCGTAATCTGTTTTTCCATGCAGTCGCTGAAAGATTTCAAATATTTTGTGCTCGTATTGCTGTTCAAATCCAATTCCATTGTCGCGGATGGCAATTTTCCAAAACATACCGTATCGTTTTAACTGTCCAGCAAATTCATCGATATTTACTTTTTCGGCCGTTATTTTTATAAGTGGAGTCACATCGTGTTTTGAATATTTAAGAGCATTGTCAATAATATTTAAAAACAATTGTTGCATCAGAATAGGCACTGCATTAAGGATTGGCAATTGCTGCGATTCTATAACAGCATTTTTTTCTTTAATTGTTTCTTGCAATGCGGCCTTAACATCAGTTACTATTTGGTTCAAATCTGTTTTTACAAAAATTATTTCTGTCGTGTTGGTGCGTGAAAAACTAAGTAGTGATTCAATAAGATTTTGCATTCGTCGCGCCGCTGCTTGAATACGGTTGAAATAATCCTTTGTAGTCACTGATAATCTTTCTCCGTCCATTTCAAGAATGCGATTTGAAAATCCTTGGATCTTTCGAAGCGGTTCTTGCAAATCATGGCTGGCAACATAGTTGAAAGAGGCAAGCTCAGCGTTGGCATCTTCTAGTTCAAGATTTTTTGTTTGTAATTCTTTAGACGCTGCTACATCATTGCTTATGTCTTGCACAGTACCAATGAGTATGCGATGGTCACCCTCGCCTGTAAACTTTCCGCTTGAACGGAAGTATTTGAAAATTCCTGTTTTGCTTATGATGAGGTAAGGTGTTTCAATCAATACTCCCGTTTGCCTGGTTTGCTCTCCGCTTTGAATTACCTGTTGCAAATAATCGGGGTGAATGAAAGATAAAAACTTTTCAAAGGAGGGGATAAACTCTTGAGGATCACAATCCAGTAAACGGAATAAGTTATCAGAATATTTCAATTCACCCGTTGTAATATTCCAAGAATAGCTACCGAAATTGGCAATGCTTTCAGCCAACTCAAAGATTTGATTTTGCAATTGAAGTTGTTGGTTTACGGTTTCTATCTCGATTTGTTTTACAATAATATTCGTTACATCATTTGCCACTAATAGCGCTGCATAAATGTTACCCTCTTCGTCCTTTAATGGGGCTATATAGTTTTCTAAATATCGTCCTGTAACGGATGATTGAAAAGCTTTGTTATGAATATAATTCCCATTAAAAGCACTTTGCAAATCTGCTTCTGCCTTAATGCCTTCCGCATTTGGAAGAAGTTCTAATATTTTTTTCCCAATAAGATTTTCCTTTTTTTTGCCCAGAAAAGTTTCAGAAGCATTATTTAAATCTAGCAGAGTGGAGTCTTTAGTATATACAGTTATATACGACTGGCTAGTTTCTAAAATTGTTTCAACAAAAATCTTTCTTTTCTCCAGTTCAGCAGTTCGTTCTTTTACTTTGGTTTCTAACACTTCCGTGAATTTTTTCTGGTCTTCAATTTCAGTGTTAGTACCTATCCATCCAACAATTACTCCGTCATTGTCCTTTTGTGCTATCCCATGACTTAAATGCCAACGGTAAGTTCCACTATGATGGCGTATACGCATTTCATGTTTAAAATCCTCTCCTTTTTTTATGGAGTCATGCCACAGAGCTAGATCTGCTTCTTTATCATCGGGAAAAATAATTCTTTGCCATCCGGATCCGTTTAATTCTTTAAAAGTAAATCCTGTGTAATCAAGAAAATATTTGTTGAAAAAATTTCTATTCCCATTACTGGTTGCCGTCCATATCATGTGAGGAATAACTTCTGACAACGTTCTAAATTTTGTTTCGCTAGCTTCAATTTGATCTTTGGCTGCTTGTAACAGCACGTTACTTTCAGTTAGTGAAATGCGAACACTCGTTTCATTTTGCAAACGAAAAAAGAAAACGGTAATTGCAAGTAAAGAAAATAGGGATAGCGTCAATAGAAAATTAGGTGTGAGGTTGGCGGTATCGTCTCTAACGTTTGTTCGCCTATCTAACAATTTGTCTTCTAATTGCAACATGAGCGCAACATGTTTTCTTATTTCATTCATTTTGCTTTTACCTTTAAGCAAACCGGAATCTATGAATGATTGTGGAAGATTATATTGTAAAAGTTCCAAACTCTTATTTAACAGTAAATATCTTTCTGCTACAAGTATTTTAAGTTTTTTCAAATTCTCCTGTTGTTCGGCATTGTCACTTATGAGCGAATCAAGCGAGACAAACACTAGGTTACTGCGTTGTTCTGCTCCGTTGAAGGGTTGCAGAAAATTAGAATCGTTAGTGATTAGAAAAGCATGCTGCCCATTCTCTGCATCTTGAAGAATAGATCCTGCTGCAACAATTTTATTCTTTAGCACATTTGTGCGCATCAAAGCCTCAATGGATTTGTTAAACTGCAAAATTTTGTTGTAAGAAATAAATGTAACCATCACCATCATACCTGTTAGCAGTATAAATAGTAAAGTGGAGGAGTTTTTTGAAAGTGATTTCATCCGTTGTTCTCTACTCAATGTTGAGTATAAAATTTTCTTTGTTTAAGCCAGATGTATGGTATTGCCAATTGATGGTAATTACTTTAGCTAAAATGTTTTTCAGCACTTGAAAGTCATTTGGTTTTTTAATGTAAATATTGGCTCCCTTAATAAAAGTTTCTTCAATATCATTTTCCATTGCCGAGGTAGAATATATCGCAATGGAAAGGTCTTTGAATTTATTGTTATTCCGTATTTCTATTAAACATTCTATTCCGCTTTTTCGAGGCATGTTCAAGTCAAGAAAAACAAGATTGGGTAAGTGTATTTCAGGCTTGGTTAGGTAATTCATTAATTCTACGCCATCATTCACCATGGTGAGTACTGTTTTTACTTTAGATGCTTCAATAGCTTCTTTAAAAAATAGACGGTCATCATCATCATCATCAGCAATTAATAGGTAGAGTGCATCGTGATTCATTTATTATTTCGGTTTGGTTACTTATTATTTATTCTTTAAGGTTTAATTCAGCTTCTTTTCTCCTCTTTATAATTCGTTGAAAAGCTGTCGGAGTTAATCCTGTAATTCTTTTAAATTCCGTTGATAAATGTGCTACACTACTAAATTTTAATTTCCAGGCAATTACAGTAAGGGTTTCTTTCCTCTCAATAATTTCTTGTTTTACCCGCTCAATTTTTTGAAGGATAATAAAATTTTGAATAGTAGTAAAAGTTACTTCTGAAAAAATTCCTGATATGTAATTGTAACTTTTATTCAACTTTGTGGATAGGTGTGCGGAAATCTTTGTAGTTGGAAGTGCTTCTTCCAAGTAGACCATTTCAACAATAGCATCCTTAATTTTTTGCGTAAAAACATTTTTTTGATTTTCAATTATTTCAATCCCGTATTTAGCTAAGTTGCTTGCCAACTCTTTATACTTTACAGGGCTAACGGTTCCTTCAATTTTAATCTCACCCAAACCGGTAATGTTGTAAGGCAAATTTAATTTATCTAATTGCTCCTGCATAATTATTTTGCAGCAGATATTTATATCGTATTTGATTTGCAATTTCATTGTAGGTAAAGATATATTTTTTTGATTGCACTTCCTTTGTACTTATTTTAGGCGCTATGGGCGAGAAATAATATTGTGTTCATTTTCAAGCATTAGTGAGCATTTTATACCATAAACTATTGAAGAGTTGGACGGTACCGCAAGTTTACTTCTATCGAATTTTATCGATGCCACTTAATTATTACTTTACATAGTTGGGAGATTCACACTTTTTCCAATACTCAACTATAATTTTGATTAGCTCCTTTAGATCCTGAAAATTCGTAGGCTTAATAAAAAATCCTTGAATAGATTTTGAGTAGGCATCAATAATGGCATCTTATCCTGCCTTGTCCACTCAAAATTTATGAAAGTATACATGTATGATAATTCGCCCATCGGGTGCGCGTTATGGAAATAAAATGACGGACGATAAAATTGAAATTCGTGAACTAGTTCG
>Ga0105051_10004718_pt1 | contig 15626 bp, 16 predicted proteins | sample FRY02_FD_78383 | JGI IMG/M metagenome (GOLD analysis project Ga0105051, IMG submission 78383) | Freshwater microbial communities from Lake Fryxell liftoff mats and glacier meltwater in Antarctica - FRY-02 (megahit assembly) | ecosystem: Environmental > Aquatic > Freshwater > Ice > Glacier... | reverse complement strand
GATGGTTGTATGAAAGCATTAAAAGATTCTGCTACACCTGGTGTAAAATATAGAATTTTTACAAATTTTGGTGTTAAATCAAGTCCTAAACAATTCGCTCAACCACGTTCATGGGTTCCTTTTATAGAAACTATGGATGTTGTTGAAAGCAGATTGACTTTAAGTGATTTAGATGCAATGGAAAGATTAGCTCCTGATAATGATGGACCTAAGAAAACTAAAGGTGCAGCATCTGCTGAAGTAGCTGATGAAGACTGGGATTAATTATTGATTATTAATAAGGAGGGGTAACTCCCTCCTTTTTTATTTATTGAATGAAAGAAATAAACTTAAATTCGATAGTTTTTGACAAAAGAATTACAATAGAATCCTTACTCAAAATGCTATCGCAAGAAGAAATATTCTCTTTTTACATAGGTGAAGATATAAGAAATAGTGGTTTAGTGTCAAGTCCTTTTAGAGATGACAAAGTTCCTTCGTTTTCAGTGTATTATCATAGGGACCAGCAAAATGTTTTAATGTTCCATGATTTTAGTACTAAAGATACTGGTGACTTTGTTGTACTTGTAATGAAACTGTATGGATTAGATTATCTTAATGCATTGCTTAAAGTTGCATTTGATTTTCAACTTTCAGGTTATGATGTTTCTGCTAACAAAGTCAAAATGGCTAATATGGTTAGGATTAGAGAACAGAAACCTGTAATAATTGGGATTAATAAATGTGAATGGCTTGTGCAAGATAAAGATTTCTGGTCTAGCTTTGGTATTAAAAAATCTACATTAGAAAAGTATAATGTAGTACCAATAAAATATGTATTTTATAATGGCAATCCTGTTCCTTGTGATCCGTTAGCGTATGCTTATCGTGAATATAAAGATTCAGAGTTGTCATATAAAATATATCAACCAAAGTCTAAAAACAAAAAGTTTAAATGGATTAACAATGCAAATCATTCTGTGCATCAAGGTTACACACAACTTCCTAAAACAGGAGATCTACTCATCATCACTAAATCATTAAAAGATGTGATGAGTATACATGATGTTGCAGGAATACCAGCTGTTGGTTTGCAATCTGAATCTGTAACAGTTAAAAACAGTGTTATGGATGAATACAAATCAAGATTTAAGCGTGTAATATGCTTATTTGATAATGACAAAGCAGGTGTAGAACTAACAGAAAAGTTTGTAAAACTCTATGATGTATCTTATATCTTAATTCCTAAACAAAAAGGAGTTACTGATTTTAGCGACTTGGTAAATGTTACCAATAAAAAAAATGCTAATAAAATATTAAATAATTTAATTAAAGAAAATGGAGAATGGTAAATATGAACTGTTTCCTGGTATTTATGCTAACAAAGGGCAAACAGAGGCATTGGATATGTTATACGATTTTTTAAAATCTGATAAAATAGCTTTTATATTGCAAGGAAGAGGTGGTACAGGTAAAACTACAATTATTAAAAAAATGATTCAAAATTACCCAGGTAATATCGGGGGAATGGCAATATCTCACAAAGCTAAAAAAGTGTTAGGTCGATCAATAGGAAAAGAAAATGTAATGACATTAGCTTCTGCTTTATGCATAAAACTAGATGAAAATACAGGTGAATTTACACCTGATGAATACAAAAGAAAAAACCTTAGTAATATTCCTATTACAAAATTAAAGCTAATTCTTGTAGATGAAGCTTCTCAAATATCAATACCAATAATAAACGAAATTAAAAAGTTTAAAACATCTGGTGCTAAAATCATCTTTATTGGGGACGACGCACAGCTCCCACCGATAGGTGAAGACAACATAAGCTCAGTGTTTAAAATTAAAAATTCTTATACTTTAGTTGAAAAAATGAGACAAGCTGCTACAAGTCCAATAATAAACATTGGTGAAATTGTAGCAAAAAACGGTTTATCTGAATCACCATTATTACATGCTTTATCTGCAGAACATCGTGTAAACAAGTATGATGATGAAAGTGGTTCTGAGGTGTTGTTTGAATCTAACGAAGAAAAAGTTTTAGACATGTTTGCAGAAGATTTTAAAAGAGCTAATGACAATGTGGATTATTGTAAAATGGTTACGTTTAATAATCATTTGCATAAAAGTTCACAATCTGTTAGAGCTCTTAATATTAAAATTAGAAAGAAGATTTGGGGTGAAAATTCTGCAATGTATAATAAAGGTGAAATGCTTACAGCTTATGATGGATATAGCAAATCAGAATTGGTAAAAACTCACAGTAAAACATTTGTAAAACAAACACCTTTGTTTGATAATTCAGAAGATTTTATAGTTCTTGATGTAAGTGCTGTTGTGCAAAAAGATGTAAATTTAGAACACGATCAATACAGCAAAGTGACTGGTAAAACTGTTACGCATTTTTTTAACAAAACGTATGAGTCTTATGATTTAACAGTTTTAAATAAAGATTCAGAAGTTACATATACAGTTCCTGTTTTAACAGAGTTGGGAAAATCTATGTTTGATAGTGATTTACAAGAGTTGTGGAAAAGATGTAAAAAATTATATTTTGAAGCTAAATCAGTGTTTGCTAATTTGCAATATGCGTATGCTATTACTTCTCACAAAGCACAAGGTTCTACTTACATTAACACTTATGTTTTTGAAGATAACATTTTAGGTAATACAAATGGTAGTACTGTTGAAGCAAAAAATCAAGCATTGTATGTAGCAGTGTCAAGACCTCGTAAAAAGTTAGTAATTTTATCTTCTCGTAATCCTGCAAATGGAAAATCAGCAGAAAAACCTGAAGTAGCAACCTTTAAAATTGATGTCACAGAATACATTAAAGCTACCATGATTAAAGAAGGTGAAGAAATTGCTTTTATTGGTGGTGATGGATATAAAAATGTTGTATCTGTTATTGACATGTTAATATACAGAGCAGATCAACCTAAAGGTAGAGTTACTGTTACCATTGAAAAAGAAAACGGTGATATTAAAACAATAAAAAAGAATTTAAAATGAGAAATTTACAAAATGAATTAGATTGGGAGATTTCACAACAACCTATTTACAATGCTAATGGTGTTGTAATAAATGGATACAAAGAAATTACTAAAAACAAAAGTAACAGTTCATCATTGATTTCTGTTATGAAAGATTCGTATTATCCTATTCCTGTTGGTGAATTTACCGACATAGTTAAGCAAATTTCTGCTGAAACAGGTATGGAAATTGCAGGATACAATGAATTTAAAAAAGGAGCTATTATAACAGCTCAATTAAAGTCTACCAATGATTTTATCATTGGGGATAGTGTAATAGAAGGATACCTTACGCTAGGTACTGGATTTGATGGTTCACAAAGTTTTTTCATTGGTCACACTAATGAGTTTCTTAGATGTCAAAATCAATTTGGTAGAATTATTAAAAACTTTACGTCAAGATTAACTAAAGGAAATGTTTCAAGAGTGGATTCTATTATAACTCAACTGTTTGAATATAGTAATTTTGAAAAAGAGTTGTATGCATCATTTGAAAAAATGACTACTGTTAAGATTGATTCTGGTATTGTAAAATCTGCAGTTGAAAGGTTAATAGGTTTGACAAACGAAGAAAGGTTAGACAATAATCTAATTAACACTCAAAAAAGAAACAAATTAATATCGCTTAAAGATTGTATTTCTGCTGAATGTGGAGATCTTGGAGACAATGCTTTTGGTTTGTTTAATGGAATTACCAAATACACCACTCATGAAATGTCAAGTAGACAAGAGGATGTTTTCGGAAACCTTTTTACAGGAAAAGCTTTGTTAAACAATCATGGGTATGATTTAATTGTGAACGAAATAATAAATTAAAATGCCTGAAGAAATAGTAATTGAATTTCCAGAGTTTATAACTCATGTTGCTTTATCCAAAAACAAATGGAAAAAGATAGGATACAACGCTATACATGCATCTCCTCATTTTACTATGAGGAATGCGTTTGTAGGGGCTATGCACACATACATTGAAAAACACATCCCAAAAGGATTAACAATTGAGGGTCCTGTTAAAACAGAAATAATAGTATATGCACCCATAAATTATGGTAATGTAAAATCTATAATGGACAAGACAACAGGAATGCGTAAAATCACTTGGAAACCACCTGCTAAAGATTATATTCCTAACTGGGATATATTCAACTTAGCTGCTGTATGGTTAAAATCATTGGATGATGCTGTTATTAATGCAGGAATATTACCTGATGATAACATTAAATACTTTCAAGGATTTGGAGGAAAGTTCGTAGAGGTAAAGCACTTACACGAAAGAAAATTAGTTTACAAAATAACAAAAATATAATGGGAGATTATAAAAGTTTAAACAAGATGAATCAATCGCTATTAAAGCAAATATTGAAACATCCACAATCATTCCTTAGTACACAAAAAAAGTACAACCAGGAACAAGAAGATAAAGCAAATGGAGTAGCAGTGGTAACACCTCCTGCTTTTGTATTTGGAGCAGCAGTAGATCACATGTTAACAGAAGATATTCCATTTGAGGATGTATTTTATGTAATGGATTCTAATAAAAAACCATCAGAAACTATGATGGCAATTGTTAACACTGTGTTTAACGAATATAAAAGTAACGGAAATCTTATAGATCATCAGGTTGCAATTTTAGAAGTTTGTGCTAGATTAGATTATCAATCAAGATGGAAACCTGATACCAAATGTGCAAAAGTTGTAGAAGATGGTAGTGCTTATTTCAAAGTATTGCAAGAATCTGCAAATATGACTATTCTTTCTAAAGAAGAGTATGATTTAGCTGTAATAGCAACGGCTGCCTTGAAATCTGATGAATACACTGGTTACTTTTTAAAAGCATCTAAAACAGTTGAGATTATTAAAAAGCCAATTTTTGAATTTGAATTTCAAGGTGTTGAGTTTAAAGGTGAAGGAGATTTAATAACAATAGATCATAAAATAAAAACAATTTTCCCTTTAGATATTAAAACTATAGGTGGTGACGTAATGATGTTTCAATCTAATTTTTGGAAGTTTAGATATGATTTTCAAGCCGCTTTTTATACCAAAGGATGTGAATCACATCCACAAATAAAAAAGTTGTTAGAAGAAGGTTATAAACTTGCACCTTTTAAATTTTTAGTAGTTGAAAAAGACTGTGTTAAAAGACCAATGGTTTATTCTGTTCCTCACGAAGTACTAAAAATAGGTCAACTTGGTGGAACATTATCTAATGGAAAGTTAACAGAAGGTATTGTTTCTGCTGTAAAGCGTTACAAATATCACATGGAAAACAACAAATGGGAATATCCTATGGAGTATTATTTGAATAGTGAAATGTGTTTGGAAATATGAGAGAACAAAAAAAACCAAAACATTTTACTAAGACTGCTACATTTATATTTCCTCTGTTATGTATTAATAAATCAGAATTTGCATATACTAAAACAACATTTTCAAGAATAGAGAATTGTAGCAGATTCCACAATGCGTTTCTATATGATAAAATATCAAATGTATATGATAACTATGTATCAATCGCTATTGATAACTATAGAGATGTTAAATTTGACAGTTTCTATCAAAATATGTTGTCACATGATTTGTTTGTGGATTCTTATGAAGTAGAAGAAGTATTGATATTAGTATTTAGGATTCCTGATGATAAACAGGAAGACTTTAATCTTATCAAAAATGGTGCATACTCAAAAGTATCAACAGAAAGTAAGCAATTGATCATGTCGAATCATTTTTTTGATGGAGGTTCTAGTGTTATACCTATGATACTACATAAATCTAATGAACTTAGAGAAATCTGGGAAAAGAAGATAGATGCTTGTTTAAAAGACAGAGAAGTATGGGCGATATTGAATGATGAGTTTGAAACGTTAACTTATCAAAAGCTTGATAAGTTGATAGTTAAAAAATTAAAAATGTCTAATGAGTTTATATAATGGGAAAGCTAGTAATAACAGATTATGAGAAAAGTGAGTTACATATATTAGATTATGATGGTGCTTCAGATGTAAAGTCTGTTGAATTGTTTTTTAATAAACTAAAAAAGAATTGTGTAATTTTAACACCTTTTTCTGAATGTGACTGGGTGGTACTTGAAACAGTAACAATAACAATACACGATAAAAATGCAATTAACTAAGAAATATTGGGTTGACAAACTAGGTTTGGATTGGGCGAATGCATTGAAAGATGTGTTACGTGATCCTTACATGGAGAAGTTGATGAAGTTTCTTAATACTGAATATAGTAAAAGCGAAATATATCCTGATAGGCAGGATGTATTTCGTGCTTTTAAAATGTGCCCATTTGACAAAATGAAGGTTGTGATAGTAGGTTTAGATCCTGCTTGGACACCTTCACCTAATGGATTAGCTTATGGTACAAACAGTACTGAAACTTTTTTAGGTATCACATATTCAGAAATAAGAAAGCGAATAGAAAATGATTTTCACAATGGATTATGTATAGATTTCGATTTTACATTTGAAAAATGGGCTAATCAAGGGGTGCTTTTACTTAATACAGCACTGACAGCACCTAAGTATAGGACTGCTGCACATCAAAAACCTTGGAATAAGTTCACAAGAACTGTTATTCAAGCAATTAATGATTATCGACCTGGAACCGTATTTATGTTTTGGGGAGAAGAAACTCAATATCTAATTTCTGATTTAAAGAATCAAGATGTTTTAGTGTCGGAACACCCTGCATCAGCAGGTAAACAATACCAAGATTGGGATACTGAAATATTTAAAAATTGTAATAAGCTACTAACAGAAAAGTATGGTGAAGACAGTACGATTGAATGGGCTTGATTTGAAACAATGTGTTTACTGTGGTAACTATTTTCCACTAGCTAAATATTCAATTAATAACTCAAGATTAAAGTGTGGAAAAGTTAATAGAATACCAGGTAATCAGTGTGTATATTGTAGACAATTGCAATACAGAGAGACTAAAGCATTAGCTATTCTCATTCTACAAGGTAAGAGAAAAAAACCTTTTGTTAATGATTGTAAAATGCTTGTACCTAAAGGTGTTACATTTGGTCACAAAACAAGTTCTTACTATGCCACAGATGATGACAGAAAACAACAGTATAATAAATTAATAACCCTTCAATTTGATGATTTATCAAATGAAGAAAAAAGCATATTGGAAAATGAGTGAAGAAATAAAAAAATTTAGTGACATCAATCCTTTAGTGTTTTCACAGATATTAATGATGATGGCAGGACAAGTGTGCATGAACACAATGGTTGATTTAGAAAAGACACCTGCATACAGGAAAAGAGTTAAAGAAACTGGTAATCAGTTTCTTATTGCTCTTGATCAGAATCTACAGAAAGATATTAATAGATTATACAATACAGATGATACTATATCTCTTGATTTGTGTAAGTCTATTAGTAACATTGCTAAAGTAGTTGCTAACTGTAAAAATCCTACAGCACTTGTTACAATTTCAAGACTATTAGATGATGGTATAGATTTAGATAAAGTGAAACTTACAGAATATAAACGAGGACCTTATAACAAAAAGTAATGTTAAAAATAATAGATGATTATGGTGATATGCCTCCTGGTGTTCATTATGTACATGTTTGTTCATTAATTAAACACACTAGATGAAAGAAAGACTGAGTTTAAAATTAATTTTAACAACTATATTAACTAACAGACTGATGACACTAACTGAATACATGAACCAGACAGAACCTAAACGGAACAACTTTGTTGAGTTGGATCCAAAGGAGTATATGTATTACACCACTATCCCTGTTAACTCAATGGTGAAAGACCGTACAATTCTCATCACAGACCCAACATTTGTAAAAATGTTTGGTTATGTTGAGTACTACAAGAAGGGATTAAGTAATTTACTTTACACAACAGATGGAGACGGTAATCCGTTAAGAGTATCAACATTTAGCATTAAATATCATGGAACTGCTGAAACAGCAACATTAAAAGCACACACAAAAGTGCTAATTTATAAAATTACGTAAACTTACAAAATGATAGAATTATACAAATTAGATTCTAAAGGTAGAATCAGAGTATGGAAATGTTGGGCTGTTTTAGATGATAATCCAGGTATATGTTATACAGATGGATTACAAGATGGTAAATTAAAAGATCCAACATTCAAAGCATCTAAACGAATGAATGTAGGAAGAGCTAATGAGTTATCAGAAGTAGAACAAGCTAAAGCAATGCTTGAACAAGAAATAGGTAAGAAGTTAAAAGACAACTACTCTCACACTCCTGAAGGAGCTCGTGCAAATAAAGAGTTTAGACCTATGTTATGTCCTGCAGGTATGAAATGGCATGAATGGGCTCGTAAAGTAGCGTATCCTGCTTATGTTTCACCAAAACTAGATGGAGCAAGATGTAATGCTATGTTAGTAAACGGTGAAGTATTGTTGTTTACAAGAACAGGAAAACAATGGATGGCTTGTCAGCATGTATCAAATGCTCTTAAACCATTCTTTGAAAAACATCCTAATGTTATATTAGATGGTGAATTTTACAACCATAGATATAGAGATAACTTTGAAGATTTGATGTCTATTTTGAAGAAGCAGAAACCATCAGTTGAAGATATTCTGATGTCTCAACAGAATATAGAATATCATGTTTATGATGCTTTCTTTAAATCAGAAGTTGATTTAATATTCAGTACCAGAAAACAAATACTTGAACATGATTTAAAAGATGGTATTGTTGATGGTTTTATTATTAAACGTATAGATCACAAGGCAGTTTACACAGAGCAAGAGTTTGATGAATTACATGAAACAGCTATTAAGCTAGGGTATGAAGGAACAATACTAAGATTAGATTGTCCTTATCAACCAGAAGTTAGAAGTAAGTATTTACTGAAGCGTAAAGACATATATGACCTAGAAGCTACTATTCTGAAACTCATTGAAGGAGAAGGTAATAACGCAGGTATGTGTGCAAGTATGCTTATCAGACTTCCTGATGGTGTGGAACAAGAAGCAGGTTTGGGTAAAGGACTTAATCATGAAAAAGCAACAGAAATGTTGAACAACCCTCAACAGTATGAAGGTAAAACAGCTACGTTTCATTATTTCGGTTATACGAATAGTGGCAAGTTACGTTTTCCTAAATATATGAGATTGCGTGAATCAATAGATGTGTAAATATGGAAGTAAAAGAAACGTCCCAAATTGTCACACTATTGCAGACATGAAAAACTTAATAAAATTATAACTATGATAGAAATATACAATGAGTTCGGAACGATTGGTGCGCCTTCGATTTACGAAATAACAAAACTTATTTATGAAAATAATTCACCAACTACAGAATCTTTATTTCGCATTAGACCAAACAGAACTAATATATAAAACAACAATAGATGGGAAAAGTATTTAAACCACTGTCAGATCGTATTCTGATAAAACAAGTGGAAGCAGAAACAAAAACAGCATCTGGTATCATTATTCCAAATGCGTCAACAGAAAAACCGTTAGAAGGTAAGGTTATTGCTATAGGTGCTGGTAAGAAAGGTGAACCATTGACTGTAGCAGTTGGTGATAGTGTAGTATTTGGAACACATTCAGGTATGGAAATTAAGATTGGAAATGAATCTTTCTTAATCATGCGTGAAGCTGACATTTATGGTATTTTATAAACAATTAAATTAAAAAGTATGAGTAAAGAAATTTATTTTAACGTGGATGCACGTGAAAAGCTAAAAAAGGGTGTTGATACTCTAGCAAATGCAGTAAAGGTAACATTAGGACCGAAAGGAAGAAATGTTGTAATAAGTAGACAATTTGGACCTCCTCACATTACTAAGGATGGTGTAACAGTTGCTAAAGAAATTGAACTTTCTGATCCTGTTGAAAACATGGGAGCTCAAATGGTAAAAGAAGTTGCTTCTAGAACTGCAGATATTGCTGGAGATGGAACAACAACTGCAACTGTTTTAGCGCAAGCAATTGTAACTCAAGGAATGAAAAATGTTGCAGCTGGAGCTAACCCAATGGATCTAAAAAGAGGTATTGATAAAGCTGTAGTTGAAGTAGTTAAACAATTAAAACTTCTTTCTAAAGAAGTTGGATCCGACAATGAAGCTGTTAAACAAATAGCTACTATTTCTGCTAATGGAGATGAAAAGATTGGTGCATTAATTGCTGAAGCAATGCGATATGTTGGTAATGATGGTGTCATTAGTATTGAAGAATCGAGTGCTCCAGAAATATCATTAAAAATTGTTGAAGGGATGCAATTTGATAGAGGATATCTTTCTCCATATTTTGTTACAAATTCTGAAAAGATGACTGTTGAAATGGAGAACCCATACATTTTAATTTGTGATCATAAGATTTCTTATATGAAAGATATTATTCCTACATTAGAACAAATTGTTCACGCAGGAAGATCATTGTTGATTATAGCAGAAGATCTTGATGGTGAAGCATTAGCTACACTTGCTATTAATAGTGCAAGAGGTTCTGTTAAAGTTGCAGCAATTAAATCTCCTGGATACGGTGATAGAAGAAAAGCTATATTAGAAGATATTGCTATTTTAACAGGTGCTGAAGTAATTTCTGAACAAAGAGGTACGTCATTAGAAAATGTCACATTAGAAATGCTAGGAACAGCTAAAAAAGTTGACATTAATAAGGATAGTACTACAATTGTAAACAATGAAAGTAGTGGAGAAGTAGCTTCAAGAATTGTGCAAATTAAAGCACAACTTGCTACTACTGTTTCTGATTATGATAAAGAAAAACTGCAAGAACGTTTAGCTAAACTTTCTGGTGGTGTTGCTGTATTATATGTTGGAGCAGCTACAGAACTTGAAATGAAAGAAAAGAAAGATAGATTTGACGATGCTTTGGCTGCTACTAAAGCTGCTATAGAAGAAGGAATTGTTCCTGGTGGTGGAGTTGCTTTAATTCGTTGTGGTAAGTCTATTTTGAAAATGAAAGGTGATAACGATGATGAAAATACTGGTATTTCCATTGTTCTAACAGCTTTAGAACAACCGTTAAGGCAAATCATTGCTAACGCAGGTAAAGAAAGTGCTGTAATTGTTCAAAAAGTAGAAGGAGGACTGAGAGGATTCGGCTTCAATGCTAAAACTGAAGTCTTTGAAGATCTTTATGCTGCTGGAGTTATTGATCCAACAAAAGTTACTAGAGTAGCAATAGAAAATGCAGCTTCAATTGCATCTATGTTGTTGACAACAGAATGTGTAATTGTTGAATCACAAAAGTAATATAAATAGAAAACCCATGCTGAACTTAATCGGCATGGGTTTTTTTAAAACCTTCCGATTAATATACTTGACTTGTTGAACGTAATGTTTTAACAACTTGTGAAGCACCAGGAATAATCTCAGCAGTATGAACACCTAATTTAGATCGACCTTTAAATATACCTGATTGGAATACATCATTTTCATCATCACCATCAAACAAATGAAATACATCTTGGATCCATTTAGCAACATCATTTATTAATTGTGCCATTGGTACAGCTGTTTTTGTAAGTTTTTCAAATTCTAATGGGTTGGAATAGAAAGCAATATCTGTTTCTAACCTTGTCATTTGATTAAGTAAAAAGTTAGCACCTTTCCCCAGTCCATCATCATCATCATCTCCACCTGCCAAAGATGCAATAAGTAATCCTAATCCTGCAACAGAAAGCATTATATATAGCTCTGTCATGTTTTTACGTATATTGGCAGCATCTACTTCATCAAATCTGGTGTCAAACTCAGTCTTTTTAAAAGCAAGTTTACGAGCAAGTTGTTTTAATGTAAATAATGTATCATTTAAACCAGAATATTCATTCTGCTTTCCAAAAAATTTACCCACCATAAATCCTGCTGCTCCTCCAACAATAGTTCCTATACCAGGTAACATTGTTGTACCTAATACAGCACCTGCAGAAGCTAATTGTCCTTGACTATAACTTCTATATCTACCTTTTCTAACAAACTTTTTATCTGCTCCATACGATAATATATCATCAACCCTTTCTGTTTCAAATCTATTAGCAAACCCTTCAAACATCCAAGTACGGAACTGAGACAAAGCTCTACCACCAAGGGTAGCTTTAGCTTGTTGTTGATTATTGTAATCACCGTGATTCATTTCAATGATACGTTTGATTTTAAGTACTAATGATGATTCGTTAAAATCTTCAGGTAATACATATCCTTCTTTTACACCACCGTTTTCATTGTATGCTTCCCACAATTCTACAGAATCACCTGCAGCATTTTTAGCTTTCTGGTTCATCATTGTAGCCATCATAACAGGAGCATAATTTAAGTACTCTGTTCTTTGTTGTATTGTCATTGGACCAAATCTACCTAATCCTTTTACAACAGAAGATTTATTACTCATATCATAAATTTCTTCATCAGAAGTTTTAAGTAAATCCCACTTATCCATGAGAGTACGAATTTTTAAAGCATTTTTATCAACACCTTCCCATTTGTTAAGTGTTAGATTTTTACCAATAGAATTAAGACTTAGTATGTAAGCTCGTTTCATTTGAGCCATAGTATAATTTCTACCATCAGAAGCTTCTGTTAGATTGGAAATAATACCAAATCCAAGATTTGAAAATCCTGAACCAACGTTATATGCTAACCCTTTGTATGTCATTAATTTTAATGCCATATCTCCAACAGCAGAAGCTGCTACATATCCACCTAACTTATTTATTTCTGATTCTAAATGTAATGCTTCTTTTTCAGTAGTTACATTTTCTTGCAATGCTTTTAAATCAGCAAGTTTTTTCTTTTCAGATATTGTATAAGTTTTTGTTTTACTTACACCTTCAACTTTTCTCGCTCCAGTATTGTAAAATCTGCTGTCTAAATAGAAATCTAATTGGGATTTAAGATTTGATAATCCATCTTTTGTTAATACATCTCCTAGACTACCATCTTCAAGAACCTCTCTTTGTTCTTCATTGGCTTTGTTTGTAACAATCTCTTGTTTACCTTTAAAAGCTTTAGTAAGCAATCTTATTTGAGGCTCTATAACAGATTTGTGTTTGTGTTCAAGTGCCATGATAGAATAGGCTTTTAACAATCTTGTTAAATCAAAAGAATTTTCTTGACTTATTTCATGTTTAGCTTCTTCTCTAAAACGATTTTGAGTAACACTATCAATTATTTCTACTCCAGTTTCTTGCTTGTATTTAATAATTTTAGTTTTTACCAAATCATTTACTTGAGATTTTCTATCTTCTATAAATCTTATACTTTGTTCTTTTCTAATTTCACCTGTTAAAGGGTCAACATCAGCTGTGTTGGTAGCTGATAAATCTGTAGTTTTAGACATTTTTTGTAAATGTTCCCATAACGGTTTTACACCCATTTTCATACCTTGATCAGAAAATGTATCAGTCAATGATCTTTTTAATGTTGGAAGAGTTGTACTACCTAATAATTTACGTTTATTTTCAGGAATTAAATATTTCATCTCTTTTAATGTTGTATACATTAAATTGTAATAGTTTAACAAATCTGCATCTGCTTCTATTTTATCAAAGTTTTTATCATACCATTTTGTAGGCTTCCCTTTTATTTCACGTAAAGGAACACTGTCTGTATATTTTTTTAATCCTTTAGGGTTATAATATTTAGCACCTACTTTTCTTAAACTAGGATCATCAACCATATCTAAATTGTGAAAAGGTGAATTTTCAATATTCCATACTTTAAATGCTTGTTTCTTTTGATCAGAATCCATTGAGATATTATCTGTTATATTACCCCATTGTATTTCTCTATCTAGTTTAAATTTGTCAACTTTTCTGGTTACATTTTTCATGTAAGATTCATAACCTTTTTCACCTAATTGTTTTTTTAATTTAGCAATATGAGAAGTTCTTTCAGCATCTGAAAATTTGTTATTATCATACAACAAAGATGTATCCCAGGAAACGTCTTCTCCCTCATGAACAGAATCAATAAATAATTTACGCACATCAAATGACATGGTGTTATCCTCAGTCCATTTGTAGTATGCTTCAATTGCAGCTTTGTTTGTACCTTTTTTACCATCTTTATCAGGCTTATTAAAAGCATTGTATCGTAAGGTATTTATTTTTTGGAAATACTCTGCTGAATACCTGTGAGTTAAATCACCTGTACCTAAACCATTTTCAGTAGTTTGTTCAAAAAATCTCCAAGGGTTGTTAGATAATACATTACCCAAAGCTCTTAGTTTAGGTAATACTTTTTCAGTAGCCTCATCAATATTTTTAAAAATGTCATTTGCCTCATCTCTTGCTAAAACGTGTGCTCTTTCAGTAGCAGAAAATATCATTTGAAGAATAGGATCAGCATTACGACCTAAATTTAAAGTAAGTGTTCTATTTTTACCTGTATCTTTAAGGTCAGCAAATATTTCTTCTTTGGTAATACTTTTATTGTTAGAATGCTCTTTCATAAACACAACAAGGTGTTCGTCACGAACAACATTAAGCCTACTTTGTAAATCTTCTGCTCTAGCACCAATACTTCTAAACACTTGTTTTATTTCAGGTGAATTAAATTCATCCTGATCTAATATAATGTGATCAGTATCGTTTCCAGAAAAATCTCCAGCACTTCTCCAAAGATTTAAAATACGCTCTGCATATAACATGTTGTTAGGAGAAATATCATTTTTTGATAACATTTCTTGTATCTCACTAAGTTGTTCATCTGCACTAACTACAATATTATCAAAAGTCTCAATCTTATTAGTATTTTCTATTCTTATTTCTGCTGAATCTAATTGCAATTGTAATGTTTCAACTTGACTTAATAATGCTCTTACAGTAAATGGATCTTTAGTCATTCTACTTTTAGCATTTAATTCTGTAATTTGATTGTATATCTTTTCTCTACGAATAGATTCAACATTTTTAATTTGTTTTTTTGCAGTAGGTATGATAAAATCTTCATCAGAATCTGATTTACGAGTACGAGAAGGATCAAACAAATTATCAATAGAAGGAATGTAATGTGTATCACTTACAGCACTAGCTTTTCTTCTATTAGTTTCTACATTTAAAGGAAGATAATTCATTTTAAAATCCATGTCATACATCATTTTAGCATTCTTAGTATATCGTTTAGATATAAAAGGAAAATGAGAGTGTCCTTTAACATTGTTTACATCACTTAGTTTTCTAATCATTTTATAATACTCAACTTGACTCATTGTAGGTTTAAAACCTACTCTTTTTATAAGAGTAGCTTTATCAACAGAATCAGGAACATTATCATAATGCACATATATGTAATCTGCTAAGTCTTCACCTACCTGACTTACTAACGTATCCCATTCTTTACCGAATGGACATTTTTCATATCCCATGTTATTTACATATTCGTTTAAATTCTTTTAATCTTTCAGACGAAGGTAATGAATCTAATTCGCTCTTGCTAATAGGTAACAAGTCAATATTGTTAAAATCGTCACCTGAAAAGTCATCACCCATAAGACGATTAAAAGCTTCAACATCATTATCACCTAAATCAACAACATCATCAGATACATCATTCATCATAGATAATTGTGCTTTACTTAAATTTGCTTGTTGTTGTACAACTGTAGGTTT
>Ga0105051_10004714_pt1 | contig 15635 bp, 8 predicted proteins | sample FRY02_FD_78383 | JGI IMG/M metagenome (GOLD analysis project Ga0105051, IMG submission 78383) | Freshwater microbial communities from Lake Fryxell liftoff mats and glacier meltwater in Antarctica - FRY-02 (megahit assembly) | ecosystem: Environmental > Aquatic > Freshwater > Ice > Glacier... | reverse complement strand
TGGGGTTGGGGTTGGGGTTGGGGTTGGGGTTGGGGTTGGGCCCAACCCCAACCCCAACCCCAACCCCAACCCCTATTCGTAAAAAATTATATTATTTAAATAAAATTTAAAATTTTTTTTATAATAAATAAGTTATAGTTATAAAACGATTTTATAATAATAAATCAAGCTAGATATAATAAGCGTTCACATATTTTTTTTATTTATTTTTTAAATCCTTAATCTTAACTTATTTACCCATTCAGTGGATATATTTGGCTTTACCTTACATTTCGATTCTATACTATTAAGCCTTTTTTCAAAATCCTTAAGTTCTTAATCAAAATTATTTTTTCGATCAGAAGTAGGCTCTTATTCTTCTTCCACTTATTTAACTTTTTTTTTCTTTTTAGTTTTTTTATCTTCAACATTGGTTTCTTTGCAAAAATATTATTCTTATTTATAACCGTCACTTTATAAAAATTATTTACCAATCCATAAATATTTTTATTAGTGATTTTAGTTAGCTATGTAAAGAGCTAAACTTCGATGAAATTTGAAAGTTATCAAAAATGTGGTTTAAATATCCTAAAAAAGCCTATAGATTATTAAAGTACTTTTATAAATTAATCATTGCAAACAAATTGATAAAATATTTTTCTATGAAACTCTTAACAATCAAATTTAAAAGCTGGTTATTTATCAACAAAATTATTGGAATATAAATTCACAACTTTTTCTGTTTCTAAAGCTATATTTTTAAAAGTATTATACTGATTTTACAAATTCTAAATCAAACAGTTGTATTCCTCCAAACATCCATTAAAATGGTTCATTTTCAAGCATTTTTGAACATCATTTTAGTTTTAAGCAATTAATTGAAACAATTCAGATTGAATAACTTTATGCTTGAATTCAGACTTAATATTGTTTTTTATTTGCTTATTTTATTATTTGTTACTTCAACATAACCTTAGATTGATTTTGATAGTATTTCGTAAAATTCTTTACTATCTTTTATTTTTCTTAATGCTGGTATAACTAAAAGTTAAACATCGTTAAATGAATACCCTTGATAATAAATCTTGTGCAGAATTTCTTCTAGTTACAAACCTGCTTCAATTACTTTAATGATATAAAATATTACTAAATTTTCGAAATATCTAAAGAGTTTTACTACTTTGAAATTTTAAAAAGTCTTTTCCATTATTCTATTCTTTTTAAATTAACTCACTCTATGTCTCTTTATATATTTTTTCAAATTATAAAACTGGTAATTTTTTATCCTTTTCATTATTCTAATCTTATTTTTCGTCACTGGAATCATCACTCTATATCTATACCGAAAATTCAGATTAAGTAAAATTATTTGAAAGTTTTTCAACTATCTATGTTAATGTCTTTTATGAAATTTTTCCAATACCTTTTTTTTATAACTTTTTTTAAGATAATGATACAATATACTCAATATTTTTTTAGATTTCATTTGTATTTTTAATGTTGATTTCTTTTAAAGAGTCTTCAGAATCGGAACTTTCAATTTCATCACTGGTTTTGATTGGACTAAGCATTTTGTTTTAAAATATATAAAAAATTTATTATAAAACTTTTATTAAATCTTTAATTATATTATCAAAAATTTAAAATATTTTATTTTTCTAAATCCATTGTAACAAATTGATCGAAAATCTTTAAACTTACATTTATTGTTATTATTTTTTTACATTAAATTTTTAAAGATTATAACTCTTTATAAAGTTTTTCTTTTTAATCTATAAATATATTAAAATTTACTTTGATTTTTTAAAATTTAAATATCAAAAACAATTCTTTAGTTGTCATTTATAATTATTAATTCATCATTTTAAATGTATTTAGGTGTCATTTATTATTAAACAAAATTTTCCATTTAATCAAAGTCATCTTTATGTATAATAGCTGGCTTTATTTTTTATGAAATATAAAACCTAAAGTAATCAAAAAATTAATAGGGGAGTTCTAATACAATAATTTCTAAAAATTTTAGTATAAATTTAATAAGATTTTATTTGAAATTTTCAAAATGCTTATAATCTTCATAAACTAATTATGAATCCATTTTTTAAGTTAAAAACGAAATACATAAATTTGCAATTTGAGCTTTATTAAAAAAATATTCGTTCTCCATTTAATCTTAAAGAATTTTGAAAATTTGAACAAGGAGTTTAACTTAAATCTGAGATTCATTTAATTTATCGAATATATTTAAAAAAAATTTTTTGTTTATTATCAACTCTATTATACAAGATTAATTTTTCATTATTTTACGAACAGATTTAATGACTAAATAATTATTACATGTTAATAGAATATTTTTTATTTTTTAATATGATTCATTATTTTTAATCATTTATTCGAATATAGTTGGTTAACATTTTTTGCTAAAATTACTTAATGATTAAATTGCTATTTAAAATTATTTTCCTTATATTTATTATAAAATTTGATTAAATATTTCTTATTCAAAATCTTTAAAATCATAATTAATTGACCAATCATTGATAGCTTAAGCTTTTTATTAATAAACTTTTTCTTAATTTTCTTCTTTAAACAAGTATTGCAAAATTTGATTAGTTACATACTAGTCCTATAAAATGTTTTGGTTTTTTGAGAACTATCCTATTAGCTTATAAAATGTACACTTTAAACTAAGACTTTTTAAATCAATGTTCTAAAATAGCATTATTATTAATTTTTTTAAGTACTCAATATCCAGAATATCAATTATATTCATTAAAATAGACATTCTAAAATAAAATAAATATTTACGAGTGTTTTAATATCTAATCATTTTATGATTAAAAGCTTTTTGGATATAAGCTCTTAACAAGATCAAGTACTTTTTTCTGATATTCAAAACTTTAATAATTTAGATTTTAATTGATTTCTTCTAAAATTTTATAACAAAATATAGCTCTTAATTAACAATAATCTCCATATTAATTATCATTTTTTTATTGCTAATATATAAGATTTAAGAATATATCCCTAAATTTATCAAAATGTTAAACAAAATGCTTTCCATAAGATTTTTAAATTTTTTAAATGAAGAGCTAGTTTTCGATAAAATATAAAATACTTCCATTATTACCTTAATTAAAATATTATACCTAAAGTTAATTTATTTTGTAAAGTTTCAATTTAAATTTGATTTTTTATATTATTTAAACAGTATATTATAAGATTATTATCATTCTGCAATAAAAGATCATTATCCATTATTATGTAAACCTTTTCTTAACCAAAAATTTATGAAATACAGTTAAGAGAATTTAATTTAACATTTACTTCCTAAATATTATATTATTTTATACTTCACTACATCTTAAAAATTTATTTAATAAACCATACATTTTTTCAATCAAACTATCAGGAAGAACTATAAAATATGGTTTTGAAATGAAGATAGACAAAAATTTCAATATTAAATTTATAATTTATATATCCGTTTCTACTGATAATTAATGATAAATAATGAAAAACAAATATTTTATACTATTGTATATTTGATGTGCCACAGGTAGAAAATTGCTATTTGTAATTTTCTAATCTTTTTCGTATTTTTATACATTAAATTTATAATTTTAATTAAAGTTTTCTATTATAATAATAAGAGTGTTTATAATATTAATTTTATTTTTATTATTATTTTCTAAAACAAGGTATTGAGCAAGACAAGAATCATACTGTTAAATATCAACAAATATTAAATTATAATCTTAAGAACTAATATGTCTAATTTTTTAGCTGAATATTAAGGAAAGTTGTTACTAAGAGATTATTTAAGGTTTAATTAAAGCCAAAAAATTTCTACTGTTTATCAAAATTTTTGGATACTATCTTACCAGAGTTTGCATACAAATTGAAGAATAATTTCTAATTTTTTGAAAAATAATTTCAATTTATGATAATTGATCTCTAAAAATATATACTTAAACTTGCTTTCATAATCTGATTATTCAGATGTTGCTGTCAAAAATTATTTTACAAGTTCATTTTTGATTATCATATAGTTTTTTAATTAAAATTTATCTGTTCCAATAAAAAAAAATTTATTAATACTTTAAAAACATTGTTCAGCAAGAGTAATTTATATATATTTATTATTTTTTAAAATTACTTCTAATTATCTAAAACATGAATTTATTAATATAAGTCCTTCTAAATTTTACAAATAAATTTTATTGTTTAAAAAATTTAATGTTATTTATAATAATTTAGTTGCGATCTAAGCACTTTATTATATAATTGTTTCACATAAATTACTAAATGATGATAATTAATGTCTCACACAATATATATTTTTAGGATCGATATTCTTTAATATATTATCAATCATTGCTTCAAATTTTAAAACATCATCTTATTTTATCTATTTTAACTAAAAAAGACCCATAATTTTTACAAGACTTTGCACTGAATATCTCTTTTGTAATAATATTAAAATTTTATTAGAAAGGAGTTCAAATTATCTGAAATTATAAATATGATAAGTTTTCTTTTCATTCAAAGCCGATTTGATAATTTACTAAAGAATATCAAAATTTAGATTATTTTTTTCACATTAATCCATGATTTGTACAACTGAGGATATAAAAATTAATTGATTTTAAAAATTAGCAGCAATAATACTATAATTTATTTTATCCTCTTATCTGTAGTTTTGAGGAATGTAGATTTTTTCAGGATTTAATTTTTTTTTATTAAATATATCCATGATAATAACAATTATAATAATATAATGAAAATATCTTAATTTTTATTCTTCCTCTATCTAAGCTATATTACCCGGAGCCAAGTCGTGTGCTCTTTGGATGAACTGGTACGTGAATTAAAGGAAGATCTAAACGATAATGGTAAGTTGGACTGCCTTCGGGAGAATTTCGCTCCGTTAGGGTAAAATAGAAAATATAACTAGAATAGTAGAAACTGCGGAGGATAAGGAGAAGAGAGCGGCCGCCATTTGGGAAGGAGATTGTTCATTCGAGGCTCAGAATGATGGCGAAGCTGATTGGTTGAAGATGATCCAGGATTATTATGGATTGACTAAAGGATTGGTTGATGTCTTGGGAAATTCAGTCGATAAAGATTTTGAATATTAGGCTGATATGTGCGAAATCATTAGAGCTTTCGCTGCCAATAATAAATTCCCTTTACAATTCGAAATGACCAACATTCCCTCAGATATTACTGAACATATCTAATGTGCCGGAAAAGTTGGTATTTTATATAAAATTAGGTTAAAGTTAAATTTGTGCTTTAACTGCTTTTTCCTTCAATTAACAAAGAGGATGGTAAATTTTGTTGAGAGGATAGAGCATTAGTTTAAATTAAATCCCTTAATGGAAATAAGCCCCTGATGTCCCTGCTGCTCCTGCAGATGACCCTCTCGGATCAAAAATCACTAAATTTTGAATAAAAAAATATAAAATTCATAAAAATTTATTTAATATAATAGGGTTTAAATAATTTTATTATTTAAATTTTAATTATTATTATTATTACTTTATAAAAGATGAGTAAAGAAAAATAAACTTATAAATTAAAACAAAATTCAGTAGATTTTCCTTTAAACTAATAACTTGATTTAGATAAAAATTAACCTATAATAAAATATTCTAATCTATAAAAGTTCATTCAATAAAAATTTAAGGAATTAAATAAACCATATTAGTGTTCTTAATAGTTCATTATAAGTGATTAATAAATCAACTTTTAAAAATTTTAAAAAGCATTAAAAACTATTAAATCGATAAAAGGTTTTTAAAAAAATAGATAAAACTCAAATATAAAAATAGAAAATAATAATTAAAAATATAATCACATAATTTTTGATATATAAAAGTCAGAACCTGAATAATAAACTTAATAAAATTATTAAACTTACATGAATAATGTAAAAAACCTAAATAAAAACAAATAGATATATGTAAATAAAATATTAGATACAAATTAAATTATAAAATCAAATAAATTTAATGAGCATAATAATTTTTTATAAATTTTAAATAAGTTAAAAGTTAGATAAGTATATAAAGGTCAATAAATAAAAATATAAAATTATGAAAATTAAAGCTAGAACGAAAATTAGAATTAGAACTATTATTTGTAAAGATCATTAAAATTTGGAAAAAAAAACCTAATAATGAAGTTAAGTGGGACATAACAATATTTAAAAAATTATGAAAATAAATCAGAAAATAACTTATTTTAATTTTTTGACCAGAAATAGATAGATCAAGCCAATTTTGAAAAATATAAATTAAAGAAGAAAAATGAAAAATAATAAAGTAATAATTTAAAAATTAGGCTTTGAAAATTTATATGCAAAATAAGAAGAAATCAAATAATTAAAATCTAAATAGATAGTTATATAATAGGCTGATATAACAGGATTCAGTTTACATAACAGCCATAGTAAAAAATCTTTAGGAAGTGAGTTGGATAGTTATATCCAAAAATAAGAAAAAATAAGCGAAATGTATCATTTTGATCATGTGAAATTTAAGAAAATTAATAAGTTTCACCATTAAAATGAAATAATTCATAAAGAAATATGTTTTAAAAATATTAAATTATCAAATTAAAATAATTCTTTTTTATTTCCAAGAAATAAAATCTACTTAAAAGTATAAAAATGATTGTTAATATAATTTTTATTAATAAACTTTAATCATTTTTTTTTCAATTAATATAATGTTTTCTTAAATTTAATAACATACTTAGAATTTACATTAAATTTTTTTGTTAAAATTATAAAATATTATATATTAATTACTTTTAATGTCAAAAATTACTATAATAAAAAGCAAACTAAAATTTATTATTAATATGACATTAATTTAAAATAAATGCGTATCAATAAAACAAAAATAATACATTAAATTAAATTTTACAATTAAAATTATATGCAATAAAATGTTAATAAAAATAGTTATTTTTGATTTATAAATAATCCTTAATATATTTTAATTAAAATCTTATTTTATTTATGTATTTTCAATTAAGTCAAAATATTGATTTTTCTTTAATAGATATTTATTACAATAGTTATTATAAAATTATTATTTATTGATTTTATTTTTTATTATAATTTAACATTAATCATTTTTCGCTTTAAGTTGTGACGATGCTTTTGAAAACTAACTTTAAAATTTCTTCATAAATTCCAGAATTCTTAAAGAATCCTTTATTCTTAAAGTTAAACTTTTAATCTCGAATAAGTTCAATAAAAGTGTATGTAATTCCCCAAGGATGAGGCTTCTCAATAATTAGTCTTTCAACGAATATTCTAGAAATAAATAAAAAAAACCTTGTAATGTGCTCTTAGATATTTTCATTATCCATTTCCAAAAATATGAGTAGAATAAAGTTTATAAAGTAATACGTAATCAAATTTGGATATCTATAATTAAATAAAATTTGCCTGATGTTGTTGATTATAGAGTTGAGAATAATATCTCTTAATTCCAAAACACTATGCCTCAATAATTTAGCAAAAAGCTAATAACTTTCTTTTCTGATTTCATAGAATTTCTGTCTATCTATAACCATATTGGTAAAATTGTAATTTATCATCCAAGGAACTGCTATCACAAAGGCGTTTACTACGGAGACATCTATTTGTTAAATTCCGTCTTCATTTGTATTTATAAATTTGGCACAAATACTTCGATAATTGTTCTCGTTTTTACCATATAAATAGGAAAATATGTCATTCTGATTACTTATTTAATTTACCTGTAAATTCAATCCAATTATTTTTCGTTCAAATATGTTGATATTCATGGAGGGTAGATTTTTGAAATCCTCAATCATATCAATCTAATTAATAAAAATTAGTTTTTATAAATATACATGAGTGACTTAGAAAGGGTCTTGTAGTCTAATACTTTTGGGGTAAGCAGCTAAAACAATATTTCTAATTTGGATGAAGTTATCTGGAATTTCTTCACAGAAAGAATAAGCATATTCACTCAAAAAGTCGGGAAAATCATGCAACAATACCAACATGACTCTAAATACTCCCATGTAGAATTACAAAAAACTTTAAGATGTTTTAATATCGTTGTTTTATTTGAAAAATTTAAAAAGACATAAAAGCAATTAATGGAAATCCAACCACATTTCTTAATTTTAAAGTATATTTGGCATGAAATATTTGTTTGATAATAATTCCAACCAAGCAAAAGCAAATCCTGGGTATTTAAGAGGCTGGATTGTGTTGAAAAGTTTCAAATAAACTTAAAATACATCTTGTATTTCTGATGTATTGAAAGAGTATTCAGGTCTTTTAATGTCATATATTATATTGAAGAATAATCTGTAATATGGTCTTTGGTTGAAATTAGACTATTAAATTTTCAAAATACTTTTAAAACATCTTATTGCTTGTGGATGACTAATACTACTGATTCAAAAATTCTTTCCAATAAGTCATTTCTATTGAAGTTCACTATTGTTTTCAATAAAATAGTAATTAGTTTTGAAAGTGAATCTATTTCAGAAAAATCAAAATTATCAAAGTTTTAAAACGGACTTTAAATTCTTTTAAATAAATAAAATTAAAATATATTCTTACTCAGAGGATAGAGCACTATTAATTGCTATTTCTGTTACAATCACAAAGAACTTTTATAGATTTTCACTTCCTTTTAAGAAAATTAAATGATCTAAATTTTTAATGTAAGCTGAAATTTATGTCTCAGTTGTAATTTACAGCCATTCTTCAAACTTCTATTGAACAAGCTAGCAAAAACTCTAATCCATTTCTAAAGGCTCTTATTGAGTAAAATCCATTTGTTTTTAATGTAAATTTGCATAAATCTTTTTATAAATAATTATTACTTTTATTTCCTCAAAAAATTAAATACTTTCTTAACAAATATTTTTCAATTTTTTAAGACTTTCCAAAGACAGTTAAAAGTTTTAGAGTACCATTATTTTCTCTTTAAATACTAATTCTTTAATAACTTTAATAAGGCATATTTGTACATTGGGATATCCTTTTTTTATAAAGTTTTCGAACAACTAATTATTAATAAAGAAAATATTAATATTACCTCATCATATTCATTTATCCAAAGCATATTTCTTTTAATCAATTTAAGGAAAATCATAGATTAGAAAATATCTTGATTCTATAGAATTTCATCAGTGATCTTTTCAATAAATATTTTTATTCCATTGGTTGTATCTTTGGAGACATTATTACTTATAACAAAAAGTAATTCTATGAAGTAAGTAGCTTTTTTCATTGAGTTAGGTCTATTAAACAAAATTTAATATATTTAGTTAGTTAGATCAAAAGATAAATCATCTAAATTTTTAAGGGCTTTAATAAACTCCTATTAAAATTTAAAATATTAGTATTTATATACTTGTCCTTTATTAATAAGAATTTAAAATTCTTATAGACCTTGATTATTTTCCATTGTTTCAATTGCTTCTAACTAAATATCAACTTGCTTTAAAACTGTTTATAAATATAATTAACTTAAATTGAATTTTTCAACTACAGCTATTTTATAAGCATCAAATTCTTTTTAAAATTCTGATTTTTGTCTTTATTTAATAAATAATACTCTTAACGAGCTGGACCAAAATCTTCATAAACTCTAAGCTATTCTTAAGTTAAACTTCCGTAATTAGGTCGTAACTAATTTATATTAATATAATATAAATTTAAATTACTTATTCTGGCAGTTACTCGAAAGTTTTGATATAATAATCATCAATATATAATTCTCCTTTTTCTTTAGCTTTTGTAACTTTCTGAATCGTATCTTGAATAGCCTAGTCTTAATAAACATCTTCTAAAGCCTTTTCTATAACAGCTCTTTTTATCAATTAACATCCGAAATCCAAATTATCCAAGCTAGTGCTCTAAATAATATTCTCCTTAGCTTTATCGGACAAATTGTACTTATCGAGACTCTCCTTCAAATGATTCTACAGTGACATTTTCAAAGGGTCTCTACAAGTAACCAACGCCAAAGATCCCGCTAAATTCTATAAGATCAAATTTATTCCCCGTTTAATTGTGGATTCATCGGACTCGGTAGCGAAATCCTTTAGCCCGATTTCTCGAGTGGTTATCATGGCGATTGTTACTGAACGAGAAATCACGGGTGATATTATTTCTTTTATTGCTGATTCTAGCGCTTAAGCAACCATCTTGTTTAAATCTATTTCATCTGATATGTATTGTTGCAAATATTATACGTCTATGTAAATTCCATCAGCCACCTAGAATAAATTCATTTTACTTATTGAGAAATAGATTTGTCCATATGATTATTTATTTCTTTCTTTTCTATTAATATAGGCAGACTATTCGGTACCTTCTCTTATTGACCATTTTGTATAATTTAAGAAGGTTAAAAATAATTTAACTCTATGTCCAAAGTTCTGAAAAGAATATTTATTTCACATCTTAAAGCAAGTTTAAGTTCAAGCTATGATAGTTCAGTCAAAAGTTCAAGAATTCCCTAATTTTATAAAATTTTACTTAAAGCCAAGGGTTATGTAATCTGAAAACTTGGGATTATTTTGCTCCTTCAATTATTCTGCAAACTAAAGGTAATATTTTTTCTAATTTTTAATGTCTAAAAGCATCAACTAACAAGCATTTTACATTTAAAAACTTGATGATGATAGGTTTATTTCTAGCAAGTGTAATTTGGCCCAAAAATGTTCCGATATTTTTCATTAAATTTTTCTCATTTTGTCTTTCTTATTTATTATTGAGAAGATATCTGAGATACAAGTAAGTTTCTTTGATAACTTAGTTATATAAAGTTCTTTTGTTAATTTATTTAAGCAGATTGACGTAGTTGAGTTGCATAGGATTTTATTCCAATGCCGCTCTTCTTTGCACCAGAACTCTTGAAAACCATCTTTAAAATCCTTAGTTTCCTAAGAAAATTGCGATTTCACACGATTTCTCTTCCACATTATTTTATGAAATTTGGTTAAGATGGAATGTGGTTTTATTTCTTATTTCTTCAGAAACCAATTTTTCTAATGATTCTTCTATTTAATCTGGTTCCTCGTAAATTTAAGCTGGAATTTCTTATTTTCTTTATTCGACTTAAGGCTCAATGTGCTTTTAGTTGTAAATTGGATAACTCTGCTGGAAAGGGAATTGTTGAACTGGAACTTAAGGAGTCATTTATCTACATAAATTAATTTATACTAAATTTAATTTGGAAACTATGATAAATTTATGAGTTGCTAAATTTGGGGCTGTTGAACCATTTGGTGTTATATTTTTTAATCAACTTATTGTAATTGAGGAAGAACTTGAGGTTTTATGTCTTATAAGGTCTCCTTTTTTAAAGAAATTTATGCGATTATGTCAGGTTTTTTCTTTTCTTCGGTTTTGGGAAGTTTGTCTTCTTTTTTAATTGCAAGCTGCTATACTTGGACATCATCTAAATCATTATTATAATCAATGAAATTATTTTTCTTTGGTTTTGCCTCACTTTACACCTTATCTTTAACAATATTAACTTATTTTTTAGAATGCAGTTTCATCTAAATTTTAGATAATATTTCTGGGCTTACTTCCAAAACTAAGTTATTTTTTTCAAATTGCTAAAATTAGAATAAACATTATTATTTTTACCAATCTGATGTCATCGAGCATTTCAGGATATTTTTCTTAAAGCACAACAATACTGAATAGTGTTGTGCAAATGCTGGGCCATTCATGAACTCTTTTAACAAATTGTTCTAAAGCCTTTATTCCAAACTCGAATCTTTTGCCTACATATTTTTCCAAAGCATCAGTTACACATCTTAAAGAAATCATCAGTGTTACGCCGTCAATTAATTTTGAGTTTATTAAAGCTCCAAATAATTAACCGGTGGTTTGTAATTCTCTGATTGGATATTGGTTATGGAAACGATATTCATCGAATAGATTAGAAATCATGCCTAATTTTATATTATTTTACAAGCAAAAATTTCTTTTTCGGTTGGGTTTTGGGAATTTTTAAATCTTGTCAACATTTCGACCGACTCGATTATATCCATTCCATCTCTGTATATTTTCTAGAAATAATTATTTGCTTAATACTCCACTTCTTGCTTTAATTATATAAATATTACCACTCCGATATTTTCTGAAGAACTTTCGATTAAAGGATAAAGTTTACAACATTTTTTATATATAATCTATAGTAGAGTTTTATTTTTTACACTAATTTTATCAATGTAATTAACCTAATTTTAATAGTATTTACCAATAAATTTTCAAAAATAATTCCTAGAGTTTCGATAGATAATTGGGCTTTTTCCAAAACAACATCTTGTTAATTCTCTTGTAAATTTTGTTTAATGACATTTTCATCAACATACTTTAGCATTTAGAAAACAAATTAATCTCCCTATAAATAAAACATAATTGTACTTTGACTTTAATTCTTTCGTTGATCCATTAATCGAAATGCAGAAAATCTCTTTTTCCAGCCAAAATTCCCAAAGCAACTGAAAATTCATTATCCTTGGAATTGACAATGGATAGTAAACTATCCTTAATTTCCTACGTGATATCCAAGACCTAAAATAAAATTATAAAACTCTGGACAGATTTAAGAAACTGTTTTCTTTTCTAAAAACCTCAGAAATAGCACTGATCATAAGTTAGGAGTTTATTTTCCATAAATTATCCAAAATGCTAATAGAATTGGCGTGGTTCATTAGATATAGAGGAAATAGTTGCGAAAATACTTCTTCTATCAATGGACCACAGTTTGGTATTTTCAATTAAATTTGAGCAAGCCCAATTGTTAATACATCTGGAAATTTTTACAGAGGGAACTCGAACAACTATTTTATCGGCAAAAATAACTCTCCTTCTGCCAATTCTACCAATATTTCAAGAAATTCTACGCAGGACCAAATTTAAAGAATAGGAGGATTTAGAGTTGAATATTTAAAAAGAGGATTGAAATCCATATTAACTAGTTTTTTAGGAATTTCTTAAAAGGAAACTAATTCTGGTTGTCCACAGGATAACAGATTCTATAAAAAATGAAGTTATGAATGAGGATTTTTCCATTTACCAAATAATATCTACTCTGGAAAGTTGAAGTTCTAAAGCTTTTTTGCCCTTTAAAAAAACTTTAGCAAGAAGGCGAAACTTTTTTTATCTTTGAATTGCAAATTAGGATTATCTATTTTTTTAAAAACATTCGCCCACTATTGTTAAATAAATCAACTTTTAGATTATTGTGAAGTTCTCCACAAGCCTTGATGAAGTTATCAATATTCCAAGACTGTATTTTTTTTTCATTTTTTTCATCTTCAGAAGTAACTTTGGACCAATCATCTTCGATAAAAATAGAAAACTGTTTTTAACCGCCCAGAAGATTTAATTAACACACCTCTATTTGGAGTCCTCTAGAATTTGGTGGTTGTTAGCCATGACCATCGCACACTCGAAAATATCTTCCTCGCTAAAAGGCTGAAATTCACTCATTATTTATGTGAATTGTAAAGATGAAGTAGTTGAATTTTGTAAAAGTTCTTCCATAAGATCAGCTGGAGAAACGTAATAATAAATCTTCTTAAAATGTGCCAAATCTGTCTTATTTATTTGAAATTCTTGATAGTCAGGAATTGTCTTAATACCAAGTAACATTGGAAGACTTTTCAAATGTGCAGATTTTTACATACTATTTGTAGACTCCAATAAAAACTTAAGTTCCTCCGTAAGTTCTTTAAAATAGGAGCTTTTTTGAACTAAATAAAGTATTTTCTAAATCTATAGTTCTGTAAAGACTTAGGGTTTTCCCATTTAGAAATATTCTTGAAGTTTTTCTTTAAGTAGATCATAACCTAAAATTAATAAAATTATACCCACTAACACAATTTCTTAATTATTGCTTTATGCAAGACTAATTCCAATGGTGAACTGCATATTTTAAGGTAATTTGAGGATTATAATGAAATTTTTAACATATTCCTTGATGTGAATTTTTTCGGTAACTTCTTCTATAACCTCAAAAATTAAATAAAAAATAGTAATATTAACTTATGAGAAATAGTTGAGAAAGTTAGATTACAAAGAAAAAGTTGAGAGCTGAGTAAGCAAGAATTAAGCTCTTACTGAGGAGGAACATTTTTCTTTTTGGTTAATATCCTTGAAGTCGAGTGATTCTAGCAGGCAAATGAGTAAGAATCTTTCCCCTTCCCAGCCCGTCATCGAAATTAACTTTTTATCGATAATTTACATTAAGGAGATCATTTTTACTTTGTCTCATTATCTTCTTAGAATTCATCTCCGTCACGATTATCTTTATCTGGTTGAATATTATCTGATTCGCATTGAACCTCTGGTTCTTTAAACACTCCATTTCGAAATTATCACTTCTATTTGATTCATCCATTTTAATTATTATATTTTATTATGATTTTTAAAATTTATATCTATTTAATAGCTATTATCGCTCTATTCTCATTTTTTATTTATAAATATTATAAATTTATTATAAAAAATAATTTATATAAAAATTATAAAATGGTAAAGATCTTTTTTTATCTATTCCTAATTCTTAATTCCACATTTTCCTTTGATAAAAATATTGATTCAAAGCTCAATGAAAATTTGATATCTCAAATTTTAAAAGAGTTAAACGAAAATATAAAACTCGATAATTGGGAATCAAGTATATTTTAATTATAAATAGATTTGGAGCAAATTTATGAAATATATGAAAGTTTGAAATCTTAAAATAAACTAGAAAAATAGACAGAAGATTTTATTTGTTCTAAAAAGTCAAATTAAAATACATTTTAATATATGATAATGAGATCAGATTGTTAAGATTTTAAAATAGATAGCTCATTATAATAAAAAGTTATTTAAAATATTGAAAATCAAAAGAATACATATTTTGCAAGTCTTTTAGGATTAAAAGTTCTATAAGATTAAGAAAGTCAGTTAAAAATATGTAAAACTTATTTAGATTTGGCTTAATAATTAAAACAAGATTAAGTATTTTTTATTTAATTAAGTCATTTGATGTGATATCATAAATAATTGAAATAAATAGAATATGCTTAGATTAATTATAAGATTAAAAAATCAAAGAGAAAATTACTATATCTTTAAACGAAGTTATAAATTAAACTTTTAAAAGAGCATCTAAAATTAACAAGTATACAAAAGCGGTATTTTATATCTAAATTAAGTTTTTTGTAAAAGATTATTTATTAAAATCAAATACTAATATTCTTACTTAATTTTTATTAGCACAAAAAAATTTGAAAAATTAGTAAATTTATGATTAATTATTTGATTTCTTAAATTTTTATGAAAATTTAGACTTTTAAACATTATCTTTTCAAGAAAAAGTTTACGTTTAAAAATTTGTTTGGGAATTAAGAAATCTTTCCTTTTATGAAATTGATAAAAACATCTAGCTTTAATAATTCAAGATACCATATAAAGAAAATGATATCTTCTAAAATTTATTAAACGTTAGAAACATTTAAAAATTATCTTTATTTTAAAACAATAAATTAATTGAAGATCTTGAATTTGATTAAGATAGTGCATCTTTTGCATAAAATTTATAAGCTGGAAATTATGATCTAATCATTAAAGC
>Ga0105051_10004712_pt1 | contig 15637 bp, 23 predicted proteins | sample FRY02_FD_78383 | JGI IMG/M metagenome (GOLD analysis project Ga0105051, IMG submission 78383) | Freshwater microbial communities from Lake Fryxell liftoff mats and glacier meltwater in Antarctica - FRY-02 (megahit assembly) | ecosystem: Environmental > Aquatic > Freshwater > Ice > Glacier... | reverse complement strand
CTGCAGATAAAATTTTGAACACTGAATATTACCAAAAACTCAAAAGAGTTGGTAACAAGGTAGCTAAAAAATACTTGGCTCATCCTAATGAACAAGGTATTGCTAAAGGTATTCCTATGAAATTCTTACCTCTGTTTTATCAATTTTCAAAGAAGGTAAAACCTTTACGAATAAGATATAGAGGTGCTTCAAAAGGACAGTATTCAAGGCCATCATCTTTTGCCCACAAAGCTTACGCTGATAACTTTGCCATTTATTACAGATGAAAATAGACACTTATTTAAAATGGTTTGCCACCTTTCTATTAATCATAGGTTGTGGTTTTACATCATTTAACATATACCCATTAGGGCCAGCAATAACAGGTGTTGGTGGAGTATTTTGGTTAATCGTTAGCATTATGTGGAAAGAGTGGTCGTTGATCGTAACAAACGCTACTCTATTAAGCGTCAACGCTTTTGGATTAATTTATACCTATTATATAATTTAGAGTTACCCCTTAGAGGGTTGTTTCTTCCCACCGTGGTAGTTAAGTGCTACGGTGGGTTTTTTATATCCGATTTCAAAAATTTGATATAAATATATAAACTAATTAAATTAAGAGGTGTATATGGAAACTAGACCAATCTTAATTTTGTTTTTATTCCTAGTTGTTGTTCTTTGCAGCTTCTTATATACTCACTTTGAGGAAAAAAGAAAACAAAATAAAATAGAAAAAAAAGTAAAACACATTACTATGACATTAACTCAAAAAAGGTTAATGTTAGTTCAACAAAGAGCTAGGAGAAAGAAATGGCTATTGCAAAGAAAGTAACGTTACAGTCTTTACAAGCAAAGGCTCCTAAAGTTCCGCCTAGCACTTGTTCTAACATTGATAATCTTATTAGTCTGGTTGAGGATGCTAGAAAGTTGCCTGTAGGAAAGTTAACTAAATTTTGTAAGGGTATGGAGAGATTAAGAACCTCTAATGACCTACTAAGAGATAGTGGTATTTACTGGTACGAGAATTGTAAGGAACTGGTTGCCAAAAAGAAGTAATTATGTTATACTTTAGGTATGAAGAATATAAGAATTATTAAAACCGGCATTAACGTGGCACCTATTCTCCAAGATATAGAAAAATATCCTGAAGATTGGGGTAATGTAGGCCGTATGAAAGGTATCGATAGACAAGACCCTCATACTCGTTTAGTTACATCAGGTGTATTACAATTAGTTATGGGTGGAGTTTCTACTCCAGATGAATTTATAGGTGATACCGAGATTTGTGTTCCTACCGAAGCTACGACTCGACATATTGCAATTCAACAATGGCTAATGGAAAATTCTTTACGACCTGGTCGTTGTGCCTTTTTACGAACACCTGTAGGAGAGATTACAGGTAAACATATAGACAAAGGTAAGTATTACCTAACCAAAGATCGGTATCATTTATCTATCAGTGGCAGGTATCGGTATACTGTTTGGGATAATGGCGATGATGACAGTACCAAAGAGATCATTGATGTGGAACCAGGTACCTTCTTTTGGTTCAATAATAAAAAAAATCATATGGCAGAAAACATAGGACAGGTAGAACGTATAGCCTTTATCTTTGATGTTGCTATATCGAACACCAACCCCTAAATCCTCATAGTATCATTTCCGATTTTCCACCGTTTCCTGAAAAACAAATTCCGTTCCACAATAATGACAATGGGCCGAACACTCACCATTCAAACCTTCCTTTAAGGTGTAATACACCAAAGGGTGTTCACCGTCACCATCACATGAAATAGTAGTCCTATGTACTACCACTGGACCATGGAGCTGGTTCCTGAAGGTTGCTACACCCTTATGTATAAGTCCTCTGTCCTTCATCTGTGTTTGTCCATACGTACTATGTATCCAAGTTATACTGAAAGATAAACGACTTTGGCCTACTCAAAAAATACCAGGAAATTTAAAAGGTCACTGGTAGTAGGAAACGACTTCCAGTTGTCTAAGAAGGATCCAAGGAAATTTTTTCAAGTAAGGCCATCTATAGCGTATAGTAAATGAGTAATTATAGTTTAGCCCCAGCTTCTTCCAGCTTAACGGCCCACCCTCTATGGGTTTAGGTCTATCGTACTACCTCTGTGTATCACTGCACCTGTTGTGTTACTTGTCTTGGCGCCCTCTACGTTTTCTATAATACTACCTGCAACGGCTACTGTGTAATTGCCTCCTACTTTAAGATTGTAATCACCGCCAGCATTCATATTAATCTTACCTGTTACGGTGTTTAGATTAATATCTCCGTTGTCCACTTGTATATTTACATTGGCGTTTGGCCCTATCTGAATATCGTAATGGTTATTGGCCTCACCATTTTTGTTAATGAATACCTTAGAGTGGCCAGATATGGTTACATCCGAATCTCCTTGTATATAATGGCCAGTTGTTCCACTGGTTAAGGTATAATGGCCGCCTTTAATGATTTCTGTTTTAGTTCCGTCGGGGCTTATTTCATAAGAGGTGCCTGTTCGGTGGGCCTCGTAGATTCTTTCGTGGCCAAGGGTATCGTCAAACTCTCGTAGATGGCCTGATTCGCTTTCGTATACGTGATTGTAAGGATAGACGGCCGCATAAGGAATCTCTGGCTGATTCCATAATGTACCATCTGAAGCGGTCGTTATAGTTCCATCTGCGGAAGTAAAGGCATTGGTATCGGCCGTTGGGACGCCAGTAATCCTTGTTGCTTGTCGTAGTAACAGAGGCAAAGACGGAGCTTCCTCTGAATTAACGGCCAGTCTATTCACGTCTGGCTCATTAATATATTTCGGATAAATGCCGCTAGGATCAAAAAAACCTTTAGAACGATTGGCCAACTCTATGGCATAACCAGGTAAACTACCCATTATCACCGGCTCTTGCATAAGTTCGCCATCTCTAAAGAAACCAAACACCCAACTTCCCTCCACTAATCCCGTAGAAGACTGGCCAATGCCAGATATTCCACTGGCCGTAATAGGTAATACACAGAGAGCCCAAGGTAAGTCCGTTGTAGGCAATATAGTTTTATCGGCCGTATGTACACCGACAACCCTTACTTTAACTCGGCCTGTTTTCAAAGGGTCGTTTCGATCCTCGACAACGCCGTTAAACCAGGTAAAGCCGTTTCTCCCTAAAAAGTTTTCGTTCATCTTTTGTTTTCTTTCTTTAGCTCGTTCTTTAATAACACGTCAGCACACGCTATTTCCTACTATTTACCGCAAACTCACGCAAAGGGCCTCCTCACCTATTCCTCTTGGTTATCCCCATAATAAACCCTTGTCTTATTTAACTTTATTAGGTCGCAAGGCTGACTTGATCCTAGAGCAAATCTCTCGTATCAGTTCTTTCCTACCCTTAAAGAAATACGTTAATTGAAGTTCATATAACATATCTGTCAATCTATTCATTGGTGTCCTTCTTTGGTTTCTCACAGTGTCCACAGCATTTGTCCGTTCCACAGTATGGATGGAGCATTCTCGCTATGGCCTCCTTGATGATGTTTATCAGTTTTTTCATTGTTTGTGTTGCCTTACGTTGTCTTATAGTTTATATAGGTTGTCTGTAAATTCTTTTCTCTCATAAGCTCTGGTGATTGGCCAGCTCTCGGAAGCGTCGGAAATATCGGACCTATTTAAAGCTTGTACTTAGACCTCCATAGAGTATTTTATCAAATTCGTATATATCTATAATTCCTTCTTCTATCTTTTCTCTACCAATAAAGGTATCGTTGATTTCTTGTGGATACGGTCTACGTACACTATCTTTATGGCATTCTAATACCATTAGATGTTTTTTGTTAGCCTGATTAATTTGATGTCTTACGGTAGTCACAAGGTATCGGCCGGATAGGTAAATATCATTATCATTTTGTTCACCTGCAACTTTACTTTCATAAGATGGATGTTCATAGGTGATAATATCTCCTGCTTGTATACCTGTAAACCCGTTCACGGTCAAGGTTAATTTAAAGGTCGCAAAGGCGGATCGTTGACTCAATCTTCTTTGAAGTATGTTATGAGGATCCGGTGTTTCTATATTGGAACCATATATGTTTTGAGTATTCGAATGTACATAGATGGTGCCATCAGGATATTCGGATAAACTCTTACCATTTCGGACATACTTTGGCAATATACCTTTTTCTGTTTCTTTACTTCCTGTTCTATCGGTTTCAGTATGAAACATTTTACCATATTCATCTTCGTAGTTAAAATTTTGTTCGGTAATGGTTTTGTAAAACTGGTCGTGGGTAATCAGTTTGTTTGCGTACACACCATTTCGTAAATTCTTTAGTTGGTCAAACTGATCGGATACTTTGTAATCAATGGCAATCTGCATTTCATTTCGTATATCTTTTTCACCTCTGCCATCTGATATATTGGCAGGCTTAGGTCTAAATCTTGCAGCAGCAGGCCTAGCCGTATTACTTTCTACTGCTAACATACTTTCTAAAGACTTGTAATTAAACCCTCTATTTGTTTCATAGAAGTAATAGCCTGCATTATGAAACTTGCTTGATATAGTATTTTTGGATAACTTGTCTATGCAATCAAAAGGTTTATTTCTACCAAATACAAATTTGTTTAATCCAATAGCTGGTTCGTAATAGAAATTCTTATTAGAACCGAGGTAATATGGATTTTTGGTAATGTCTGCGACCATTAGGTCATAAGACGTGTTCATTGCACTTGCAACACTGGCTGTTTCGTTATCAATCATCTCTTTACTGCAAAAATGAATAATATATGCCTGCGACCTTGGGCCGGTTGCCACACGATTGGTAATCTTGTATATGTACATTGGATGTCCTGACTTTTCTGAAAAATCATAACCAAATGGACTTGATGGTGTATAGAGTTTAAATCCTAATCGTTCATTGCCGGTTAAAGGTAATTTACCTACGATATTCTGCGTATCAACAACAAATAAGTTGCCAGAGAGCGTTTTATTGTATATACTTTCGTAAATATTAACTTCTGCGACTAGAGAATCAATACCAATTTTGTCTGGTTCCGAATCATCTGTACCTGAACGGTACGAGATAAGATTTATATCTGTAAGGTAGTATTGACCTGGCCGTGTGAGAACACTCGAGTCAAGAGTATTATATAAACTCATATTATTAATCCGCCATTAGGGTTTCAAATTCTTCTAATAATACAGGCAAGTAAGCTGCATTTAATAATTTGATTTGTCTTTTTTGATCTTGTAATCTTTCTTCATATTCTCTATTCGTAACAGCCGTAGCACCTGCAACTGTACTGTTAACTTCTATTCTATGTGAGTAATCACTCGGGCCTTCACCTGATTGTTTACCACTCAATTGCGTAATCTCATAATGATGTGCGCCACCGTCATTATTAGGGTATTTTTCTTGTAGATAGGTTTCAAATTCGTATGTGCTTAATGGCCAACCGTAATATCTGTCGGTAATATTATTTGTCATTAGAATAACCCAATGATAATAAGGACTGCCAAAATGCTTTTGTGATGTTATTTCAGGCGTTTCTTTTTCAGGTATATCATAGTAGTCATATAAACTAATATCATTTAAAATTTTTGATTTGACTTTTACTCTACGCATTAAATCAGTAACCAATTTTTCGTTACCACTATTGTCTATGTCGTAAGTACCTTTTGGAAAATATGAAAAATACATTAATATCCTTCAGCCATTGTTTTCTTAGTCATTATTTCTGTTTCAGCAAACATCAATGACATTTTAGTATATACAGGTGCAGCTCCTAGTTCATCACCTGGAAAAGTTGTAAACTTAGAATCATCTCCGTGTGATAAATCCATATTCTTTAATACACATTTGCTAATTCTAGGTATGTACATATTTCTTTTATCCAAATACATAAATGTTAATTGAAATTGCGATGGCACAATAAAATCGTTTCTAGCGCCCAACTCGGGGTGCATATGAAATCTTAATAGTTGCATAATTTTTCTACTACTATCTAATTCACCTCTATTCTTTGGCACGAATTCAAAGTTGTAAGTAAATTCTCTCATTGGTACGCCTTTGAATACCATCTCTACATTATTATTAAATGCTCTGCCTGTTACTTTAGACAATGCACCCTTTAAATCTCCTGCGCCAGGTATTAATGATGTTATCATTTGGCCTGCTTCAGCACCTATCTTGGACATTATTTCAGCAGCTCTAGCACCTAAATCGGTAAAGCTTTTTACACCTGCGATATCGCCTAACATTCCTGTTTCCGTACCTTCATGGTTTACCATATAAGTTGTTTTAATTCCTGGTGGTGTATATAAAACTATTGTATCACTAACTCTACTATGCCTCGAACCTAAAACACCTGCGTTGATACCGGATGAAGTGCCTGATATTCTATCTTCGCCATTTGCAAGTTTAGTATTTCTACCTGTCTTAACACCTTTTTGTAGGTTAGTTGCTATACCATCTGCACCTAATTTTTTTAAGCCTGCACTTGCACCTTTTCTTAAATATTGTCCTATGTCACTGCCTATTGTAGATGTTTCTAAAACATCAATAATAATATAATGACCTGTACCTAAATTCATTACATTTTCGGGATAATACACTTGACCATACTCATATGGATTTTGTTTCATATGAGATGTTGCACTTGTATCATTTAACTCTAATGGAGATTTGTTTAATATTTTAGCTGCAGCTGCATTTGTTTGTGTAGCATTTTTAGCCTTATTGAACAAATTAGCAGCAAATCCTTGGGCGGCACCGACTTGACCAGATACACTACCTACAAGGTTGCTTAAATTCTGTTGAATTATGTTAGATATTTTTGCCATAAATAGTAATGTTATTTAATAATATTTATAAGTGATATAAGATGAGTTATAAAGGTATTTACAAACCAATCAATCCTAAGAAATATGCTGGGAATCCTGATAGAATAGTATATCGTTCTAATTGGGAAAGACGTGTAATGGTCTACTTGGATAAGAACAAGCAAGTTTCTCTATGGGCAAGCGAAGAAGTAAAAATACCTTATCGTTCACCTATTGATTATAAAATACACCACTACTTTCCAGATTTCATTTTCAAACTAGTTGATGGCAGAAAGTTTATGGTTGAAGTAAAACCATACAAACAGTGCTTTCCACCAAAAGCAACTAAAAGAAAAACAGGTAGATTTATGCGTGAACAGTTAGAATATGTAAAGAATCAAGCTAAATGGTCAGCTGCCAGAGCCTATTGTGAACATAATGGATTAGAATTTAAAATCTTTACAGAAAAGGACATAGGTGTATATAATTAGTATAAATATTAGTAATGACTAGTATTTTAGATCCTCTCGTTAATAGACAAGGCGGAACATTGCGATCAGTAGGTTGGTATCGTAATGCTGTTAATTCTATGTCAGGAAGAGTTACTGCTGGCGGGTTGATGAGAAGTGGCAAATTAACTGGTAAACCAAATGTTGGATTATTAAATATGTTTTTTTATGATCCAAAAACAAAAAAGACTTTACCTCACTATGATACGTTCCCATTAGTATTACCTGTCGAAGCATTCCCAGGTGGATTTATAGGACTAAACTTTCATTATTTAAGACCAGGCACAAGATACAGATTATTAGAGGCACTACAAAGATACGCAACAAATAACAAAATGGATAAAACAACAAGATTAGATATTGGTTGGAATAGAATTAAGAATTTATCAATGGTTAAACCAGCAGTTAAAAAATATCTATATGGTCACGTTAGATCAAACTTTTTAAAAATAGATTTAACAGAAGCTGCTGTAGCAATATTCTTACCAGTTGCACAATTTAAAAAAGGAAAACCATATTAATGGCTATACTTAGGGGCGGAAAAAGAATTGGTGGTTTTGATATTCGTGTGGGTATCCCACGTGATCGTTCATTAGACAACGTACAAAGCGATCCTAGATTAAGACAGAAAGCTGGTGGTAATCCTGAAACGACTATTGGTCGTATGCAATCATACGTCAATGAAGCTGAAGGCTTTGCTCGTAAAGCAAGGTTCTATGTTGAGTATTATTTACCAAGAGGTTCTGGTAGTTTAGCAAGTAATAAAACTGCACCTCAAACTTTAAAAGGTTCTAATTATGACAATGATATTACGATAGATGGCATTAATTTATCAACATCTGAACAAGAAGCACTGAATACATTTCCAGATAATGGCCAAATGCAAGGCATACAATCACAAAATGGTAGACGTGTAAGAGCATTTTGTAGTGGTATTAATATGCCAGCAAGAACACTAGAACATAAAGATATTCAACACCACGGTCCTGTTTTCAAACCTGTTTTTAACTATACTACAGGTGAAGTAACAGCAACATTCTACGCTGATAAATTTTTAAGGGAGAGAACATATTTTGAATTGTGGCAATCAGCTGCGTTCAGTAATGAGTCACACAATTTTAATTTCTATGACAACTATGTATCTGACATTAACATATTTCAACTAGGACAATTTGCTAGCAGAAACGAAAGAGATGATATCACTTATGCTGTTAAACTATTTGAGTGTTATCCTAAAGTAATTAGTGATGTTGATTATAGTTATGATAGCAATAACTTACAAACATTTACAGTAACATTTGCATTTAGAAATTGGGTAAATTACTTCTTAGACAAAGCAGGCAATATAGACTTAGGTTCACCTAACTTTAGAGATGTCACTGTTAAGAGTCAATACGGCGCATTAGGTGGAATTATGAATAAATTACCACCTGAATTAAGAAGAGCTGGTAGAGATGTGTTAGAAGGATTAAAAAGACGAGTACCAATTGGTGGTATTACAGGTGGTAGGGCTTTCCCTCCATTTGGTAATTTACCGCCTTTAAACTTATAATTAATATACAAAGGAGATAATTATGTTACCGAAAGTGGAAGTCCCAACATATGAGTTGACACTACCATCCGAAGACAGGAAAATAAAGTTTAGACCATTTCTTGTTAAAGAAGAAAAAATATTATATATCGCACAAGAAACTGGCGACAATAAAGCAATGATACAAGCTTTAAAAGATGTTGTTAACGCTTGTACATTTGATACATTACAGGTAGACCAATTACCTATATTTGATGTTGAATATATTTTTTTACAACTAAGAGCAAAATCAGTTGCTGAAATTGCCAAGTTTAGAACAATATGTCCAGATGATGGTAAGACTTATGCTGAAGCTGAAGTTGATCTAACTAAAGTAGAGGTTCAAGTTGAAGACAATCATACGAATAAAGTTGTTATTGACGAAAAAAGAAATTTAGGTATAGTGTTGAGATATCCTACATTAAAAAATTATGATTTTGTTAGTTCAAAGATAGTTGATACTACTGAAATGGACAATGTGTTTTCAATATTAATTGATTGCATAGATCATATATGGGAAGGCGATAAGATATACCCAGCGAAAGATAGTTCAAAAGACGAAATAAAAGATTTTGTTGAAAGTTTACCGCAAGAAGCTTTTAGTAAAATTAAAATATTCTTTGATACTATGCCGAAACTAAAACATGAAATTGAAGTTACTAATCCTAAAACTGAAAAGGTTAGTAAAGTGATGTTACAAGGAATATCTGATTTTTTCGGATTAGCCTCTCCCACTCAACGTTAGAGGCCTACTTCGAAACTAATTTTGCATTAATGCAACATCATAAATATTCGTTAACGGAAATTGAAAGAATGTTGCCTTGGGAACGTGACGTTTATATATCATTATTAGTCAATTACATTAAAGAAGAAAAAGAAAAAAAAGATAGAGGGTAAGGTAAAATAATATGTTAAATAACGTAAAGAAAACAGGAATAGATACGATTAAGATACTATGGGAGTTTTTCTCAGATGAAATGCCAAGAGTTATGTCAAATTGGAGAATGATTCCAAGATTGATGATGGGACTATATTGTTATGCTTTTTATTCAACTATGAATTGGTTTATGGTACTAGAAAATCCTAATAACGCACAAGCAGGGTTTGTGTCAGTTGTTGTTGGAGCTGGTGCTGCCTGGTTTGGTTTATATGTTAATAGTGGCAAAGTAGAAAAAGCACCAAAAAAAACAGAAAATAACATAGGTTAATAAATGGCAGATAACGATTTTTTAGATGACGATTTAAGTTTAGCTGTAGGCAGAACACCAGAACAACAGTATGGTAAATCTAAAGTTGAAACTATAGGTCAAATTAAAGCATTGAGTGAGTCAGCAGGTAAACCTGTTGGTTCTAAAGAGATTGCTATGGTTTTAAAATCATTATCAAATACTATTGTCAATAGAGTTAATCAAATGTCATTAGAAACTACTAAACAATTTTTACCTATTACATCTTCAATACAACAAGTTAATGACTTAATGAAGTCTAGTAAAGAAGAAGACCAAGAAAGAGCATTTGAATTAATTGATAAATTACAATCAAGATTAGGTATTGATTTAGGTAAATATAGTTCAGAAATAGGTACGGCTGTTGAAAAATTATATACTATGAATAGTCAGCGTAAAGAAGATAAAGCTGATTTGAAAAGAGTACACACTGAAAAACTTGAACAGTTAAAAACCGAGAGAGAAATATTAAGGGAACGTGGTGTCAATACTATCATCAATGAAAAAGAATTAAAACTTGAATTAAGAACCAAACAACAAGAAAGACAAGAATTAAAAGAAATCAGAATACAGGAAAAAGAATTAAAAAGCAGACAAAAAGATTTACAGTTTGAAAAAAAACAAATTCAAAAGGCAGATGAAGTGGATGCCGACAGAGCAGAAAGATTTATAGCAGACCAAGAAAACTTTACAAAAGATCAATTGAAATTAGAAGAAAGAAAAGAAGTAGCTGGTATACAACCAGGCAATAGTGCTCAAGGTTTCTTATCTTCAACATTTGGTGCAGCTGGAGGAGAATTAAAAAACTTTGGGCTTGAATTAAAACAAATTGGCCAAAGTCTTACTGACACATTCAAAGATTTGCCTGACTTATTAGGTGGATTTACTAAAGGTATTGGCACTGCATTAAAAAATTTCAAATCATTAACTCTAGCTATGTTACCAGCAATACTTTCATTTTTAGTTCTTGCAGCTCCATTTATTGCAATTGGTGTTGCTATTGGAGTGTTATTATATAATTTAAAAGCAATTATAGATTGGTTTAGAGAAAGTGCTTTAGGTAAGTTATTAGGTTTAGGTAAGGGCGATACTAAAAAAGAAGAACAAGATAAAAAAGATGGCACAGGTAAATATCAATCCCTTGATGAAGGTTTTGGTAGTGCGTTTGAAGATAATGAAGCTTCTGAAAAGAAAACTACATCTAAAAATATTCAAAAAAACAGCTACCGAAGAATGGCTAGTCCGTTTACAGAACAATCAGATAATGCTATTATTCCTAATAATAATGTTATGCCAATGACAACAGATTATTACGAAGAAAAACGAGCACAAATGCGTGCTAGAGGACAAGTTCCAAGAGGGGAGTTAAATAAAATGAGTACAGACTTAGCAACTGCTCAGACTAAAGGAGCGAATACAAACAATGTTATCGCACCTTCTAATAATATTATCAATACAAACACTACCAACCAATCAATGGGATTAGTTACTAATAATATTGATCCTACATTCTTAAATTTAAATAGAGCTTTAGTTTAAATGGTGGCCATTACTGGCCACCATCAAGTAATATTAGAAAGAGAGATTACTCGTCCTCAGCCAATTTACTAAAGTAGGATAACGTATCGTCATCATCACTAGCTGGAGTAGAGTTATTACTTTTCGCTTCTGCCGTTTTTACTGGAGGGAGTTCAGCACTCTCAACGGTTTCAGTGTTTCTAGTTCCCGTAATCACCTTATTCAGTTTCTCTTTGAGTTCATCATAAGATTTAAAATTACTAGGGTCCAAGAAAGGTTTTAGAGGATATTGTTTTGACCAGATTTCTTTAATCTTATCATCACCATCAGCAATTTCACTTGCCGCCTCAAATTCAGACTTATCATAGTTCCAATAACCATCAACTTTTCTAATTTTTAGTTTAAAGTTTGCACCTTTCCAAAAATCAAATGGGTTAATAGGTTTTTCATCTTCAAATGCCGGTTGCATTGCTTCAGTAATCTTATCAAAAATCTTTTTACCAAATTTGAATAAGAACACTTTGCCTTCATTTTCAGGATGTTTAGGATCACTAACGATTAAGATGTTAGAATAGTATGACAATTTTCTTTTTCTCTTACGAGCAATTTCTTTGTCGCTATCAACACCTGTATTCCATAGTCTTGTATTTTCTTCACTAACAGGATCTTTTTGATTAAGAGTTGTTAATGAGTTTTCAATATACCAACCACCTTTATCTTGGAAGGCGTGTGACCAAAGTCTAGTCCAAGGCATTTCTTCATCAGCAGTTGCCGGTAAGAACCTAAGAACAGCATAACCATTACCAGTTTTATCTAGTTCAGGTTTCCAAAGTCTGTCGTCTGTATATTTGTCTTTGTTTGATTTGTTTGAATCCTCGGGGAGGCTCGACTCTAAAGCTTTGGTAAGTTTATCAAAGTTAGAGTGACTTGTTTTTAACGTATTAAAGTCCATATTTTTCCTTTTCGTATTGTTGTATTTGTATTAGCCTGTTTAATCGGCATATTATTATTTATAAGACTTCCACGGCTGTTTAACCATTTGTTTAATTCTTTTCTGGTCGGCTTCGGGACTGTCTTAGAAATTTTGTACTCTCTATAACATTCACACCATCTTACGATAGTATCTAACATCTTATAAATCATATTATCAAACATATTGTGTCCAATATATCATATATTGAGTCGGTTGTCAAGCTCTTTTAGAGTGATATATTTAACGTTCTTAAACTCTCTCCATTCATTCACTGGTTCATTGGTTTTGTCACCATCCAGGCCTGTATTGACCTTATAGAAAATAGTATTAGGGTTGTCTTTAAACAATATACTCCACTGCGTTATCCAGTTCTGTGGAGGCGGTTGTTTTGACTCAGGTAGTCTATACTGTAAAGAACCTTTGTATATATTATTTACATTGACTGTATTACTAACTAAATCTTGTCCTATTAAATAGGCCACATCTGGTTTCTCCAGACTACAAGCAACGTAACCTGTTAATGCACCACTAGCCCAACCTATATCTCTATTGTTTGGCATAATCTCATTAAGATTTTTTACTTTATCTTTTTTTATCCAACTTATTTTCGTAACTGTTTGGTCAACCATTTTTTTGAATTTAGTTTTATCTTTTCTTAAAATGGTAGCTAGGCCTGATAGGTTAGCACCGTGCATAACAAATTCGGTACTATCACCTTTTTCATTTATATATTTTAAGTCTGATTCAGTTATCTCTTTTCTATCTTCTGCACTTACACCACTCCATACTAAACTCTCATACATATATTCGGGTACAGTTGTCCAATCTCTAAACCAACATTCGTTATTAGTAGCATATCCGCTATGGTATATTTCGTGCATAATACCGTGGTCTACTGATATCAATACATCTGGAGTAAATTCTCTATAAATTGCATTACAACCATAAACTCTACCTTTTGATTTTAGTTTAGTTAAATCTAAACCTTTACGACTTTCGCCATTACCTATTAAAAAAACATTTTTCATATGTTGTATACCTCACATTATTAAATTTCTTAAAATTATATAAAGGAACATTTGTTCTCAATGACATATCATCACTTTCATTTACTTTGGTAAAAACGATATCAGGATTTGCACTAATAATTTTATCCCATTGATTTCTCCAATTAACATCTGGAGTTTTAATATCTTCTACTGAATAATAATTATTGGTGCCTTTATATAAATTGTTTATGTTGCCTGTGTTACTATCAAAATCAAACCCTATCATATATACCTCTTTAGGTTTACATTGCTCAATGGCAATCCAAGCTGTTGTTGGACCTGTAGACCAACCGTTATCTTTAGCTTGTATATCATCAACACAATTTGCTTTATCTTCTTTAATCCAACTAACATATAGTCCTGAATGATTTAATTTTTTACTAATTGCACTATCAGATTCTTTTTTTTCAATACAACTTTCATAAGTGCCGTATCTGCTCGAATACGAGTGTCCGTGCATAACAAATTCGGTACTATCACCTTTTTCATTCTCAATATGATTTGTAAAATGTTTTTTTAATTCTGTAATTTTTTCATCGGATAGTTTTTGATAAAGCAATCTATCATAATGTTCTTCATTATGTTTTACCCAATTTCTAAACCAACATTCATTATCATAAGCATAACCACTTTGATATATTTCGTGGGATATACCTTGATCAACTGCAACCAATACATCTGGTGCAAAATCTCTATATACAGCATTACAACCATATATCTTGCCGTGAGGTCTTAATTTTTCTAAATCAAAACCTTTTCTACTTTCACCATTACCAATTACAAATACTCTATCCACCATTTACAAATATCTCTTTCAGTATTAATCTAATAGCTGTGTTGTTATATTTAATAAAACCTTTATATTTTTGTAATTTGTTTAGTATATCAGGCCAGACAATTTGTTCTTTAATTTGTTTAGACCATTTTTTACTATATCCAATAGTTTCTTCAAAAACAATGGCAGTTTCAAATGATATTTTTTTGGATAATAACAGGTAAAGAAATCTAGGATGCTGGCCACCAAAAACATTGAAACCATCATTAAAAGAAAAGCGCTTAGCATTAAAATCATCCAGAATATGTAAGCAATCAGCTCGAAAATGGTAATTAAATGCCTCTTGGCGTTTCTTGTAATCCAAATATATATCTTTACCATCATTTTGTAATAAACTGCCCACCCACTTTTTACTGTCGTTAAGGAAGTTTGAAACAAAGAAACCCACGATTTCTTGTTCGTTATATATTTTGCTAAGTTTGTGAAAAAAGTATCTATCATTTCGTTTTGTAAAAGTATCTAATTTATAATTAATTTTTCCTTCATATTTGTGATAGTCATAACTCTTTGATACAAAATGAAGTTTAATTGCTAAATATGTTTTATATACTTCAAACCCTCCATACATAATTATATAGGCAGTTTACCTGTTTTTGGCAACCAGTTTAAAGTCTGTGCCTCTATTGAGATTTTATCTTTTAAATTTTTTGATACTAAAGGTCCTACGGTAGCTGTGTCAATATCATTCTCATTACAATACCACACTACGGCATCCATATAACTTATTTTTTTTTCTCTAACTACGCCTTCTATTGTTTGGTAAAATTCTTTTGAGTTCATTATGATTTATATATCCTATTTGAGTAAAATTTATCTAAAAAGTAATACCACACCCCATTAATACAAGGTTCTATAATTGCGTCTGCTCCTGCAAGAGCCCAACCTGCACCTGTGATTAACCTATTACAAGTCATAGCAATAACTATGTGACCAAGGGTATAAATTACAGCTCTACCCCAACTATACTCTATAAGGGATAGTAGTGTTTTTTTTATACCGTTTTTAAATTCTGACATATACTAATATAACATAGTATAGCCAAAAAGGCAAGCCTTTTACGAGTTATTATTATATTTTTGTGTGAAGTGAGCAAGTACCTTGCCTTTATGGGGACCGTGTTTTACAACAAACCCCGAAGTGCCATTACCATTGATCTCAACTT
>Ga0105051_10004711_pt1 | contig 15639 bp, 19 predicted proteins | sample FRY02_FD_78383 | JGI IMG/M metagenome (GOLD analysis project Ga0105051, IMG submission 78383) | Freshwater microbial communities from Lake Fryxell liftoff mats and glacier meltwater in Antarctica - FRY-02 (megahit assembly) | ecosystem: Environmental > Aquatic > Freshwater > Ice > Glacier... | reverse complement strand
GACATCGTGCAAGACCCTGGCGCTGGTTCGCCGAACTTGATGCTGCACTCTGGTTCTGTATATGTTGTGCCCGTAACAACGACAACGACTGTGCCCGTAACAACGACGACGACTGTGCCCGTAACAACGACGACGACTGTGCCCGTAACAACGACGACGACTGTGCCCGTAACAACGACAACGACTGTGCCCGCGTCGAACGGCAGCAATTCCGTGGGCGGAGGTGCCGGTGCTGGTGCCGGCGGTGCGCCAACTGTGCCACGCCACATGCCAATAGCAACGACAACAACTGTCGCGCGAGGCGGCATAGTCGCGCCACCGGTGGCAGTAGAGCCAATAGCTCGTAGTGGCTCCAACGAAGTTTCCTCACGACTTGTTTCGCCAATTCTCGGCTCGCCGATCCAGTCGCTCGCCACCAACACCGCGATCGTCGCGCTTGCTACCAAGGTCGTCGGCAACAATGTTGTACTCAGAATCAAGGCCCCAGTCGGGGCAACCGTGTATATATATCGTAATGGGGTGTTGGTCAAGACGGTGACGGCGTCACGCTCGGCTTCGATCAAGATTTCGGGAAACGCAAAAGGAAATAGTACGTTCCAGGTAGTTGTTGTTAATAAGACGGGCAAAGTGTCGGCCAGCATTAAAAAGAAAGTCAAGGTCGGCAAGACTGGCAAAGTCACTAAGTATCAGCGCAGTTACAACGCCAAACTGCGCGCCGATCTGCACAGTTAGACGCAACACTATAAACGGCAATAATACAGAATGCCACTACAAATCGAAAGACAATGACGGTACTTGCTTCTACTTTGACGATGAGTGGGCGTGAATTTTCCGCGGCGGCTATTGTTGAAGAATGAGAAGACAGCGACACTGATGATGAAGGCTGAGGTTGGTGGTGTTTTTGGGTAGAGCTAAAATACGTTATGTAACGCCCGTAATGCACGCCAAAACATTGTATAATTGGGCTATATTACATTAATGACAAAGGAGACATGAGGTGAATGTGCCAGACTATCCTGTAGTGCCAAAATCACCGAGACCGCGCCTAATCCGCAATGCGGCGCACTGTCACGCTTGTGACACAGTTATCGAATCCAAGCATCGCCATGATTTTGTTGTCTGTAAATGCCCATACGAATCCGAAACATTCACAGCAGTTGATGGTGGATTAGCGTACTCTCGCCGCGTCGGCGGCATAAATGCGACAGACCTTTGTGAATACGAAGACTAAAGCCGAACAGAAAGTCCAAGCTGAAGAAGACTACCTGAGAGCGCGCACTCACGCGTGGGTTAAATATTTGAAAGCGTGCGGTCCAGCGGGAGTCGAATACCGCGAGACGTGCGCCCAAGCAAAGGCCATATACGATAGGTTGTTGGAAAACATCGGCAACGTAGGAGATAGTGATGAGTGAACCATTGTGATCACAAAACTTATCAAATCAACGAACAATCCGTTTTTGCGAGCGTACGGCAATGTGGCGTCATCGTGGACGATAAAACTACTTGAGCCTGTGTGGATGAATGACAAGCACAACATATTTACATGGCCACTTGCCGCTATCATGAACCACTCGCTAAAATATGCTGATTATTATGAAGTAGTTGATTGGGAATTAGGAGGAGAAAGTGATGAGTGAACCAGTATACAGTGTTGCCAGAGGCCTTGGCCTGATAGACGAACTTGTTGGCGATCCTTATGCGGGGTCGCACGCTGTTGTGAAAGTTGTACACGCTTTGATTGACGAAGTAGAACAACTACAAGGCGAAGTGCACTGGTTGGAGAAAGTGGAAATGCGACTGCTACGGAACGAAATAGAACGACTACAGAAGGAACTAGATATGTGGGAACGCATGTATAAAGAAGTGACGGCGGCACCATGAGCGAAGTAGATATTATTGTTGAACCAAAGACCGATCTAGAGCGTGCACTGGCCAAAGTAAAAGAGATGCATGACAAAATGTGCCAAGCGTATAATGAGGCAGGCAGATTTAACAATGCTCGGTGGAACGCAATTAACGAGTATGACGAGGCACGCAAGCAGACACTGGTGGATGGCAAGTACCCAAAGTACACAGACGGAGACGCTTGGATAGACAGTCTCAGAGGACATCCAAGTTGAGCGCTGAGAATAAAGACGAGCTAATAAAAAATCTGCGTGTCGACGGCATTGAAGCACATTTCCGTCCTGGCAACTCGGAGGTAGTATATTTAATTGTGAAAATGCAGTTCTTCACTGGCGCGTTCGGTGATGCGCGTGATCTGCTTGACGCGGTGACGGCAGTCGAAGCACTCGTGCAGAGAGGCCGAGGAGACGACGAGTGAAAATAGCCATTTATTGTATTGCTTTGAGCGAGGAAAAGTTTGTTGAAGCGTGGCACAATTCAGCAGGAGGCGACGCGGACTATTTGTTAATCGCCGATACTGGCTCAACTGACGCAACTGTAGAAAAAGCCAAAAATCTCGGTATTCACGTCGTGCAGATTGCAGTCTCGCCGTGGAGATTCGATGATGCAAGGAACGCGTCGCTCGCTGTGTTACCAGCGGACATCGATATCTGCATTGCATTGGATATGGATGAAGTGCTGGTCCCAGGGTGGCGCAAGCATCTTGAAAAGATGCCAGTTGGCACAACGCGCCCTAGATACAAATACGTGTGGAGCTGGGGCGCGGACGGAACTGAAGGTCTAGTTTATGGCGGCGACAAGATACATGCAAGAAAAGGTTTCCGTTGGGTACATCCAGTACACGAGGTCATCGCCGCAACGAATGGTGAAGTACAGAATTGGATCCCGCTAGAAATTCATCACCACGCCGACAACACAAAATCCCGCGGGCAGTACATGCCATTGCTTAAAGTCGCTATTACTGAACGCCCTAACGATGACAGAAACGCGCACTACTACGCGCGTGAGCTGTTTTTTGGTGGCATGAACGTGGAAGCCGCTGCCGAATTTAAGCGACATCTTGCTCTGCCAACGGCGCTATGGCGACCAGAGCGCGCTGCATCAATGCGGTATTTGGCTAAGGTGGAACCGCACGAGGCGGAGACATGGCTACTGCGCGCCGCCGCTGAAGCACCAGACTTCAGAGAACCGTGGTATGAGCTTGCGTTTCACTATTACACGCAGGGGGATTGGGAAAACTGTTTGGCCGCAGCTAATAGAGCTTTGGCGATAACTGAAAAGCCGCTTGTGTATATGAATGATGCCGCCGCGTGGGGCTCATTGCCGCACGACATAGCAAGTGTTGCGGCGTGGAACCTTAATCAAAAAGACAATGCCATTAAGCACGTAACAAACGCGCTGAAACACGAACCAAACAACAAGCGAATGCAAGAAAACCTGGCGATGATGCTGCGTTCTACGGCTTAGCGCTTTTTGTTTTAGCGGCTTTGGCCTTAGCCTTAGCCTTTACTACTAGTTTTTTCTCATCACGAACTAGTTTGTCTGCGTGATAGGCGGTGACAGCGTTTGCGCTGGTGCGGCTTCGCCACGAAAAATTACAATCTGCACAACAAACAATTTTCATTGTTGCCCAGCGACCGCCTTCAGGAACATCTTTAACTATGACGCTAAGTCTGCTTGGTCTCGCGCCACAGTGCGGGCAGTTTGGAAATCTTTTTCTTCGGGTCTCTTGCCCGGTGTGTGAAACAGATAATGCACGCCTAAGCTCGGCCTCATCTTTTCCACCCCATACGCCGTGTATCTGTTTGTTCTCAAGAGCCCACTTGAGACACCGCCTACGAACTGGGCACGAGAAGCAGACGTGTACCGCCGCATACTGTTCGTTTGGCAGTTTTGAGAACCAATTGCCTCTGACATCGTTGTATTGTGGAAGAGCACAAGCGGCGTCTTCCATCCAGCCAACGTCACTAAACCCACCAGGCTTTATCATGAAAAATCAATCCACACGGCTGTACATATTTCGTCAACGACGTCGCCAAAGCGCGTTTCCCCGTATTCATCACACGCATGTTCTTCCCACGATCCATCGACCGTGCCCACATATCCGTGTTTTATAGTGGTCTTGTCCGCGTTTTCTAGCTTTTTGAATGCGTCGCCAAGTGAGTAGACGATCCCTTCGCGCTGCAATGCGGATGCAAGAGCTCTTTTGACTATCTCGTTTTCTACGTCAACTGGACCGTGGGTATAGAACACGATTGAAGAGCTATCTACCTTGCTGTAGCCTTCTCCAGACCACTCTTGCCACAGAGTCTCGCCGCTTCGTTTATCTTTCATGCTACAGGGATTGTATCTTGCTCTACGACGCTTTCTAGATACTTTTGTGCAAGAATGCGTACTTTATTTAGAAGTACACTCGGAGAGCTTCTAGGGCACCGAGAAGCGCCTAGCGCTAGTCTACGTATCCGTCCTGATGCGGCCACAGATAGGCGTATGTCTCAGGCGCTGTTCCTGTGTCTTCGGCCCAACCGAACTGAGAGTACCATGTGTAGTTTTTACAAAGAAGAGCTGTCCGGTGCCTAGAGCATAGTTCAGAGTAATACGCAGTGTCTAGCATCCACCTAGGCACTGTCAGCTCTTCGCGCACGCGGCCTAATTCTAGAGCCTTTTCGTACGTGCGGTTAGTTTTATCTAGAAGTGTCGACTTAAAACCCCGACCGCGCCACTCAAAGTACGTTGCGGATATATATGAAACGAGCAGTGTTTCATGTCCACGCCACATTTTTACGACAGGGTGGGCAGACCAGCCCTTTGGCTCGCGGTTGTTCCCTTCTGGATCAAGCTTGCACATAGTCAATAAGCATTGCCAGGCCTCAAGCGTCTGCTTGTGCAGACGCTTATTGTCTAGGTTGCTCGCTGTGAGCTCGAACGACTCAGTGTTAGTGAGAAATGATTGCATAAAGTCTCCTACGTAGTTTGTCAATTATTTACTAAAACTATACCACACGCTCGCTCTACTTTGGCGCTCTACTTTGTTTTTTTGTAGAACGTTTTTTGTACCCAAGGACGCGTGAAGCCTTTGTCAGTGTGGTGTAGATATTCACGATCGCCAATTAGCTCGCCCGCCGGCCCGTTTGGCTCTCCATCCAGCGCTGCTTTTACAGCCTTGCCGATCCACTCGGCTGCTTGGACCGCGACCGCTTTCCGCCAAGTCGCTGATAGCGCAGAGTAATTACGCGCTTCGGCAAATTCCCAGTCGTCAGGGAGGCCTTGAAGCCGCGCGGCCTCCCGGTGAGTAATGCGTCGCATTTCTGTTGGATGCACAACATGATCTAGCGCGGCGCCGGTAAGTACGTGGGCATGAGAATTGCCATCCCACCGGCAGGCATGTGAAAAACCCATATAGTAGTCTTTCCTACGGATTTTCTCTTCCTGCGGCAACCATGACTGCGGGAACTTATCTCCATTTGCAGCAACTGCGGCTTTTAGCGCGTGAGGAATATCCATCATTGGTTTCCAGCCGTCGTTTCCGACGATGTCGAATATCTCATTAATTCGCTGCGTGTCCATATTATTTTTGTTTTGATGGCCATTCACGATACCATCTTTTTTTCGCAGATGAGCAACGTATTTTGACGGTTCACGCCTATACCTCTGCGGTTCCCACATGAGTTCAAGATCCTGTAAGTCCCCAATCACGTCAAGCATCGTTGGAAGCTCGGCGGGGGTTTCAGCGAGTGTGCCAAACGGCATTCCTTTTTCAACCGCAACCCAGAAGTACCGCTGGCGAAACGAAAACCCGCCTACTTGCAAATTATTCATTTTAGTGTGGTGCAAATCGTACTCTTTACCTGACAACTCCTCAACCATATCCCGGTACTGAAGCATAACTTCACGTCCTTGAGTATACGCCTGCGTGACGCATTCAAACACAATCACCTTGGGACGGATTCTCGCTGCATATCGCATAAATGCGCGAGTGTGTTCATGAGCAGCGGCGTCTGGACCGCGTTTATCAGCCCCACTCCAAACTGACCATCCACTACACGGCGGACATCCAACAACCACATCTGCCGCACGATCAGGCCATTCGTCAGGCACATCCGAGAAAAACGACGACCATTGGTTTCCTAAGAGGTGTCGATTAAGTTCCGCAACAGGGTTCCCAAAGTTTAAGGTCCCTGTGCGTGCGACCATCTCGAAGCCAGAGTTTACGAACCCGAGACTAAGAAAACCGGCAAGGCCATTGCAGTCGACGAAAACAGGCTTACTCACTTATGCTACCGTAACACGCACGGTTCGCACGCTAAGGCACTATTACTTAACGGCGCTCTCAATCTTTGACCGAATAAACACAACGGCTCTATATTCATCTCCAGTGCCGTGTTGTGCGATACGGAATTCGGCATCAGACGGCAGCACTGCCGTCGCGTCGTCTGTCAGCTCTGCCCATGCACGGTCTGCTTGGTTTGCTAGTTCTGCGATCGTCATACCAAAAACTTCTAACTCTACTGTGACTCTCATTTTCTCTTCTCCAATACGTGCGGTGAATGCCGAGTGCCGACAAGCATCGGTTCCTCTCCGTCAATACTACGCGTTATCACGTCGCCTTGGCGTATTTCCATTACCTTACAGTGTCTTCCATTATGCAGTTTTCCAGCAGAACCCGCGTATGCGCTGAGTTTCACACGGACAAGGTCACCTTTTTTTAAGTCAGGCATTGAGACGTCCTTCCACATTACTTCGCGACCTTACTCGGACAGCCTAACTCAATGCACGTTTCAACATCGAAATCATCTAATGCACGAGCGCAGACACCACACTTGACTCCAGCATCTTTAACTTTATACCCTTTGAGCTGCCGCTGACGATTGATTTCCATCTTCTTGATGTAGTACTCGTCTAGTTGTTCATCAGTTCCACCGACAGCACAGATGATGTTTGCAACGAAATGTAAGATGTCAACACACTCTTTGACGACAGCATCACGGTTGACATATGGGGCATCATGTTGCCACGGCTTCCACGAGATCTCTTTGCGAACCTCAGCAAGCTCATCATCAATGGCGAGCATGTTCCAGCGCAAATACTCGATGATGCTACGGAGGTTGTCCGGATCATCACCAGCAAACTTGTCGTAGTCGATGTTATATGCGGTTACTTGCAATTCTTTTGTTGTTGCCAGCCACCTATTAAATAAAATTCCCATTATGCCGTTATCTCCTCTACTAATAGATCTACAGCTTTTTCCATACTAGGGATCGTACTAAGGTATTGGTCACGTTGCGTGACCGCGAGTTCGTGTCTGTCAATTATTGACATCTCTTCGATGCCAGCCGCTAGATGATTCCATGCATTACCAATCCGAGATGCTAGTCGCCATTCAGTAGCCACCGGCACGCATGCGTTGAGTGCTTGAACAATCCTAGGTGACCACCACAAGAGCTTGTCATCTGCGAGCCCACTCAGCAAGCCCACAGATGTTGCAATATTTTCTTCAACTTGCGCGTCAGTCCACGCTTTGCTCTGTTTCGCTAGCCGCGCTGGGTACATTAGGTGCCTAGATACGTCGGACATCCACTTAGTCTTAAGATTGTCAGCCACCCAGTAATTTGATTTCGTGCTGTGTATGCTCGTCTTATTTGTAATGCTCAGTGCGTCAATGTTTACCCCCACAAATGATGATCCCATATTTTCTGGTATCCCTGGAGAAGAAAAAATACTCTGGTCTATTGGAAGAGCCGGGTAAATCGTTTTCGGCCACGACTTGCGGAGAAGTATGTCTGCACCGCGCAATACACTCTTCTTATTCGCTGTACGGAACCCAGGGCGTAGTGAGTACAGATCCTTGAATAATTGATCGTTGTTTCGTTCAACTGCCCGGAGACTCGCGTGTATTCTTGCTGGTTCCGGTGCGTCAACGAATAACGTAAGCTTGGTGCTGCCATACATATTGTAAATCAAAGAAAGAATTCCGTAGGACTTGCTTGCCGTTAAGCTCAGAACTGGGGCAACTCCAAGAAGAACCGCGTCGTATTCAGCAACGTCTTTAACTGTCCACACCATCTGCGGATCTTGCCAAACAACATCAATACCGCTAGAAGAAAGTGCCGATGCTATCATTCCAGCAAATGTTGTGTTTTTGGCACTTAGTTTTTGCGAAGACTGCTGCGCGGTCATTCCAGAGAGTAGTATTTTCACAATGAACCAGTGTTCGTGTGTGCCATATACACTGCCGGCACACCAACATCAAATGCCTTAACATCGCAAATGCTAAACGGACTTCGCAATATGGAATTTAAGTGGGTCCCTATCTTCATTTCAGTTTCCTTATCATGCGTGTTCCACGCTGTAGAGAGAATATCATAGGCGATCTCAGTGTCAAATATCACTGGTCCGCACCATACTTTTACAGTGTCATCTATCCATAGATCACGGTCTGTTACTTCAATTCCTTCAACAAATGTAAATGGTTTGCCGTAGTTAAATCTAAGCCTAGTGAACCGTGACGCCTGTTCTCTAGTGACTGATCTAACACCAATAGCATCCATACTGTGGATTCTGCAATTAGTCGCCATAGCCACAACAGCGTCTTGGTCCATTATGTTGTCGCTCATGAGGAGCATTGTTGCACCGCCTCGAGACCTACCCATTCCAACTAAGGTCGCGTGCCCAGGCCCAGACGGTGTCTCTTGCACGTCAATGGTCACCCACCCCGAGTACCTATGCAACGCGTCGCGTATGTCACCGAAATTTTCGTATGACGCAACTACAGTTACATGTGCTGCTCCAGCCGCTGACGCGTACTCAACAGCGTACGCAATGAGAGGTAGTCCGTTTATCTCAAGTAGTGGCTTGTAGAACGGTTTGGCAAGTCCCACCATACGTTGACCACGACCGGCCGCAAGAATGACTGCGTCCATTACCAGTCCTGCTTTGCCCAGATAAACGACCAGCCTGCTGCTGTCGCTGGTGCTTGGCCTTCAATACGATCATCAATGTAGACGCCTGTTGGAGCGAGCTCGCGAAACACACCTTCGCGTTCTTGTGTCGTTGCATTTACAGCCACCAGATTTTTACTATTAAGACCGAGGGCCCAAAGGACGGCCGTGCCTGCCTCTCGAGCGGCACCTGTCACATAGAACACCTGTGTCCCGTTACGTTTCTCGAGCGCCATAAGAATCTCAGCGAAAGGAAGTTTGTTACTTACAGCGGCACCGTTTTTTAGCATTTCAGCGTAAGCCTCTGTCTTCTGCTTGTGTAGTTCAAGAGCAACATCATAAGAACGAACAGCAGATGGCAACCACACATGCCACGGCTGTCCCCACGCTTGTATCGGCATATCAACACCGACAAGCTTGTATGACTCAATCACCATTTCTCGCGAGTTAACGAGAACGCCATCAATATCTGAGCACCACACAGTCATTGCTAGTTCCTCTCTATTGCGTTCTCTAACACTTCAAGCACTCTGTCCATTGCGTCAGGCATTTGCGCTGACACATACGGAATCGCGCGCATCACATGAACAACAGCCCACGACTCGCCTACGACTAAAAGCTGCTCGTTAGTGATGATGCCGGCTATGTCACTGTGCCTATACGCGACAATACCAGTGTTGTATTTAGCGGTTTCCCAGCTATATGCGCTCTGCAGCATTTTTCCAATGTCAACTGCGGGTGAGTCGGGAACCGTTTCTGTAGCAGGAATAGGGTCAATCAAGATGTTGCCGTCTCCTTTACGGTACATGACGTTTTCTGCTGTCGGGTCGCCATGAGAGAGTGCGTGCCGCATCTGGAATGATCCTACCGCCGCCTTTACAGCTTCTTCAAGTATCCGATCTTCGACTACTCTTGAAATTATAGACAACAAATGAGTGTCAATTATCTGCTGCATCTTGCTTTTTAATAGTCGCATTGTGCGTGTCGTTGGTGGCGTCACCGCGGGCTGGATCCACACTTCATTTTGTAGCATCATAAGAGTAGTCGATGGAGCGACGTCATAGTATTCAATGTGCTCTAGCTTTTCCATAATATAGCCGTCTTCAAGAATCTCAGTCACAAATGGAAACACACCATTGCCGTGATCAAAAATCCACTGTCCTTGTTCTCTAGTCTTTCCACGAGGACCGCCACTCTTTGTTACAGTGCCGTTTCCGTTATCGACTATTACGGCCCCTGACAACCCCCTCATGAAAACGCACTTTCAATAAGCACTCTTGCACTTTCACGAGGATCATTGCGTGTGCGCAGAACTTGGCGGTTGTGTCTTGCCATCTCAAAACGCTCAGCGTACGGCACAGACAGACCGTGCTCGAACGCCTCAACAATCTTTGCAATTATCTCAAGGCCTGGTGCTTGTACGAGCTTTGATTGTGTCGGTGACCCCACATACCAATCAAGAACGTGCATCTGAAACTGAGGATCAGATAGATGCCCAGGGACAACACATAACGCCCCCGCGTCTGCTGCCTCGAGCGTAGAGTATTCAACAAGCCCGCGAGCAAACTTGTATCCTGTCAGATTCATATGAACTCTAAACCTCTTTGCGATCGCGGCAGAGTCCACGTAGTTCCCAAGGTACCGAACAAGCGCCTTTCCAGGAATACGAGCATCCCACGGGAAAGGCGTAATAATATTTCCGTCAGTGCCCTTTGTCGGGTCAACTCGAAGTGCGTACCGCTTTGTCTGCGCCTTATAGAAATCACGGAGCTGTTCATACACAACGTATGTCGGCGACGGGCCAAGTCCTACGGAACACGATCCCCATATCTCAACAGTGACGTGCTCCGGCAGCTGCGCTCCAGCAAGCGCTATAACGGGCTGTCCTTTATTATAGATGAATCTTCCAGACGTTCCTACGGTAAATTCGTCGTTTATTGGGTCGTCTATTTCACATTGTGGAATGAACGGCATAGCGCCCTTAACCCATTCCATTGTCTTAAATATTTCGTTGCTGTTATTGACAGAATCGTAGCTCATTGTCACGAGAACCTTCCCGCGTGACGGAGACTCAAGCAATTGTGTAACAAACGGAGTGTCTTTTTCTGAATAGAACGATCCGTGAAGCGACGTCGTCCACGGTGTCTTTGTCTTTCGCAACGCGTCAACATACGCGGGAAGCTCGCCTTTCTCAGCTTTAATGGCTTCCTTGTCATGAAGTGGCACTTTTATTTCTGGAAGAACAATCATGTCGTACGAGTCAAGTGTCTTAACGAGATCCACTGTCTTAACAACTACGTTTGGGGCCTCGCTCCACCAGCGGCCGCCAGGTTTTGGTACTCCCCAAGCAGCTCGAGATTTTCCACTCTTTGTGAACGAAATCACATCACAGTCGTGGCCAAGCTGCGTAAACCCGTGTCGCAATCTAAACGCCCAGGCTGTTGGGCCCTTTACTCCTGGCTCTGGCTCAAGAATTCCTACTCGCATCTATGTCTCCATCATTAAGTATATGTGCAACACTGACCATGTTATCACGGTCTATTAGTAGAAAGCGTGCCTATCTCGTGGATAGACACGCTTCCTACTCGTACTAAACGCTCTGAAAAATCAGAACGGTGCCGGTGGCGGAGCGTCTGTTGTCACCGCCGCTGGTGCCGGTGCGGGTGCTGGTGCAGCAGCTGCTGCTGGTGCAGGGGCCGGCGCAGGGGCCGGTGCAGGGGCTGGTGCAGCCGCTAACGGAGAAGCTGCTGCTGTTGCTGCAGGGATCCCGTAATATGACTGGATCTCATTCTTCTTCTGGCCCTGCCATGTGCGTGAACCGACCTTTGCACGGAACTGCCTGTCCTTCAACGACGCCTCAATTTGGGCGTTGCTTGGGCTCGTGTTGAAATAGTCTTGGCCAAGGCCGAGAGAATTCATCTTGCGGAAGAAGATGCCGAGTGCAGTTGGATTGTCAGTCGAGACAACGAGGTTATCCCAGACGAGGCGCTTCGCGTGTGCTCCGGTTTGAACCTGAGCTTTCAGCGAGAACATTGTCTTGCCGGACTGAGTTACTTTTGCGACAGCTTCGACGACTTTCAAATCGTAATCACCGTCTGGTAATGCATCGAACGTTGCTACGTCTCCTGCATCTTTAATAAGGTCACCCCAATTGAGTGTACTCATTGTGCTTACCTATGCTTTCTTTGTTGTGGTTAATATTTCCGGACGTGGTCCGAACACGATATCAAGCATTCGCTCAATACCGAGATTTTGCTGCTCGACTACTTTGCCGAGTCTTCCTTGAACGCGCTCGCCAGCTTCGTACTGGTTTGTGCGCTCGACGTACATACGACGCGCTTTCTGCGCTGGCTGTGTCGGGTCGCCCGTGAACACGTCCTCGACTGTGATTGCGCCAAGGATGTCGTAGAAGTATGGTGCTTGAATTGCTAGCTGTCCTTGTAGATACGGACGATAGCGTCCATCTTGCCCCTGGCGTGCCATTGCTGTAAGAACTACAGCTTCGAGCGGTGCCGTTGGGTGCATTGTCAAGTCACGTAGATCACGCAACAACGCTCCCATGTGACGAAGTAGCTCGCCCCACTGTTGCATTTGCATCTGATTCGTGCCTGCGATGTTATCCATGCACTTTACTTGAAGCTCAGATACAGAGTCAACAATCAATGACTTAAACTGATGCTGGCCGAGCTGTAGCCACTGGTATGTCTTAATCATAGTGTCGTAGTCGCGAACTTGCACGACACACGTGTCCCAGGTGCCATCAGCAACCGGTGGCGCCTCTCGTAGCGGATCCCAATACTTGACAACGACGGGTAGGAAGCGGTGGCCCCCTTCAACGTCGAGCATCAATCGTGGGTATGGAGCCGTGACGGCAAATGTTGATTTGCCTACCTTAGACTCACCATAAACCATCATGGTCAGTGAACGATGAACTTCTGACATTATTCGTTTCCTTTCGTTTCTTCTGTTTTGTAGTAACCGTACGGGTCGGCGACCGTGTACAGATCTTTTATTGCATGCTCTGCGGCGCTGCCGTCGTCAAACAACGGGCAAACGGCGAAGAATTGACACTTCCATTTGCAATCACGAGTTGGTCGTGGATAGACTGTGCTATAGTGATCCTGTCCTTCGTCTAAGTCTTTGCGTACGCGTAACATATCACGAATGGTCCCCGTAATGCGTGACTCGAATGCACGAAGTGCAAAAGTGTTGTGCCGTACTTCCATTTGATCATAGAACGGTGGTTTAGCGTTGGCTGTACGTTTTACTTTTCTAAGCAGAGTGAATATGCCACCTTCACTTCGCTCGCCTTCTTTGTTCTGCGCTTGCTCAAGAAGCATGTACGTAAGAATCTGCTCGTTCATGTGAGCGGTACTCGCGAACTCAGTGAATGACCCACCAACGGTTTTAAAGTCCCTAAACATTCTCACGCCATCTGCTTTGCGGCGGACTCGCATATCAATCTTGCCTTGCAAAATGACCTGGCCATCGAACATAGGCATCTCGAGAATCTCTTCATTCGAGATTCTTTCGAGCTCGGCGTCAATACCATTCTCTTCCACCCACTGAAGGTATCCTTCAAGCATGATGCGCCCGAGTTCGGCCTCTGCATCCAAATCATTAGTGTCGCGATACGCCTCAATGAGCAGTTGCTTATCTTTTTTGACAAGTGCCGCGTGCGCTTCGAGCAACGGAGTATCGGTGCTGTAGTACATGTCCAGAGCATTGTGGATTCTTGAACCAAGTGCTAGTGCACCTGTCATCGACGTTGTATTTGGCTGCAGCCGCCTGTAGTATGTCAGCCACCATCTACGACGGCAGTCTTTGAACGTTTGGATCTCTGAATTTGAGATCCTGATTGGATACTTAGTCACTATGGCAGGTATCTCATTGTGGTCAATCGTCATTATGCACCAACTTTCTCTGTCTTCAGTATTTTTAGCAATTGAGCCTTATCATGGACTATTTGCTCAAAACTGTCTGCTTTTTGGTCAAGCACATCAATGACGTGCTCCTCTATACTTCCTTCAGTGACATAGTCAATGATGTGGACGCTGTCATGAATCTCACTTCCGATTCTGTGAACGCGGTCCATAGCTTGCTTATGGTCAACAAACGACCAAGGACGCTGAAGCATTACAAGTCTGCGGGCCGCAGTCAGCGTAATACCAACACCGCCAGCCTGCGCCGTGAACAATATCCACTTGATGCGCCCTGATTGGAAAACGTCAACAGCCTTTTGGCGCTCGTCTTCGTCTTGTGCACCAGTAATTAGACCGTGTGGAATCTTTGCATTCGTCATCTCTATGCTAAGCAGGTCGATTAACTGCCGTGAGACAGCGCAGACTGCCACAGAATCATCTCCAAAGTCGCCACTAGAGATGTCATCCATTAACGCGTCAACCTTACATGACGGGCCAATTAGGCGCACTCGTGTTTCTCCAGTTGTTTCGTCCACAGTCATCGTAGCGAACGAACTCGCAAATTGTAGTAATCTCGTCGTCTGCACCAGTGGGCTCGGTGCAAGAACCGCGGATCCGCCTTCAAGTTCAGCAATCATCAACTCACGCATCTGCTTGTACGCCTTTGCCTGCTTCGTTGACATCTCAACATCGCGGCGTTCTCTGACAACTGGCGGCAACCAAGGAAGCACTCTGGCCTTAAGCATTCTGCGCATACGTGGATTCAGTGCCGCGTTGAACTCCTCGGTCATGTGTGGTTTCACACCAATGACAATCATTCCGCCAAACGCGTTCATCATAGTATCAACCATTCGATCGATCCAACGAGTTTTGCTTGGCCACTCTGTTGGCGCTAGCCAGTGAAGAATAGGCCAGAGGTCTAGAACGTTGTTAGCAATGGGGGTACCTGTCAACGCAAAACGGATGTCAGCATCACCGCTTGCTGCCCAGAGCGCGCGAGTCTGTTTGCTTTTAGGGTCCTTACTTCTGTGAATCTCATCTGCAACAACTGCCTTAAAGTCAATCTTGTTCAGTTCTCTAGGCGTCACTTCGCACTGGTTAACTGTGACATTGTCATCAAGGCCACCAGCGTCGACGCAGCGCTTTAGAGCGATTGATCCATACGGTGCGAGACGCGAATGTCCGCGCAACGATTCCCAGTTCATTACGTAGACATCAACATCTTCTGCTTCGAGCTGTTTACGACGTACACCGGCTGAACCTTTAATAACCTGCACACGAACTTCTGGCCACCACATTCGGAACTCTCGTTGCCAGTTCTTTTTGAGAGTGTTTGGGCATACTATTAGCGCTGGGAATACTTCTTCAGTTTTACTAAGGTTCTTGAGAGCGCGAATAGCTTGTGCTGTTTTGCCGAGCCCTGGCTCATCAGCGAGCAAGGCTCTGCGGGCTGTTGAAAGAAACGCGACACCAGCACGCTGGAACGGGAACAGGTCAGTGTCACCGTCATCATACGTGTCTAAGTCTCGTAGAGCGTTCGCGGGGGCAATTCGTGTTGCATTCTCATTTGCCGCCCAAGCTGCAAGTCCCGGCCCAATTACAAGTTCTTTCTTGAATACTGATCGAAGCGCTAAACACGACGACCATGCCAACGGCACTCGCCAAACATTCTCTGCGGAAACCCACGTTGCGCCAGGGATACTCTTGCAGAGCTCTTTGTAGCGCCAAGCTGTGGCAATTCGAATGTGTTGGCCTGAACTGTGAATGTCTACTTCGACTGTCACTTAAACTATCTCCTGTCGTTGCGTAAAATCGATAATAACACGTACTAAGCTAAAATGGCCTTAGTTTACTATTATTTTTACTTAGTATCT
>Ga0105051_10004701_pt1 | contig 15661 bp, 17 predicted proteins | sample FRY02_FD_78383 | JGI IMG/M metagenome (GOLD analysis project Ga0105051, IMG submission 78383) | Freshwater microbial communities from Lake Fryxell liftoff mats and glacier meltwater in Antarctica - FRY-02 (megahit assembly) | ecosystem: Environmental > Aquatic > Freshwater > Ice > Glacier... | reverse complement strand
GTGGTATTTCTAGCAGACTTCATTGCTTTCAAATTTATTAATGCAACACTGTTGCGTTTGAAAACATAATGATTACTTTTGCACCGTTGTCTAACCTAATTAAATTTAAAAAAATGAAGCTGATTTCTCTTATTGTTGTTTTGCTATTATCGTTTAATAGTATGTATTCTCAAAGTGTTGGAATAAATACGAATACACCTAATCCGAAGGCTGTATTAGATCTCGTTCCGCATTTATCTCAACCACAAGGTGTTTTGCTGCCCAGATTAAGTACATCTGAAAGATTAAGCATGAACGCTACACTTACCATCGCTGAAAAAAGCTTATTAGTTTTCGATACAGATGAAGAAAACTTTTTTTGGTGGAATGGAAGTTTGTGGAAAAATCTTTCTTCCAATGGCGTGAACATAATAGGCTCAAATGCTAATAGCTCTTTGACAATATTAACAGTTTCCCCTAGTGTAACTTCGGCACCACTAAATGATATTGTTCAGACTATTACAACCGGAAATGACAATCTAAAATTAAAAATAAGTGGTATGGCCCGATTTAACGCTAATAGCATCGTATACAATAATGTCGATCAACAAGGAATAATTGTGATTCCTGTCATTTTGCAAAGAGCAGAAGATGCCGGTTTTACCATTAATTTGACCGACCTCCAAATTTCTAGATGCACTCCAGTTATTAAAATTGCTGATGCTAGAAATACCACTACTTCTTTTAGAACAATACTACAGGGACCACCATGCACAATTCCGATTGAATATATTGATAATGTCTTACCTAATACAACATATTTTTATCGCTTATTAGTTACCAGAATTTACGGAGCTCAAGCCCCCACGGCAGGAAACATAACTGTTCAAGATAGAAGTTTGAGCATTATCTATTAAAAATTTTTGTCGGTGATTACTTTAAAACAAGTTCTATGCTACCAATCAATTTTAGTGAAATATAAGGGATTTAATAAAATGATACCGGAATCTCATAAGGGGGCAGCTGAATTTGTTAAGAACACAGATGCCAGAAAAACTTAAAAATTGTTAAACAACTCTAAAGAAAACGGTCCATGCAAAAATTCCGATTCATACTCTTCATGTTTTTTTTATTTAATTTCAATATACAAGCCCAAACAGGCCTTGTTATAAAAGGTTCGGAAGAGAGTGTTTCTACTTTATTTGTGGAAAATGGTGTGCACTTATACGTACTTGGGAGTCTCTTAATTGATAGCTCTATAGGCCTTGCGAATTCGGGTAGTGATTTTCTGCAAAATAACGGCACCATACATCTTTTAGGTTCACAGAGCAATTTTACAAACAATGTTGCAAACTTGAAAACATACACCCAAGGTCAGACCAGCGGAGAATTTATCTTCGAATCTGATGATTTAACGCAAGCAATAAATGGAAGCAGTGCTGTAGAGTTTATGAATATGAGAGTGAGTAATTCATACGTTCCACAATTAGAACTTAATCAGAATGTACGTGTAGCTGGAAGTTTAAATCTTCAAGGAGTAATAAATATCAAAGACAATAACCTCACACTGTTACCGAGCGCAACGCTTATTGGCGCACCTTATTCTCCTTCAAACATGATCCAGGCAGATGCTTCGGGAGCGTTTATTCGTTCTGTTGCAGCCGGGAGTGGAACTTATCTTTATCCTATTGGCGATGCCAATGCTGTATATTCTCCAGTTTCATTGGCATTCACTTCAAACGCAACAAGCGGAACTGTGGGAGCAAATCTTAAACCGACCATACATCCTGAAATGAATAATCCAGAAGCGGTAAGTGATTATTTATCTCGCTATTGGGCATTGAGTAATTCTGGACTTTCTACTTATAGTTATACTGCTAATTTTTCCTATGTAAGCTCAGACGTATTCGGTTCGGAGCAAAATATCAAACTTAGCCGATGGGTGAATCCTTGGATTAGTATTGAAGGTAGCACTGCAATTTTAGGGATATTAAATATAACTGAGGTTTTGAATGAAAACACTTTTCCTTTGACAGGAGATTTTACCGGTCGCAGAAGATGCACTGTACCCCAAGCGGGCTTCAGTTACGAGCAATCTAGTGGATTTTCGGTTAATTTTACAAGCACTGTTAATATCGGCAGTGCTTACTTGTGGGACTTCGGAAATGGTAATAGCAGCAACGAGCAAAACCCTGAATTTACTTTCCCTATTGTAGGTAATTATCCAGTTACTTTAGTTATTAGCAACGCCTGTGGCTCCGATACAATTACAACAATAATTATTGTAAATGAATTTGTTTCAGTCGAAGAAATCAACCGGGATGATATATTGATTTACCCGAACCCTACATCAGATTTCTTGTTTATTCAATTTACTGAAAATTTTACTGAAAATCCAGAACTGACTATTTACAATGCCACTGGGCAAATTGTACATATTGAAAAATTAAAACAGATAACCAATACAACCATCAAAGTAGATATGACTCACTTGATTAATGGCTATTATGTTCTAAATTTAAAAGGTAAAAAGCAACATTTGAGTCGTAAAATAATGATGCTGAAATAAAGAGAATGTTTCTTTTAAAAACAAAAGATTATGAAAACACTTCAGAGTAAATTGCAATACTCACAAATACTGAAAATATTCTTCTTTTTTTTATTGATTATACCAACGTTAAGTTTAAATTCACAAGGCCTTACTAATAACGGCTCAATACTTTCGGTCTCTAACGCAGCCTAAATGTATGTGATGGGCAACGTGGTCAATCAAACCGCAGGAGCCAAAATGCAGCACACTTAATTTTACCCAACCGCACCTCTACCCTGCCAACATTGCGGACAAAGGCCTGACAAAGTAAAATTCATTTCACTTACCTTGTAATTTTTTGGCAAATTATATGACGGCTCTACATCTTCAAGACAAGTTACAGACTTACATTTTTGACAACTAAAATGAATATGGTTGTGGTTATGTTTTGTAGAACAAGAATGGCAACTAGCATATTTTACAACACCATCTACATTGACAATTTTATGAATGACACCTTCAACCAACAACCTTTCCAATACACGATAAATTGTAACTCTATCGCAAAGTCCTTCTAGCGACTTCTGAATTTCAGAGTGGGATAACGCTACCAACGAAGAAACAATCAACTCTTGTATTTCTGTTTTTGCCGCGGTCTTTCTTGCTGATTTCATTATTTTTTTAAATTTTAACGCAACATTATTGCATTTGCAAAGATAATGATTACTTTTGCAACATTGTTGCATTAACGCAATATTTTTAAAATTACAAACTCATAAAAAAGTTGAAATTAGCTTACATTTTCAAGACACAGATGTCTTCCATATTTCAACTGGCAACAATGATATTGTCACAAGTTGGAAAAAATATATGCTTATCCGTATCTTTCCCCAAGGTAGTTCCATCTGTATGAGACAGCAGCAATCATAACACGGTCAAACGGGTTTTTAAAGTATCTTCTTTTGAGCTTGTAGCAGAACTCGTTTAGATAATTCTCCAAAAAATCATCGTCTATTCGATGATGAACGTCCAATAGCAGGCTTTTTGCGTTGCTCATGGTCTTGTGAACCCATGGCAGGAGCTTGGAACTTTCTTTTGGGTTTACTGCCTGTGGATGGTGTTCCTGGCTTTTGCCAAGTGCGTTATAGCTGTTGGATCCATCGGAGATCATAGTGCTTCCCTTGGTCACATGACGATTTAGTTTGGGGGTGACCTCTTTCATTTTCAGAGAATGGATGACCTTCATCTTGATGAGTCCCAGCTTCCTGCCCATGCTGTGTCTTTTGAATGACCCGGTATCTTCCACCTTCTTGGACTCTGCCAGTACCAGCACGGTGGTCTGTCTTATGCTGCCCCTGCCCCGTTTCAGAGGATGCTCCTTGACCCGGTCGGGCGATACGGTCTCAAAGAAGCCCTCATCAAGCTCAATCTCAGCCGACAGCTCATACTCATCGTCATGTAACCCCATCACACTGGGGATTTTATGAAGCATTGCCAATATGGGCTCGTACCGTTTACGGCCAAGTTATCGCTGCACCTCTTTGGCCGAGAATGATTTCTTCGAGCTGGTCAACAGATACATGGCAACGAACCAGTATTGGAAGGTCAGTGTACTGTTCTGCATCACTGTTCCGCTTTTGAGCGTGGTGCGTTGTGCACAATCCCTGAATTCCCATTGCTCAAGCTTGCGCTTCCAATAATACTCCGTGCCTCCACATTTCCTACAGGTCATCCCGACCTTTTCACGATAGGTCTTGAAGGCCGTCCAACAGCTTTGCTCATCAGGGTAATGATGATAAAAATCCAATATTCTCATGTCGTTGTTAATTTTGTTTCGACACAAGATTAGGCGGGCTAACCGTAACCTATTTACGGTCTGATGATTTTGGGGAAAGTTGCGGACAAGCATTATTATGAATTTATAATTAATGCATTTTGTCGGACTAAACTAGTTGAATGTTAACCTTAGCGCTTGTAGAAAAACTAAAAACAAGTGAATGGGATGAACTTAAAAGATTCATTCGATTCCGTTTTCCACGAATGCGGGAAGCTGTTTTTAGCGGATTAAAAGTTCTACGGAAAAGCGGCTCAAAAGCCCTTTCCAGAAGAGACATTCACCGAGCTATTTATCCTAATTCGCATTTCAACGACAAGGTTGTCCGTTATCTTCTTACAGACACCAACAAGGTTGTTTTCGAGTATTTGAGTTACAAGCAGCTGAGCAAGCAACCGCAAAAACAACAATCCTTGCTCTTGCAAGAATTGTCGGAGCGGAAGTGTTCGAGAGCGTTCGATAAGACCTATAATCAGGAATTGAACCGTGCCGAAAAATTAGGCCATGTTGATTCCGATGCGTTGCATTATCGCTACGAACTCCTTTCGCTGAAAGCCAAAGAGGAGTTGGGTTCAGGAAAACGTTCTTCGGATATTTTTGAGGAAAGTTCGCTCTTTCTAGACCTCTACTTCGTAGCCAAAAAGCTGCAAATAAGTGCCGAAAAGATTAACCTCAATTTCATTCTGAAGAAGGAATGGAACGATTCTTTTCTCAAGACCATTCTCGAACAGATTGACAACGGGCTTTTTAGTGATAATCCTTACATCAATCTCTATCGACTGATTATTCAAAGCCTCACTGAACCCGAAAACGAATCCGTTTTCGGGAAATTGAAAAGTGAAGTGCCAAAATTGATGGGAAGCCTGTCTGCATCAGAACTTTCGGACCTTTATCAATACCTACTCAACTACTGCATCCGCAGAATTAATGCTGGCAAACTGGCTTTTCAGGATGAGCTTTTGGCTGTCTATCAAAGTGCATTGGAGCATGGTGCATTGCTAACCAACGGTAGCATTTCGCAGTGGGATTTCAAGAATGTTGTAACCATAGCACTCCGAACTGGAAATGTGGATTATGCACGCGAGTTCATCCACGATTAAAAGCAATATCTTCCTAGCTCGGAACGGACAAATGCACTGGCTTACAACTTGGCCAACCTACATTTTTCGGAGAAAAAATACCGCGCAGCAATCAAACAACTGCAAAAAGTGGATCTCGATGATGTTTTTTATCGCTTAGATGCGCGTTCTATTCTACTGAAATCATTTTACGAACTGGATGATTCGGATGCGCTTTTCTATCACGCTACTGCTTTCCGCTCCTTGCTCAATCGAAATAGAAAAATCTCCGATCAACAGCGGAAGTTGTATCTCAATCTTATCAAACACACGATTTCCGTGTCTCGAGCAGCTGGCGATTCTGTAAAACTCAATGCAATCAGGAAACGAATCTCAAAAAACCCGAATGTGGCGGATTTGAACTGGCTGGAAGCTAAAATCAGCGAACTTCAACCTAATACACCATCAACATGAAAACCGTTTACCTCTCTTTTTTAGGAATTATCGGAATCGGATTTGCTGCATTCTTCTTCATAACCCTCGGCCCAATACTTATTGAAAACCCGAACGTAATAGAAGCTTTTAAGGCTAGATACGTGAATCCTTATTCATCTGGGTTTTCTACAGATGCCATCTGCTGTTGGTTTGTGCTTGCGGCTTGGGTGGTTTATGACAAACTTGAAAAAGGGATTAAGCACGGTTGGGTGGCCTTGGCGCTTGGAGTAGTGCCTGGCGTTGCCACCGGTTTTGCACTTTATCTCCTATTGAGGATGCGGCAAAACGACTCAGCCAATCAGGTGTAGCCGTTCTTGAGCGCAAACCGAATCAACCCGGCAATGTTGTGAATGTCGAGTTTGTTCATCAGGTTAGTGCGGTGCGTGTCAACCGTGCGCGGACTGATAAATAGTTTTTCGCCCACCTGTTTGCTGCTCAAGCCTTCCGAAATCAGCGTTAGAATCTCAATTTCTCTTTCGGTCAACTCCATTAGCATTTTTCTCCACCGCTTTGCTAGCCAAGGTCATGGCCACTTCACTAGAAAAAACGGTTTCGTCATTGTGTACCTTTCGGATGGCGGATGCGAGTTCGTCCTGTGCAATGTTCTTCAGCAAGTAGCCATCCGCACCGCAATCGAGCAACTGTTTCGCCATTCCACGCTCGCTGTGCTGTGTGAGGGCAATAACCTTCACCTTCGGATATTCTTTCTTGATTATGCGGGTGGCCTCCATTCCGTTCATTACGGGCATGTCTATGTCCATCAACACAACATCAACGTCAAAAACTTTTAGCAGGTCCAATGCCTTTTGACCGTTTTCGGCCGTGGCCACGCAATCAAAACCCTCCATGTCATCAAGCAGCGCTTTTAGGCCATCAAGTACAATTCGGTGGTCATCAACAAGTATCAATCTAATGTTGCTCATGGCGGTGGAATTCTTATGGTTGCCACAGTTCCTTGGCTTGGGCTTGGTTGGTAGTTCACTTCTCCGTTCATGGCCTTGGCGCGGCTCGAAATGTTCATCAAACCAATGCCATTCCGGCTTTCGATGGAGTCAAATTTAAAGCCCTTTCCGTTGTCTTCTACCACCAGCACTAAATGGCTTTTGGTTCTCAATAATTGAACAGATACAGCTTGGGCCTGAGAATGTTTGATAATGTTGTTCACCAGTTCTTGGCAGATGCGATAAAGACTCACTTCCAACCTCTCAGGAAAACGTTCGCCTTCCATGTTATGATGCTCAAATTCGTAAACAATAGTAGTGCTTCCGAGGCTTTTGTTGAGCATGTCCTCTATCGCAGGAATCAATCCCATATCACTCAACGCACGCGGCATCATTTGATGGCTGATGTTTCTAACCTCAGCAATGGAATCATCGAGCATTGCTTTCGACTCGTTGTATCTTTCCTTCTCCTCCTCAGAAACATCCTTCATCTTAGAAAATCCTTTCTGCAATCTCAGGCTCAGGCCAATTAATGTTTGTACAATTCCATCATGCAAATCCTTGGCAATCCGTTTCCTTTCGTCTTCCGTAGCTTGAATAATGGCTACCAGTCCACGCTCACGTTCTGCAATGATGGCCGCATCTTTTTCGGCCTGCGTTCTTCTTTTATAAACCTGAAAGAGCGCAAAACCGAGAAGCAAGAACGAAATCAGCCCTCCAAGCAATCCAAAAATCCATTTAGTACGATTCTCCAATTTCAATCTAGCTTCAGCTAAAGCCACTTTCTTATCGGCAATTTCTGCGTCCTTTTGTGCAGTTCGGTACTGTGTTTCCAGTTCTTCTACCTGCAAACTTCTTTCAACCGTTACCAAGCTGTCCTTCAGGTTATCGTACTTAATCCAATACGGATAAGCCTCAGCATGGCGGCCTGCTCTGCCAAAAGCACGCGCCTTGGTTCGGAAAACCTTCCACAGAAGCGACATATCCTTGTTTGTATCTGCCAACATTTCGGCAGTATCCAAATAGGCCATCTCATTCTTTGGTTGGTTCAGCTTATGATAGATATCCGAGATATTGTAATAGGTGGACGCATATCCTTCCGAGTTTCCAAGGTCAATCTGTATCCTCAACGCCTTTTGAAAAGCAATAAGAGCGTTCGGATAGTTTCCCATAACGGAATAACAGTCTGCCAGCTCTCGGTAGGCTCGCGAAAGTCCGTAACGGTCATTCACTTGCCCGTATAACGGAATGGCAAGTCGCACGTAATGAATGGCCGAATCGTTGTTGTTGAGGTTAGATTTGGCGAACAGCTGCGATATATTAAGGTAGGTTGCGGCAATTCCTGTTTTGTGATTGATTTTAATTCGGATGTTGAGAGCCTGCCAGTAGTAGCGCATGCTTTTCTCTAGCTGCCCGTCTTCAATAAGAATGAGGCCGATATTATTGTATGTATTCCCTAGCCCAAGCAGGTTGTCTATTCGCTCAAATATCTCTGCAGCGCGTATGTAATGGTCAATGGCCTTTTCCAATTCGCCATTGTTCCAATGGATGAGGCCAATGTTGTTGAGCGCACCGCCTTCTGTTTTCAGGCTTCCCGTTCTCCGAGCTTCTACTAACGCTCGGTTATAGAAATAAAGTGCCGAGTCTGGAATAGACTTGATGTCGTACGCCACACCCATGCGGTTGTAGATGCTGCCGAGCAGTGAATCAACACCTGTCCGTTTGCTTTCGGATAGGGCACGTTTTCCAAAATAAATGGCCGAATCGGGCTGATTAAACACGTAAACCCAAATAAGTGCATTGTGGGTGGTAACATCTGCCTTGCCAGAATGATATACACCCAGCAGACTGTCGGCCTTCGTTTGTGCACAAACCTAACCTGCGATAACTACGAAAAGCAGCACAAGAATGTGCCTAATGTGGGATTGGCGAATCATAATGTGGGTTATGGTTGGCCTTGGAGGTAAAGGAACGGAATCCATTCAAACCATCAACTGATATTAACCAAGTGGCACCCGGATGCTCGCCACCGTTCCCTGTTCGGGACTTGGTTCGTAGTTCACTTCGCCATAAATGGCCTTGGCGCGGCTGCTGATGTTCCTCAATCCGATTCCGTTCTGATTGTTCGGGTTGTCAAACTCAAATCCCTTTCCGTTGTCTTCCACAACCAATACCAAATGCGTTTTTGTTTTGAGTAATTGAACCGAAACCGCCTTGGCCTCCAAATGTTTGATGATGTTGTTGATGAGTTCCTGACAGATTCGGTAAAGCGAGATTTCGATGCTTTCATCAAACCAATCTGTACCAATATTGTGATGCTCAAACTCGTACTGAATGTCGGTTGATTCCAGCGATTTTTCGAGCATATCGGCCAGCGCAGGAATCATTCAGTGGTTTGAAAAGTGCAATGGCCTGAACGGTTTGGCGGAAGCTTGCCTCGCGCTCGCCAAACAGGTGTGTCACAGTGCTAAGTTTGGCTCGGATCTCCGCTTCGGTCTTCAGATTTTCAGATGCCACGGCCTGCTTCAAACCTGCTTCCAGAATGGGTTTGGAGCCGTGCAGATCCGACACCATCTCATCGTAAGGCATCGAAACAATGCTGTCCATATCCGCTTGCGCGAAAAGGGAAGAGAGCAAACCCTGACACGCCTGACATCACGACCCGAAAACCGCATTCTTACAAACGCTCTGACAGGCGTGTCAGTAATCCTGTTTTTGGCTCTTTTGCTTACCAAACCATACAAATATTTTCTGCATCCCTTTGTTGACGGGGCTTTCAGAGGTTTTTGTTTTTACAAGAACAAGTTTGGCACGACCCTAAGCACGGTAATTGCTTACTGTCATTCGTCAAACATTAAATCACAAACAACTAAAAATAAATATTATGGAAGACGCATTCAAAAAATTCTTGTACGCTGGTGTTGATCTAGCTGCAGAAGTATCTACAAAATTCGAAGAGTCGGTAAAAGACCTTATCGAGAAAGGTAAAATCTCTGACGTAGAAGGAAAGAAATTGGTAGACGAACTTTTCGAAAAGACAGAGGCTCGCAAAGAAGAATTCGAAGCGAAGTACAACGAAATCAAAGAAAAAGTTGGCATCATCAAGAAAACAGAAGAAGAAATTCTTGCTGATCTTAAGTCAAAAGTTGCTGATCTTGAAAGCAAAATTGGTAAGGTTTCTACCAAAGCGACACCAAAGGCGGCTGCAACAGCATAGTTAAAAGCATGTTCAGAAGGCCTTAAGTAGGACAACCATTTTAAACGCCCAGACACCTGTCTGGGCGTTTTTTGTTTATTCCGTTGAACATGCTATTTAGTACTTTCGCCTTTCAGCATTCGCTACGGATGATATTCAACGGACAGACCTTTCAAAACATAAATCGAATACGCGAAATTATCGCGGTTCTTATAAAGTATGGCTTTGAGGATATCGTGACTAACTCTACACTTCGAAACTTTGTTTCGGAAAAGGGTCGCATTTCTTGGAAGCGCCAAGGTCAGCCTGTATTTCAATACACGCGCTGGGAAAGGGTTCGAATGGTGTGCGAAGAGTTGGGGCCAACTTTTATCAAGTTGGCGCAGGTTCTGAGTAACCGCCCAGATATGCTTCCGGCTGCGCTTATTGATGAGTTAGAAAAATTACAGGATAATGTTCCTGCCGTTCCTTTTGAGGAAATCAAGGCTACGATTGAGAAAGAAACGGGAAGGAGACTGGAAGAGGTTTTCCAAGCCTTCAACGAAAAGCCATTAGCAACCGCTTCTATTGGACAGGTTCATAAGGCACGATTGCATTCGGGAAAAGAGGTTGTTGTAAAAATACAACGTCCGGGTGTAAAAGACATGGTCTTTCGTGATTTGGCCATTTTGACGGATGGAGTGAACCGTGCGGATCGATACCTCAAAAAGCAAGGTATTCTTAACGCCATGGATATGGTGCGTTCTTTCGAGCGCAGTATGCACAAAGAGCTTGATTATCGTACAGAAGCCCGTAATCTGGAGCGTTTCCGGAACCTGTATAAGGAATACAAGAACTTCATTATTCCAGCTGCTTTCCGTGAATTCAGCACCGAAAAAATGATGGTGATGGAATTTGTTGGTGGTTGCAAAATCTCCGATGTTCCTCAGTTGAAAGCATGGGGTCTAAATCCTGAAAAAGTTGCAGAAAACGGCATGAACATATACCTGACTCAAATATTCGAGTTCGGTATTTTCCATGCTGATCCGCACCCAGGAAACGTACTCGTTCGGAGAGACGGGGTAATCTGCCTTCTTGATTTTGGCATGGTGGGAACGCTGATGCGAAAGGACAAATATGCCTTTGCTGGCATTTTTGTAGGAATGGCCGAGCGCGACCCGACCAAAATGGCGAGCAACTTAAAGGCTCTTGCAATTGACCATGGCATTATTGACATGCGCCAATTGGAGTATGAGCTAAACGAGTTAATTGAAGATTTTGCCTCTCTCAATGTGGATGAAGCTAGCATTGCCGATACCGTAGAGCGACTTCAAAAAATCATGTTTGACCATCAGATACGTGTTCCTGGTGATGTGTTTCTCATTTTCCGTGCCTTTGCCATTTTAGAAGGAATAGGAAAGACCATCCATCCTAATTTCAACACCTACGATTTTATCCGCCCGTACGGTTTAAAGTTGATGAAGGAGAAGTATTCTCCCCAGAATATTTGGATGGATGTGAATCAGCGATTTACATCCATTAACGCGTTTCTAACATCCTTTCCAAAGGATGTGCGCGAGATTCTTGATCAGACCAAAAATGGTAAGATTCATTTTGAGGTGGAGCTACAGGGTTACGGCTACCTGCTCAAAAAAATGGACACCATTGCCAATAGGATGGCAATTACGTTTCTCACTGTAGCATTCATTATCGGTTCTGCCATAACGATGACCGTGGATTGGGGAGACCGTGTGAAATACATCTACGGCCTACCTGAAATAAGCGTTTATGGCCTTTGGTGTGCGGGAATTTTGATGGTGCTCCTCTTCTACTCCATTATCAGAAGGAGTAAGTATAAGTAGGCTGGGTTTAATCAAACACGGCAATTGTAACTCCCTCTGTTTCCGAAGGCCAACTAGGCATGTGCAGTTCTCGGTTATTAAAGTTCAGGTCAATTGTTGGTTGTTGCGCAGTGGGGAAGAAAACATCTACACCCGTTAGAAAGGATGTAAAGCTGAACAGGCCAACTGAGGTTTCGTCTGTTTGACCATTACCATCATCGTAAAGGAAATAGGCAATTGTAGTGTTGTCTACTGATGCAAATTCCTGAGTGCTTAAATTGTATCCTCCGGCTGTCATTTGATCTCGGTTATAGATAACCGCTTGGCTTGAGGTGAAGGAGATTACAACGGCCTGATTATCATCCTCAGGTAAGCTTGCAAGTAGTGTGCCCGCCAACGAGCTTGCGGGCGGAAACGCGCGCAAATAAACCAGCGCATCAGATGTTAAGAACGGCTCGCGATAGTAATGAAGTTTGCGGTCGGCAGCATTGGCAGATACAACTTCAAACTCGTAATGAACACTTTCCTTCGCACTAAAACCGCCCCACTTGCCTTCCGTGCTGGTGCTATATGTATAGGATGGTTGTGTATTCAATCGTACGCCCGATGCCGTGTTCACTTCGTAAACTTTTACGGTTGCGCCTACCAACGGTTGGTTCTCTCCCAGCGTTAGCACCTTGCCCGAAACGGTTCGTTTGTCGTCCGATGCAATTGTGGTAGCATTTGGTGCTTGACCTCTAAAAAACTTAAACATCTCCGTAAACGTCTCTTCCGATGTGGCTACTTGGTAATGGTCTTTTAGATTTAACGACACATTGGTTGCCCCAGCAATATCGCCACCCGCCACGATGGCATCATAAGGAGAGTAAATATTGAGCGTTGGAACCTCTCCATTCGGTCCTGCGGAACTTGACTGTGGGTTGCTTCCTAAATGAACGTAGTGCGCCACTTTTGATGCTCTTGTCGCATCAGCCAAGTAGTCATAACCCAAGCCGCCTCCAGCGCTATGACCAACAAGTTCGACTTGCGCTGCGCCTGTAACCGACAACACATTATCGATAAAATCATCCAGCGCTTCAACAGAAGATCCTCCACCTAAAGAGTTCCAATCGAACACGTAAGTGCTTGAGCCGCAGTAATTGTTCTGTGCAAATCGCTTCACTTGTCCAGCATACGTGTCTCCTGAGGCTAAAAACCCATGACACATAACCACTGGATTAAAAGATGTATCGCACGCTGCCGTTGGAGAGTCAACCTCCTTCTTACAGGATAAAACGGAGAAGGAAATCAAAAGGAGAGTTAGAATGCTGTTTTTCATGGAGAGTGTTTTTAAGAGATGCTAATATAATTTGATCTGGCTAAAATTAAACACCAAATGACACCATCGCCACCTGAATCCAGCCTATAATGAACCCGATTACTGCCCCTATGAGTTCAATAAACTTGAACTCCTTCTCTAGGAGGCTCATTAGCAGGTCTTCGAGTTTGTCGGAAGATAAATGGTTAACCTTTTCGGCAATCATCTCCTCAATGTTAAACTGCTCTTCAAGATCGCCAAAATAGGCGTTCATAAGGTCTGGAACAGCCGTGTGTACCTCTTCCATTAGCTCTTGCACTATTCTGGCCTTCCGCTTTTCGCTGAGAATGATTCTGCTCAGGGTGGGAAATCGTTTTGGCACTTTAACGGAAAAGAAATCCTCAACCTTGTTTTCTATAATCTGAACGATTGATGCTATATTGTCTGGAGAAATTAACCTGTCTTTAAGGTCTTTAGACGAAAGCAGTTCCTCTGCCACCATCTTTCCCATTTTGTTGGCCACATTCTGCTGGTTTTTGGGAAAAATTCCTTGAAGTTTATACACCCCAAGAATGTTCATTGGCTTCTTTGGGTGAAAAAGCATTTTCACCGCGATGTAGTTGGTAAACCAACCCACCAAAGCTGCTATGAACGGGAGTGTATAAATCATCCAACCAGCCCCCTAAATTCCCCAAAGGGGGACTGAATTAAACGCTGTGGTTTTCTTAAATTTCCTTTTCCTAATTGCATCCGTTTTGTTTTGCCGTTTTCTTGTTTCGTCTGCCTACTCCCCCTTTGGGGGTTGGGGGGTTTTATCCACTTTCAAACGTTCATCCCGATTGGCAATTTCCCAAGCTGTGTGAAAGATGAGCCGTGCGATTTTCTCCATTTTCTGGAACATGATTTTATCAACAGTATCCGTTGTTTGATGGTAATCTTCGTGCACGCCTGTGAAGTAAAAAATGACTGGAATATCGTTTTTGGCAAAGTTGTAATGATCCGAGCGGTAGTAGAATCGGTTAGGGTCTTTCTCGTCATTATAAGTGTAATCGAAGTCGATTCCCGAATAGGTTTCGTTCGTTTTTTCGCTCAGCGCATGCAGTTCGGTACTCAGTTTGTCAGAACCGATGATATAAACGTAGTTTGAATCAGGAGCGTGGTTTTCATCAATCCGCCCAATCATATCTATGTTCAGATCCGCCACCGTGTTCTCTAATGGAAAAACAGGATTATCGGTGTAAAATTCTGATCCGAGCAAGCCTTTTTCCTCGCCTGAAACGGTCATAAAAAGCATACTTCGTTTCGGTCCGTGACCTTCCTTTTTTGCCAATGCAAATGCCTCGGCTAATTCAAGCAGAGAGGTCGTTCCTGAACCATCATCATCTGCTCCATTAAATATATCGTCTCCCTTTTTTCCCAAATGATCATAATGGGAAGTGACAACCACAAGCTCATTCGGTTTTTCCGTTCCTTCCAAATAGGCCAACACGTTTTCGGATGTCAGTTCCTCTCGGTTTTTCTTTACGTCAATAACAATTGGCAGGTCAAAAATATCTTGTGCGTGAGGGGTCTTTTTCTTTGAAATTCCCTTAATCATCTTCTTCCTTAAATCCTTCATCCCTGCACCTTCCACAATCTTGTCCGCCATTTTAGAACTGATAAAAATCAATGGAATTCCAGTTGGCTCAACGGACACATCGCCCAATTGCAGGTCTGGCCGTTTGATGTACCGCCCGAACTGCGAAACGGATGTAGAGAAATTATCATCAATAATGAGCAATGCCTTCACTCCTTTCGCTTGTGCCAGTTCAATTTTCTTGGCCCAGTCCGTTGTCCATTCACTTTTTTCTTTTGTTCCCGTTATCAACGAATTCCCCTTTTTGTCTGTCGGTTCTCCTCCAAGGATCATAACCACTCTGTTCGTTGGTGTGATGTTCTTATAGTCATTGTACTTCTCTGATTCGATGCCGTAACCGTGAAACAGCAACATATCGGTTTCAATTCGCATATCCCCAAACCCAGGGAAGTAATACATGTCTTTTAAAAATTCGAAAGAGTTCCTTCCTACAATCAGTTTCACGGTATCTGGATAAGTCAACTGCAATTTGAACGGCTGGAAATAACCGCCCAGTTTTTCTATCGGCTGATATCCAAAGTCCTGAAACCGCTCCTTTATATACTCGGCCGCTTTCTTTTGCCCTGGCTGTCCCGTTTCACGGCCTTCAAAATCATCCGATGCAATAATTTCTAATCGTGACTTAAGGTCTTTTACCGTGATGGTTTCCGCATATTTAAGTTGCACCGCATCCTTCTGCGCCCAACTTGAAACAGCAATCAGTACCAATGCAAATGTTAGCGTTCTTCTTAACATGGAATGGCAATTTTATCTGCGCGGGTAGCGTGCCTTCCACCTTCAAAATCAGTAGTCAGAAATTTGTCTACACATTCCAACGCCACTTCTGCAGAAATGAATCTGGCTGGAAGCGAAAGAACATTTGCATCGTTGTGCTG
>Ga0105051_10004695_pt1 | contig 15683 bp, 8 predicted proteins | sample FRY02_FD_78383 | JGI IMG/M metagenome (GOLD analysis project Ga0105051, IMG submission 78383) | Freshwater microbial communities from Lake Fryxell liftoff mats and glacier meltwater in Antarctica - FRY-02 (megahit assembly) | ecosystem: Environmental > Aquatic > Freshwater > Ice > Glacier... | reverse complement strand
TCTTGCGAGGGAATCCAACCGGGAGAAGAGTATTTTCGAGCGGTCGGCGAGCTTGGAACCAGAAATGGTTTTTGACATGCCGAGCTTGCCGACCGACTCAACATGTCAAGGGAAAAGCGCAGCTTTCCTCCGTTACATTCCGCTTATTATCAATAGTTTACGACGCTAAGTTGACGCGAATGGACGCGCGCCTTAGAGACTCTAAGAGTACGGCACTATGCCTTTGATGTCCGGGTCTTGCTGAGGGTGTAGTAGCCGGTGGGTCCTGAACCCACGAACTCGATCCGGTCATCAATCGCTCCCAGATCCCGCTTCGCGGTGGCTTTTGACCGGTCGAAGTGTTTCTCGATGTCCACCCGCCGAAGTTTCCTTCCCTCCCCAAGCTGGGCAAGGATCCAAGCTTGGCGTTCCTCGCCACTGAGGCCTTCATCGTCAACGATCTGCGCTCCACGAACCTCCTGCCGGTCCCGGACTGTCAGGGCCGGATTGAGCTGATACCCAGCCTTACCGGTCATGATGACGGTTTCGCGGTCGGCGACGAAGCCGGCTTCTTTCAATGCCTCGATGGTCCGGTTCCGAAAGTGGCTGATCGCATCCGCAACACCATTCTGTCCGCGTTCGAGGTTCAGATCGTCAGCGATTTTCTGTCCAGGAAACCCACGCGGCCGGCCGTCGGGCCGAGACTGGTTCAGAAATTTCAGGATCCGCCAGATCACTCCGTTGTCGGCTTTGCACACCTCCACGCCAGCCAGCTCCGCCCGGCCCTCGAAGAAGGTGAGTTCAGCCTCGTCGAGCGGAACCGGTTCGGGCGCGGCAATTGGCTCGCCGTTCGCCTGGGGGCGGGCGGCCTGCTGCGGCGGAAGGTCCCAGCCAACTGGCAAGAGGCGTTTTCGGGCGAAGGCTTTGCCGGAAGCAGTTTTGAGGTAGGCCTCAAAGGCGATGGCGTCGGACTTTTCGCAAAAGCGGCGTAGAAGAGGAGTTTCCAGGGACGTCCTGTCTTAGTGGAGAGATTTTTTCCTTTGTTGTGATCTTCGACCCGGGTTCTGAGGTCAGCAGTGAAGCCGTTGTAGAGACGGTTCGGGTTTTTCTCACTTTGGAGGATGTAGGCGTAGTACATCGTCTGCCGGGAAACCTTGTATCCGGTTCACCACGATTTCAACCCGCTTCAGGCCTCCCGCAACCCATTCTCCGCTCGGGTCAAATGGCGTGCCGTTCGTAGCTCGAACCTCCACCGCCGCAGGCCTTCCAGCCGTTCTTCTCCGCGAAAAGCTCCGAAGGGCATTCTTCGCTCTCATTCTTCGAGCGAAGAATGGCGGACAGGGTGGGATTCGAACCCACGGTGACATTGCTGCCACACACGCTTTCCAGGCGTGCCCATTCGACCACTCTGGCACCTGTCCGTTTTTCCGTCGAAGGGGGCGGGAACCTACCGACCCCCTCCCCCGATGGCAATGCCAATTTCAGCCCCAGGAACCCGGTGCCCCGGCCAATCCCAGGAACCCGGTGCTCCGGTCAACCCCAGGAACCCGGCTCTCCGGCCAACCATGCCTCAGGGCTCTCTCCGGGACCGCGGCCCATTCAGAATCCGTTTACTTCCCGGGCCTCGCTTGACTCCTCCCTCAAGGATACGCCTTCATCAGCTCTTCCGGGGAAAAGGTAGTCTCGCGATCACCGAGCTCCCCACGCACCGCCTCAATCGTCTCTGTCTTCACCGCTCCCTTGCGGTTGTTCCAGGCGTGACGAACAAAGGTGCCGACATCGGCAACTTGGGAATCCGTGACCCCCGGAGCGTGCTTCAGACCCGGCATCGCCGCTGCGGGCGTGTAGTGCTTCCCCTTCACCTCGATCGGCCCCATGAGCCCCTGCAGCAGAATCGCGGCAAGGCGGTTCGGCGAGCCCGTCACCCACTCCGAACCAACCAAGGGTGGCCCCAGCAGCTCCAGCCCCCTGCCATCCGATCCATGGCACGCAATGCAGTTGGCAATGTAAAATTGTTCGCCACGCTCATAGGACTCACGATGTCCTTGATCTCCCGGCGGCTTATAAGCCCCCGCCGTGGTTTTGAGGGTCAGACAATGCTTCAGGTAATTGCGAAACTTCCCGTCGTTGAACTCGTCACCCAGAAGCTCCTGGAACTCCTTCTCCCGTCCCGCCAAACCATTGATGGCAGCTTCGCGAACATACGGCGCGCTGATGTTCTTGCGCAGCACCCTCTTTAACAACTCCAGCGCCTCCACCGATGGCACCCTGCCAAGGCTGGCGGCCAGTTGCCGCTGGATCACCAACTCCGGGCGCTCCGACAGCGTCGTGAATCGTGGCATCAGGGCCACCGCCTCCTCCGCCGGGAGCACTTCCGCCAGACGAATGGCGGCTTCCACGACATAGGAATCCTCGGAGCCCAACGCCGCGGCGATCGCCTTGCCATTGATCGCGCCCAGACCCTCCAGCGTCCAGAGCGCGTGAATCTGACCCAATGGCTTGCTCGGATCGGCAGAAAGCTCGTTCAGAGGAGACACCACGGTGAGATCTCCACCATCAATAATCAACTGCTGGGCCGTGTCCCGCCACCAGCCATTCGCATGAGCGAGGAAGGGCACAAGTTCCGCCGCAGTCTTGCCCAACATCCCGGGTTGTGGACCGCGGGGATTGGCCCGGTGCTTGATCCGATAGATCCGCCCCAAGCGCGGATGGCTCTCCAGATCACGGTGCGCGATGTGCTCCTTGAGATAGCCGGTGATGTAGTGCTTGTGCTGGATGATCCCGTGATAGAGATCGACTAGGTAGAGGGTGCCGTCCGGAGCATTGAAAAGATTGACGGGGCGAAAACGCTCATCGGTGGAGGCGAGAAACTCCCGCTCCCCCATCAGGTGCTCGCCAAAAAGCGCTCCATCCTTGCGCAGCACATGGATCATCCGCACCAGATTCGCGGTCGGCTCACAAAACAGGGCGGTGTTCTGGAACTTCGGGGGAAATTGATCTCCACGGTAAACCACCGGGCCACAGGCCCCCGTCGCCGCTTTCAGATAACCCTCCTCATCAATGTCTCCCTCCCCGCCCCGATTGACACCAGGGGTGATGCGGGCCGGGAAAAGCTTGTCGCGAAACGATAGCCTCGTGCTGTCGTCCCCACCCAACAGATAGTTGGGATTACGCATCAAGGTATTGGGCAAAAGCTGGTCCGCCTTCATGCCGAACCAGTTCTCATTGTAAAAGAGACGTCCATGGTTGTCCTGGGACATCCCCCACTGGCCCCGAAAGCTGGTCTTCTCCTTCACCCACCTGCCATCGATTTCCCGATAACGCGCGTCCGACTTCACATTGTAGATCCAGTTGTCCAAGCCTCGAAGCAGACCATTCGCGCGGTGCTCCACGTTGCCTTCCTGGGTGTAGTGCTCATCGATGACGGTCATCTTCCCCGCCTTGCCGTCGCGGTTCTCCACAAAGTAGAGCTTCTCGTGCCCCCCATAGAGAATTCCGTCCTTGTAGATGGCCAGCGAGCGCGGCTGCACCAGACCGTCGAGAAAAACGCTGCTCTTGTCGTAGAACCCGTCCCCGTCGGTATCTTCGTAAATCGAAATCCGTCCGATGGCCTCCTCCTCACCCTCCCCCGCCACGTTGGGCATGTAGGCCCGCATCTCCACCACCCACATCCGTCCGTTGCCATCAAATCGCACGGCCAAGGGATTCTCCACCTGCGGTTCGTGCACCACCGTGCTGATCTCGAAGTCCTCGTGAAGCACAAAGCTCTTCAAGGCTTCTTTCGGGGTCAGGGCGGGAGCAGGTGGAATGTCCTCAAACGGCACCACATAGGTGTAGCCCTTCTTCTTTTCCGGCGGTGCCTTCTCCACCGGCGGATCGAGCTTCAGGCGCTGAACCCAAACGTTCCGAAACCGCACCGGATTATGATGCCCCTGCAACTTGATCGGCAACGCCTCCGGCCCCTCGTTCTTCCCGACCCCGGTCTTGTTGGCCAGGGCGTGGTCGTCGTGAATGAGCACCTCGTTGTGCATCACCGTGATGCGGGCCTTCTCCGTCTTCTTGTCCCCTTCGAAACGGGCCGCCCGGAACACAATGTCGTAGCTCTGCCACTCGCCGGCCGGCTTGCAGACAATCTTGTCCGGCTTCTTCTGCCGGTAGAGGCTCCCGCAATCACTCGCCTTGTATTCCTCCTCCGGAGTTCCATGGGAATTGAGGATCTGCAGCTCATACCGCTGCTGAATGTAGATTCCCGAGTTGCCGTTCTTCTCTGCCTCAACGTTCGGGACGCTGTTGACATTGAACTCCACGTGCATGCGGAAATCCCCGTAGGTCCCGGGGGTCACCACGCTGTCCCACTCCGGCGAGGCCGTCAGCACTCCATCCTTGAAGACCCACCGGCTCTCCACATCCGACTCCGGGACAAGAATGTGCCCGGCCTCCCCGACCAATTGCACGGCATCCCAGGGACGTTCACCATCGATGAGACCCTTCGTCAGCCCCGCCCCGGGCTCCACAGCCGGCAGGCATGGAGGCAAAAGAATGAGACAGGAAAGGAAGTTTCGGATGTTCATGACGGATCGCTGGTGCATTGCCTTCCCGATTTACTTCGCCCCCTTCTTGAGCCCGACCATCGCATCGCCCATCCCCTTGCCGATCAAGTAAAGCGTTTCCCAGTTTCGGTTCCAGTGGAATTCCTGCCCGGATGGGGACTCCTCCCGCGTCCGCTGATAGTCACGCGTTTCCACCCCGGCGAAATTTCCGATGAACTCGGGATACTTCTTCGCATCACCGGGTGCCAACTGTGCGGTGACGTGCTTCTCGACCTTGGCCCGATAACGATCCGGCAGTTCCCAACCGCCGATTCCGGTGTTCGCGACCACGAACGACAACTTCGGCACACCCAGATCCTTGCGGACATCCTTGATCAAGTTCACCAAATTGCTCTCGTAGGCATCCACCGCCTGTTGGTTGATCCGATCGTTCCAGCCCTGGTGCCAACCAAAGCCGACCAGCTCGTAACCCTTCCCGTCGTAATCCGGATAATACTTTTTCAAGTTTCCCGTGATCTCCTTCACGTGCCTGAGCACCTCCGCATACTGAAATCCCATGTCGCCATCTTTCGCGGGCTTCGGATACTCCGCCGAACTCGGGGAAAGAAAGTTGTGGAACAATGAGCGCCCGCCCCAGGCCGACTTGATCAATAAAACGGGATCTTCGTAGTAGTCACCAACCGCAAACCCGAATCCGCACTCCGGGCCGATGTGCTCTTCGCTGGCCCCGTAGCCCGTCGTCAACCAACCCTCCTGCGCCTTGTCGGGATAGGAAATGTTCACGATCCAAACATCATCGCGCACCACCGGCTTGCCTTCCTTGTCGACGAGCTGGCCGTAGTCCTTGGCATTGCTTTTGACGCAGCTTTCCATCGTGCCTGGAGTTCCCTTGACCTGGCCAAATCCCACCATGTTCGACTGACCCGAGAGGACAAAGACCTTCAGCTTGCCGTTTGCCGGCTCCGTTCCGGCCGCCACCCCCAAAGGCAGGGCCAGGACAAGGCTGAGCATCCATCGATTGAGTGTGTGCCGTGTCGTCATTGTTCGTGTCTGGTAGTGTTGATTCGTTGTTTGAGGACACCGGGGCAGTTACTGAATACTCCGCAGCTCCACCGTTTCCGTCGTGCTCTCAAGCGTCTTGATGAGCTTGCCGAGTCTCTCGATGTGCGCCTGCAGTCCCTTGGCCTCCCGGTGGGCCCGGAGGTCCTTCTCAAGTCGCCGGACCTCCTCGTAGCTCAACTTCCGATAGATGCCGCCGACCTCACTGCGGGCCCGTCCATCCTGATTCTTCAGACCGGCCACCACCGCTGCGCGGAGGGCCTCCCGGTCCACTCCCTCGATGGACTGCCTCAACATCTTTCCAAAGACCGCAAAATTCAGGTAGCGCTGCTCCATCCCGCGCGGATCTTCCGGCGACGGGCCTCTCGCCAAAATTTCAAGCAGTTCGGGCAGGGCCTCCATCGCGGCATCACCGATCTGCGCCAAGGCATCCGCAGCCTTGATCCGCAACCAGAGATCCTCGTGCTTGAGATTTTTTCGCAACGCCGACACCGCAGGCGCACTGGAATTCTTAAGTTGTTCCAAAGCCTGACAAGCACCGTAGCGCTCCTCCAACTGCGGGGAACTCAATAGCGTGGTCAACGCCGGCACTGGATCCCCCCCCCGACGGGCAAGCGCCATGGCCGCCCGCTCACGAACAACGGGAGACCAACTCCCGAGACATCCGAACAGGACCTCCTCACTCAAACTGTCATAGCCGCTGTTGCGATCCTTGTTGGACCACCCCCTCCCCTCCCCGACGAGGACCTTTGCCTCGGCCTGATTGAGTTGAGGGACCTTGCCGGCGTGCTTTCCAGTAAGCCAGATCTTCTTCAACGGCATCGCGTAGGCCAGAAGGTAGGCTCCCGTGCAATCCCAGCCCCGATAACTGTCCTTCTTCGCCAACGGCGGCCCCTGATGCTGGAAGGTTCCATCCCACCGGCGCGCCAGATCAAAGTACCAGGCCCCGAACTCCTCCATCCACGCTCCGCTGGCATGCGGCCCCGACTGCACCACCCCCGGCATCGCCCACAGCAGGTTGAAAAAATTTCCGGTATGACCGGTATCCCGCTCCGCACCATGGGAGGCGACACTCATCCTTGAGAAAAATTCCGCCCCCTCCGGTTCATCCAACAGGTTGAACAACACCGCTGCCATTCCACACTTGCCATTATCCTCGTGCGTCTGGATCCACGGATGGTGATCCCCGTAGGGAACCGCACCTTTGCCAATATAGAAGCGCAACAATCGCGCACTTCGCTCGATGGCCCGAGCTACCTCCGGATCCCCCACCCCGGCCGCACGGGCCATCACCAGGGAAATCGTCAGCGGCACCCCCGGCGCGTTCATCATCCCGTTGCCGACCAGTCGCCCGTCATCCCCCGCGAATTGATGTCCCCACGAGCCAACGATGCTCTGCCCGTTCGCCGCTTCCAGAGCCAGTCGCCGCAGCCCCGGCAGAACCGAGTCGTCACCAGTCGCCATCTTGTATTCCGAGAGCAACATGATCACATAACCGTAGTCCCAGGTCTGCATTCCATCGGCGGAAAAGTCGGCCGCCCAGTGCGCCTCCTTGGCGACCAGCGGCAGATACTTCGCTTCTCCGCTGGCCAACAACGCCAGGGCGTTCAGGGAACGGACGATCGGATTCGGCTTGTATCCGCGTTCCCCGATCAGCTTCTCCAGAGCCCCACATCCACGCTCTAGAATCTGCTTCGATTTGGCGCAATCATACGGCGCGGTGGCACTGTAGGTGCCGAGCACAGGCAGCTTCAACGACACCTTCTCCTGCTTCCCTTCTCTCCAGCGAATCAAGGACAACCCTCCCTTGCCTGCCTCCGATTCGGCGATGGTGAGCGCCTTTCCAAACTCCGTGCGCGGATCATCGGTGAACGCCTTTCCTCCCACCCCCAGCAAGACATCCCCAACCGCGAGAACTCCCTCGGCGGGGGAACCTGCCTCCACTTTGGTAATCGCGATCTGCCTGGCGTCGGAGGTCTCAAGTTTGTCGCTGAACATCCATCCCCGCGCCCCGGTCGCCCCGAGCGTCCAGTCATGCTCGGCCCCGGCGGGAATCCCCCCCCCCTTGGTAAGATCCGGCAGCACCATCTTTCCCTGAGGCGCGGCCAGGGCACAGGGTCCAGACAGAATCACTGCCGCAAACAGGCTGGCGATGACGGATTTGGGGCGGCAAGTGCTTATCATGATGGATTCGAGAACAATACGGATCTGGATCCCCTATCAGTCAGCTCATTCAGGATTTCCTTCGGATTCGGTCAATTCCGGTTGCCGTCTCTCTTCATCCCGGAGGGACCGCGGCAATTCACGGTTTGACTCTCCTCCCACACTCAAAAACTCAACAACACCCCCACATGCGCCTGCGGACCATCCCCACCCTCCAGGGGCCAGCCCACATCGGCGCGGATCTCGCCATGGGTCCCCGTCTGCAAACGGACCCCGGTCCCCACTCCCGTAAAGGACTCCCTGCCGCCCCCGTCGGTCCAGCCCATGCCGTGATCCACAAAGCCCAACAACTGCAGGCGCGTCTCGGAGAGCGCCTCCCCCGGCAAGACGATCCCCGGCGTCCGGATCTCGGTGGAAAGATGATAGCCGGAGTCCGCCAACGCCACCCGCTCGTCGTAACCCCGCACGCTGTCGTGTCCCCCGAAGGCCAGTTGCTCGATCGGCAGCAGCGCCCCGCCCGCCCACTGCGCCTGACCACCAATCCGCAGCGTCCACGCCTCCGGCAAACGCCGCACCCACGCCGCCCGCACCCGCCCGTAAAAATAGTCCGCATCCGCCCCGCTCCGAAACCCCGCGAAGTCCTCATCGTTGTTGTGCGCACTCATCCCCCCCGGACTCCCCACCAGGGAGAGCGAAAGCTGCACCGCATCCATCTCGCTGCGCCGACTCGCCACGTAGTCCAACCGGGCCTGCACCACATCAGCTACCCCGCCGCCCGGCGTGAATCCGCCGAAGACCAGAAAGTTGTCGGTGGTCTTGAACTCCGCTCCGAACGACACTTCCTGCGTGAAGCCATGCCAGCGCGGCAGCTGCATCCCATAGCCCGCCGAAACCTGCCAACTGGTCCCCTCCGCCTCAACGAGGATGCCGTCCGACACACTCGCCGAACGCACCTCCGCCCAGGCCCCGGTGAAGCGGAGAAAATCGTGATGCCGATGCAACGGAATCTCCCAGAGAACGGAGTGCGCCTGAAAGGCCGACACCGAATCGCCCATCGTGAACTGATAGCTCAACAAATGATCCTGTCCGAATCCGTTCCCCCAATTTGCTCCCGCCATCCAACGGTTCCGGCCCACCGCCGGCGTCCCCGTGTTCTCATAGCCCACATAGGCCCGCAGCGGATAACGTTCCTCCAGGGAGTAAAGAATGTCCGCCTCCGCAAACCCGTCCCCCGGCGCCGCATACATCTGCGCGGAGCGGAACGGATTCCGATTCAGCCAGTCCTGTTGCTCCTCCAGCCGACTGCCCCGCAGCAATTCCCCGCGCTCCAACCGCACCGATCCCGCCAACAGTTCGTCATTGAAAAATTGCGATTTCTCCAGCCCCACCACCCCCAGCCTCCCCACCGTCACCTCGATGCGCAAGACCCCGTCCGTCAAGACCTGGTCCGGCACAAAGACCTCCACCACCGGCCGATCATGCTCCTCGTAGTAGGTCACGATGAGATCGGTGATGTCATTCAGCCCGCCCTCCGTCAGTGGCAGACCCGTGAACCCTTGCAGCACCTCCCGCAACGCCTTCTCCTCCGCCAGAGGCTGCCCCTCCTCATCGCTCAACGCGAACCGCAGCAACCGCGCCATCAACACCGCTCCCGTCTCCGGCACAGCATCCACCTGCTCCGCCCCACCGAATGGCAGCCCCTCCCCCACCTGCCGCTCCAACTCCTGCGGCGCGATCCGCGGGTCCAGCTGCGCCACCGCCTCGGCGGCCGACAACAACAGGATCATGGAAAGCGCTCGAAGCATGGGACAGGGTGGCGTTGATGAATGGGGAATGGCCAGCCCTTTCCCTCCGGGGGGGGAAGCAGGAGGACCCCCGATCTTCAAACCGGGGGCCCTCTTGGATGACCTGCAAACCTCTCGGTCTGGTATGTTGGTGACTCCTTCCTGCCGACCCGGTGATGAGATCCTGCCAGACCATGTTCATCTGATCGGCCGACAAGCTGGCGTCCCTTCCCCAACCGCAGTCCCGCGCCACCATTTCCACTTTCTAGAAAAAATAGCCAGGCCCACCCCCCTCACCACCCTCCCCCTCCGCTCCACCGCAAGCCTCCCCAATCCCTCGGTCAGCATTCGGCCTTCCTCCCACCCCCCCACAAAAATTCGAGGCCCCCGGCTGTCGCTCCGGGGGCCTCTGGGTTTTGGTGCGGGACACCCGGAGGTGCCACCGCGTTGTTGTCTGTGCGTCGCTACGGACAAAGATGCACAGCAGATTCCACCTGGAAGAACAGCGCTCCGGGAAGCGGTGCCCCCTTCACCAGCGTCACGGTATCCGCGAAGAGGTCGTCCATCTCCAGACTCCACGTTTGCAGGTCCGGACTCGAGTTCACGGTGTAGGCCCGACGCGGACTCCAGGTACTCCAGCTGAGTTCGACCTCGCCCAGTCCGATGTTCGGAACGACCGAAACGATCTGCAAGCGCTCCAGCGAATCGAAGGGATTGGTGTCGGCGTGATACTCGTCGAGGTCGCTGAACCCATCGCCGTCCGAGTCTCCCCCCGCAGTGAGGACGCCCAGACTCGCGCCCTGTCCATCTCCGGCGAGCATCTCATGCTCCCACGCATCGGCAATGCCGTCCCCGTCGCTGTCCGTGCCTTCATCGACACAGGTCACCACCCCGGCCAGATCGATCCACCCGACATTCGACGAGTAGGCATGGCCACTCAGGGCTCCCGTGCCGAGATCCACCCGCGGCGGACCGACCGGCAGAGCCGGATCGAAGCGAATCCAACCGATATTTGCTCCGTAGGCCCAGCCGGTGAGCCCACCGCTGCCGTCGTGGTTCACACCCCATTCGCCACCGGTCTGGGCGTAGAACACGCCATCCGCCGGGGCTCCGTCTCCGAGGTCGATCCAGCCGACGTTGCCGGCATAAATCTTTCCCCGGAGGAGGTAGGGCTCGAGCGACGCGCCGTCCGGCGTTACCGTGTCCCACTTCCAGTTGGTCCAACCAATGTTGGCTCCGTAGGCGTGGCGGTCGCTGGTGTGAACGGTCGAGTCGGCCAGGGAAACGTGCACACCCATGGTGCTGCCCAGCAGGGCGAGGAGGAGGGTTCTTGTTTTCATGCTTACTGAGTTGTTAGGTTTTCAGTTCTTGGCCCGACCGCTTCCTACATGAAGAAGTTGCTGAACGGATTCCACGGTCCGGGACCGGAGGGGAGGGCCAGCGGCGCCACCCCGCCGCCGCCGGGGCCCGGCGCGAGAAGTGCTCCACCAGCGACCACAATCGGCGCACCCACATTGAACTTCACGTAGTTCTTGATGACCGTGTTGCCGAATCCGGCCAGATCGATGCCGGCCAGAGCATTGGTGTGGCAGGTGTTCTGCTCAATATAGTTGTCGAGGACGGCCCGAATCCCGTGCGCTCCGTTCTTCGATGCCATGCAGTTCACCAGGCGGCAGCTGTCCACCACGTCAAACCCGTCGCCGGGCGAGGGTGAATACGGCGGGGTGGCTTCGAAGAGCATCGTGCCGTTGCTCACCGCCGTGCAGTGGGTGTAGGTGCTGTTGATCGTGGTCAGGAAGCCGTCACTCGCATTCATCGTCGCCGAGCAGTGCAGGTAGCTGGTCGCATCATCCGACAACATCGGCACTTCGTCGTAGTCCGTGATGTCCGAGGGCACATCCGGCATGGCCACGTAGCCCTCGATGTGGTTCTGGCGGCTCGTGCAGTTCGAGAGGACACTCCCGGTCCTGTTCAGGAAACCAGCCGCGAAGTTCTCATGCGCCGAGCAGTTCTCCATGGAGGCCGCCGGACCGGTCTGGTAGCCGTTCCCGAGGTTCATGAAGGAGGTGCAGCCGGAGATGCTCAGCGATTCGGTCCCCACGATCCTCGTCCCCAGGTTGCAGGTCGCCGTGCAGTCCAGCACGCGGCTGGAACGGTCCACCCGGATCCCGTCTCCCCAGATCTCCCGCGCCGTGCTGTTGCTCACCACCGCGCCGAATCCGGCTGCAATCCCGGCGTGCGGCATCGGGCCGCCTCCCTCCAGGTCATTGCCCCGCACGATGCAGTTGTGCACCGTCGATTGCGCTCCCACCTCGATCGCAAAGGTCATCGCCCGGTCCACATTCATGTCACGACCCGAACAATAGTCCCCCAGCGTCACGCCGCTGCTCCAGGGACCGGTGATGAAACCATTGCGCACATGCACCCGCTCGACGGCACCCATCGGTCCGGGTCCCACCGAAATGGCCGGCCCGACAGGACCCAGCGTGTTGATCATCGTGTAGCCGCGGAGATCGATCGTCACGTTGGGAGAGAGAACCAGGATCGGCTTATCGACCAGATTCTCGGTGAGGTAGTAGTGGCCGGGAACGGTGATCGTGAAGGTGCCCAGCGCTCCATTCAAATCGGGCAGGTCCGCGTCATTGCTCGGCAACGGTTGACCGGGATCGGTTTGCGTCAGGGACTTCATATTCGGCGTCGGATCACCGAAGGCATCGAAGGCGACATCGCCAAGAGGCAGACTGCCGACGGGCGGAGGAGTCAGATCGCCCTGCGCCAGCAAGGGTGCCGCGAATCCGGCGATCAGGAGGAGGGAGGAAGCCGCCATCGTGCGAAGGCGGCTGGTCATGGTGCTTTTCATTTTGTTCGGGGGTTTGTTGTTCGAATAGGGATCGGCGGGGAATCAGCCCTCGCCTTGTCCCTCCCCAACCGCAGCACCCCTCCCCATTTCCACTTTTCGCCTGGTTTTCCCTTTCTTCCGGTCCATCGTAAAAAAAATGTGGAACTGCCCCCCTTCCTTTGCGGTAGTGGGGGAACAACGTATGTCTGTCGCATCGTCTCATCGCCTCACCCGCGGGGATGGGAGGGCTCTGCTCTTCCTGATTGCCTCCCTGACGGGCGGGTCTTTGTGCGCCCAGATCCTCGACTGGGAAGCCGCCATCGGCGAAACGGCTCCCAGCAATTCCTTCTTCACGGAGGTCGAAGCCATGGAGGGTTCGGTGGCTACCGGTGTTCCCCCCGCAGCCTTTGCCTGCGGCCACTTCAACGGAGACTTTACCCTGCCCGGCCTCGGCACCCTTTCGAACTCCGTCGGTCAGGACGGCGTCGTGGCGCGCTTCGACCGCAGCCCCGGCCCGCCACCATTCAGCTGGTTGCCTGCCTCGCTCGCCCAGGCCTCCTCCACCGCCAACGTCTCCATCCGAGACCTCGTCCTCGATAACGGTGGAAACTACTACGTCACTGGCAGCTACACCAACGATGTCTCCTTTTCCAACAGCCCCCTCACCCTCACCACCTCCGTGGCCGACGCCACGGAAGGCTTCGTCGCATGGGGCGACGTCAACACCGGGAACTTCATCGACGCCTTCGCGGTCCCCGGCATGACCCCCGCCGCCATCGCCCTCGATCCCTCCAACGCCATCTACCTCGCCGGTTCCGCACCCGGCGCCATGGCCCGCCGCTACCCGCCCGGCGGGGGCGTCACCTTCCAATGGACCGCGGCCCATCCCACCGGCACCAACGAAGTCGCCGGCATCGCCGTCACCCCCGATCCCGTCGCACCAACCGTCTTCATCCTCGGCAACGGTCCCGCGCCCCTTGAAATCGCCCTCCTGCAACTGGACGGCTCCAACGGCCTCCCCGGTTGGACGACCCGCATGGGCAGCAATGGCCTCGACGGCGCCGGCGGCATCGCCCTCGGCTTCGACGGAGACCCCCGCGTCGCCTTTTCCTGCCAGGCCACCTCCATCCAATACCAAAGCCCCACCACCTCCTACACCATTCCCGGGGTCCCCCCCATCGCCGCCACCCACGGCGTCCTTCTCCGCGTTTTGCCCGACGGCGAACTGGCCTGGTCCGCCGTCCTCGGCCAGGCCCAGGCCACCTCCTCCTCCATGAAACCCACCGGTCTTTCCATCGACCGTTTCGGCAACACCTTCACCTGCGCCGGACTCGACGGCTCCTTCCTCATCGAAAGCCAAGCCGCCGCCGGCAACGCCGATGTCGCCGTGCTGGGCGTCGATGCGGCCGGCGTCGTCTTCGACTTCCACCAAAGCACCGGCGCCGGTCAGGACAGCCCCACCGGCGTCGCCGCTCCCGCCCGGGATGTCATCGTCACCGTCGGACAATACCAGGGCAATCCCAGCGTCTTCAGCGGACAAACCCTTCCCGCCCCCAACCCCGGCGAAATCCACGCCTTCCTCGGCGCCCTCGGCCCGCTCCCCCGACAAAACCGCTTCATCCTCCAACCAATTCCCGGCGCTCCCGGTGCTCCCACCGTCCCCGAACTCATCGTCCAGATCCACCAAGCTGGCGGACAGGTCTACAACGTCGTGCAGTCCGCCACCACGCCGCGCGCCGTCTCCGCCTACCTCACCACCGATCAACTCGCCGACCTCACCGCCCCCGGCAACGTCACCGCGGAACCCGACTTCCCCCTCCAACCCGACGGCAGCTCCGCCGACGCCGGCTGGGCCCTCAACCACCTCAACGCCGCCACCAACACCGGACCGGGACCCTACACCTTTACCTACGCCGACACCGGACAGGCGGTGAACGTCTACCTCCTCGACACCGCCGCCAGCAATCCCTCCGCTTGGTTCAACACCAACACCAACCTCACCATCGCCGGCACCACCCTCGTCCGCGGCACCGGCGATCCGCTCGTCTCCAGCGTCTTCCAACACGGCACCGAAATGATGAGCCTCATCGCCGGCCCCAACACCGGCTCCGCCCTCGGCGTCCCCCTCACTCTCAAGAATTTCGACTTCTACCCCACCGGAGCCCCCACCACCACCAGCCTCCTCGCCGATGCCATCTACCAGGCCATCGACTACCACCTCGACTACGGCGATTGCAAACCCGGTGTCATCATCATCTCCAGCAGCGGCGCCGGTTCCAGCTCCACCGTGAACAGCGCCTTGGGCGAGGCCATTGCCGAAGGCATCCCCGTCATCGTCTCCGCCGGCAATGCCAATGCCAACGCCTCCGGCTACGTCCCCGCCGCCAGCGGCACTACCAGCGGCATCGTCTGCGTGGCGGGCAACGGACAAAACCGCACCAAGGAAGCCGGCTCCAACCACACCACCATCGACTGCTCCGCCCCCGGCGATGCCGTGCGCGTCATCAACTTCCCCACCCCCGGCAGCGGCTACGGCAGCTTCACCGGCACCAGCGCCTCCGCCGCCCTCACCGCCGGCGTCGCCGCCGCCTACCTCAGCATCAACCCCTGGGCCACCCCCGCCCAACTCGAATCCGCCCTCACCGGCGACGCCTACCTCGACGGCGGCAGCGGACTCTATATCATTCAACTCGCCTCCGCCGGCCCCGCCTTCTTCCTCACTTACGACGACTGGACCGCCTATCACGGCCTCGCCGACGACACCCACCCCGGCGACGACGATGGCGATGGCTGGACGAACCTCGACGAGTATTTCCACGGCCTCAAACCTACCAAGGCCGACCCCAAGGGGGCGCAGGCCTGGATCACCTACGATCCCTCCACCAACAAATACAACTACACCTTCCACATTTCCTCCGTCCTCCTCGACCCCACCAGCCTCGGCACCCTCCGCGACGGCGGCACCTACGAGGTCACCGACAGCACCACCGCCACCGGATTCATGACCGCCCCGGGCACCCTCACCGTTGGGAGTTCCACTGGGATGCAAACTGAGCTAAGCCTTGAGAACACCGTGGTCGATCCCAAGTGCTTCTTCCAACTCGACATTTTCCCGGCCTCCCCCTCCCCCTCGCCCTGACCCTCCTCCTGGCGCTCACCCCGCCGTGCCCCGCCGCCCCCCCCCTCGAAACCCTCCTCGCCGAACACCGCTACGAGGAGGCCTTGGCCGACCTCCTCGTCCGCACCGAGGAATGGGCTCTGGAAGCCAAACGCAACCCCTCCCCCGAAACGCAACTCGACTGGTCCCGC
>Ga0105051_10004676_pt1 | contig 15721 bp, 15 predicted proteins | sample FRY02_FD_78383 | JGI IMG/M metagenome (GOLD analysis project Ga0105051, IMG submission 78383) | Freshwater microbial communities from Lake Fryxell liftoff mats and glacier meltwater in Antarctica - FRY-02 (megahit assembly) | ecosystem: Environmental > Aquatic > Freshwater > Ice > Glacier... | reverse complement strand
CTAAGCGACATCATCTTCCCGTCGCTCAGCCGGTGAATGTCCAAAGTAGCTTTGGAAATGTCTATACCAATGGTATCATCCGTCATCTTCGTCATATCCTATGCTTGTCCTCGAGGGCTTCGTGCCGCTCTGTATCCGTTCAGGCCTTTGGCGAAGGTGGTGGTTGATCTTACTCTACAACGGCCCTCAAAGACCAAGCGTCAGACGATCCAACCACCACCACAGATCAGCATTTCAAAATGCTGATCTGTGGCTCTTGTTTCGCACAAAAGCTGGGATCTTCATAAGACAAGCGTCACGCAACTGCGTCAGCGTCGCAAGATTGCGATCACGAAATCTTTGGATGACAAGAGTGGCCGCCCTGCGGCATCAGTTGCCTATGGACGTAATTCTTGGATATCTTGCGGGTCTTCTGACCCTAATCAACCCCTGCGTCTTGCCGGTTTTGCCGATTGTATTGGCGACAGCCCTGCAAGCCCACCGCCTTGGCCCGGTAGCACTCGCCGCCGGCATGTCTCTCGCCTTCGTCAGCCTTGGTCTGGGTGTCGCCGCAGCAGGCCGAAGCCTTGGCCTGACGCCCGACATGGTCACCCAAGCCGCCGCCGTGCTGATGGTGATGTTCGGTCTGGTGCTTTTGGTCCCGCAACTGAACGCAGGTTTTGCAACTGCGACCGCCGGGATGGCCGCCCGCGCCGATACCGGCATGGACCAGATCGACCGAGGCGGCCTTGGCGGCCAGTTCGTTGGCGGCGCGCTTTTGGGCGCAGTGTGGAGCCCTTGCGTCGGTCCCACCCTCGGCGGTGCCATCTCGCTCGCGGCCCAAGGTCAAAGCCTGCTGTGGGCCGGGGCCATCATGACCGCTTTCGCCCTTGGCGTCTCGACTGTCATTCTCGCCTTGGGCTACGGCGCCCGCGCAGCACTCAAGAAACGTCAGGCGTTGATGCGCCGGATCGCAGCCCAAGCCAAACCGGTGATGGGCGGGGTGTTTCTTGCGGTTGGCCTGATCTTGTTCTTCCAACTTCACCACATCGTCGAGGCCTGGCTTGTCCGGGTTCTGCCCTACTGGCTGCAAGACCTCTCTATCGCCCTTTGAAAGGATATCACATGAACCGCCGCCAAGTCCTTGCCCTGATCGCTGCCCTGCCGTTCGCTGCCCAAGCGGCTCGCGCCGCCACGGCCGCAGTCTACACTCCAGAAGCCGTTCAGGCTGAACTGGCGGCAGGTAAAACCGTCGTCCTCGACTTTTCGGCTGATTGGTGCCCCAGCTGCCAATCCCAAGGCCGCACCATCGCCAAATTGCGCGACGAAAACCCCGGCTGGGCCGATACGATGGCCTTTTTCGTTGTCGATTGGGATACCTACAAGAATTCGGACCTTGCCAAAAAATACGGCGTCATTAGCCGGGGCGTGCTTGTGGTGTTGAAGGGTGACGCAGTCGTCGCGCAAACCACGAACCACACGACAAAAGACGCGCTCAAGGCGATGTTCGACCAAGCGTCGGCCTGACGCACCCAACCTTGCGCAACTTGGCTGTTGCCACATCTTGGCCTCCTGTCACCGGCAGGAGGCTAAATCATTGTGTTTGGCCTCGCTTTGAAAAGGACGCGCCCATGCTGATGCCCCGCCAGAAGACCCCCGATCTGACCCTGCCAACGCTGGAAGGCGGCACGTTCGATCTGGGCGCTGAAAAGACCGAACGCGGCACGTTGATCTGCTTTTACCGGGGCCTGCATTGCCCGATCTGTGCTACCTATCTGACGGAACTGGAAAAGCGGGTGGCCGATTTTGCGGCGCGGGGCGTGTCCACCATCGCCGTCAGTTCTGACCCCGAAGACCGCGCCCGCGCGATGGAGGACAAGATCGGTGCAGCCGCGTTGCGGTTCGCTTATGACCTGCCACTTGCCAAAGCGCGGGAGTGGGGGCTCTATATTTCGACCTCGCGCGGCAAGACGTCGATCGGGATCGAAGAACCGGGCCTGTTCTCGGAACCGGGCTTGTTCATGGTCACGCCCGAGCAAAGCCTTTATTATGCGTCGGTCCAGACCATGCCCTTTGTGCGGCCGCATTTTTCTGAACTGGTGGACGCGTTGGATTTCGTGATCAAGTCCGGCTATCCCGCTCGTGGTGAATATGGCGGTCTGGTCTAGGCGGTTCAATGGTGCGGTCCCAGCTTTGCGCTTGGCCCGTTCCGGACAATTTCGTGACCCGCGGTGCCGGTGTGGCGGACGCCTCGGCTGCGATCCGCGCGAATTTGAACCCGCACCGGCCCGTGAATGCGGCAGTCGCCTGCAAGAGGGTCTGTCGGTCCGGCGTCGCAGGTTTCGACAACGCGCACGCGCGCCCTTTTGACAAAGTCGCGAATCGTCCAGAAGACAACAAAATAGACTCTGAGCGGTATTAGCGCTTGATCCAGGACACTTTGGTATTTTCTTGCCACCCGGCGCGATGCAGCAAGGGTGTGTCGTCGTTGGAAGCGGGGTAACCCAAGCATAGATAGCCGATAAATCGCCATCCATCCGGCGCATCAAGGATTGCACACACCTCGTCAGGGTCCAGGATCGACACCCAGCCCACGCCAAGATTGATCGCGCGTGCGGCCAACCACAATGTGTGGATGGCCATCGCTGCCGAATAGGCCAGCGTTTCGTCCATTGTCTGCCGCCCGAGGCCCCGGCCTTCCATCGGATCTGACACGCAAAACACCGCCAGATGTTCTGGTGCGTCGCGGAGCCCCGCAAGCTTTAGACCCAAATAGGTGTCACGCTCTGTATCGTCGTAAAGCTCTGCGGCCGCTGCGTTGCATCTGGCAAACACTTCCGTGACGGCTGCACGTCGTGTTGCACTTCGCACACGCATAACCCGCCAAGGCCTGGAATTGCCAACCGAAGGCGCGAGGGCCATTGCATCAGCCAACGCGTCGATCAGCGGTTCGGGAATGGCGTCAGTCCGGAAGTGGCGCACATCGCGCCGCCATCTGAGGATATCGTGCAACGTGGAGGCAGCACTGTCATCAAACTGCATAGCCGCCCCTCTTGTAACGCCAGATGGTGCATCGTCTCCTGCTTTTAGACTAGGGGCGCTACGCTTGCCAGCCGCGTGTTCAGGCGCAGCACCGGAAATGCCGAATGATAAGGTAACTGGTGCAGGTTGCCGCCTTGCAACCAAAGCGCATTTTTGCAAACCTGCGTCCGCCTGTTGTGCACCGCGCACGAACAACGACCAGAATCCTTGATTGTGCCCGAACCTGGCCACTGGCATTTGCCAAAATGGTGGAAGGCCGCGATGCCTGCAAGCTGCTGGATTTGAACATGTAGTCGTCAAACGCAAGCTGTTTGGCATCTGCGGGAAAGAGACAGTTTCCTTCGCGCAAAGCGGAGGCAACGCCATTCGGAAAGAGTGACCTTTCAGCTTGAACAGGGGGTATGAGGGTAGGCTGACGCCGCAAAGTCTTCAGGCGTCACTTCGAAATTGCACTGGACTTGTCATCAGAGCCGCCCGAACATGAACACCTGAGGCATTTCGTTCCTTAGGCTGAAAAACGGTTGGATGTCTGAAACAACTGTGCCGCAAGAGACGTGCAGACCCCTATCACTTTGTGACCCCTGAGGAGGAATTTGATGCTTGACGCGCAACCTGTCACACTCGCCGCCCGCGTGCTTGCGGCGTTTGGCGATGCACTCGCTCGCGGAGATATTGCTGCTGCTCGTGCCATGTTTGTTGAAGATTGCTACTGGCGCGATCTGGTCGCGTTCACCTGGAACATCGCCACTTGTGAAGGGCAAGACCAGATCGAGGCTATGCTGGTGGCACAACTGGCGCAGACCGCACCATCGGGCTGGCATCTCGCAGAGGGTGAAGCGGTGGATGAAGACGGCGGGATTACCACCGCCTGGATCGGGTTCGAAACGGCGACAGGCCGCTGCTATGGAATGGTCCGGTTGCGCGGCGATAAGATATGGACACTCTTGACCACGCTGGTCGAGTTGAAAGGCCATGAGGAACCCAAGGGATTTGCGCGGGCGATGGGAGCCAAGCACGGCGCAGGCAAGCACCGGTCCACATGGAAGGAAGACCGCGATACCGAGGAAAAGTCGCTGGGCTATGAAACGCAGCCTTACGTGCTGGTCGTTGGCGGAGGGCAGGGGGGCATCGCGCTTGGCGCACGGTTGCGCCAGTTGGGCGTCCCGACGATCATCATTGAAAAGAATGACCGTTCTGGCGACAGTTGGCGCAAGCGCTACAAGTCGCTGTGCCTGCATGACCCGGTTTGGTATGACCATCTGCCCTACATCAAATTTCCGGAAACCTGGCCTGTCTTTACCCCAAAAGACAAGATCGGCGACTGGCTGGAGATGTATACCAAGGTGATGGAGCTGAATTACTGGACGAAAACCACCTGCAAATCAGCGACCTTTGACGCGGCGAAAGCAGAATGGACTGTCGTTGTGGACCGGGACGGGCAAGAGGTGACGCTGCGCCCCAGGCAACTGGTGCTGGCGACGGGGATGTCGGGCCGCGCGAATGAACCAAGCTTCAAGGGCATGGAGACGTTCAAGGGGGAGCAGCACCATTCCTCCAAACACCCCGGACCGGATGCGTGGCGCGGGAAGAAGGCGGTGGTCATTGGCTCGAACAACTCGGCGCACGACATCTGTGCCGCCTTATGGGAAAACGACGTGGATGTGACCATGGTGCAGCGGTCATCCACACATATCGTGCGGTCAGAGTCCTTGATGGAATACGGACTGAGCGCCCTTTATTCAGAAGAGGCGGTTCAGTCCGGTATGACAACTGAAAAGGCAGATCTGACGTTTGCCTCACTGCCATATGCGATCTTGAACCAGTTTCAAAAACCGATCTACGACAAGATCCGCGAAACCGACGCCGAGTTTTACGCCGGCCTCGAGCGTGCCGGCTTCTGGCTTGACTGGGGTTCCGACGATTCAGGGCTGTTCATGAAGTACCTTCGGCGGGGGTCAGGCTATTATATTGACATCGGCGCGAGCCAGTTGATCATTGACGGAAAAATCAAGTTGAAGCGCGGTCAGGTGGCAGAAATCGTGCCCGATGGCGTGATGCTGGATGATGGTACACATTTGCTTGCCGACGTGATCGTTTATGCCACTGGCTACGGCTCGATGAACGGGTGGGCAGCCGAACTTATCGGTCAGGACGTAGCCGATGCCGTTGGAAAGTGCTGGGGTCTTGGGTCCGACACGCCAAAAGATCCGGGGCCATGGGTGGGAGAAGAACGCAATATGTGGAAGCCGACCCAACAAGAGGCGCTCTGGTTCCACGGTGGCAACCTGCACCAGTCGCGGCACTATTCACAATTCTTGTCGCTTCAATTGAAGGCCCGAATGGAAAATATTTCAACGCCGGTCTGGGGATTGCCATTGACGCACCACAAGGGGTAGTGCGTCGCTGCGTTAGCCTGCGCCCCCCGTTGACGGGGGGCGCAGGGCAATCGACGCGCTCAGAAAAAACGCTCCTTTGAGGTGCAATCCAAGATGAAAGGCAAGCAGCCCGGCGCGTGAATGGGAAAGATTTTGGCATGCCTGGGTGTGCCGTAAAGGTCTGTGTCCCGCTGCATCCACTTTGACGATGCTCGCTTGACAGTCCGTTCGCGGTGTTGCTGAAATCCTCTGGAAAATGATACCATGCCACCGGCAGAGTGGAAAACCCAAGCTAACTCTTCATGGTTAATCCAGGCGTGGTCTGGCCGGGAAAAAAATCTTCCGAGGCGAAATCTTTTGTAATTATCATGTTAATCAGGTTCTTAGGTAGAATTTTGTGTCATGACTTCGCTGTGGGGCTACTTGGAAAGTTCTGAATTTTACTTCTTTGGTCGTCGAGAAAAAAATAATTTACACGGTGGTCATCCATTGTATACCTTTCACCATATGCGTTGGAATCAACGTCCCTAATGCCTGATGACTGGGCGGCGGGTAGGCTGACGAACGCGCATCAGGCAGCAAGGGAGGGCCTGCTGCCACAACAGGGAGAGAGAAAAATGTTCTATAAGCCCAAAAAGGCTATTCATAAGTCTATCAATCGACGCCGGTTTCTTGAACTCGGAGGCATGGGAGCCACGATGCTCGGCACGGGCTCACTTGCCGTCGGTATGAACTCCATAATCATGAGCACATCGGTACAGGCCCAATCTTCGGACGACGCGAAGTGGAAACAATTTGCAGGGTCCAAACTTGTATTCTTGTCCGAGAATACTCCGCCCTCGTTTGCGATCCGCGAAAAGTTGAAAGTGTTTTACGACCTGACTGGAATCGAAGTCGAAATTCTGACCGACGACCTGCCGGTCGTGCAGCAGAAGGCCGGAATCGATCTGCGGTCTGGAACCGCGGACTATGTCCTGCAATATGCGCAAGACAAACCCATCGGCTCTCCGTTTGCTGACTTCTATGCAGACCTGACCCCGATGCTCACAGACGAAACGTTGCCACAAGACACCGAGGGCTACGGCGACGATGTCTGGTTTGAAAACTTCCTTACCGCATCCGGTCGCTTTTACGATAATAATCGGATCATTGCGCTGCCTTACGACGCGGCAATCCCGGTGACCTTTTATCGGCAGGACGTATTCGAGGCGAACACCAAGGACTTCGAAGCAGAATATGGCTATCGGCTGGAATATAACGCCGACTCGACATGGCAAAACGTTCTGGATATTGCGACTTTCTTCAAGAAGATCAAGGAAGCAGGCGCGGATGTTCCTTATGGATACGCGCAACACCAAGGCTCGTTCGCCTGGACGACGCAACTCGACATTCAGCGGATGTGCTTCGCGAACGGGCGTTGGATCGACTACGCGATTGACGACAAGCTGGGGTCCAAGACCCCAGGTTCAACGAATTGGGGAGACGACCAGTCGGTACTAATCCTCGAGAAGTTCAAAGCACTTGCCGACGTGTCGCACCCCGACAATTTGGCAAATGGAACTCTGGAACTGAACACGCTCTATCAGTCCGGCAACATTGCGATGCAGGTGCAGTACCACGAATTTGCGGCATCTGTCGAAGACGAAGGCACATCAACGGCGGCGGGCGGGAAGACAGCTTATGCACCCTGTCCGAAAGGTGCGCCAGACTGGATCAAGAATGGAGGAGAGGCGGTAAACGGAACAAACTGCGGCATTGGCGGTATCGCTGTGAACGCAAATGCCTCGGAAGAACTGCAGCGCGCGGCCTACATTTTTGCTATCTGGTCGACCTCTGCGGACAACCAGTATGAAGTGCTGAAGGGACTGGGCGGCACGCCGACACGGAAATCCGTATTGGCCCGTCCTGACGTTGTGGCAGCGCAAGAGAGACCGAGCACCATGCCGAACGCGCTGACCTTTGCGGCGGCATATGATGTCGGAATCAAGGACCCGAATTTCGTGCTTGGGCCAAAGATCCCCAAAGCGAACGAGTATCACTCGATCATCGCCGCAACGACGCAGCGTATGCTATCTGGTGAATTGTCGCCTGCGGAAACCGGGGCAGAGCTTAAATCGCAGTTGGACGACATCAACGCAGGTTAATCACGGCCCTGATGAGGGGCCGCCGCCTTCATGGCGGCGGCTTTTCCAAGTCAACACACCGCACACATTGATTTGTGCGAGAGTTAATTCATCGGAGCAGGGGTCTATGGCCGAGCAACTAAAAATAGCCTGCAGGAATGGTGACGAGAACGCCGAGCGCTTTCGTGTGCGGATATTGTCCTCGGAGGTTGAGTCGCGCCCAATTTCGGAAAAGTTGGTCGTGCCAACAAAAATGAACCCGGTGGCAACCAAGATTTATTACTTCTATCTTATGGCGCCAGCAATTGCCCTTCTCGCGTTCATTTCTCTCTATCCGTTCTTCTGGTTGATTGTTCTTGCATTCCAAAAAGGAGATATGGGCCCTGTTGAATGGGTTGGTTTTAAGAATTTCATTGCCCTTGCCAGTGACGGTCGATTCCTTTCAGGTTGGTCATTGTTATTCAAATACAGTGCAATGTGCCTGTTTCTTCAAATCAGTATAGGTGTGCTACTGGCCCTCGCCGTAAACGGATCGCGCTATGAAAAGTTTCTGGTAACCGCTCTTTTGATGCCAATGATGATGGCGCCAGCGGTTGCGGGCCTGCTTTGGCTGTTTCTTTATAATGGAACTTTTGGATGGTATCACTGGTTATTCCAAAGTCTGGGAATTCTTGGATCAGGCTCGATCCTTTCAAGTGCCAAGACCTCAATGTATGCCATCGTTCTGGTAGATGTGTGGCAGTGGACTCCGTTGATCACACTGATTGCGCTGGCCGGTTTGAAACGTGTGCCGCAAGATCAACTTGAGGCGAACATGGTCGATGGGGCGTCTCCACTGAATAATTTTTTCGCGATCATCTTGCCCAATCTGTATCCTGTCTTGCTTATCGGGATAATGTTACGATTTATGGATAACTTTCGTTTCATCGACCACATTCTTGTCCTTACCGGTGGCGGGCCTGCCAATGCGACCAAGATACTGCCCGTTTACCTGTTCGAAGTCGCATTCAAGTTTTTTGATCTGGGCAGGGGTGCTGCCATTGCGCTGGTTCTGCTGCTCGTGACAATCATTCTGGGCAAGATACTGGTCGGAGTTTTCGAACGACCCAGCAAGGGAAAGGTTTGACCCATGGCTTCACGTGACGTTGTTCACTACGATTCTCCGGCGCAACGCTTACTGCGTGTGCTGTCGGTTATTTTTGTAGTATTTTACTTGATTTGGACGCTCCTTCCATTCGGTGTCATGTTTGTTTCATCGTTCAAAGAGTTGCTTGATGCGTTCAAGCTGCCTGCGATCGGCGATTGGGCAGGAATTGGCGTGTTTTTCGATTTCACCCCGACTTTCAAGCATTACAACACTTTGTTTTCTGAAAACAACTTCGGCCGATACATGCTCAACAGCTTGATTGCAGCCGGTGGATCAGCAGTCATATCGGTAATATTCGGCTCGCTTGCTGCCTATGCGCTCAGCCGTGTGGATTTTCGGGGAAAGTCCGATTTATTCTTCTGGATCATCTCTACCCGGATGGCTCCGGTCGTTGCTGTTATGGTGCCACTTTTCGCCATTTTTCGATCATTGGGTCTGGTGGGCACGCTTCCTGGGCTGATCTTAGCCTATACTACTTTCAACTTGCCGTTCGCTATCTGGATTCTGAAAGGCTTTTTTGATAACGTGCCTTACGGCATCGAAGAGGCGCAAATGGTGGATGGTGCCACGCGGTTTCAAGCGTTCCGGTCGATCTTGCCTTTGGTCGCGCCTGGCATAGGAGCTTTCATTGTTCTGTGCGTTCTATTCGCATGGAATGACTTTTTGTTTGCGGCAATAATTGGTTCGGGGGGTGCGAAGACGCTACCTGTTGCGACCCGCGAATTGGTACAGCCTCAAAACATTCAATGGGGGGCGATCATGGCCGCAGGTGTCGTGACCACGGCCCCAATGATGCTTCTTGGCTTGGTTATCCGCAAGTACCTCGTGACTGGTCTGACGATGGGTGCCGTGAAAGAATAACCAGTGGCTTCCAACTCGGGCGGAGCACAACAATAGGCTTAAGGGAGAAGATCATGGCCACCGTCACGATCAAGAACGTATGGAAATACTATGGGAAAACTCCAGCGGTAAAGGATCTATCCATTACATGCCCGGATGGCAGTTTTGTATCCATTCTTGGACCGTCGGGCTGCGGCAAATCCTCGACGATGCGGATGCTGGCAGGACTCGAACATATCAGCGCGGGTGATGTGATGTTCGATGATATGCGAATCAACGATTTGGCACCAAAGGACCGTGATGTCGCGATGGTCTTCGAAAACTACGCGCTTTATCCGCACAAGACGGTTTTTGAAAATATCGCAAACCCGCTCCGGCTACGCAAAATGCCTGAGGCAACGATCAAGGACAGAGTGCTCGGTGCCGCCAAAGTGCTGGAGATCGAACACCTGCTGGATCGGCGCCCGCAAGAGTTGTCAGGCGGTCAGAAACAGCGCGTGGCCATCGGCCGTGCTATCGTGCGTGAACCAAAGCTGTTTCTCTTTGACGAACCCATCGCTCACCTTGATGCCAAACTGCGCGCGCACATGCGTGGTGAAATCAAGCACCTCCAAAAGACGCTAGGCACGACGATGATTTACGTGACTCATGACCAACTCGAAGCGTTGTCGATGGCCGATTACATTGCTGTTATGCATGATGGCGAGTTACAGCAGTGGGGCACTCCGAGCGAGATTTACAACAAGCCCGTCAACGCGTGGGTCGCTGGTTTTGTGGGCGAACCGGCGATGAACTTTCTGAGCATCGACATTCAGAGCCGCGACGACGATGTAACATTGATTCATCCCAACTTTGAAATTCCCCTGTTGCCTCGTCAGGTGGCATTTTTGAACGGTGCGGCCAATGGTGGCAAAGCGCGCATGGGTGTGAGACCTGATGCGTTGTCGATCGGCATGCAAAAACCGGTAGAACCATCTATAACCGGCGAGATATTCGTTAACGAACTTCTGGGTGGCGACATGTTGGTGGAGGTCAAGCTTAAGGATTGTCGGATCCGGGTCAAGACATCGACGGACTTCGAAGGCCGACCGGGTGAAACCTGCTATATGACGGTAAATCGCGACAAATGGCATATGTTTGATGCGGGCGACGGGCATGCCTATTTCTGATTGCACAATCGGAGATAAGGACTACTGGCAGGAGCTTGACCGCTTCGGCACAAAAAACTTATCCGCAACGGGTGAGGCCGGTGTTGTCCAGGCTTACGCAGCGGTGCAGCGAATCCCCTATTTCTCTGGGTCTGACCGAACGCCATTGGCAGCGTTGCGGTCGGGCCGTGGGGCCTGCACGGCAAAGCACATCATCCTTCGCGATCTGTTGCGGAGCATTGGTGTGCGGGCCGATGTCGAGATCGTCGAGGGCGATTTTGCCGCCGGAATTCCGTTGCATCCCACTCAGCCTTTCGAGTTGCAGGAAATGATCCGTCAGCGCGGCGTTACCGATTTTCATTGCCGTGTGCGTATTGCGCTTCCCGAAGGCGATCTGCGGCTTGATGCAACATGGCCCGAAGATATGGCTGCCTACGGCTTTGTCGTGAACCGAGCCTGGATGGGGGAAGCTGACACATTGCAGGCGATCCCCAGCGTTGTTGTGCGGTCAACCTGTGAGGATGTGTTGGAGACCAAGGCCAGGCTGCTTGCCGGTCTTGAAGAGGAAACCAGTCGGAAGCGGCTGGATTTTCTTCGGCTTCTTTCGGGCTGGATGGTCCAAGTCAATGGATAAGGCAACACATACGGGGGGACGTGATGGCTGTGGGTGAAAAGAGGGTTTTTGTCGGCATCGACGCAGGCACAACGGGCTGCATGGTCATCGTGTTTGACACATCTGGCAATGCGGTTGGGCGAGGCTATCAGGAGTACAACTGCGCCTCGCCGCAGCCAAGCTGGATCGAACAAGACATGGACGACGTCTGGCGTGGGATTTGTGCTGCCACCAAACAAGCCGTTGCAAACGCTAACGTGCCAGCCGAGGCTTATCATTCGGTCGGACTGTCCAGCCAACGCGGCACTTTTGGCCTATTGGATGAAAACCGCCGTCCGCTGATGAATTCGCTGGTCTGGAACTGCGGCCGCGCACTGAAAAGTGTCGAGCAGATTTCGGCAAAGTTTTCGCCCGAAGAGCATCAGGCACACACCGGCATGCAGATAAGCCCACTTTGGTCTGCGGCAAAGATCATCTGGTTACGTGATAACGCGGCGGATTTTTTTGATGCAACGCGCTGGTTCGTCAACGGTCAGGAATATTTTCTTTGGCGCATGGGTGCTGAGGATTGGGCTACCGATCCCGCTTCCCTGACGCTGAACGGGATGATGGACATCGCAAAACTCGACTGGTCGGACCGCATTCTGGATATCTGCGGCGTCGGCCGCGATCGTCTGCCCCCCGTGGGAACACCTGCCACCATGGTGGGGCGGTTGTCCAAGGCCGCAGCCTATGAAACCGGGTTGCCGGAAGGCGTAATTCTGTGCCGCGGTGCCGGGGATCAGCAATGCGCCGCCATTGGTGCAGGCATCATCCGGCAGGGCATGGCAGAATTCACTGTCGGCACGTCCGGGGTGATGGTGGCGCATCTTGACAGTGTGAAACGCATCAAAGGCAACAAGCTTTGGTGGGGCGGGCATGGTGTTCCGGGCGCATGGGACATCGAAGGCGGCGCATTTTCGCTTGGTGCCAGCTTGCGTTGGTGGCGTGATCAGTTGGGTCGCAATGAGATGGACGAAAGTGCCAGACAGGGTCGCAGCCCCTATGCGATCATGGTGGAACAGGCAGGCCTCTCGAAGCCCGGAGCCAATGGCGCGATGTTTCACAGCTTTATGGCCAGTCAGGTCACGCCCTATTACGATGCTGTTGCGCGGGGCGGATTTTTTGGCCTTGGGCTTTATCACGAGCGTCACGACCTGATCAGAGCCCTGCTGGAAGGCTGCGCGCACGAGATGAAGATGGTTGTCGACAGCTTTCAGTCGGACATCGACGGCGGGATCAGCGATTTCCGCCTGACCGGAGGCGGCACGAAATCAGATGGTTTTGTTCAGATCATGACTGACATCATCGGCATGCCGTCAACCGTGACCAAGGAACGCGAATGCACGGCACTGGGGGCTGCGATCCTCGGGGCCTATGGTGCGGGTGCATTCGACAGCATCGACGAAGCGGTCGGTGCGATGGTGCAGGTTGAAGGCACCTTCGAGCCCAACCTGCGGCTGCATGAGTTGTATACCGAACAGCACGCCATCTATCGCGGACTGTACGAGGCTATCGCAAATTCGGGGCAGTATGCCGCGCTCAGCGATTTCTCGCAGAAATATCAATAAACTGAAAAGGGAGGAACCAACATGCCGATACCCGGTATTCGCGGAATGGAACACGTGGGCATCACGGTGCCCGACATCAACGAGGCCTGCGACTTCTTTACCCGCATCCTTGGCGCCGAAGTCTTGTTCACCGCCGCCACGGACTTTCGTGGTGAAGGCGACTGGATGGCGGAACATTTGAACGTCCACCCCCGGTCCGAAATCAAGGAGTTCCGCTATGTCCGTCTGGGCAATGGCACCAACCTTGAGGTATTTCAATTCACCGCCCCTGACCAAAAGACGGACGGGCCGCTTAAAAACAGCGATATCGGCGGCCACCACATGGCCTTTTACGTCGATGACATGACGGCTGCGATCCAGTTTCTCAAGAATAACGGGGTCAAAGTGCTGGGGGAGCCTACATCTTACACCGACGGCCCAAACTTTGGACTGACTTGGTGCTACTTCATGGCGCCGTGGGGGTTGCAGTTGGAAATCGTCTCGGCACCCAAAGGAACCACCTTTGACAACGAGGCAAAGGCCGCAGGCCGCCGCCGCCTGTTCGACCCTTCGCGCCCTGCCGAAACATTGATCTGAAACACGTAACGCCGGGCCCAACCGGGGTCCGGCGTCCCCGCCGCCACCAAGGAGAGCTGACATGCCACTTGTCTCGATGGCCCCGATGTTGCGCCATGCCCGCGCAAATCGTTACGGTATCGCTGCTTACAACATGATCGACTACAACAGCGCCCGCGCAATCATCGGGGGCGCGACCGATCTGCAGGCCCCGGTGATCGTGCAAGTTTCGGTCAAGACGGTGAGGCACTGGGGCTATAAAGCGGTGGCTGGTTTTGTCCGCATGCTTGCGGAAGATGCCCCGGTGCCAGTTGCCCTTCACCTTGACCACTGCACCGACCCCGAGGTGATCAAGCGCTGTATTGATGCAGGCTGGACGTCAGTGATGTTTGACGGATCAGCCCTGCCCTTTGCCGATAACCTTGCGACATCCTTGCAGGTCTATGCCCTGACCGAAGCGGCAGGTGTTGGGCTCGAGGCCGAAATCGGTGCAATTGGCGGCGTAGAGGATGACAAGTTTGTGGCCGAAGATGCGTCGATACTGGCCAATTTCGACGAATGCATTGCATTCGTGCACGACATGCCCAACCTTGCCGTTTTTGCCCCGGCCATCGGCACAGCGCACGGGTTCTACGCGGGCGAACCTAAAATCGCCTATGACCTGCTCAAGCGGATTACCGATACCATCTCGATCCCAATCGCGCTGCACGGCGGAACCGGACTAAGCGACGACCAGTTTCACCGCTGCATCTCGCTCGGCTGTGGCAAGGTTAATATCTCTACGATGCACAAGCGACAGTTCATCGACGGGTTCGTAAGGCTGCGCGCAGAAAAGCCGAAGTTGGAAGAACCATTGCCGTTCATCGTGGCACAACATGACGCGATGAAGGCGGATGTGATGACCTGCATAACCACCTTTGGATCGTCGGGGCGCGCCGCAGCAGCGGAGAAGGCGGCATGACGATGAAGATGCAGGCGCTGATCTTTGATTGCGACGGCGTTCTGGTCGATACCGAACGCGACGGGCACCGTGTTGCGTTCAATGCGGCCTTCCTCGCGACGGGACTTGCAACAGAATGGTCCGAGGATCGCTATGGCACGCTGTTGACGACAGGCGGCGGCAAGGAACGGATGCGCCGACATTTTGACGAAACCGGGTGGCCCGAAGGCGATCGCGATGCGCTGATCCAGAAGCTGCACCATACCAAAACCGATTTTTTCATGGAGATCATCGAAGGCGGAGCCCTGCCCTTGCGCCCCGGGGTGGAGCGATTGGTTGACGCGGCGCTGGATGCTGGCGTGCAGGTGGCTGTCTGCTCCACCTCTAACGAACGGGCTGTAACGTCGGTCGTGCGGGTACTGCTGGGACCGGCACGCGCCGCGCGGATCCACATTTTCGCAGGCGACGCTGTGGCTAAGAAAAAGCCTGATCCGGCAATCTATACTCTGGCAGCAACCACGCTTGGCCTCAATGTCGCTGCTTGTGTGGTGATCGAGGATAGCCATATCGGTTTGACCGCCGCGCGTGCCGCCGGAATGCGCTGCATCGTGACGAAATCGGCCTACACGCAGGACGAAAATTTCTCTGGTGCCGACAAAGTCGTGCCCGATCTGGATGCTGGTATCGACCTGTCCTTTTGCAAATCTCTGGTCTCACAAGGAAATCCGATCCCACTGACCGTTATTGCGTCGCTCAGGGCCAAGCCCGGTCAGGAAGAGGCGCTGTTTGAAGCGCTGTCATCGCTGATCGCGCCAACGCGGGCTGAAAAGGGGTGTCTCCTTTATGAAATGCACCGAAGCCACGAAAATCCGGGCTGGTTTATTTTCAACGAGCTTTGGGAAAGCCGCGCCTTGTGGGATGTGCACATGGCCGCACAGCATCTGACCGACTTCAGTGCGACACAGGACGCGCTTGTGGAGTCTTGGCAGCTGTTTTCCGGTGAGAAGGCGGCGTGAAAGCATCATGAAAATCACATTCTACGCGCACGCGAGTTTCCGGCTGGAAGCCGACGGGCTGACAGTGATTACCGATCCTTACTCCCCTGAAAAGTCAAAGTTTGACCCGATCAACGAAACCGCCGACATCGTGTTGATGAGTTCTGACACTGATGATTTCCACTCCGACCCAAGCCACATCCAGGGCAATCCCGAGGTGGTCAACACCTTGGGAACGTCTGATCAACGCCTTCGGCTGCGCCGAGATGGCGGTTCGATTGCGCCGAGGGGCGAGAAACAGGCTTTTGGCGGCCGATCCCTCGGGTTGAGTGCGGCCATTTCGGTGCTTTTCTG
>Ga0105051_10004673_pt1 | contig 15728 bp, 38 predicted proteins | sample FRY02_FD_78383 | JGI IMG/M metagenome (GOLD analysis project Ga0105051, IMG submission 78383) | Freshwater microbial communities from Lake Fryxell liftoff mats and glacier meltwater in Antarctica - FRY-02 (megahit assembly) | ecosystem: Environmental > Aquatic > Freshwater > Ice > Glacier... | reverse complement strand
CACCTTTGCTTTTTTCTTGACTGCGACATCGTCTTCAAAAAAACGAGAATGATTCACTACTTCTTTTTCTTTTAAAGTAATTAAATTTCTAATTCCTTTTTGTTTTTCTAAATAAGCCCTTCCGAAAAGAAGTATTTGATAATCCTTTTCTTCAGACCAAACATCATGAGAAACTACTTCATTATCGATTAACCATTTCATTTATTGTTCAACTCCTGCAAGTTTTTTAAATTCTATTTTACTAATTCCTCTTTTTGTTGCAACTTCTATTCCTTGAATTATACCCATTCCGAAAGCATTTTCAATAATTTTTAATTCCCTTTCAGTTGCTTCGTTTTTAAAATGCTTTACAAAATCCTCTACTAATTCTTTCATTTCTTCTTTTAACTTTTCCTCACTCATTTTATTATTCAACTCCCTTTCCCTTTAATCCATTTTCCATTTTCAAAATAATACTTTTCCGTTAAACTTCTATATTCTCCAGAAAAAGAATGTTTTCCATTACCATAATAACATATCACCCCATTAGTATTAAATTTCACAATATCTAGTACCGACCCATAGGTATTAAAACCTTCAACAAAAAATCCTTCGGGAGTATTTGATTGACAAACGCTACTAACAGTAAAAACACTTGCTACCATCGAACTAGCTATAAAAATAACTACAATAGTTATAACAATCTTTAATATCATATCATTCATTTTTTATTACCCTTTAATATTCTTAAATCATTTTCTACATCTTCTTTATTCATTTTTTTTGTTCAACTCCTGCAAGTTTTTTTGCATAAATTAATTGCCCTTCTAAATTGCCACATTTTCTTGCCATATTCATTACAACGTTAACATCAAATTTTTCCTTGGATTTGATATTATCTTTGACCTTTCTAACCATTTTATTTAGATTTAATTTCAATTCTTTTTCTATTTGTACGGCTTTATCCAGAAAATGTTTTTCTAAATCATCTTTAACTGCTAAAACACAATTCTTCCAAGTTAAACAAACTGGACTGAATCCAACTTTTTGTTCATCTTTCCAAAACTCTTTCAAATTATTCATCTAATCTTCCTCCGCAATTTAAACATCCACCATTTATATCAAAATTACAAACAATACTACAAAAAGGACAAAGTTCCATTTTCTCTTTATTTATTCCTTGCATCTTTTCATTTCCCCTTAACTTATTTAATTCCATTTCATTCTTTATACTCATTTAACTCCACATCCCTCTCTTATAAAAGTCATACAATTTGAATTTGGGCAGGTAAAGCCACCAAAAACGTTTATCATTTCTTCATTACAACTTGGACAATTCATTTTGTTTTACACACTCCCTTTCTTTTTCACTTTTTATTCTATGAAGTGCAGCATAAGACAAACATAATGCCTCTATTTTATCTTTAATGGGTTGTAATGTATCCGATTCAATTAACACCGTATTATCAAATCTCTTAGATTCTTCATTTGCCTTTTCATAAAGATCAAGAAGAACATAATAATGATCTCTAAGAACATCAATAGTATTAATTGCTTTCTTTAACGCTTCCACAGCTATTTCAGTCATTCTGTTTTCACACTCTTTAATAATTCTTTAATTTCTTTAATATCATTATGCATTTGCACCAACTCGGGCTGTTCCCTAAAATTAGAACTAAATTCACTCTTTTGGAGATCTAATCGTAAATATATATATCCCATTCCCATAAGTCCTCCAAATGCAACGACAAAAATAATAATTGTTTCCACAAAACCAAGGTCAAACCCTTTAACTAAAAGAAAAGTTGCCACGGTAAAAAATAAATTCAATAATCCCGAAAATCTTCCAAGGACGGCGCCATACCCACAATTGTAAACTTTAATAGCATTCGCGTAAAGCCTTCTCCAACCTGAATCATGCCCTGCCATAAATAATACTTCCCCCGAAACCTTTTTAAACTGTTGTTTTATAAATCGGTTCAATTATTGTTGGGGCATAATTATGTAAAAATCCCAACGCTCGAGTTACCATTGTTTCTATATTTTCTTCTCTTTCAGACCTGTTTCTAGGATTAAAATCTTTATCACATAATAAATCAAAATCTCTTTGAAAATATTGAACAAAAATATCAAAAGTTTGTCTTTTAATTTTATGATTTTCTTTTGCGTGTTCAATATTATTGTATAACACCGAAACTCCAATATCTAAATTGATTGGAGGGTCTGAGGCCGCAAACATTAAACATATATATCTACTTAATAAATTAGTCGCATTTTTTGAGAATTTTGGCATGCCCGATAATATAACAAATCTTTGGTGCATATAACGTTCATATTCTTTCATTTTAACGCCTTCATATATATCTGCTTTAAAATTTCGTTTCTATTATATAAAGAAAAAATTCCACTTTTAACAGCCCCATAATTATAATCTGACATTGCCTTTCTAAGCTTTTTATCCGTCAAAATATTAGTTAAACACATATTAATTCCCATCTGTAAATCGGCAAACTTATTTATTTCGCCAATATCTTCCAAAAAACCCCATTCATTAAGGGCGGCATTGACTACACATCCACCTTTTTCGGTAACTAATTCTTTTCGGGCACACCCATTTATGGTAACAATTGGAATTCCGTGGCTCATTGCCTCCGGAAAAATGTACCCAAATGTATCACTATACCCAGGGTAAAATAAAACATCTAGTTTTGGAAATATTTCTGAATGAAGTTTATTCCTAGGCATTAACTGTTTAAAATCAATATATTGTTTGTATTCATCGTATATTTTTTTATTATCTTTTTTAAGTAATTTAATGTCCGTGACAATTATTGCCTTTGCCCTTTTGGAAGTAACAAAATCTTTCATTGTTGGTAGTACCAATGCGCCCCCTTTATTAATAAAATCTCTCGCAATAAATCCTATGGTTGGAACGTTATGACTCTTATTTTGATTATATAAAGGAACCCCGGGATATAAAACAACTGATTTCTTTTTAATGACCGGCGAACACATTAATTTATTAAAATTATCATAGGCGTTTTGGGTCCAAAACAAAATAGCTTTACAATTTCTTTTTGTTAAATGATTTGTAATTTTTTTAATGGCCCTCGAATCCTTTGCGCCCCCAATGAATAAAGCATGAAATGCCTCTAATTCAATAATGTATGGTTTATCCGTTATTGGAATTGTGTTAAAAGAATGTACTAATTTGCATGGCGCCGATCGCACATTTAAAGGTGATGCATTTACCATTGATCTATTTGTTAAATTTAAAAAGACTTTTCCTAAAGATACAAAAGATTTAAATAGACGTTGAATACCCATATCCAAAATAACATCTCCAGTTTGTAGTGTTGTGCCAATATATTTTACTCCTTTAGGAGGATAATCAAAGGTATAATGAAAATGTGGGCTATCTATAAGAGCCCCGTTTGCATGAAAATAAACATTCATCATATCCCTCTAACCAATGATAATAATTTTCTCTGATAGTCTGGCAATTGAATATCTTTTATTTCATACTCATCATTAAATGCCCTATTTATTTTTCTTGTTAACGCCGGAATATTATTTTTAAATAATAATCCATAGTCTTGCAATAATTCTCTAAAAGGCCCGATATCAGACCCAATAACCGGGGTTCCAAGGGCAACGGATTCTAACAAAATTAATCCAAAACTTTCGTATGAACTCGGAAAGATACACAATTTTGCCTGTTGAATTAAATTCTTTTTTCCGTCTTCGGTAACTTTTCCCATGAAAATAATATTACCCGTTTCAGATAATTTTCTATATTTTTCTGAGTTTGTTCCAATTCCAGCAATAACTAATGGAATTTTCATCTCCGATTTTTGATATGAATTTATTAACAATTCAATAAGTTTATTTGGCCCAGATCTTCCAATATATAATAAATAATTTTTAATTTTCATTCTTGGATACAAATTAGAAATATCTTTTATTTTTTCAAACTTCGCAAAATCTTTTTCTAAATTATATGGAATGACAACAATTTTATCAGGGCTTATTTTTTTAGTTCCTATTTTATTATATTTTTTTAACCAGTGCTGTTTTTCCCACTCTGTAGCTGTTATAATTTTAGTAGCTTTTTTAAATGCAATTCCACCAATAAAAAAAGCATATAATTTTTTAAATAATTTATTTGATTGAGTATGAAAATCACCGCACGGCATATAAATCGATTTTTTATTATGGCGCTTACACCATGACATTATGGTATCAGTGAAGTATTTACCATACCCAAACGAGATGTATAAGTCGAAAGAGTTATTGTTTAAAAAATCCTTAAACCCCGGCATATATGAATACACTGTTTTCCCTTGTAATTCAACTACATTTGGCATTCCTTTTCTTCCCGCATGAGGTTGAGTTAAAACTGTGACGTCATGTTGCTCGGAAAGGATATCTACGGCATTTTTACAAACCTTTTCAGCGCCACCGATCACAGGACTATAACTATTACAACAAAACAATATTTTATATTTCATATATATCACTTTAATAATTGTTGTATTTTCTCTCCAATTTGATTTATATTATTATGTATGTCTGTTTCCCAAAATCTTATTACAAAATAATTTTGTTCTGTAAGTTTTCGTGTAACTTCCCAATCTCTATTTTGAATGTTTTTAGCAGATCTATTATGTTGTCTACTTATTATTTCATTTGGTTTATATTTTGTTGGGTTAGCATGCCAATAATCACCGTCACAAAAAATACATATATTAGGTTCTATAAATATATCAGGTCTACCAAAAATAGTCTTTTGAGATTCAAAAATTATGTTTCTTTTTGTTAATTCATTTTTAATCATTAACTCAATGTTTGTATCTTTGGATGGGGATATTTGTTTTAATCTGTGTTCTCTTAATATGTTTTTTGTTTCATCAGAATGGGTTTTTCCATAAAAATGGTTCTTTTTACCTAATGTACTTTTTCTTATTTTGGCTTTCACCTCTTCAGAACATGGGATTCCTTGTTTAGCAATACGCAATTTTTCTTTAGTTTCTTCACTACGATGGGTTCCTAACATTGGATGACCTTTTTCGCAAAATTGATGTAATGCTGCTTTTCTTAATTTCTCCTTAGTTTCTTCAGATATTATTTTTCCAAGTTGAGATAATCTCATTTTATTTTTAGTTTTATTAGAAACAATTTTATTTTTATTGAACTGTCTTATTTTATTTTTTATTTTAATGGAACGTTCAACTCCGTATAATTCTTCATATGTTTTATTCTTTTTTAAAGATAAAAAACCTGTTTTTCCTTTATTCCACGGGGTGAATCCTTTTTTAACCATATATAATTAATGCATCGATACCCTTTTAAAGGTAAGCTTTATAAATAAGAAGTTTATATAGTATATTATGGTTCTTGTTCCAAAAACTAATAAGTTTATCCGAACTAAAGGATATTATGTTCGCCAGAGATTACCTAATGGAAGATTAGGATCGCGCCATATCATTAATTGGGAAAGAGCCCATAATCAAAAAGTTCCGAAGGGGTATTGTATTAATCACATAGACGGAAATAAGTGTAATGATCATCCATCTAATTTAGAAGCAGTTACATTTGCCGAAAACATTTGGATTAATCACAATTTTTTCGATAACAAACAAACGCGGGCGGCTTTAAAAAAAGGAACTTTACTAGCCCCGGGCGTAAGGGTAAAAAAATGAATAAAAAAACAGTTAAACACATGTTTCCTTGGCTTTCAGATGAAGAAGTAAAAAAGCAGGTTAAAATTATGAATGATGCAAAAAGTATTTTCGGACAGTGGACGTGAAAAAATGAATGATTATGCCGAAGTAGAAGTAGACCAAATGGCCGAAGATATCTTTGAACAACAAGAAAAGAAAAAACCAAGAAATTTAAATGATATTCAACCATACCTAGAAGATGAATATATTGGAGCGGACGACTTTGACATTGGATATAGAACCCCGCCTAAACTGTATTTAAATGAAGAATCGACCGCACGAGATCTTATAAAAAGTAATGTTCTACCTGAAAAATATATCATGGTACCGGATCCGGATAAATATTTTGACGAGTTGTATGAAACATATCCTGAAAAAGTAAAAGGGTTCAAACTCCCACCTGGAGAATATAATAAAAAGAAATATCGGCCAAAAGAGACCAATACAAACAAAAAAGAGCCCGTTTTGTTAGGTTTATATAGTCTTAACTTTGATGAAATAGCGGTTAAAGAGCCAGATATTTCAGATCCAAATAGTAAATGGGAAATGCTTGAAACTCTAATTCATGAAGATACGCATCAAAAACAACGTAGAATGGAATATAATAATCCAAAATCCCGGGTTTTATCAGAACCGTCTGTTCCTTTATTTGAAAAAATGTTTAAAGAAAATACAATTATGAAAGAATTTAATGAAAAAGTAGCACAATCTAATGTCCCTTTTGAAGAACAACAGGAATTAAGAAAAAATAGAAAAATTGTAACTAAAAAATTTAAGAAACAGATATTTCCTGAACAACTTGCCTATTATGGAGATCATTTTATATGGGATACAATTACGGATCCACGTAATAAAACTGAGCGGGCCCTTAATAGACTAAAATTTAAAGACGCTCCTATCTGGGGAATGAAAGTATGAGTATACTATGCGATAAATGTAGAGCCGTAATAAAAGGCAAACATCATACTAAATTTGTAAATACCAAAAAATACAAATTATGCGAAGATTGCTGGCACGAAATGACCGATGAGGAATTAGAACCATTTTTTCCTAAATATGGCGACTTTTGGCGTCAATGAGAAAGATTTAAATAGAACAAATCAATATTATACTTAATGAGGAGGTGGATTTATGGAAGCTAGATGTATGAAATGTAAAAAACAAGTAGAAATAAAAGACGGCAAAAAAGTCAAGATGAAGAATGGTCGTTATATGATGAAAGGCGAATGCCCTAAATGTGGAACTACTGTGTGTAGAATTATGTAGATATTATGGGGTTAGAATGCCCCAAAATTATCATACCCACGGAAACCGTACATAAACTGCATAAACAGATATACCGTTATTGGGAAAGTTAATAGTATAAACCACATTACAATATTATTAGAAAAAATACTGTCAGTCGGTAATGTTGTATCTGACATACTAATTAAAGCAGTTCTGGTTATATCAACCAATGATGTAACAATTGGAATGCTAATTAATAAAATATTTAGTATAACATATAATATAATAATCACAACTGCAATCATGGCGGCGTATTCTAGTACTTGGGATTTTTTTGCTTTATTGAATAATTTCGCGCCTTTACGTTTTTTCTTATCTAATAAAAAGTTAAAATAAAACATTATTACACATCCAACATTTTTATAGCAGTTAGAAGCACCCCGAGAACTATTACTCCAACAACCATTAATGGTGCGAAATTTAATATGGGCCCAATCATAGTTGAAACCTGTCCGCCTCCAATAGAGTTAGTATTCAATGATCCCGTTATAGCTGGAAAAACGGTCATAGCAACTACCATCGTTATAATTCCGGTTCCAAGAAAAGTTAGCATCGTTACGGGGTTACCAGATGAGGGTGATTGTTTCAAAGCCGGCTTTTCTTTTATTTTTTCAAGTATAATTTCTTTTTTCTTTTTTGGAACCGTTTTCCGTATTAAAAAATTAAAATATGAACCCATAATATCACATCGTAATTTTAAACGTGGCCACAAACAGACCCATAACCGCGGCCCCGACTAATAATAAGGGTATTAAATTAATCATATTAACAAGTCCCATAGAAAGCCCACTTGTATTTAATGAGGATGATACTTTTCCAAATACTGTAATCATTATTATGAATACTACCGCGGCCCCAACTATTCCGCCCATATTTGATGAATTTAGTCTAATTTTTCTTCTTCGTCTATAAACTTTTTTTGGCTTATATACTATCTTTGGTTTTTCTATTATTGTTTTAAGTTCTTTTTTTGGTTTTTCAGTTCCAGCCGTTTTTCGTAATAAAAAGTTAAAATATGATCCCATTATATGCACCCGAATAATTTTATGGAGGGCCATAAGCCCTCTATAAAAAATTACTTTATTTTTGCTTTAATGCTTTCTAGTTCTTCTTCTATTTCAGCATCGCTAGTTGTTGTTCCAGATTCTCGTTTAATAGTTCCATCATCTTCCATTTCGTCCAATGCCGACATTCTATTATCCATAGTTCTGATTTCTTCAGCCATTTCTTGCATAATTTTATTCATGTCAATATCTTTGTTATTCACATCAACCGATTTTAATTGAGCATTTGTTGCCTTCGAAACTGTTTTGAAATAAGCCACTTTACCTTCTTGGATAACGTGTATTTGTCTTAACATCTCGATTTTTCTCTTCATGATTTCTTCTTTTTCAAGAATGTTGTTAATAGATGTTTCCAAAACCTCGTTTTGTTTCTCGATTTCAAGTTTTGCCCTAATCTCGATTTTTGCGTTTTGATCTTTATTCTTTTTAACATATTGATTTATGTTAGCCAGAACTGTTTTTAGACGCGCTTCATTATCTTTTTTCGCATCCTGCAAGTTTTTTCTTGCCGTTTTTAATTGAACCTGGGCCTCTATCATACTATCAATATTTTCTTCTTGTTCTTGTAAAGAAATATCTAGTAAATCCGATTTACTAATAAATATCTTTGCGATATTGTCTAGTTTGAAAGACATCCACTTTCCTAGTTGACCTAATACTTTCATTTATAATCACTCCTTAAAATAATTATGTGCCGATACCTTTTTAAAGATATGCTTCATTCGTTCTTTTGGGCTTTTTTAAACTCTTTTTCGTTTTCGACTTCAACTTCGGCCGTTATTTCTTTTGTAATTGCGAGAGCTTCTTTCATCCCAATTTTATGACCAGCTTTCGCTTCCGCCATAACCTGGGCCTTAACACGATCCTCTATTTTTTTATAGTAGTCGTCGTAGCATTCTCGGCAATAACTAAAATTTGTTAATCCTTGCTTTAATGATTTATAAATCACTTTTTCTTGCCCGCAAATCGAGCACTTTTTTGGTTTCTTTTTAAAAAACTTTACCATATTAAAATCTCCCCCAACTTTTTTTAGCTTCTTTTCCAACCTTTTTAAATGGCCGTATCGATTCCGTTAAAATTCTTTTTACATATTTCATTTCGCCTTCACCCGTTCTTTTTTTTGAGTTGTATCTATTTCAATACAAAGAGTAGAATCTTCATTATTTCCATAATGATTTATTTCTATTTGATCTTCTGAAAGTTCATCACTCCACCAAATATTATATTCGGCTTCAATATATTTTCTTATTGCCTTTTTTACTTCATCATCATATAACTTAATCTTTGCCATTACAAACGCCCCATTAAAGTTCTTTCAAAATACTTTCTAAATATCTTGATAACGATTCTTTTTGTTTTAAATCATACACTATACCTTCAAGGGCTTTAATTGCTCTTTCTAAACTTGATGCCCTCGCCCATGCCGATTCTTGGGTTTTAATTAAAGATAATAATCCTTTACTCACGAACAAAATTCTAGCATCACATTCTTTAATTTCTGATTTACATCTCCCAATTAATCTAATAGCTCTTATTTCCATTGTTTTCATTTTTCTTCAACTCCTGCAAGTTTTTTAACATAAGACAACTGCCCCTCTAAAACCAACCAATCGTCCATCAAATTTCTTAATTTATCTAATGTTACTTTTTCTTCTTCTTTAGTTTCAATTCCTTGATAATGCAAACAATCTTGTTTTCGCATTATTTCAAGTTGTTCTTTTTCTATTCGTGCAACCTCATCTAGAAAAAACTTCTTTATTTGATTTTCAGAAATATATTTTTCTGCATTACAAAAAATACATCCGTCTTTTGTAGTTATTATTTGTTTCATTCCTTTTTTCTTCCAAAAGTTTTTCCAATTATTCATCTAATTCCCTTCTTAATAAATTCTTCTAATTCTTTTTTATCAATCATCCACTTTATATGCCCGCAAAGACATTGTGCCCTCATTCCTTTTGGTTGTTTAGATTTAATGAACTCCAAAATTTTTTCGCCCATCCATTTGGCGCCATCATCATAACGGTTTTGTCTTTCCTCAAATTCCATACCCGCACCCATAATTCATTTCACCTTTCTACTATGTTTTTGGTAATACCTTAAGAATATTTTATTGAAACATTCATCACAAATATCCATTTGTTCAAACATTCCGGCCCCACCATCATCTTTATCCGATCCATATGCAAATTTAAAATCAATTGTCCCACCGGAATAAAATTCCGACTTTTTTGTCTTAATTTGTTTTTTACAAAAATCACACCAAATATCTTTAATTTCTTTGATTTCACACATCTTTTTCATTAATTTTTTCATATTTTACTCATCCCTAACTTTGATATGTTCACTCAATTTTTCATATTCCCGATTTAAACATTCAATTGTTTCTTTCTCAAATTTCCAGTATGAACCTTCTCCGCCATGCCATTTTAAATCCTCAATTCTTTTGAGTAACTCTTCATAATAATATTGCATTAAACGTCTATCGGCCATTTTTATTTCACTTCCCTTTTTTCTATTAGTTCTTTGGTTTCATCATACATTTTACAAAAACCAATAACACTTTCTATACAATCCTTTCTATCAGTATTTAGTTCTTTCATTTTCTCAAGAAAATACCCTGCTCTTTCTTCAAACTTTAAACAAGCCCAAAATAAAGCAGTATCAATTATTTTCTCTTCATTCTTTATTTTCATCCTATCTCACCATCAATTTTTGATCAAACTTTTTCGAAAAAAGTTTTTAATCACTCCAATGAACCCGATCCCGAGACCCTTTTTTTGTTTTCTCGCGAACCCCCGTTTTCTTATTAAATCGCTTTTTAGTTCTCTTTAAACCGCTTCTAAATGCGGGGTTTTTCTTTCTATTATGCTGATTATCTTTAACCTGGGCCCCTTTACGAGAACTATTCCACTCGCGGGTATTGATTTTTCCCAAAGAACCGCTAACTTCTACTTTTTTTAATTCCGTGTCCTGAAAAATTTCCATTAAATCATCCGGAGTAAGCGGCGCTTCGCCATCAATATAATATCTTTTAAATTTTTGTACATCATATACATAATATCCGCACGAATTATCCGCCATTATCGGCCCGGCCTGTCCATAAATCCACTTTTCAAATTCTTTCCAATGTTTTTTCCCAATTAATTCCAACACATCATCTTTAGATAAACATTCCGGATCATTGACTTCTTTTTCTTTCCATTTTCCTTTATACTTATAATGTTTAATTACTTTTCCCATATTAACCACTCCCGTCTTCAATTAATTCAAATATAACCAAAATTATTACCAGCATTATTGTTGTCATAATTGCCGTTATTAGGCCGCCAAAATAATATGAAACCAATGCCATCATGATTAGTGATATTGGAAAAAATGCTAATTTTTGTAATGCACATAACATATCTTTATCTTCTTGTTCAAAATCTTCAGCTACCATAATATAATTATGGCACGATACATTTAAAAAGCTATTTTTTATTCAACTCTAACTTCTTATATATTATAATCCGTAATCATTATCGCGACATCTGGAATTTGTTTTTTTATTTCTTGTATGTTAAGCACATATGTTGAAAAGCATGGTGCAGAAAAACGATGCTCGATTAGTTCATAATTCAAATCTTTAGGAGTTGCAATAAAATCAATGTGATCCCCTACCTGAGCCACTATATTGGTAACATTTGTGTATTCTAAAACGTTATTAATATATATTTCAATATTATAATTGTTGCCTTTATAATGTATCCCATCTTCACTATATAGTATAAATTCAATCCACACACTATCAAGTTCACACTCGAATCCTTTTGTTTCAAAATTTGTATCGGTCGGAACAACACTATTTTTTGGGATCACCATCATTTGGCTAAAATCTTGATTTACGAACACCCAACTAATTAAAACTATACTAATTAATGCTATGCCCCAAATTAATATTAAACGTTTATTTTTAATTATGGACGAAATGCCCGGTTTTTGCTTGAAATTTTCAAACAAAAAATTGAAATATATCATAAATGCGCAAGGAAGGATTCGGACCTCCGACTTCCCCGATATCAGCGGGGTGCTATAACCACTAAACTACTCGCGCTTTTTCCCGAAATAACCAAATGCGCAAACATCTATGCATATCACCAAAATCGTGCTTGGAATTGAACCAAGTTCAGGAAATAGCACCGTGTGGATTTGAACCACCATTTTAGGCTTATGAGGCCTACGACCGAGCCAGGTTAGTCGACAGTGCTATATAAATAATTATACTCCGATCTCTTTTTAAACGTAAGCTTTATAAATAAAAACCTCTTATATATAATTATGAATGATGCCGAAAGAATAAAAGAACATTATACCGGGAAAACTACGGAGTGAATTAAATGAACTATGAAGAAAGAATGAACCAAATTGATAAAGAGTATACTGAAAGTCTCGAAAAGAGTCTTGCTTGGTTGAATAAGATAGAAGAAAAACATAAAAAAAGAGTGGAATCAATATGGGAATAAGTATAGACGATGCAATAAAAAGACTTAAACAATTAGAAATAGAAGAACAAAATAATAGAAGATACTTCCAGGAAGAACAAAATAGATTAATTAGAGAAAGTGATGATCGATTAGCAAAAAATTTGGAAAAAATAAGAGAAAAAGAGAAAAAAGACGGAGAATTTTTTGATTTAGAAGACAACTGGAAAGAAATATAATTTTATTTAAAAAGGAATTATTATGGAAAATTATGATGAAATAGTTAACGATATCTTTGAACAAGATGAAAAAAAGAAACGTAAAAACTTATATAATATTCAACAATATAACGAAAATGAATATATTGGTGCTAACGACTTCGATATTGGATATAGAACTACAAATAAAACAGAAGATGATCTAATTCCTTCTAAGTATATTGAACATAATGAAGGAGATCTTACTCCAGAGGAACTTGAATATGGAAAAGATCTACTTGGAAGTATGGATTACGAAGCAGATGAATTAAATGTGGTAAATAAAAAATATTTTGAAAATCCTTTACTAAAAATGATTGGAAGAACTCAGCATAATGTTCTTAGACATGAAAATTTCCATAAAAAACAACATAGATACAAAACCGATTCGTTTGTAAATGTAAAACCTAATATATCTATAAATAGTGAAATAGATGCTTTTTATGATATTATGAGTATGAATACAAATATTAAAAATAAGATGTATGTAAGAGCAAAAAGAATCACAAAAACATTTCCAAAAAATATTAATAAACAAGGATGGTTAGATAACCAATTTACCAAATATGATAATAGTCCGGAAGAACTTTATGCCGATTATGTTGCATTTTTTCCAGAAAAAATATTAAACCCTAAAACAAAAATGGATAAAAAATTAACAAGAATAATGTTCGAATAAAGTGATATTTATGAAAAAAGATTACGGAGCTATAATTTTTACGCCTTATAAATTATTTAAAACACCGGCAAAACAAGTTGTTATGAAAAAATATTTAATTCCTAAGTATAAAAAAAATCACTAATAAACAATATGATATAGACAAATCTGCATATCCAATAAAGAAAAAAGGAAAAAGAGTATTAGATGAATATGAATTTGATATTTCAGATTATCATACAGTAAAAGGATATCCGCAACATTATAGAAGAAAACTTTGTGACCAACACGGAGTAATGTCTACGGAAGTTGTTAAAATTAGGTTTTGCCCTAAGTGTGGCAACAGTAATGTACAGGATGCATATTTTATGAAACATGCTAAAAACTGTACATATTGTAATTCTAACGATTAAATTCTACAAATTAAAATATATCATAAATGCACAGGGTGAGACTCGAACTCACGACAACCACCTAGCATATCATTAACATGCTATATCTCTGAGTATAAGGATGGCGCTCTACCAACTGAACTACCCGTGCTTAAAATTCAATACTTTCTCCCAATTTTATTTCATTAAATACTCCAACCCAACCCTCGATTACCATTGTTGCATCAGATCCACAATTAAATATTTTCCACGGAGGCATATGAATTTTTTTAACAACATAATTATTAGCGTCTAGGCAAATTGCATCCATTGCGCAAAAACAAAACATTGTATGAATCGATTTATCAATAGCCCCAAGAGGAAATGAATATAATTGCGTAACTTTTATTTTAAACATGAGCCCGACAACTCCATTTCCGTGTTTAACATTTTTTAATTTCATTTTTATCACCTTGTTTTTTGCTTAAGCTTTTTCGGTAAAAAGCTTATATTTTACTCAACAAAAAGGCCCGCTGCATATTTTCAATGTACGGCATCATATGCCCTTCTAAAAACATAACTTTCCTATCATTAATAACCAATATTTCTATAACGTCGCCGGTTTTATATTTTTTACGACAACATTGGCAGGCATCTTTATTATTCCGAAACATTGTTAAATCAACTATTCGTTTATCGTAATAAAATTGCATTTCATTCACATCCTATGTTTTATTTTTTCTATTAAATTTTTTATAAATAAATCATCAACAATATATTTATTATTCAATGGTATTGGTCTTTCATCCTCAAAGATATAACCAAAATCACATGGAGACGATTCATGTAAAATTTTACTATTATAATTATATGTGTACGGATCACTATAAAGACATTTTTTAAATTCATTTATAATTGTTTCTTCTACAATTTCTTCCAATTTTTTAACCGCAAATTCTTTATAACGTTTCTCATCATTTAATGTATCCCGTTTATATTTTTGGTAATTGAATGAATACCACTTTGGCCCATCATTGGGATTATTCTTTTTTAACCATTCTTCTAAATTCATAATGGACCATTTGAGAATTGAACTCAAAATTTATCCTATTTTGAATATGCTTTGCAAAGGATATGTGATAACCGTTTCACCAATGGCCCAGTTATACTAAAAGCTACTTTGTAGCTTCCAATATTGTTTTTACTTTATTTAATGTTTTTATATATTCTTGAAGAATTTCAATACCAACATCTGAATTCATTTTTATTGGTAATGTAATATATCCAATAGAATCATCTCCAGATTTAATTGATCCTGATACAACTATTGCACCATCATCAACTCGTATTTCGATATCTTCAAACATCGCTTCCGAAAACGAATATATTTCACTCTCATCATTTGAAAATATTTCTTTACCTTCTTTTAATGCTTTATCTTTATTTTTTTCGAATTCTTCTTTATATATTTCTAAACTCATTTCCATTTTTATCACCTTGCCGACTAGTCCGCGTTAGCAGATATTTTCAGCATGGGACCAGTAGAATTCGAATCTACAACCCCCGCAATGTAAATGCGGTGCACTACCAATTGTGCTACGATCCCTTTTACCGCACGGACGGATTTTTACCGCCTATTAATCACAAGAGCATCGAAACTCTTCCTCGGATTTACCCGTGCCATCCAGGCTCGCGCAGTATATATATTAAGTATAGAAGCATTTAAAAAGGTATTTGTTTTATGGAACCACGCAACGCGACTATCCGCATTGTGAGTCTTCGATACTTATTCATCTTCTTCCTCTCACAGTACTTCGTGGGGCCCAATCAGATGTTAGTATCAGACAGAGCTGATTGTGTTAACATCGCTATGGTTCCATATATATTTACAACAGAAACATTTAAAAAGATATCATTTTTGTATTAGTT
>Ga0105051_10004669_pt1 | contig 15744 bp, 16 predicted proteins | sample FRY02_FD_78383 | JGI IMG/M metagenome (GOLD analysis project Ga0105051, IMG submission 78383) | Freshwater microbial communities from Lake Fryxell liftoff mats and glacier meltwater in Antarctica - FRY-02 (megahit assembly) | ecosystem: Environmental > Aquatic > Freshwater > Ice > Glacier... | reverse complement strand
TGGCGGAAGCGGTGAGATTCGAACTCACGGAGGGCTTGAACCCTCGCCGGTTTTCAAGACCGGTGCCTTAAACCACTCGGCCACGCTTCCTTTGGTACATTAGATGGTGTGCTTGACAAACCAAGACAGCATAATAAACCATTTAGAGACAAATATTTTGAGGAAGTCATCCATGCGCGTGATTGAAATTCGAGAACCCGGTGCCCCCGAGGTGTTGGTGGTTGGTGAACGTTCAGAGCCCAAGCCTGCTACTGGTGAAGTGTTGATTAAGGTTGCAGCGGCTGGTATCAATCGGCCGGACGTATTCCAACGGTTGGGCAATTATGCGCCGCCGCCAGGTGCATCAGACATTCCAGGACTGGAGGTTTCGGGCGAAATTGTGGGTGGTGATGTTGCAGGATCAGCATTTAAATTGGGTGACCAAGTGTGTGCTTTGGTCTCGGGCGGCGGATATGCCGAGTTTTGTGTGGCGCCAGTGGCCCAATGCATGCCAATTCCAGCGGGTTTGAGTCTGATCCAAGCCGCTGGGCTGCCTGAAACCTACTTTACGGTTTGGAGTAATGTGTTTGACCGAGGTGCCTTGAGCGGCGATGAAACGCTTCTTGTGCACGGCGGTGCGAGTGGTATTGGTACAACGGCGATCCAGTTGGCAACGGCCATGGGTCATCGAGTCTTCGCGACTGTGGGTAGCGATGAGCGTGTCAAGGCGGTAGAAGCGCTCGGTGCGGCAAAGGGTATCAATTACAAAACCCAAGATTTTGTAGAAGAAATTAAGGCATTAACCGACAATCGCGGCGTTGATGTGATTTTGGACATGGTGGCTGGTGAGTACATTGGACGCGACATCAAATGCCTCGCCGATGACGGACGAATCGTGATCATTGCGACCTTAGGCGGCACCAAGTCCTCGTTAAACGCCAGTGAATTGATGCGTCGCCGCCTAATAGTGACGGGTTCAACCTTAAGGCCTCGGTCTGTTGCGTTTAAAGGTGATATTGCGCAAAAACTTCAATCTAAGGTCTGGCCTTTGCTCTCGAGCGGCAAAATCAAGCCGATCATTTACGCCACATTGCCTCTCGAGGAGGCTGCAAAAGGGCACGCCATGATGGAAGCTGGTGAGCAAATTGGCAAAATTATCATGACCGTATAAGACGCGCTACAATGTTTTGTTGACCCCAAAAACTTTGATTCAAGCATTTAGTGCTCAATACTGACCATGACCCACGATAAGCAGACGACTGCGCCGCAGATAACCCGTAGCCAATGCCTTGTGATGGGCAATTGGAAAATGAATGGGTCAATCTCGTTTAACAACCAGTTATTAAACGAGATTTTGGTGGGTGTTGCCGCCTTAACCACTACTTCTCAGTTGGTTGTTTGTGTGCCTTCGCCCTACTTGGCGCAAGCTCTCGAGAAGCTGGCTGAAACGCCAGTGCAATGGGGTGCTCAAGATGTCAGCGTTCACGCAAAAGGTGCTTATACCGGTGAGGTGAGTGCTTCGATGCTGACTGAATTCGGATGTCGCTGGGTTTTGGTGGGCCATTCGGAAAGGCGCACTTTGCATGCTGAGTCCGACGAGTTGGTGGCCCAAAAGGCGCAATCCGCGCTGTTTGCTGGGTTGACGCCGGTGGTGTGTGTGGGTGAGTCTTTGCAAGAACGTGACGCGGGTCTGGCTGAGGCTGTCATTGAACGGCAACTGGCCCCCGTGTTGGCACTGGGCCCTGAAGCGGTGACGCGTTTGGTTGTGGCATATGAGCCGGTGTGGGCTATCGGCACTGGTCGCACCGCAAGTGCACAGCAAGCTCAAGACATACATGCGGTGATTAGACGTTTGCTACCGAGTGCAGAGCACACACCTGTTTTATATGGGGGCAGTGTAAAGCCTGATAATGCCAAAACATTGTTTGCGATGCCAGATATTGACGGTGGTTTGATCGGTGGCGCGTCGCTGGTGGCAACAGATTTTCTGGCGATTGCAAGTTAGCAGCAATTGGTTTTTAGCGGGTTGTATGCGAATCGATATTGAGCCGTACATCCCATTACAACATTAGATATTCGGAGTGTATTGATCATGCCAATGGCGTTCACGTTATTGTTGGTGTTGCAAATCGTTGCATCATTCACCATCATCGTGTTGGTGCTCCTGCAACAGGGCAAGGGCGCTGACATGGGTTCTGCCTTCGGTAGTGGCTCTGCCGGTAGTCTGTTTGGCGCCACCGGGGCAGCCAACTTTCTTTCGCGTGCGACCAAATGGGCTGCTGTGGTTTTCTTTGTATCGACGCTTGGGTTGGCTTACATGGCTACCACGGGGCAGTTGCAAGAAGATACTGGCATCATGGACAGCTTCCAGCCGAGTCAATCTGTGCCGTCCGTGCCAGGCAGCAGTGCGCCAGTATTGCCCTCAAGTGCAGGCCAGGTGCCTGTGGTGCCTTCGAGCTCTGGCGTGAGTCAGTAGATACAGTGGTAGAATCCCGTCTTGTAATTTTGGCCGACGTGGTGGAATTGGTAGACACGCTATCTTGAGGGGGTAGTGGCGAAAGCTGTGCGAGTTCGAGTCTCGCCGTCGGCACCAAATGATGCAAAAAGCTTTGTACGATTAGTCAGACATTTAAAAGAGGCCGCGCAGCAATTTGCTGGCGCGGTTTTTTATTTGAGCTGTGTTTTCATGTGTCGCCTCAGGGCCTGCCGTCTTTTCATCTTGTCTCATGGCATCAGCCGAGCTATCTTTAGCTCAGCGAATTGCTTAATTTTTAAAATGGCGTTAATGACGCTTTGGTCATTTCATGAAACGTGGGGAACCCGTCCCAATGAATGCATTTAAACCCTTGCGACCCCGAGTGGCGTTGTTGGCCTTAGGGGGGACGATTGCATCCTCTGGGCAATCCGGCGCGCAACTCCAAGACTATCAAGTCGATACCAAAATTGTAGAGATGTTAGCCAACGTGCCCCTCATGAACGATTTGGCTGATTTCGAGTGCGAGCAGATTTCTAATATTGCGAGTCATCAAATAGACGATAGGGTGTTGGTTCCGCTGGCAAGAAGGGTTCAGGATTTGTGCGATAGGTCCGATATCGATGCTGTGGTCATTACCCATGGCACTGACACATTAGAAGAAACAGCCTATTTTTTGCATTTGGCGGTACAAACTGAAAAACCAATTGTTTTGGTAGGGGCGATGCGACCTGCCACGACCATGAGTGCAGATGGGCCACTAAACTTATTTCACGCCACGGCTGTGGCGATTGATCCGCAGTCTCGAGCACAGGGTGTCTTAGTGGTGATGAATGATCGTATTGCTTCAGCCCGACACGTCACCAAGGGGCATGCCAATGGGGTCGAGGCTTTTGTGCCCACTGAGTTTGGTTATTTGGGCCTGGTTTCGGGCACCACCGTTAGGTTCCAAAACAAATTAACCACCCACCACACCCAAGGCAGTGAGTTTGCACGTCTGGGCAGTCTGGAAGCTTTACCCGCTGTGGATATTATTTATGATCATCAAGGTGCTGGTGTTCATCACTTCAGTGCCTCGGTCCAAGCCGGCATCCGAGGCATTGTCTTGGCAGCAACGGGCCAAGGCAGTCTGTCGCCGCAGGCAGAGGCTGGCGTGAAGCTTGCTCGTGCTCAGGGCTTGTCTGTGGTTCGTGCAAGCCGTGTGTGGCAAGGTTGGGTGCGCCCGGGTGCCAAAGACAGTGCGTATGGCCTTGTTGCGGCCCAAACACTGAATCCAGCAAAAGCCAGGATCTTGTTGCGGTTGGCTTTGTCCAAAACTGAAGATCCAGACGCTTTGCAACAGTATTTTGACCGTTACTGATGCGCGAATACCTCACGATCAACATGCATTTCTTTGCGGTTTTGTGAGATGACGCATCAGGACCGAATCCTGCGGAAAACCGCTATAAACGGTGTATTAGCGGCATCTTGTTGCACAAAACAAACAGTTTTGGGGTAAAACAGGCATCAAGTAGCGACTTTGATAGCCAGAGCCTCGGAAATTTGATGCAATAACAACAACTTCCCTTAGCGGAGTTAGTGGGGCGCAAACAACCGAACAGTTGAATGTTGCTCTTGTCACTCAAAATTTTCGGAGATTTCTTAAATGAAAAAGACTCTGCTTGCTGCCGCCCTGTTAGCTGGCTTCGCCGGCGCCGCTTCGGCACAATCATCAGTTACCTTGTACGGTGTGGTCGATCTCGGCTACTCGTATCAGACAATCAAGTCGCCCATAGAAAAGCGAAGCCAGTTTGCCATGGCCTCTGGTCAGCAAAGTTCTTCGCGTTGGGGCCTGAAAGGCGTTGAAGATTTGGGCAATGGCTTGAAAGCAAACTTTGTGTACGAAAGCGGAATTACTGCAAACACAGGTTCATCAACAAATTTCACACGTCAGTCAACACTCGGTTTGACAAGCACGTCATGGGGTTCGATTGATTTGGGTCGCCGCTCAAGCCCAGGTACCTGGGCCTTCTCAGGTATTGATCCTTTCTCTGCAAGCTTCGGTTCATCAGCATTGGACGCTTCGATGGGTGCACAGTTCATCCGCCTCTCAAATATGGTCATGTACACAACACCTAACATGTCTGGTTTCGGCGCTGCAGTCGGTTACTCAAACGACACCGGTTTGACATCACGTGGCAACTCAGCATCGACAGCACCGACATTCAGCACTTCTAATAAAATGCGTGCAGTTTCTGTTGGCTTGCGCTATGCCAATGGTCCATTGTTGGTTTCCGGCATGTACGATACTTACATGCCAGCATCAACTTCTGCGAGAAACAAAGTTAATGCCGTTCAGTGGAACATAGGTGCAACTTATGACCTTAAGGTTGTCAAGATTGCTGCGGCATACGGTCAGAACATAAATGGTTTGGTTGAAGGTCAGAGTACCATTAACAATGCTGCAACTTCTGGTGGCGATTCAAACACTGGCGGTGGCATTTTGTTTAATGATGGTGCTAAAACCAATTCTTGGATGTTAGGTTTGACAGCGCCAGTTGGTGCTGCTGGTAAGGTTTTTGCAAGTATCCAGCAAATGATTCCTGGTGGTAACTTTAAAGTTACTTCTGGTGCAATTAGCTCTGCCACGCAGACAACGGCTTCCATTGGTTACACCTACAGCATGTCAAAGCGCACCAACTTGTACGCTTTTTACTCGTACACAAACAACGTCTTGATGGTCGAGTCTATCTCTGCCAACCAAGTCGGTGTCGGTGTCCGTCACCTCTTCTAATATTTAGCCAGACTTGTTCTGGCTGAATTTAGTGGTTCAGAAAAGCCTCCTTTGGGGCTTTTCTTTATCTAAAGACAGTTGCATGCAACTCAACCGAAGGTCAGTTCAGTGCTTGGGTTTTGTTGTTTGTTATTTTTATTTGCTGTTCTACGGAGTCGTTTAAAAGGGATTGTCCTCAGACTTTAATGTCGTTCAGCCTTGAAAAAAGGCTATCCCTGGTCCAAAAGTCGTCTGGTTGTACTGTAGGTGTTGGTTTTAGAAGATATCGCTACCCTGTTTGCATTTGCTTGTTCAGAAAATGATGGCATGTTTCGCCTGGCTGATCTGCCCGTTGGCGACAACACGGATCTTTTTTATCAATTGTTAATTTCAGCCGCTCAGCCTAGAAATGACTGTGGGTTTTCAAGTGGGCGATATGGGTTGCAGTGCTACAATGGCGGGGTTTGTACCAATACTGAGTCTGGCAAATGAATTTAGAACAATATTTCCCGGTATTACTGTTCATTATCGTGGGATCCCTGATGGGGTTTGCACTGATTGCGGCTGGATCACTGCTCGGGCCGAATCGGCCTGATGAGCAAAAGCTCTCTCCCTACGAGTGTGGATTTGAAGCTTTTGGTGATTCTCGGATGAAATTTGATGTTCGCTACTACTTGGTAGCGATTCTGTTTATTCTTTTTGACCTTGAAATTGCATTTCTATTTCCGTGGGCCATGGCCAATGAGTCCTTGGGTCTGGTTGGTTTCACCACTGCGATGATATTTTTGGCAATTTTAACGGTTGGTTTTGTCTACGAATGGAAAAAAGGAGCGTTGGACTGGGAGTGATCCAGCAGCGTTTTATTTGGTGCGGACCGATTGTCCGCTGAGCAAAAAACGGTTAAGAAGACATGGCAATTGACGGTATTCTCAAACAAGGATTTGTAACGACCAATGCGGATAAGGTCATCAATTGGGCGAAGACCGGTTCGATGTGGCCCATGACCTTTGGGTTGGCTTGTTGTGCCGTTGAAATGATGCACGCTGGCGCAGCCCGCTATGATTTAGACCAATTCGGCATTATTTTTCGTCCCAGTCCACGCCAATCAGATTTGATGATTGTGGCTGGCACGCTCTGCAACAAAATGGCGCCTGCTTTGCGCAAGGTGTATGACCAAATGCCAGAGCCCCGTTGGGTGCTTTCGATGGGGTCCTGCGCCAATGGTGGTGGTTACTACCACTACTCGTATTCCGTTGTGCGGGGTTGCGATCGAATCGTGCCGGTAGATGTTTACGTGCCAGGTTGTCCGCCAACGGCTGAAGCCTTGGTTTACGGCTTACTGCAAATGCAAAACAAAATTCGCTTAACCAATACCATTGCCCGTTGATGGGGTAATGGTGGTGCCAATGTATTGCGTTCAACGAATCTCTGTTGCGCCATTTGGAGGCAGTCCAATTCGGTTGTAACAAAAAATTTCAGGTTAATGTCATGTCAAGACTTACAAATTTGCAGCAGACCTTAATAGAGATGTTTGGCCAAGAAGCTGAGTTGCTTTTGGCGTATGACGAACTAACACTGACGGTGTCAATGGATCAGTGGGTGTCGGCTTGCGAAACTTTGCGCGATACGCCAAGCCTTCGCTTTGAGCAGTGCTTGGATTTGTGTGGTGTTGACTATTCGACATACGCCGTGGGTAAAGAAGGACAACCCGAAGCCAATCGTCCTGAGTTTCCAGCGCGCTTTGCCGTGGTGGTTCATTTGATGTCAATCAAACACAACTGGCGCCTACGTGTCCGCGTTTGGGTGCCCGACAACGAGTTTCCTGTTTTGCCGTCGCTGACTAATGTCTGGCCAAGCGCCAATTGGTATGAGCGTGAGGCGTTTGATTTGTTTGGAATTGTGTTTGAAGGGCATCCTGACCTCAGACGAATCCTGACTGATTATGGTTTTATCGGTCACCCGTTTCGCAAAGATTTCCCAGTCTACGGTAACGTTGAAATGCGCTACGACCCTGAGCAGGGTCGCGTGGTGTATCAACCAGTCACCATCGATCCTAGAGAAGTCATTCCCCGTGTGGTTCGAGAAGATGGATATGGAGTGGGGCGTTAATTATGGCTGAAATCAAAAACTACACCCTGAATTTTGGACCTCAACACCCTGCCGCCCACGGCGTTCTTCGCCTGGTGCTCGAGCTTGATGGCGAAGTGATCCAGCGCGCTGATCCGCATATCGGTCTTTTGCACCGAGCCACTGAAAAGCTGGCAGAGCAGCGCACATACCTCCAAGCACTACCGTACATGGATCGTCTCGATTACGTCTCGATGATGTGTAACGAGCATGCCTATGTGATGGCCATAGAAAAACTCATGGATGTCACGCCGCCAGTGCGTGCGCAGTATATCCGGGTGATGTTTGACGAAATTACCCGAATTTTGAACCACCTGATGTCTTTGGGTTCACACGCGTTAGACGTGGGCGCTATGGCTGTGTTTTTGTATGCTTTCCGCGAGCGTGAAGACCTCATGGACTGCTACGAAGCGGTTTCTGGCGCTCGCTTGCACGCGGCCTACTACCGCCCCGGTGGTGTTTATCGCGATTTGCCCAACCACATGCCACAGTTTGGCAAAACCAGCGAATATCGTGGCACCAAAGAAGTCAACAAGATGAACGAGGCGCGCGCAGGTTCGCTGTTGGACTTTATTGAAGACTTTACCAATCGTTTTCCAACTTGCGTTGATGAGTACGAGACGTTACTGACCGACAACCGGATTTGGAAGCAACGCTTGGTGGGTGTGGGCGTCGTTGACCCTGAACGCGCTAAAGCACTTGGCATGACAGGGCCGATGTTGCGCGGTTCAGGTGTCGCTTGGGATTTGCGTAAGATGCAACCCTACGAGGTTTATGACCGATTGTCGTTTGATATTCCAGTGGGCGTAAACGGTGACTCGTACGACCGTTACCTTGTCCGCGTTGCAGAAATGCGCGAAAGCAACCGGATCATTCGTCAGTGCGTGGAGTGGTTGCGTAACAATCCGGGCCCTGTGATGCTGAGCAATCATAAGGTCACGCCACCGCACCGCACAGACATGAAGTCCAACATGGAAGAGCTGATTCACCACTTTAAGCTCTTCACTGAAGGTTTCCACGTGCCGGAAGGCCAGGTCTACAGCGCTATTGAGCATCCCAAAGGGGAGTTCGGCATCTATTTGGTGTCAGATGGTGCGAATAAGCCTTATCGGTTAAAAATTCGAGCGCCTGGTTTTGCTCATTTGCAGACGCTTGACGAAATGACTCGCGGTCACATGCTCGCGGATGCTGTCACGATTATTGGAACCCAGGATATTGTGTTTGGCGAAATTGATCGCTAACGACTCGCACGACATCAAACGGACACACGCAGATTATGTTGCTTTCAGAACTAGCCTACAGAAAGATTGACAAGGAAGTGGCCAAGTACCCGGCCGAGCATCAGCAGTCGGCCATTATGGCTGCTTTGGCCATTGCCCAAGACGAAAAGGGCTGGGTTTCAACAGATGTTATCGAAGACGTGGCTCAGTACTTGGCGCAACCACCGATTTTGGTGCAAGAAGTGGCAACCTTCTACAACATGTTTGATGTCAAGCCGATTGGTCGCTTCAAACTCACGGTCTGTACCAACTTGCCTTGTGCCTTGCGCGATGGCGAGAAGACAGCCGATTACTTAAAGCAAAAACTCGGTATTGGTTTTGGGCAAACCACGGCCGATGGTCAGTTCAGTTTGGTCGAGGGCGAGTGTATGGGTGCCTGTGGTGACTCGCCAGTGTTATTGGTAAACAACAAACACATGTGTGTGCGTATGGATACGCCACGCATTGACGAAATGTTGTCCGATTTGTCTTCAATCAAGGGGGTTTGAGCATGTCATTGTCTGCCGTCCTAGAAAAGTATTCGCAAGGCCTAGATTTCAACCCAGGTCTTGATTTGCAAACATCCACGTGTTTGCATGACCGTCACTTGATACCACAAATTGTGGCTGGGCTTGATGGTAATAATTGGCGCTTGGATGAGTACGTGAAGCGAGGTGGGTACGATGCGCTTAAGAAAATTCTGTCGGCGGGCATGTCTCAAGAAGGTGTTATTGCCGAGCTCAAAGCATCAGGTCTGCGTGGCCGTGGTGGCGCGGGATTTCCCACGGGACTGAAGTGGAGTTTTATGCCCCGTTCTTTCCCGGGTCAAAAGTATCTGGTTTGTAACTCAGACGAAGGTGAGCCGGGTACTTTTAAAGACCGTGATATCTTGCGTTTGAATCCGCATATCGTGATCGAGGGCATGGCCATTGCGGCCTACGCCATGGGTATATCAGTGGGTTACAACTATATCCACGGTGAGATTTTTGAGGTTTACGATCGCTTCGAAGAGGCACTCGAAGAGGCGCGCGCAGCGGGCCTGTTGGGTGACCATATTCTTGGCTCAACATTCAGTTTTCAGCTGCATGCCTTTCATGGGTATGGTGCCTATATCTGTGGTGAAGAGACCGCGTTGCTAGAGTCGCTAGAGGGTAAAAAAGGCCAGCCACGTTTTAAGCCACCTTTCCCTGCGAGTTTCGGTTTGTTCGGTAAGCCCACGACGATCAACAACACCGAGACATTTGCGGCTGTGCCTTGGATCATTCTTAATGGTGGCCAAGCCTACTTAGACATTGGCATTCCAAACAACGGTGGAACCAAACTTTTTTCGGTGTCTGGCGATGTTGCCCGACCTGGAAACTACGAAGTGCCACTTGGCACACCGTTCTCTAAGTTGTTGGAATTGGCTGGTGGCATGCGCGATGGCAGTACGCTTAAAGCCGTCATCCCTGGTGGTTCAAGTGCGCCCGTGATTCCGGGTCACATCATGATGGACACCACCATGGATTATGATGCGATCGCAAAAGCCGGTTCAATGCTGGGTTCTGGTGCTGTCATCGTGATGAACGACACCCGTTGCATGGTCAAGTCGTTGCTTCGCTTGTCTTATTTTTACTACGAAGAAAGTTGTGGTCAATGCACACCTTGCCGTGAGGGCACCGGTTGGCTTTATCGGATGGTCGATCGCATTGAGCATGGTAAGGGTCGGCCCGATGACTTGGACTTGTTAGACTCTGTCGCCGGTAACATCATGGGTCGTACCATTTGTGCCCTTGGTGATGCAGCGGCGATGCCAGTGCGTGGATTTTTAAAACACTACCGCGATGAATTTGCGTATCACATCGAAAATAAACGATGTGTTGTTGCTCCTTACCTCTGATTTTGGATTCAATATGGTTGAACTAACCATCGACGGCAAGACGGTCGAAGTGCCCGAGGGCAGCATGGTAATGCATGCGGCGCACAAGCTCGGGGTCTATGTGCCGCATTTTTGCTATCACAAGAAATTGTCTATCGCGGCCAATTGCCGCATGTGTTTGGTTGAAGTCGAGAAAGCGCCCAAGGCGCTTCCTGCCTGTGCAACGCCAGCCACCAATGGCATGGTTGTTTTTACCTGTTCAGAGAAAGCGGTGGCCGCTCAAAAAGCAGTCATGGAGTTCCTGTTGATTAACCACCCACTGGATTGCCCAATTTGCGATCAAGGTGGTGAGTGTCAGTTGCAAGACTTGGCTGTGGGTTACGGTGGTTCTGCCTCGCGTTACGAAGAGGAAAAGCGCGTTGTGTTTCATAAAGACATGGGTCCACTGGTGTCGGCCGAAGAGATGTCGCGTTGTATTCACTGCACCCGTTGTGTTCGTTTCGGTCAAGAAATTGCTGGCGTGATGGAGCTCGGCATGCTCAATCGGGGTGAGCACTCGGAGATCACCACGTTTGTGGGGCGTTCGATCGACTCCGAGCTTTCTGGCAACATGATCGACATCTGCCCCGTGGGCGCACTCACGTCTAAGCCGTTTCGTTATCAGGCCCGTACTTGGGAGCTCGCGCGCCGCAAGACCGTCTCCCCACACGACAGTCTTGGTGCCAACCTTGTTGTACAAGTCAAAAATAATGAAGTGATGCGAACGGTTCCGTTTGAGAATGACGACGTCAACGAATGCTGGATCAGTGATCGCGATCGTTTCTCTTATGAGGGTCTGCACGTTGATCGGCTAACCGAACCCATGATCAAGGGTGACGATGGCCAATGGCGTACAGCCAGTTGGTCAGACGCTTTGCAAGCCGTTGCGCACGGTCTAAAGCGCATCAAAAACGAAGAGGGCGCTGACAAAATCGGCGGCCTAGCCACTGAGGGTGCGACGCTTGAAGAGTTGTCTCTTTTAGAGCGAGTCCTGCGTGGCTTGGGTTCGCCCAACATTGATGCACGCGCCCGCATGCTTGACCCCGAATGGGACAAAGCCGTGACGGGCACACCTTGGCTGGGTATGCCAGTGGCGCAAATGGGCAGTTGTGATCGCGTCTTGGTGGTTGGCGCTTATCTGCGGGCTGATCATCCTTTGATGACTCAGCGGCTTCGCCAAGCCGCCAAGCAGGGCACCCAGATCAGTGCCATAGATACCGCCGCCGATGACCCACTGATGCCTTTGAAGGCTCGGATGACGGTTGCACCCTCGCGCTTGGCTGACAGCTTGGCGCAAGTGGCTGTGGCGATTGCAGCGATCAAATCAGTGGCTGTGCCGCTTGAATTTGAAGGCATCGTACCGACAGAAACCTCACAAAAAATCGCCCAAAGTTTGACTTCAGGAGAGAAGGTTGCTGTGTGGTTGGGCAATGCCGCTGTTCACGCACCCGACGCCAGTACCATTGCGGCCAACGCCCAATGGATTGCCTCTCATTGCAATGCCACCTTCGGTTTTTTCACCGCAGGCGCCAACACACTCGGTGCTTATCTGGCTCGTGCGATTCCAGGCTCAAAGGGTCTAAATACGGCACAGATGTTGACGCAAGGGTTGTCGGCCTATGTCACGGTTCATTTAGAGCCCGCTTTGGATTCGAGCTTTGGATATGATGCAGTCAAAACGCTTCAGTCTGCCAAGTTCAATGTGGCTCTAACAGCTTATAAAGGCGCTGCCCAAGAATGGGCCACGGTGTTGTTGCCGATTGGCCCTTACACAGAAACATCAGGTACTTTTGTTAATGCCCAGGGACTGGCGCAGAGCTTTAAGGGCACTGTAGCGGCCCACGGCCAAAGCCGTCCCGGCTGGAAAGTGCTAAGGGTGTTGGGTAACTTGTTGAACCTAGCGGATTTTGAGGAAGAGTCCTCTGAGGCGGTGCGTGACGCTGTTTTGGCGGGTGGCGTTTCATCCAGACTAAGCAATCAAGTCAACGCCAGCCTTGGGCGCTCAGTTGTTAAAGCAGACTCGGATCACGGTCTAGAGCGAGTGGCAGATGTGCCGATTTATCGTTCAGATGCCATCGTGCGTCGGGCGGCGTCGTTGCAACTGGCCAAGGCATCAAAGCCACCAGTGGCGCGTTTGCATCCTGACACGATGGCTAAGCACGGTTTGCAAGCTGCGCAATCGATACGATTGACGTCTGCCAGTGGTGAAGTCACTTTGCTGGTACAAACCGATGAGACACTGGCACGCGACTGCGTGCGCGTGCCAGTGGGCTTTGAGCAGACCGCAGCGCTTGGTGCGGCTCATCAAATTCTGCAGTTGGAGCGAGGCTGATGTCGTTTTTAGATACTATCGAAAGCCATGGGGTCGCGCTTTTGGGTCCAACCATTTGGCTTGTGGTTTGGACACTCATTAAAATCATTGCCATTGCCGTGCCGATCATGTTGTGTGTTGCCCAGTTGACGTATTGGGAGCGCAAAATGATTGGTGCCATGCACGTGCGTCGTGGGCCTAACCGGGTTGGGTTCGGACACTTGCAGCCGTATGCCGACGCCATCAAGCTTTTGACCAAAGAAGTCATTATTCCCAGTCAAGCCAATAAGATTTTGTTTATTTTGGCCCCAGTGGTGACGCTTATGCCTGCTTTGGCCGCATGGGCTGTTATTCCATTCGGGCCCGAGCATGTATTGGCCAACGTTAACGCAGGCCTGCTGTACGTGATGGCCATTACTTCGATCGGTGTTTATGGTGTCATCGTTGCGGGTTGGGCGTCAAACTCTAAGTATGCCTTTCTGGCAGCCATGCGTGCCTCAGCGCAGATGATTTCTTACGAACTGGCCATCGGATTCGTTTTGGTGTCGGTGGTTTTGGTGTCTGGCAGCATGAACATGTCTGAAATCGTGAATGTGCAAAATCGGGGCTGGTTTGCCGACATGGGCCTGACGTTCATGTCGTGGAATTGGTTGCCACTCTTGCCACTTTTTGTGATCTACGTGATTTCTGCTGTTGCCGAGACGAACCGCCATCCTTTTGACGTGGTTGAGGGTGAGTCAGAGATTGTGGCTGGGCACATGGTCGAATACTCGGGCATGGCGTTTGCACTTTTCTTTTTGGGCGAATACGCCAACATGATTTTGTTGTCATGTTTGGCTGCAATCATGTTCTTGGGTGGTTGGGCACCCCCTGTGGATATCGCCATCCTTCATTGGATTCCCGGTTGGTTATGGTTGGGCATCAAGACTTTCTTGGTGGTGTCTTTATTTATCTGGTTCCGGGCCTCATTCCCACGTTATCGCTACGATCAGATCATGCGTTTGGGTTGGAAGATTTTTATCCCCCTCACGGGTGTTTGGTTGGTGGTGTTAGCCATTTGGATGCAGACCCCTTGGAATATTTGGAACTGAGCGCTAACTGACAGCAACACAGTCAAACGAGGCAAGTGATGGAAGCGATCAAGGATTTTTTGGGTAGTTTGATGCTGATTGAGTTACTCAAGGGCATGAAATTGACCGGTAAGTATTTCTTTAAGCGCAAAGTGACATTGCGATATCCGCATGAAAAGACACCCATGTCGCCACGGTTTCGAGGGTTGCATGCCCTGCGTCGCTACCCCAATGGCGAAGAGCGTTGCATTGCGTGCAAGCTCTGTGAGGCTGTCTGTCCTGCCATGGCAATCACCATTGAGTCGGAGTTGCGAGACGATGGCACTCGTCGCACCACCCGTTATGACATTGACCTGACCAAGTGTATTTTTTGTGGTTTCTGTGAGGAAAGCTGTCCAGTTGATTCAATTGTAGAAACACATATCCATGAGTACCATGGCGAAAAGCGTGGTGATTTGTACTTCACCAAAGATATGTTATTGGCTGTCGGCGATAAATACGAAGAAGAAATTGCTCGCAGTCGAGCTGCTGACGCACCGTTCCGCTAAAACCTGTAGTAATCACCAAAAGACCGATATGACCTTTACTGCCATCCTCTTCTATGTTTTAGCGACCGTACTGGTGGTTGCTGCTTTTAGAGTTATCACTGCTAAGAGCCCTGTTACCGCCGTCCTTTTTTTGATCTTGGCCTTTGCCAATGCGTCGATGATTTGGATGTTGCTCGGCGCTGAGTTTTTGGCTCTATTGCTGGTATTGGTCTACGTTGGTGCGGTAATGGTGCTGTTCCTTTTTGTGGTGATGATGCTAGATGTCAAAATGGAAGCGCTGCGAGCAGGCTTACGCACTTACCTTCCCTTGGGCCTCGCCATCGGTCTGGTGATGGTGGTTCAAATGTCTTTCGTTTTGATGCAGTCATGGGGTGAAGTAGGACCCGCCGCCCGCACCGGTGATGATGACAACAATACCAAAGTACTGGGCGAACTCATGTATCGCGACTATGCCTTTGCGGTCGAAGTGGGTGCTGTGCTTTTGTTGGTTGGCATGATTACTGCCATCGCGTTGACCATGCGCAACCGCAAAGACGTTCGTTACAACAATGCAGGTGAGGCTGTGCGAGTCAAAGCCCGTGATCGGGTGAGAATTCTTGATCTGCCATCGCAGGCACCTGTAAACCAAAAAACAGACGAGCAGTCATAATGGAACTCACTCTCCCGCATTTCTTGGTGCTAGGCGCTATTTTGTTTGCGATCGGTATTTTCGGTATCTTCTTGAACCGACGCAATCTCATCGTGTTATTGATGTCGATTGAGTTGATGCTGCTTGCGGTCAATATGAATTTTGTGGCTTTCTCAACGTGGTCGGGCGATGCCGCCGGGCAGGTGTTTGTTTTCTTTATCCTCACGGTCGCCGCGGCTGAAGCTGCTATTGGCCTGGCGATTCTGGTGCTCCTGTTCCGTAACATCAGCTCCATTAACGTTGAAGATCTTGACCGCCTCAAAGGCTGACCGGAAGACTGAGAATGATGCCTACTAATGTACCCTTAATCTATCTTGTCATCGCCTTTGCGCCACTTTTGGGCGCCGTCCTTGTTGGTTTGTTTGGCACCGGCTTCTTGGGTCGACCCATTAGCCGATTTATGGCCCATCGCATCACGATTGTTTTGGTTGCGCTATCAGCCGTCTGTTCGATTTATGTTTTGTTTGACGTTGTCCAAGGCAATACCTTCGATGGCACCTTTTACGTCTGGAGCATGATAGGCAGCGTTGTCTTCGAAATTGGTTTCCTGATCGACCCGCTCTCCGCTTTGATGATGACCGTGGTGACGCTGGTGTCATTGATGGTGCACATCTACAGCATTGGCTATATGTCAGAGGAT